>Ga0116229_10002745_pt1 | contig 28634 bp, 20 predicted proteins | sample S1TSphgellanicum_3_FD_87313 | JGI IMG/M metagenome (GOLD analysis project Ga0116229, IMG submission 87313) | Host-associated microbial communities from peat moss isolated from Minnesota, USA - S1T2_Fc - Sphagnum magellanicum MG | ecosystem: Host-associated > Plants > Peat moss > Unclassified...
CATAACTTCATTGCCCAGCCCGTAGTAGCGCGCACCCTCAATTGGTGAGTAGCCGAGCATCGAACAGCCAGTAAGATGTCCGCCAAATCCGACCGCATCGAAAAAGATGAGAATGAGTTCGCTGAGTGCGCCAAATAACAGCAGATCGGCTGGCTTTTGGACGAGGTAAGCCACCAGAGCAACGATCACCACCAGAGCGGCCAAGACGAAAACACTCGTCGAGAACAGCAGGGCCAGTGGAAGTGTGACGAGCCCAACGGCTACTTTAACCCAACCTGAACTATTTGGACGAAGAATAGTTGTCAGAATAAGTACAGCGATAAGTGCGGCGAGATACGGGAGGAGGCGAAGTGCGCTGGCCTGAGCTACCCATTGATTGTCCAATTTTTGCAGGTCAGACACCTTGTCACTTGATGTTGGCAAAATCGTAACCGCCGAGCCATAACTTGGCAGGCTCAATGTCGTTCCCAAAATCTTCGCGATCGTCGGCGCGATATCTGTGTTGGTAATTAGTCCTGGCGTCCGGGTGGATGGCGAGACGAGCAGACTCGACGGCATACCGGGTGACCAGAGCAGAACGGGGGTTAACTGATCTAGGCGATTGTAATCCGATTTCGTGGGATTCGGCGAGACAATCATCAGGACGCCGTTATTCTTCTGTACTAAGTCAACGTACCTTCCTAACTGCTGATCTACATCGGGTAGGCTGCCATTTAAATTTTCGACAATCAACTCCCGGCTAGGAGGGGGAATGATCGACGAAAATTCGATCTCTGGCAGTGGAACATCACCGACGACTGCAGTATCCGACCCAACCAACGAGTATTCCAAGTTGTCGGCTTGAACAGTTGAGCTTAGTGCCGATCTTGAGGCCGGTAACATCCGTGCTCCGGCCAACACCGTTCTTTCGCCGGCATTAGTTGTGATCGTATCGATCTCCGCTGTTCTTGCGTTCATCAGGCCGAGTGCTCCGGTCTGTATTAAGCTTTGTAGGTTAGGAGCGTTTGCGCTCGACCAGTCATGAAGCGATGTGTTTGGTAGGAAAATAAGGACAAATAGGAGGGCAACTGGATGCATATTTTGGTAACTATACTTTTGCGCTAATAGCCGCGTCGATCGCTTGGCCGACATGATCTATGCCGACTACACGAATGTCCGGCAGATCGTTAATTCGCAAATTTTGTTTATTTTTTGAGCTAATGAGAACACGGTGAAATCCGAGCCGAGCCGCTTCCCGTATTCGCTTTTCAATCTGGCTTACCGCTCGCACTTCCCCGGCAAGCCCAATCTCCCCGATCGCCACCGTCGCCGGATCGACTGCAGCGTTTGACCGGTGCGATGCTGCAGCGAGAGCAACCGCGAGGTCTGCCGCCGGTTCGTCAATCCTAACGCCGCCAACTATATTGATAAAGACATCCTGATAAGCAAGCTGTATTCCCACTCGTTTTTCCAGGACGGCCAGAATCATATGAACCCTGTTCGTGTCCATGCCAGTCACGGAGCGCCGCGGATTGGTGAGAGCCGACGGTGCGATGAGCGCCTGCACCTCGATCAGCAGCGGGCGTGTACCCTCAACCGTCGCCGTCACCGCAGAGCCGACCGCATTCTGCAACCGCTCAGACAGCAAAAGCTCACTCGGATTAGAGATTTCTTCCAACCCCTGTTCATTCATTTGGAAAATCCCGAGCTCGTCTGTAGAGCCGAACCGGTTTTTGTTTGCTCGCAATATGCGGTAGATCGAGTGCCGATCACCTTCGAACGCGAGGACGGCGTCGACCATATGCTCCAGTACCCGAGGCCCGGCGAGTGTGCCTTCTTTCGTGACGTGGCCGACTAGGAATATCGCAATCGATTCGCTCTTAGCGAGCTGAGTCAAAAGCGATGTGCAGGCGCGGACCTGCGTGACGCTGCCAGGAAGGCTCTCCGCGTCAGGGTGCTGCATTGTCTGGATGCTGTCGATAATGACAAACTGTGGCTGCTCGGAGCGAATGGCTGCCTCGATGACTGTAATATCAGTCTCGTTTTGAAGCATCAGACCGGGTGCGTGAGGGAGGGACAGACGATCAACTCGTCGTTTGATCTGCCCAATGGATTCTTCGCCAGAGATGTAAAGGGTTTTTTGGTCGCCTGAACTCAGGAAGGCAGCAGTTTGGGTGAGCAGGGTGGATTTGCCAATTCCAGGATCTCCGCCAATGAGAATTACTGCGCCACTCACCACGCCGCCGCCAAGTACGCGGTCGAACTCGCCTATTCCAGTCGTCGAGCGTCCTTCACTCTGTCCACTCGGAATCTGAGCCAATCTGAGCGGCGGGTTTCTTTGAGAAAGAATTCCGTTACGAGGCGATTTGCTGCTGGATTTTGCCACGACCGAGAGCGGTGTGATCGCCTCCTCCAGCGTGTTCCATGAGTCGCATCCCGGGCACCGGCCTAGCCACCGTGGTGTTTCCGCGCCGCATGAGTTGCATAAGTATCTTAATGCGGATTTTGCCATTACGTTGCCGGCTTCTCTGCGCTCGCGAAAGACCAGAGGTTCAGGGGTTCCTCGGCAGCAACTGTTACGATAGTTGGCACTTGCTCATTTCTGACCGGAGTGTGCTCAACCTCTGCTGGCGCAGTTTGCCCAGAGAGTCGTTTGACCTCGTCCTGAAAACGATTAAATCCGAGCTCTTTGAAGAGTGCAATAAGGTCGTCGATCTTTGACGGTTTAAAGCGGGTCGATTCGAGCGAAAACCCAAGATCGGTTGTACAGTGCAGGGTGACAAGCTGCCGGGACAAAAGTAGGTTTTCGCGGCCTTCCTCGATTCTTTCACGCAACTTGCCCTTCAGCTTTGATGCATTCGCCAAGATGCCGTCAACCGATCCATACTCCTGGATGAGCTGTATTGCCGTCTTCGGACCTACCCCAGCGACTCCAGGGACATTGTCCACCGTATCGCCGGTGAGGGCAAGAAGATCGATCACTTGCGCAGGCGAAATACCTTTCGTTGCGACTAGATCGTCCACTGTCATTTCGTAACCTGTATGGATGTCGAAGAGCGAAACTCCTGGGCCGAGTAGTTGTTCGAGGTCTTTGTCCTTAGAAACGATTCGTATTTTGAGATCGTCAGGACCATCGCCCGATTTTAGTTGGTTGACTAAGCAGGCGACGATATCGTCAGCTTCAAGGCCGGGAATACCGAGTACTGGAATCCCAAAGCCAGCAAAGAGTTCAAGAATTCGCGGGATCTGTGCTTTTAGATCCTCGGGAGTTGGCGAACGTGTTGCCTTATACTCGCCAAAGAGATCGTCACGAAAGGTCTTGCCCGGCGCATCCCAGGCGATGAGAACATATTCTGGCCGGTAGAGCTCCCACATTTTCAGCAGCATGGCGGTCAGTCCAAAGACCGCCTGGGTCGGCTCTCCCGTGTTCGGGCTCTTCATTCCGTTGCGAATCGCAAAAAAACTCCGAAAAACCTGCGCGTAGCCATCAATAATGTAGAAAGTGCGGGGCATGTGTTGTTCCATTATAACGCATAGTGCTGCGGAGGAATATTGTTAAAGAGCGTATTTAAACGCCTCAAGCCTCTGCAGGGTGTGTTCCTTTTGAATCGCGATGCTTTCGATGATTTTAATTTCAAAATCGAACATATGTACGTATAATGGGAATCGTTATTGAAAGAGGACTATGTTGATTGCTTGTTTTTATCTGCCGGAGATTGGGATTGCTGTAGAGCTTGCCCGTGTTCCTTTTCATAAGGGTGAGCCGTTGGCACTCGCATCAGCCAATGGCATTGTGGAGGCATCTTCGAAGGAAGCGCAGGCTGCTGGTGTGGTGGCTGGTATGACAATTACCGGCGCGCGTGCTCTTTGCCGAAATTTGGTTGTGCTTCCCTATAGCAGGTCGGTCTATGAGGAGGCATCGGAAGCGGTGTGGGATCTGCTGGCGACAGAGAGCAGCTTGGTTGAGCCGGTGAGCCCGGAGATGAGCTTTATTGAACTCAGCTCAATACACGCAATGCAGCAAGCCGAATCGCTGAGCATTCTTCTGGCAAAGAAGATCGGAATTCCAATCCAAGTGGGGATTGGATCGAGCAAGCTAGTCGCCGAGCATGCTGCCCGTCAAAAAAATCAACAGTCGCTTGTTTCTGTACAGCTAGGTATGGAGGCGGTTTTCCTCGCCTCCGTGCCTATCGGCGCTCTACAGACCATTAACGAAGCAGCCAAGCAAAGGCTAATGAAATTAGGTATTAACACTCTCGGCGACATTTTACGGCTGCCGGAGGGATCACTTAGTTATCAGTTCAAGGATGTTGCAAGGAAGCTTCAGCAGCTAGCGGTAGGGGATGATGGCAGCAGGGTTCGCCCACTCTGGCCTCCACGAGCGATTGAGCATGAGTTTGTCTTTGACGAAGAGACGGGAAGGCTGAATGAGATTAACGAAGCGATTCGTGTCTGTGCTCTTCATCTGTCAAAGCAGTTGACATTTGAGCGAACCTACTGCCGAAAAGTGAGATTGAGAGTTGTGCTGACCGATGGCAGCGAGATAGGTCAGGTTGAGCAGTTTCGTGGCGCGACGAACCTGGCCGAAGATTTGATGTCGGCAGGACAGCGGCTTTTTAGAAGAGTCGTCGTTGAGTGTCCAATCACTTCGGTCACATTGATTGCCAGTGGTCTTGGCGCTGGCTCGGGCTTCCAGCTTTCATTAATTTCTGAAGGAGACCAGACCCGTCAAGAGCAGCTCCTTCGTGAGCAGAAGTTAGAGGAAACAGTGGCTTATGTTAAGAAGCGCTTCGGTGTGAGTGCGGTGGTGACGGCATCGCTTTTTAAAACGGTTCGTCAGATTAATCTTTGGACCTATCCGCTCGGGCAGCAAAAGCGCGAAAGTGTTTTGGTGGCTACAGACCAGTCCGGCGCACCGAAAAGGTTCTACCGATATAAGAACGCAGTGCATTCAAAACACGATGTGACGGAAATTCAGGAGCAGTGGAACCAGGCCGTCTGGTCGTGGGAGAAGATCCTGGAGACCCACTGCTACCGAGTCGTCACCGATCCCTGGGGCCTCCATCAACTCGAGCAGCTAGGAGTCGAATGGACACTCACAGGGACGGCGGATTGAGAGAACATTTTTCACACTAGCTTCCGCTGGGAAGCAGCTTCAATAGATCGTCCGTTACAGTCACCTCTCCGAGACGCGGGAATATCTTTTCGACACTATACTGATGCGCTTCGAGGCTTAAATCAGTCATTGCATCAACCACTAAGGCGACATGGTAGCCGAGATCGTAGGCGCTGCGTGCAGTCGATTCGACTCCGATACTGGTCGCGACTCCGGCGAGGACGATTTGTGTCACACCGCGTCGGCGCAGCTCCTCATCTAACGATGTCCCAAGAAACGCACCCCAGCGCTCCTTCGAGATCAGTAGATCGCCGTCCGCTAACGCAAGCTCAGGAACTAACTCCGCCCAATTGTCTGGAAAGGCAAATTTGGGCCGTCCAGCATCGGTGCGGCCCGGTGCCATGCCAATGACATTAACTAGAACGACTGGCAGGCCTCTCTTGCGAAATGCATTAGCAAGCGAGGCTGTTCGACTCAGAATATCGGCAATCGGATGTGCAGTTGGTAGGCCGACGATGCCTTTTTGCAAATCAATGACGACAAGGGCAGAATTTTCATCCAGTTGTGTAAGTGGCATGGTGTCTTCTTTCTATTTAACTAAGATTTTGCGGCGCGACAGCTCGCGATTCGCGGGTTGGAAGCAGTCCCATTTTTTGATAGATCGGTCGCATCCCTGCTCTGACTTTTGGAAGCTCCATCGTAAACCAGAGCGAACCGGCAATGCAGAACGCTCCGGTGAAGATGACGGTATGGGGTGCACCAAATTGATGAGCCAGAAGGCCAGCCATTAAACTGCCAATCGGCGCAGCACCAAAAAAAGCCATCGTATAGTAGCTCATGACCCGAGCCCGTTTGTCTTCGGCAACCAGTGACTGGATGATCGTGTTACTGACCGATGCGCCTTGCATCAGGCCGAATCCCACAAAGACCATCAGTAACATTGAAATCCAGAGCGTATGCGATAGACCGAACAGAATCAGGCCGCAGCCAAGCAGAGCCGCCGATATTTGCAGCATTCGTGTCAGGCCGACCACCGATTTACGTACCGCAAGTGAGAGAGCGGATGTGAGGGCCCCGATTCCAGAGGCACCAGTTAGCCACCCGAGTGTAGCGGCGTTGCCGTGGAGCACCTGAGCGGCGAACACCGGCATAAGGACGGCATAGGGATAACCCATCAAACTAATCAGCGAGAAGAGAAGCAAAATTGTCCGAATTGGCCGAAAATTACGGACATAGTCCCAACCTTCGCGCATCTGTTCGAGCATGGTTGTGGTGGCACGAACTTGGTCGACATTATTTACACGCATCGCGAGCAGCGACGCGATGACGGCAAAGTAGCTAAAACCGTCGATCAGAAAGCACCATCCCTCACCGACCGCACCGATCACTAGACCGGCTATGGCTGGTCCAATCAATCTGGCGCCGTTGACCATTGAGGAGTTAATGGCGATCGCATTGCTCAGATCGCTGCGCTTTTCAACCATCTGGACCAAAAATGACTGGCGGCCGGGCATATCGAAGGCATTGATCAGACCCTGCAAGGCGGTAAGAGCGACAATTTCCCAAAGGTTGATCACATGGGCGAGGGTAAGAGCCGCCATCGCGAGCGACTGAATGGATGCCGCACCCTGAGTCCAGACCAAAAGCTGACGGCGATTCAGACGTTCTACCCAAACGCCGGCGAAAGGACCAAGGATAAACGAGATGATCTGTCCGGCGAAGCTGACTACACCAAGGAGCAGCACCGAGTGGGTTAATCGGTAGACCAGCCAGATTGTGGCAAGCCGTGTCATCCAGGTGCCGATCACTGAGATGCTTTGGCCGTAAAAGTAAAGCTTAAAATTACGATGCCCGAGAGCCCGCCAAGCATACGACATCGATGCCTTGGTGAGCGGTTCCTCAGGATTATTCGGTTCCCCCAGTGAGTTACTCATGGTTCGACGATGCTCCTGATGATATCACCCGCCGCGAAGATCGTCTTCTGCTGCTCTTCACTGAGCCTAGCGATGGTTCCAGTTAACCAGGCTCGCTTTGCAGCGACAGTTGATTTTCTTATCGACGATCCTTCGCTCGTGAGATCGATAATCACTTGGCGGCCATCGGTAGTATGGGGCCGACGCTCCACGATACCGATCTCTTCAAGAGAAGCGACGACCGCACCCATCGACTGCGGCTTCATTCCTTCACAGCGGGCCAAGTCTGATATTGTTGCCGGTCCGCCGCGATCTAGGCGAGCCATCAGAGAAACCTGGGTAAGGGAAAGACCATGCGAACTGGTGGCCGCACGCATACGCCGGATTAACAGTCCGATCGTGTGGCTGAAATCGTTAACCGCCGTCTCAAGCTCTTCCTGATCCATAGATGCAAAAGTTTACCATATATGAAGTTAAACTTTAAAGTTTAACTTCATATATTTTTGCTAACTTACTGGACTAGAAAAATTGTTGTGGTTAGCTTTTGACGTCTTTTAGCTGAAAGATCGTGATGCTGGCGGCTATAAAGAGTGCCGACCAGATGCCCAGAGTGACGAGGCTGCCGGTAATTGTCCAGTTCGCCGCTGGAAAGGTATTGGTGACATGCGATGCGATCTGCCAGTGTTCGAAAAAGAAATATTCGAAATACTTGCCGTTCGGAGATCGTTGGGCGACTAAGCCCACGATGGGAACGACAATCGAAAAGACAATAGTTGTGGCGGCGCAAAGGGCAACTGCGGCGACACCAGTTTGAACCAGGGTTGAAATAAGTTGGAAGAAGCAAACTATCGAAAAGACGCTGGCCATTTCCAGAGCGTAAACATCGAGAGTCGCCACGCCAGCGGATGTCGTGATGTTATTGTCTTCGCCTAAAGGTGACAGCCACGAGCCAAATCCAATGGTCGCTCCAAGCGCTACATAAGAGCATATTCCGTAGTAGAGAACAGTGGCGGCACACACCAAAAAAGCGGCAAAGAGCTTGCTGATCCAGATTTTCCACCGACTCACCGGGCGGATTAATAGCAGCTTCATTGTTCCCGCGCTTAGTTCACCGGCAACAGAGTCGCCAATAATGATTGCGAAAAGAAAGGGAAAGAGCAGCTTTGAAGAAGCGGTGACACCCCCGCTCACCGATGTGGCTGCGGTTGCCGGGATCTGCTCTCCGGACACATGGATTATGTGTGCTAAGAGGGCGAAGGCAATCGCAATAATGGTCATAAAAACGAGCGTGACGATAAAGCGGCGCTGGGCGACGATTTTGCTGACTTCGTTGTAGATGAGACCGATCATGTACTGGATCCTAGCGCATCGGAAGTTCCTGAGTTTGTGAGCTCTAAGAATGCATCTTCCAAACTGCGGGACACGCTCTCAATGCGGGAAACTTTGACGCCAATCTTTACTAGCGACTCGTTAAGACTGCTTACCTCTTGATCAGACTCGGTAATAAACGATTTTGCGGCCTCGTCTTTCTCAACAACTTTCCATTTGCCGGATTCTGCAATAGCAGTTGCTTTAGGCAGGTCGTCGACAACCAAACGATAGGTTGCTTTACCCTGCGTGAACGATGAGACACTGCCGCTCGCAATAGTTCTTCCGAGATTTATGATTGCGATGGAGTCGCATACTGCCTGAACATCGTGCAGCAAGTGACTGGAAAGAAGTACGGCCATACCCTGAGAATCTGCTAGGTGCCGAATAAACTGGCGCAACTCTTGAATGCCCTGCGGATCGAGACCGTTCGTAGGCTCGTCGAGGATGAGAAGCTTTGGATCGTGCAAGATCGCCTGAGCAATTCCAAGCCGCTGACGCATCCCAAGCGAGTAGCGGGTAATTGGCTCGTCGATTCGGTCAGTCAGCCCAACCAGTCCGATAGCCCGATTGATTTGCTCTGATGTTATTCCGGTCCGCATTCGAGCATAAAACTCTAAGTTTCTTCGGCCGGTGAAGAACTTATACATCTCAGGATTTTCGATGATTGCTCCGACAGGCCGGATAGCGTTTTCAAAGTCGGTGACTATGTTGTGGCCAAAGAGTGTGATAGACCCGGTGGACGGACGGATCAGGCCAACGAGGGCACGGATAACGGTGGTTTTTCCGGCACCATTAGGCCCGATCAGGCCAAAGACTTCTCCGGGTTTCACTTCAAATGAGACGTCAATGACGGCTTTTCGACTGCCGAAGGACTTAGAGATATTGGCGGCGCTTATCGCTGGGAACGTGTTGGACATTATAAGACTCGCACCGCAATACTACTCAATAAGTCGCAGTTTTTGACTATTTGGCAAGCGTGCATCGGTTAGCGAACCAGAAATTGCGTATAATTTAATCACAAAACTGAATTATATCCGGGTAGTATTGACTTATCCTATTTCACCCGGATAAAATCAAAGACGTGGAAAACAACGAAGAAATCGATCAGAGCCTGCGAAAAAGATGCTCAACGTTTGACGGGTTTCGGCGAATAGCCGCCGGTGAACTCTTTTCCATTGTCCCGCGTATTAAAGCGTACATCGACCGCAACCCGGAATCATCGGTTCTAATTTTCGATGACCAAACGGGTGAAGTCGTAGACATCGATTTTCGTGGAACGACGGATGAAGTACTTACAAGATTAGTCCAGCGCGGGGTTCGAGCTAAGGCGACATCTAGCCTCATTGCATCGCTAAAGCAGGAGAATGCTGGCGCGGGTCGTCCCAAGCTCGGCGTGGTTGGACGAGAGGTGACACTGCTTCCACGGCACTGGGACTGGCTAAACCGTCAGCCCGGTGGAGCATCTGTTGCTCTGCGTAAGCTGGTCGAAGAAGCTCGAAGATCACATTCTGGCAAAGACAACGTGCGGGAGGTTCAGGAGACTACCTATCGTTTCCTCTCTGCGATAGCCGGTGATCTTCCCGGATTTGAGGAATCTCTGCGGGCTCTCTTCGCAGGAAACAAACAGAAATTTGGGGCGACAATACAGGGATGGCCGCCCGATCTTCGTGAGTATGTCGAGAAGCTGGCTGCGGGAGCGTTCGAACCCGAAGCCAGCAAACGCAAAGACTCTTCTCGGTTTACTTCTTGAGCGATGCGATATCGATCACAAATCGGTATTTCACATCGCTCTTGACCACTCTGTCGAATGCCTCATTGATCTGCTGTATCGAGATAATCTCGATGTCCGAGACGATATTGTGTTCGGCGCAGTAGTCCAACATCTCTTGTGTTTCTTCGATCCCACCGACTCCCGAACCCGCCAGAGAACGGCGATTGCCAACGAGTGAAAACGCATGAATTGGGGACGGCGTGTCGGGAATACCAACCAGCACCATGACCCCATTGAGTTTGAGGAGACTGAGGTAAACATTCAGATCATGCGGCGCGGCTACGGTGTCGATAATGAAGTCGAATTTCGATGCAAGCGATTTGAGAGCGCTAGGGTCTTTAGTCAGCACGACTTCGTCGGCTCCAAGACGAATGGCGTCTTCTTCCTTACCCGGTGACGTGGTGAACTGGGTGACATGTGCGCCGAAGGAATGCGCGAATTTTAGGGCCATATGGCCGAGTCCGCCGAGGCCGACAACACCAACTCGCTGCCCTTTACGAACATTCCAGTGGCGCAGCGGGGAGTAGGTGGTGATGCCCGCACATAGCAGCGGAGCAACAGCCGGCAGATTAAGGCTGGGCGAGATTTTGAGGGTATAGGCTTCGTCCACAACGATGTTGTCGGAGTAACCTCCGTAGCTTGGCGTGCCATCAGGAAACCGACCGTTATAGGTTTGCACTGTCAGCCCACGTTCGCAAAACTGCTGCTGCTTCTCGACCGTGCAGTTGTGGCACTCTCGACAACTGTCGACAAATACACCGACGCCGGCGAGATCGCCAACATGGAACTTTGTCACCGCTGAGCCGACATCGGTAATCCGACCCACAATTTCGTGACCGGGAACCATTGGGTAGATCGAACCACCCCACTCATTTCTTGCCTGATGGATATCGGAGTGACAGACTCCGCAGTAAAGAATCTCGATTCTGACATCGGAAGGCTTAATTTCTCTTCGTTCAAAGCTCCATGGCTGGAGGGGAGTGGTTGCGCTTTCGGCGGCGTATCCAAGGGTTAATGGCATAAAAAATCCTCGTGAGTTTTTGGGAATTTAAAGAGTGTGCTTTCGCATTCATTTACGGTAACGTAACAACGGCGGTACACGTTCCCACACTACTGGCGATATGATTTCATTACAGCACCAACCAGCGGTCGTCGAATATGTTCCTTCAGGTGGCTTGCACCGGTAGTTTGGCAGACGACATGGATTGGAAAACATCTGCGACAATCTCGAAGGAACGAAGCCTTGCGCTATGGTCGAAGATGTGCGCGGTTACCAACAACTCGTCCACCCCGGTGCGATTTATAAAGGATGTGAGACCTGATTTTATCGTTTCCGGCGATCCCACCAAAGCATTTTCTAGTGTGTGACTCGCATTGAGTTCTTCGGAAGGAGTCCAGAAGCTGTCGATATTCTCGACCGGAGGTGGCAGCTTGGTAGGTGTACCACGGCGCAGATTGGTGAACTGCTGCTGAATTGACGTGAATAGGTATTTCGCTTCGTTGTCTGTTTCGGCGGCAACGATATTGATGCCGAGCATCACGTACGGTTTTGAAAGTGCTGCCGAAGGTTTAAAGCTGGTACGGTAGATCCGAATGGCTTGCATCATCAGGTCGGGGGCAAAGTGGGATGCGAATGCGAACGGCAAACCTAATGCGGCCGCGAGTTGCGCGCTGAAGAGGCTGGAACCGAGCAGCCAGATTGGGACAAACAGTCCTTCTCCGGGCACGGCGTGGATCTTTTGCCCTGGGCGGCTGTCACCAAAGTAGGCGATTAACTCTTCGACATCCGATGGAAAGTTGTCGGCGGCCCGGACAGGGTCTCGGCGAAGTGCGTGCGCGGTTGCTTGATCCGATCCTGGCGCTCGCCCAAGTCCAAGATCGATTCGGCCTGGATAGAGGGAAGCAAGCGTGCCAAACTGTTCGGCGATTGCAAGCGGCGAGTGGTTTGGAAGCATAATGCCGCCTGCCCCGACCCGAATGGTGGATGTGTTTTCGGCAACATAGCCGATCACAACACTTGTTGCAGCGCTGGCAATACCTGGCATGTTGTGGTGTTCGGCCAGCCAGTAACGGTTGTAGCCCCATCGCTCGGCATGCTGCGCCAGATCGCGCGTGTTGTGCAGAGCATCGGTGGCATCGGAACCAGCCGGAATGGGTGCGAGATCAAGAACTGAAAATGGAATTTCGCTCAGTTCTCTTTGAGAGTTAATATCTTGGTGGTCGATAGTTTGTAACATAGTTGATTTCCGCCGCCGTAAAGGCTGCTTGAGTCAGTGATATGTTATTAACAGCACGTTTGTGAGATTCGTTTCAACCATCCATCGGCTGCAGGCCGCATGATCGCTTCTGTGGCATAAACTGTCCGTTTTACATCGTCGTCTCCAATACTTTTGCCAAGTCTGCGTCGTCGCCCGACGAAAATACGAACATATGTACGTATAATGGGATTATGTTCATTCATTTGCATGTGCATACGGAGTATTCGTTTTTGGATGGCGCTTCACGGATGGAGGTTTTGGTTCAGCGGGCGGCCTCGTTTGGCATGCCAGCGCTTGCGATGACCGATCACAACTCGCTGGCGGGAGCAGTTCAGTTTGTAAAGCTCTGTCAGGCATACCAGATTAAACCGATCCTGGGAGTGGAACTGACACTAACCGACCAAAGCCATCTTACTCTGCTCGCGAAGGATAAGACTGGCTACGCAAATCTGTGCCGCATGATCGCATGCGCGTATCGCACCGGTGGCCGCCTCACACCGGCAGCGGATTTTGACGAAATTGCACAGTTCGCCGAGGGACTGATCTGCTTAACTGGATGTCGAAAGGGCCGAGTCCCTTCTTTCATTTCAGCCAACAATTGGGACGGCGCCACTGTCGAACTCGGCAAGCTTCGCGACCTTTTTGGGAGCGAAAATCTCTTTGTTGAGTTAATTGAAGATCGCACTCCAGGCTCTCAACGGAGGAATCGACTGCTTATGGATTTTGCAAAGGCTAATAATATTAGCTTTGTTGCTACAAATAATGTCCACTATGCTGTGAGGGAAGACTTTATTTTGCACGACATTCTTCGGTGTATCGATGCAAATATTACCGTTGCAGATATCCATCCAAGCCGCAGCTTGAATGCCGAGCTTTCTCTCAAATCCGGAGCGGAAATGGCCAAGTTGTTCTCCGAGAATCTTGAGGCGCTGCGCACTACGCAACGTATTGCCGAGCTTTGTTTTGACGGAGCTTTGGAGAAGGTTGACATTACGCCGCAGTTTTTAGTGCCTGAGGGATTAAGCCCCGGCGACTATCTTCGTCAGCTAACACTTTCGGGAGCATCCACACGGTATCAAAAGATTGACAGCGCTATTGCGGAGCGTATTGAGCATGAGCTGTCGATTATTCATGCCCTCGGCTACGATCACTATTTCCTCATGGCTTCTAAAGTAGTGAATTATGCTCGTTCGCAACAGATGCGGGTGACCGGAAGAGGCAGTGCAGCAGACAGCATTGTTGCCTATTGCCTCTGGCTTACTGATGTGGATGTGATCAAACGCCGGCTGCCATTTGCCCGTTTTGTCGCGCCAGGAAAGGTGCCCGATATCGATATCGATGTCGATCGCCGCCGCCGGGATGAACTCTTTCACTGGCTATCGAAGGAGTACGGAGAGGAGCAGGTTGCAGTCTGCTGCACCTTCCATCGTTACCAAGCCAAGGGCGCACTACGCGATATCGGCAAGGCACTGGCTTTGCCGCAAGATGCCTTGCGTTGGTTCTCAAAGTATATGAACGGCTTTATCTCTGCCGACCGAGTCCGTCATGCGTTCGACCATGTGGCAGAGCTCAAGCCCTATGCCGGGCAGCGCGAGCAGTTTGCTTTGTTGTTCGATCTCTGTTGTAAAATCGCCGACTACCCAAGACATATGGGATCGCACAGCTCCGGAGTAGTGATAAGCCGCCAGCCATTGTGGACAATTGCCGGTCTCTCGCCATCTGCCCGAGGTGTCCTTCCAATTGCGATGCTGGATAAAGACGATATTGAAGAGATCGGTGCGATCAAACTCGATCTACTCAGTCTTCCGAACCATTCGATGGCTGCCGATGCCGAAGAAGAGATATTGAAGAGTGATAGCTGCTTTTCTTACGATTCGATTCCGGAAGAGGACGAGAAAACTTATGAACTTCTACGAAGCGGGAAGGCGATGGGAGTGTTTCAACTGCAAAGCCCAGCCCAGATGGCGCTTGCCTGCACTCTGCGCCCCGACACGTTCGAAGATCTGACAGCATCGATTGCTTTGATCCGGCCCGGACCAATTAAGACAGAGGCGGTCCGTCGGTTCTGTGAATCACGCAACGGCTGGCGGCGGATTGCCTACCTCCACTACTCACTTATTCCTATTTTGGATCGGACATTTGGCTGCATGATCTATCAAGAGCAGGTCATTCAGGTGATTGCTGTGCTGATGCAGATTTCCGATGCGGAGGCAGACAGCTTGCGTAAAAGCTTGTCTAAGAGAGCAAAGCGCGGAACTCTTGGAGAGCTGCGTCAGCAGTTTGTGCGACGTGTTCGGCAGATACACAAAGATATGCCGGAGTCGAATGTACATCAGGTGTGGGATGAGATTGAGGGATGGAGCGGCCTTGGTTTTGTTGAAGGTCACTCGGCATCGTTCGCGCTTAATGCTTATAAGTCTGCCTATCTCTCCACACATCATGCGGCAGCGTTTTTTTGTGGGCTTCTCAATAATCAGCCGGTCGGCTACTACGCGCCCAATTCGCTTTGTGCTGAAGCTCGGCGACGCGGAGTGCAGATTCTGCCGCTTGATATCAATCTCAGCGACGATAAATGCCATGCGACTATTGATACGATCCGTCTAGGGCTTCGGCTTGTGGAAGGACTCCCAGAGACTGATATCGAGCGGATTGTAAAGGAGCAGCAGAAAAGCGCTTTCACCTCCTTGCTCGATTTTTGTATACGTGTGCCGCTGCATCAAGATCGCCTGGAAAGCCTGGTTCTTGCGGGAGCCTTTGACTCTTTGCATGCGCATCGGCGCGGCATCTTGTGGAGACTCAATGAAACAGCATCAATTGGCCGTTCGCTGAGAGCTGAGGCACTAAGCGGAGACCGCTTTGACCTGGGAGAAGAAAGAACGACACCGATTGCCTGCGAGATTCCGGCATTTACCGAATGGGAGCTGATGATGTGGGAGTGGAGGATACTGGGAGCAACTACCAGTTGTCATGCCCTGAGTTATGTCAGAGAGTATCTTAAGACTCAAGGAGTGATTACTACAGCGGAGGCGGCGGCACAGCCTAATCGCTCTCGTGTGACAGTGGCTGGAATTAATGTCCGCCCCCATCGGCCAGGCACAAGATCCGGTCGCCCTGTTCTCTTTACGACGATTGAGGATGAGACCGATTTCCTACAGGCAACCTGTTTTGGTGAGACAATCGATCGGTACACAACGGTATTTTTGCTCTCTCTTGCAGTCATTGTCCGTGGAACGATTGAGAAGCGCGGAGTAGGATCGGCGCTGATGGTCGAAAAGGCGAAGCCATTGATCCTTTCGCAAGCCGCTCGGATTGAAACCGGACTAGAGATTCCAATCAAAGCGGGCCATGCGCAAAGTACGTCTCACCTGCGTGTGTAAGATGCCGTTAATGGTTCTTGTGAAAGAGTTGAACGGCGATAATGAGTAGGACGAATAGGACAATTATCAGTATAAAGACGATCAAATTTCCGGTAGTGACCGGAATATTCGCCTTGTGCGCGAATTTGCCGAGGGCGGGGCTGTCCCCGCGTTCCTGTTCTCGATCAACACGCATAGCGGAAACATCGACACTGTCCCAGTTCTCGAGCGCATTAACCAGTTCGCTCATCGACTGCCAGCGATCCTGAGGATTGCGCCTGATCGCCTTCATAATGATCTCTTCCAGCGGCGGCGGAACATCTTCACGGTAGAAGTGAACCGGCGGAGCCTTCATGGTAACGTGTTGGTTCATGACGGCCAGTGCATTATCGCCGTCATATGGGAGGTGATGGGCGACGATTTCGTACATGATCATGCCGAGCGCATAGACATCTGTCCGGCTGTCGCCTCGGCCACCTTGTATCTGTTCCGGTGACATATAATCGGGCGTACCCACCTGAGCGGTCATTGGACCCCAGGTGACCCGCCGAGCACCCTGAATGGAAGCGATCCCGAAGTCCATGACTTTCGCCTGCTTTTCGGGAGTGACAATGACGTTTTCCGGCTTTAAGTCGCGATGGGCGACATGGTTTTCATGGGCATAGGCGAGAGCTTTGGCAATCTGCAAACCAAAGTCGACGGCGTCCTTATAGTCGTTTGGGCTCATCGCGTTTTCACGCTGGCGCAGATATTCCCGCAACGTGATACCATCAATGTATTCTAAGACAAGAAACTCTGAGTTATTTGCCTTGGCAAGTTCGTACAATCGCTGGATATTTGAGTGGTTAAGCAGCTTTCCGATCTTAATTTCTCGTGTAAAGCGCTCATAGGATGCGATGTCTCCGAGCAGCTCCTCGTGCGGGAATTTCAGCACAACTTTCCGATCTTCCTGATCGTCGTGTGCCAGGTAGACATTACTCATGCCGCCATGGCCAAGTGGGTGCTCGATAGTATAACGGCCTAATTTTTGTCCATCCTCGAACTGCATAGAGTTATCTACAATCCTTTACCTAAAGTCGGTCAGCAAACTATTTCTTAGCGGCAACACCATTGAATATACCGGTAACTTTGGCAAACCACGACAAGTCGACCGGGTGATGTTTTGCGGTTTCGTGGTCGATTTCATTCACGGTAATCACTTGAACCGAAATATTATCATTCGTTCCAAGCTCTATGCCGCGGCGAATCAGCGTGCGGCAGGCCTCATCGGATGACATCGACGAAGCAATCTCAGCAATTTCCTCATCCGATACTGGCTCCCAAAGTCCGTCCGTACAGAGCACGAACGTGTCGCCAGGATGGACAGTTTCGACACGCATGGTTGGCGACATCATCGGATTGCTGCCCATTGATCGGGTGATGATGTGGCGACGTGGGTGGTGCCTAGCGTTTTCAGGAGTGAGTATTCTCATCTTGACCATCTCTGCAACTTCGGAGTGGTCGGTAGAGAGGAGTTCAATCTGTGTTTTGTTACGAATTCGGTAGGCGCGAGTGTCGCCGATATTGGCGATGTACGCTTTATGTCCAACAATGGCCAGAGCGGCTATGGTCGTTTCCATTCTCAGCCTGTCAGCGGCCATGCTGATGTCGTAGACATGGAGGTTCGCGGCACTTATTGCATCAAAAAGAGCCTTTTCCGGCTTTTTCTTGGCGGTGTAGTAGCGTTCGAGTACGAACTTGGTTACCTCGCGGCTGGCAACATCACCTGCTCCACTGCCCCCAACGCCGTCGCACACGACAAAAAGTCTGCCTTTATGATGCCCGTGGGGAGTATCGTCGGACGGACCATGACCGATGAAGTCTTCGTTCCGCTTTCGTACAGGCCCTTGGTCACTAATGCCCGCATGATCAATCAAATAGTTCACCAAATCAAAATTGCATTGTTACAAACCGTAAAAATGGCCGAGAACCGGATTATAGCCCGGTTCCCGGCCGAAGTAAGGCAGCCTTTGCTGGCTCCTCCCGTCCGACTTAGCGAGCAGTCGGGGAAGTCAGCTTGACCTCTTTGTGGTCTCGCGGCAAGAACATCGGCTCGCCCTTCATCTTGGACCGGATCGCAAGAGCTCCGAACGCCAAGATCATGAAGCCAAAGGTTACAGCCAAAGCGATCTTCGTGTCCGTCTTCGTTGCTTCAGTTGCTGACGGAGCGACGAAGGCGAAGTACATGTCCGCGACCATCAAACCAAAGTTTAAGAACGTTCCTAAGATCGGGAATATCTTAGTGGTAAATATGTTCTGATTTGGTTTGTGCGAGAAAGCAATGTATGTTGCAATACAGGTCATACCATACAGAAGGAATGTACCGAGGTTCGAGACCAATGTAATCTGCAGCAGATTATCTGCACTTATTACGCCATAGGCACCGATAACCGCCGAGATGCATGTGAGGAGCCAGATCGAGTTGGCCGGCGTATTGTAATCGCCATGCAGTGACCCAAAGAAGCCAGGTAGCTCGTCATCTTTGCCCATTGCATAGCTGACACGGACACCGGTTGAAAGGCAGGAGAGAGTCGTACCAACCAGGGCGAGAACGACAGATGCTGCCATGAGCAGCTCGAAATTTAGCCCCTGACCGTGTAGTAGGCTGTTTCCGATGATGCGGGAGAAGTCACCGATCGGAGCGCCGTCAGCCGCCGCCGCGTCAAAACCGTAGACGAAGCTGCCTCCGGCGTATTCAGACGCACCGTTGGACGCAATTGCGTTAGCCAGTGATGTATGCGTATCAAGTACGACGGTGAAGTTCGCGCCGTTTTTGTCGACGAGACCCATGAATTGATTGCCAATGAAGTAATTGGCGCCGAAGTATTCGAACGTATAGAAGATAACTGCTTGGATGATGAGAGAGAGAACGACACCACGGGGAATGTCCTTCAGGGGGTTCTTTGCCTCAGCAGCCAGCGCGGTTGCCGATTCAAAACCTACAACGAGGAGAATAGCAATGGTTGACTGGAATAGGAGTTGAGTGATATTGTGCGACGTGAAGACGCCGGCAGCATCGACATGCTCGTAATGGAAGCTAGGATGATCCGCGCGATACACGATTGCCAGGATGGTAAGCGTCAAAAGCGCAAGGATCTGAATAATATTGATGATAATGTTGACCATTGTCGAACCGGTAACACCGCGGAACGCAATGTATCCAACGATGAACGAGAACACAACGCAAAGCAACATTGTCTCCCAGACATGATGCGAGTCACCGAATGTTGGTTGGAAAATCTGCACGATGAAGACCAAGATGGTTCCCATGAAGGTAACCATAACTCCAGGGTACACCCAGTAGTAAAGGTGCGCAGCAGCTCCGACGATTAATTTTGCGATACGGGCCCACATGAAGGAACCGTGCTCTTCCTTCTCGAGGAAGGCGGCTTCCGCGTAGAAGTATGAACTTCCCGCTCCCGCCTGAGGATATTCCTTCGAAAGAACTGCATAGCAAGATGCAGTCAGGAGAGCCACAACCGTCGCAATCGCCACGGCGAGCTGCATGGAGGCAGCACCCCAAGCGCACTGCTCTTGATATGTTGTCCAAAGGAAGGCACCGGGCGCGATCAACGCCATCGCGTTGATTGTAACCCCGGTTAGGTTAAGGGTAGGTTTTAATTCTCCACCACTTGATGCGGTCGTAACAGCCATTAATTTGTCCTCTCTTACGGTTAAAAATTAGGTATCGCAACAACGCGAATACGTCAAAGCGGCGACGGTGCAAACTCTCAACATTGAGGAACGAACTGGGTACTCGACAACGAGGTTGGACAGCAAAGGAGACGACTTTATCTCCCTGGCCAATAGATTAACACATTCTTTGCCATATGGCAAGTAGTAATAAGGAAGTTACCGAGTTTTTTTTAGAGGGGCTCACAGTGTTCCAGACAGCAATAATCGTCAGAAAAACGAACTTCACGCTTGGTTTTCGCCAAATTTGGTCTGTATGCAAGCAAGATACCACCGATTCGTCATCCTAAAAATAGTCTATGAAACACTAAAAAACTGGCCGTTTGGCCAGTGGTCACTTGCCGTAATAGGCAATTGGTTCTGTATGCTTCAAAGTTCCATTCGATTTTTTACTCGAATCCGAAGGTAATTGATGCACTGAAACCGTACAATAGCTCACGGTTGTCAAGGAAGAGTCTTGCGACGCACTTTTGATTTAAAATCGAGGCATAGATAATTATGGAAAAGATCGAACATTACGGCTGGAGCGACTGCATCAGGCTGTCGAACAAAAGCATTGAACTGATTGCATCGACACAGTTTGGACCTCGAATCATGCATTTCTCCTTAGTGGGCGGAAAGAATGTTCTGCACGAAGATCCCTCGCTCTTTGGAAAAGTCGGTCCGGCTGACAAATGGGTGAACTACGGCGGCCACCGCTTATGGTTCGCGCCGGAGATCAATCCGCTGACTTACGGGCCGGACAACTCGCCAATTGAAAAGGCATCGATTGAGGACGGTGAGTTGGTGCTCACTTCTCCGGTTGAACCATATAGCGGAATCCAGAAGGAACTCCGAATTGAGCTAGGCCCGGAGGGATCAGCAGCGGTCAAGGTAACGCATGTCCTAACCAACCACAATGCGTGGCCAATTGAACTTGCTCCTTGGTCGCTTTCCGTTGTGGCCGAGGGGGGACGGGCCGTGTTACCGCAAGAGCCGTTCAGTGGGCACGGAGAAAACAACAACTTCCTCCCCGTTCGTCCAATTATCCTCTGGTCTTTCACCGATATGTCCGACAGTCGGTGGACTTGGGGAAAAGAGCTCATTCAGCTCAGATCCGATCCTGCTCTCGAAACACCGCAAAAAGTGGGTGTCTACAACACGGTCGGTTGGGGCGCCTATATTGCAGCGAATTCCGATGTTTTCGTTAAAATACTCGATGTCGAGGACTACACGCCCGATGAATTTGCGGATTTTGGCTCGACATTTGAGCTCTTCACTTCAGGCGCATTTCAAGAGATCGAGACGCTTGGACCACTGGAACTTTTGGATCCAGGCGACTCATCCGAGCATATTGAATATTGGTATCTGACGAATGGTGGCCCGCTGCCGTCTGCCGACGACGATCTCGCGACTGCGCTGGAACCCATTATTGAAGAGGCTCAGCTTGCTATCGAAAAGTTTGGGATTAGCGAAGACTTCTAGATACGAAGTTCGCTAGGTTCGACTGGCGGTAAGCTGTGCTGCCGACGAACTCTGACGTGCGATGAAAAGGAGAATCACCGCACCGATCGCGGCGATTAAAAGGCTGAACCACTGGCCGTCACTAAACGGGCCCCAATAGGTATCGTCATCTCGGTAAAAATCGGTAAAGAACCGCAGTATCCCATAGTTGATCAGGAAAAAGCTGCTGAGCCGACCGGCTCTCGACGAGATCCACGGAACTCTACGCAGGACAATCAACGAGAAGAAAAGAACAAAAGTTGCGGCGCACTCGAAGAGTTGCGATGGATACCGGGGCTGATTGTCCACGTTCGGAAAAATGACGCCAAAGTTTGTATGAGTTGGTTTCCCGACAAGCTCTCCGTTGATAAAATTTGCGATACGGCCGATGGCAAGTCCAAGCGCTGCCGGAAATACCGCGACATCATTAAGCTCAAGAAAACCAAGCGACCTAGTCCGGCCAACCCAGAAAAGGGCAATCAGCACGCCCGCCAAACCGCCGAAAAAAGCCATGCCGCCTTCCCAGACACGGAATACGAAGAGTGGATCGGTTAGAAGCTCGTGGGGATGCTGAACGACAAATCCGATACGTCCGCCTAAAACGACACCGATTGCCACAGCAAAGGTAAGCTCGTACAGTCCGTTCTCATCGAGTCCCTTGATCCTCTCTCTTTTTATAGCTCCGGAAAAGTACAGATAGGCGAGTACGAAGCCTAAAACATAGGCGAGGCCATACCAACGAATACCGAATTCGTGGCCGTGAATAGTAACGTGAACGAGAAAAGGCGACAGTCGATCTACCCAGATTGTGTGCGTCATCGTCAAGAAATAGTACCAGATAGACTAGCTTGCCGAGAAGTTGCATTATTTCAATTGGCTTCGTCCGCCGAACCTAAGCGCAGCGTCTTTAACCGCAAGGAGTTTGTTACGACCGTTACACTGCTCAGAGCCATGGCGAAAGCTGCCAGCATGGGATTGAGGACACCGAAAGCGGCGAGTGGGATGCCGATTATATTGAAAATGAACGCCCAAAAGAGGTTTTGCCTAATTATAGTCATTGTACTTTTGGACAGAGCGATTGCTGTTTGAATGCTGCCAAGGTCACCACGGATTAGTGTAATATCGGCGGCGTTAAGCGCCATGTCGGTGGCGTGTCCCATCGCGATACCTATATCCGCCGCCGCAAGAGCTGGGGCATCATTGACACCATCCCCAACCATTGCCACGACCCCATCTGAGCTGCTGGTCAACTCTTCGATCGCTGAAGCTTTGTCGGCGGGCAAAAGATCTGCACGAAAGTTTTCAATGCCAATTTTTTCGGCAATAGCGGAAGCTGGGCCGGCGCTGTCGCCGGTAAGCATCATCACATTGATGCCAAGTTTTTGCAGAGCGAGGACGGCAGATTTTGCCTCGGTGCGTATTGTGTCGGAGAATGAGAAGAGCGCGGCCGGCAAGTTATCGACCGCCATGATAATTGTGGTCGAGCCCGATTCCTTCAGCTTGAATACTTCTCCAACGATCGTTTCGTCCAGGTCAACGCCAGAATTTTTCATTAGTCTGGTATTTCCGATGAGTATTTCCCTGCCATCGACACGTGCCTTGACTCCCTGTCCCCAGTGGCTGGTGAACGATTCGGCATCCACCAGCTTGACTCCAGCAGACTTCGCCTCCGAAACAATTGCTTTTGCTAAAGGATGCTCGCTGGGCACTTCTGATGACCCCGCAAGATGCAAGAGTTCTGCGCGGTCGTAAGAACCAAGCGGTGTAATTTCGGACAGCGTAATCGTGCCCTCGGTCAACGTCCCCGTTTTGTCAAATATGATTGTTTTGATCGCCTGCGCCAGCTCCAGCACCGAGCCGTTTTTGATCAGCACGCCAAGCTGCGCTCCTCGGCCTGAGCTCACCATAATGGCAGTCGGAGTGGCCAGACCAAGGGCACAGGGACAGGCAATGACAAGCACCGCGACCGACGGAATAAGAGCTTCCGAAAATCCGTCCTTTAGCAAAAGCAGGCGAACAATAAAGGTTAACGCGGCAAAGAAAAACACAGATGGGACGAATACGGCCGATACTTTGTCTGCCACACGCTGAATAGGTGCCTTACTCCCCTGGGCTTCTTGGACAAGTGCGACGATTGACGCGAGCACTGTCTTTGCTCCGACAGCGGTAATTCGGTAGATGAAGGTTCCACCGGTGTTCAGAGTTCCGCCAATGACTCGGCTCCCCACCGTCTTTTCGACCGGCAGACTTTCTCCCGTGACCAGTGATTCGTTCACTGCCGACGCGCCGCTGACAACGACACCGTCAGCAGCCAGCTTTTCCCCGGGATGAATGCGAATTTGATCCCCTGCGAGAAGCTTACCGACCGGGACGATCTGTTCCGACCCGTCTTCGGCGATCTTTGATGCGGTCGCCGGGAGCTCTTTGGAAAGCGACTGCATCGAGTCGGCAGCCGACTTACGTGCGCGGGCTTCCAACTGGCGACCAAAAAGAATAAGCGTAACAATTGTCGCGGCGGTTTCAAAGTAGAGCATCGGTTGCCGAACAAAGACGAGTTCGTAAAGACTGAACGAATAGGCTGAGAAAGATCCGACCGCTATCAATGTGTCCATGGTAGCCGCCCCGCCATGAACGAGGGCGCTAAAAGCTCCCGAGAAAAACTCTCGTCCGCTTACAAACACCACAACTGTTGCGAGCGCCGCGACGATCCATTCTAGCGTGACCGTTTCCGGCTTAATAGCCATCGAGATAATGAGAACTGGGACGGTAAGAACTATCGCTGCGAGTAGATTGTAACTCTCGTATGGTCGAGCCAGCGGCTTGCGTGCTGCTGAGAGGTCATCGGTTGCCGGCGTTGCGCCGTAACCACTTTTGACGACGGTGGCGATCAGCGTATCTGGTGAGGCGATCAGGGGATCGTAGGTGACAGAAGCCGTGTTGGTCGCAAGATTAACGGCAGCCGAATCGACACCGGGTACTTTTGACAAATACCTTTCAATACGGCCGACACAGGACGCACAGTGCATACCAGAGATATCTAGCCGCACTGTCGCTTCGTCTTTTGTCAGCGTTTTCACAACCATTCTTTTGCTTTACTTTGACGAAACAGGAGTCGCTGTATAGCCTTCTTCGTCGATCGCAGCGATAACCTGCGCCAGGGTTACAACGTCTGGATCGAACTCAAGGGTTGCGAGACCATCGTCTAGGCTGACCTTAACATTAGCTGTTCCCGGTAAGCTTGTGATGGCATTTGTAACGTGGTTGACACAGCCGGAGCAGGTCATACCTTTGACTGTCAGAAACTCATTTTGCATGCTTTTTGTTCACCTGTAGGTCGGGTTCATAATTCTTTCATACGGAAAAAGGTAATACTTTTCTCATGTTGACACTGTTAATTTTGCCTCACGGAGTCCCTGTTTTGATGCTGAGGCGCAGCGTAGTTCGGAGGAGTCATTGACAACATCGCTTTTCTCACTCATCGGCTTGATCGCGGTGTTGCAGACATCGCCGACAACCGGGACTGACCAATCAATCGTGGCACTGCCGCCAGTGCCAGCCGTGACAGGTTCAGCAAACCAGTCTAATGTACCAATAAACACTAGTTCGTTGCCCGCAGGTTCCGCATCTCCGTCCGCTGGCACAATAAACCTGACTCTCGATCAAGTTGTGAATTTTGCAGTGAACAACAACACGAATGTGGTACTTGCTAAAGAGCGCCTGGCGCAGGCGAAAGAAGGTGTCACGCAGATCAATGCACAGGGTTTGCCACAACTCGGTTCAAACATCGCCGATACGTATTCATCGTTTTCTGAAAGTACGACCACATTTGGCCCTACTGTGACCAATCCGGTTCTACCAACCGGTACAACAATTCCCACCGTTGTTGACGAAGCAGCCGATTTTTCGTCCTCATACGGCATTGGCAGTGCATCTTCCGGTGGAAGTTCATTTGGCGCGGCGTACGGAGCGCCTCTGGACACGACCGGTAGTTCGTTGCCAGCCACCAGCCCGGCTTCTCCCAGCGGTACGACATCAACGTCGTCATCTCCAGCAGCCACCCAAGGTACAACGACAGCACCGACTACTGAAACGGCGCCGGCGTCAGGCAACAGCGATGGCACTCAGTCTCCCACGTCAATGTCTGCACCCGATGCGCCTCCTTCGGCCTCGGGAGCATCATTCAACTTGATGCCAATGCCGTTGATCATTCAAAACTACGTGACCGAGCCGAGTACGCCAGCAGTGGTCGCCGATAACGCCAGTTCGGGGTTGGAAACTACTGCCGATGCTCAGAAGGCACCGGCAGCAAAGAGCGCCGATGATAGCCAGCCGAGCGCGATTGTGGCTCCTCCCGAACACGCCGACCAATCTTCAACCGTATCGTCATCCACCGTGACCGGCAGTCGTACGGTCAATAACTATGGCGCTCGCGTCAACCTGTCCCAGTATATCGATGCATTCGGCCTTTTAAGCGCTGCGAAGGATGCGGAAAAGCTGACTCGCGACTTCTATGCTCTTGATGTGGACAGGACAGAAAACGAGGTAGCTCTCGCGGCCAAGAATCTGTTTTTCAATGTGATTCTGGCGCAGCAACAAGTGGCCACCGAGCAAGAGCAAGTGAAAGACGCCACCGAAAGTGTGCGGGTGACGAATGCGCTTGTCCAGCAAGGGCAGGCTGCCGGCTTTGATTTGCTCAGCGCAGAGACTACTTTGGCAAACAATCAGCAATTGTTGACCACCGCTAAAAACCAACTGTCTTTTGCGCAGGCCGACCTAGACTATCTGTTGGGAGTCAATCCGAACACGGCGGTAAACTTGATAGCTCCGACCCTACCATCACTCACCGAATCGATTGACCTTGGCCAAAGTACAGCCGTCGCCCTGCAGCGTCGCCCCGAAATTATCGAGGCCAACAAAAACATTGCGATAGCGCAGAAATTGGTGAAAGTGGCAAGCGAGGGAACAACGCCGACCATTGGGCTTGTTGGAACATATGGTTACAACAGCACATCGACAGTGACCGGCCCAACCAATGAGGGATTAGTGAGTGCTCAGATCGCGGTACCGTTCTACGATGGTGGCGCAACTCGGTCGAAGGTTCGCGAGGCGAAAGAGGTGCTGCAAACCCAGGTGACAACTCGAGATGAGTTTAAGTTGAGCGTCGCCTTAGAAGTACGTCAAGCCTATCTCAATGTTCTAGACGGACAGACACAGGCCAGCACTGCACAAGCAGGTGTCGACCTCGCGGTGGAGACCCTGCGGGTCGCAAACGTTCAGTATCAAAACGGAGTTGGAACGATCCTCGATGTCGAGAATGCAGAAGCACAGCTTGCGACTGCACGAACAAACCTAGCCAACGCGCAGTATACGTACCAGACGTCACTTGCCGCGTTAGTGAGAGACATCGGCAGCCGCTGAAATCCGGCTGATAGTTTAAAGGAAGTTATTTTTTCGCATGTGGATCGTCAAACTCGCACTTAGTAGGCCGTATACATTTGCAGTGCTAGCACTGCTGATACTGCTGCTCGGCGTCTTCAGTATCACCCGGATGGCGACCGACATCTTTCCGGTTATCGACATTCCCGTTGTAACGGTTATTTGGAACTACGGCGGTATTGATCCAAACGATATGGAGAAGCGCTTTGTCAGCTTGACCGAGCGGGCAATGACAACGACGGTCAACGATATTGAGCATATTCAATCCGAATCGGTTCAAGGAGTTGGTCTGGTCAAGATATTCTTTCAGCCCGGCACAGACATTTCGGAGAGTATTGCGCAGGTCACCGCGACATCGGAGACGATTTTACGAACAATGCCGCCGGGCACAACGCCTCCGTTCATCATCCGCTACGATGCGTCCGACGTCCCAATCATCGAAGCTTCTGTCAGCAGCGCGACTGAGTCGCAGGCTTCGATCAGCGATTACGCCACCAACTTTATTCGCACCCAGCTTGTAACAGTCCACGGGGCGCAGATCCCATCTCCATACGGTGTACAGAGCCGGCAGGTTGAAGTCGATATCAATACGGAAGCGCTCGATGCAAAGGGGCTGTCGCCGCTCGATGTGAGCAACGCCATCAGTGCGCAGAACTTGGTGGTTCCGTCCGGCGATATTAAGATAGGCACCTACGACTATCCGGTTTCGATTAATAGCAGTGTCACCAGCATTGACGCATTGAATAATCTGCCGATTAAGGTTGTCAATGGTGCGATGGTCTATGTTCGTGATGTCGCACAAGTTCATGACGGGTATGCACCGCAAACAAATATCGTCAATCGTGGGCGAACGCGCTCTGTATTGATGACGATTCTCAAGAGCGGCGATGCGTCGACGCTTTCTGTCGTTCAGGGCGTCAAAGACATGCTTCCGGGAATATTGAAGACCATTCCGGAAGATATTAAGGTTGACCTGATTGACGACCAGTCGATCTTTGTCAAAGCGTCGATTCAGGGCGTTGTCACTGAAGCAACGGTGGCGGCGTGTTTGACCGCGACAATGATCCTACTCTTTCTCGGCAGCCTCCGCAGCACTTTTATTGTCGCCGTTTCGATTCCCCTGTCAATCTTGACTTCAATCATTGTCCTCGCGGCAATTGGTCAGTCACTGAATACAATGACACTTGGAGGTCTGGCATTAGCGGTCGGAATTTTGGTGGACGACACCACTGTGACAATTGAGAACATCAACCGTTATCTCGGACTGGGCAAGCCGCTGCGCGAAGCGATTTTGGACGGTGCGGCGGAGATTGCCACACCAGCGCTCTACTCGACGTTATCGATCTGTATTGTCTTCCTACCGGTTGTGCTGCTCAGCGGTATCGCCAAGTTCCTCTTTGTTCCGCTTGCTGAAGCAGTTGTCTTTGCGATGCTGGCGTCTTACGTGCTTTCGAGGACAGTTACACCAACCTTTGCGGTCGTTTTGCTTAAGCATGAGGCCGGTCTCTATAAAGAGGAAGAAGAAGGGGAGCACGCTGCTGCTGTGCAGAGTAGTGAAGCACCGCATTCATCCAACGGGTCGAGCAACGGAACGGCTCCAAAGCGCAAAGGGCACGAGCTCGACGACGAGATAGTCGCGAAGATTCAGCAAGGTGTCGTCTGGAAAATCCATAGCGCCTTTAACAAAAAGTTCGGAAAGTTTCGAGCGCGCTACCACGATGATCTCGTGTGGATCATGGAGCATAGGTTAGTCGCGACAATCGTCTTTGCGGCGTTTTGCCTCTTTTCGTTCTGTCTCTTTCCTTTTGTTGGACGCGACTTCTTCCCAACTGTCGACACCGGCCAAATTATGCTGCATGTGATCGCTCCTCCGGCGACCCGTATAGAGATGACGGCAAGTATATTTTCTGATGTGGAAGACGAAATTCGACAGGTAATACCCAACAATCAGATTCAGTTGATTACCGACAATGTCGGTCTTCCGAGCAGCTTCAACTTGGCGTTTGGAAACTCGTCGTCATTTGGGACGTCGGATGGCGACATCACGGTGTCGTTGAACCCCAATCATAGCCCGACGGCAGCTTACATTGAAAAGCTGCGAGATGATTTGACGAAGAAATTTCCAGAAGAGACATTCTTTTTTGAGCCCGCCGATATTGTCAGTCAAATTTTGAACTTTGGTCTGCCGGCTCCGATCGATGTTCAAATTGCTGGTCCGCC
>Ga0116229_10002746_pt1 | contig 28632 bp, 17 predicted proteins | sample S1TSphgellanicum_3_FD_87313 | JGI IMG/M metagenome (GOLD analysis project Ga0116229, IMG submission 87313) | Host-associated microbial communities from peat moss isolated from Minnesota, USA - S1T2_Fc - Sphagnum magellanicum MG | ecosystem: Host-associated > Plants > Peat moss > Unclassified...
CGAAAGAGGGAAGCAGGATTTTGGGACCTGGAACGGTAGCCCCCCGTAACGGCGGCCGCTCCGGCACGGGAAGAAAACGAAGGAGCTCTGGCGATGGCGATGGTCGGGAGGCACCGACGACGCTCAGGCCGCTCTCTTCCTCTTTGCCTCCTTTCCTTCTCGCACAATCCTACGCTGATCTGATAACCAAGCTGCTGTTGCATCTTCCTGATCTGGATCGGAGTCCAGTTGCAGGAAAGGCCATAGCAAAAGACCTGCCTCGGAGGTTGGAGATAAGAGAACAACAGCAGTAGGAAAGAGAGCAGCATAGGAAGAGTAGGAGTAAGAGCGGGCCTGACGATGAACAAAAAAGCTTGATCCTCAGCGGGAGTGAAGAAGTCGGGATCACGCACGAGATGGCGGGGCTGGCATTGGCAATCCAGCTACTAGAGAAGAGCTCCTCCGGAGTCTCTTCCAAATCGTTGCATTCTTTTTCCACTCTCGCTGCTGTTTCGGCTGCGGCTGCGGCTTCATCGGCCATTTCATATCTGCCCGACCGTCTTTCGCTCGCCTACACGCCTACTACTACGTCGAGGTAATAACACCGCCCTCGCTGTCTGCTTGCAACTTTGGTAAATTGGCAGTTGTGCGATCTGTGTTCTTTTCTTAGGTACTTGTATGCAGCCAGGAAGGGATTTGGTGGGAAGCTACTGACTCCAGTACGATCAGGAAGAAATGAATAAAAAGTAGATTTTGAAGTATTGATCTTCTCTGGCAGTTTGGGATGTGGCTTCCATGTGGACAGTTTTGTTTTCTTCCCCCTATTCTTTATTCTTCTGAAGCATGAGGAAAGAGTAGGGCTTGTAGGCACGTTGTATGGAATTTTGCTTCGAGAAGTCTCAGTGTACACCAAACCCTAATCTCAGTTTTCTCTTCTCAGATCAGAAAATCAATCATCAAATAATTTTTAGATTATTCTGGTGCCTATCTGATTGTGGCACTTCAATGTTTGCATACCATTTGATCAGGTCCTTCATCGCGGTGGCACAGTGAGTCTAATGATCTGGCATCCTTGCATAATTCAATTTCACTTCATCTATTATGCATGTGTTTCAATTAGGTTTTTTGAAGATTTGTAGCATATAATCCATTGCTCCTTTTCTTTCTTATGAGATCAATAATCACAAGGATGCCAGATAAATTGTCACAATTGGACATGTTACTACAAGGCCATGTCTCTTGAGTCCTAGCCAACATCATGACACTGTCTTTCCTGCTGCATCTGGAAATGTTACAGAAACTCATCACATGGATATTTGTTTTATGGTTTGCCTGAAATTTTGGGCCAACTACTTTTAACTTCTCTACACCCACCATTGTCTAGAGTTGATGAAGTTGGTGGGTAGTCATGGCAGCTCATTACTGCTATTCGTGATGAAGGGCATAGTCTGACACTTCGTGAGCAACTCTCATATGGTTACAACTGCACTTGTTTTCATGTTGCCTTTGAAATTGTTGTTGTGGAGATTTCTCTGCAATTTCAAGGATATTTTTACTACCAGGCATTACACACAGGCACCCTTTCTCCTTCTGGTGTTGGGAGTTGGTGCACATGTCGCCTCTAGAATTACTATGGTTATCCCAGTAACAAACATCAAAGAATCTATAACCTGATTTGTGAGCCATTCCAACTTTCATAACACAACAGAGCATATATAGTAGTATTACTGGCATGATCAACCAGGTGCTCCAATAGTCTGCAGGTCCATGTGTCAATGATTGACTGTTTACAGCAAGAGGTGGTTTTGTCCACAGTTTAGTCTTCAGCTTAATGTTAATTTGCCCAGAAAATTCAGCAATGCTAATGGAGTACTGTGTTGTCTGACATTTTATATGGTATGCTTGCAGGGAGTGGAGTGAAAATGTTGCATACTGTGAGGAAGCAGTAGATCCAGACAGGTGGGATGCAAGATGGGTTCCGCTGTGGGAGACAAGGACAGATATTCATGTGAAGACATATGAGATTGAGTTAAAGCCCCTATTCTCTGCATTCAGGATTAGAGCCTTGGGAGCAACTACTGTCCGAGCTTTATTGGTAAACTATCTGCCTTTACTTGAGGCCTACCTGCAACCTGAAGAAGATGAGGGAGATGAGGATGCTGATCGACCTGCTCAGCTGCCAGTGAATCCTATTGTCCCCTTGAAGCGCTCAGCAACACATATTGTCCGAGAGGTAGTTGGATCTTACCACCTGTTACTTTGTGAATGACCTTCTGCTGCATTTCCATGCCACTAGTGTCCTCTAGAAATGCTTAGTATTTCCCCTATGCCTTAGGGTTAGATGCTTGCCTGCACAGGGGCAAGCTAAAATAGAATGAAGCTTGCCCTGATGCTTACCCTGGATGGCTTGTTGCAGCTTGATTGAGTATATTGTTGCCTTTTTAAATGCTATGTCTCTTGAGTGGTAACCTGCCATCATGACTGGTCTTCCCATTGATTCTGGAATGCAAGAGAAACTCAAGACACAGACTTTTGTATTGCCCAACATGTTGAGAAAATCATTATGAAGGTATACCTACAGTTAGTAGCTGATGAAGTCAGTGGGAAGTAATGGCAGCTAGTCACTGCCATTTGTGACAAAGGTGGTGTCTGATACTTTGTCAACACTCGCAAGTTATTACTGCACTTGTTCTTGTTGTGCTCATTCTGTTTATGCTGGAATGGATACAATGGTTAGTCTTAATCTCATAGATATGCTTTGTGTTAGCTTATGTAGTATGTAGCAGGTCAGCAATAGGAGACTTGTGTAAGTTTTGTGGCCATGCCTGGCCCTAACTTTCTGCATTATTTCTAGCCTTATGGTATGTAAGAAACTGGACACTTCTTGTTTGCCTCAGCTTTCTCATTATCTAGTTGTTGTGCCTTTTGTCTCACAGGGAGTTTAGATATTGGCTAAGCTTTCTGAACTTCCCCATTCTTATGTCAACTGCTTTCACAGTTTCAGGTGATTTTGAGCCCTGATGTAGTAACTGTAGTCGTGGTAGTCACTACTGTGACTCATGCTTACTTCTCAGGTGGTGGTGGCAGGTTTCTGTGATCACCACAAGAAGAATACTTGAGAGGGCTGTTGTGCATTATGTAACACACCGGATGGCATGGAAATTGTTGAAAGGTACATGGCTTGATCCTGATGGGTTGCATAGTGTGTCTGATGAATCTTAACAAAGTGATAATTGTCTGTTGATATTTGAATATTTTTTTCTTTTCATTAGCAGTGGGCTATATCCCAAACTGTGTTTCCTTATCACCTATTTGAAATGACTGCAGATATCCCTAAATCAGCAGTGCGTAAAGCTGCAAGGAACATGTCCAAGTGGCAGCTGTTCATTGCTGTTTGCAAGACAACATTTCGAGGTTTGTTGTGTCTTCTGATTATAATTCATAAGTCCATGCTCCATATCTTGAAGCCTGCATTGCAGATTGTTTGTGTGTGATGTTGATGATTGGTGCAGAATTTTGTAAGACTTGAGCAGAAGTTCTCAATGCTTCATTCCAGAGTTGCACATGGTTTTGGTTTTGCTTTATGTTTGGAACCAATAGACTTTCAATTGCTTTGGACTGCTTGTTGCATAGTTTTTAGGATGCAGACATGGATGGGTGGCTTAAGATTAGAATGGATGGCCTGCATTTTGTGTTGCAGCACATGCATTGGGAGTTGCTGCCAATTGGATGGTGCAGTTGGTGTTGGACATATACAGAAGCATTAGCACTTCACTTTATGTGAGGACAAAGGATGGGAAGCCTGTTGGGTTGGATGCAAGAGAGCTTAAACGGCTAGCCAGGAGGACTGTGGGAAATACGCTGAAGGGTATTGCTTCACTCCTCCTGGCCTCATTGGGTGCTGGCCTTGGTACAGTGCTGATCAGACCCTCCACAGGAACTTGGATTGGTATGTTTGCCTCAACTTCAATATTACATAATGGGCTTCTAAATGTAAGGTGATACCATGGTTGATCTTGTATTAGTTGTCACAAGTTGATTTTTCCATCTGTGAAGCCTTTTGTGTTCCAAATCTTCTATGTGCACAATAGAGTACAGCCCTGAATGTTTTGTTATCAGTTATTTTTGGTAAATGTTGTGTTTTCCTGACATGTTATCCAATGTGAATGCAGGCTGTGCTGTTGGCGATTTTGCAGGACCATTTCTTGTAGGTATTTGGTTGGACACCTGGATTGTGTATGGCACCTTCACTCCTGGAGGAGACCGAGGCCAATAAGAATACCATCTCATATGGGGACTAGTCTAAGGCAATTTGAGTCCTGCTATTTCCTGTTGGCATCTTTGAGGAAAAGTGCACAGGACAGGTGTTCACACTTTTTTTTGAGGAGATTGGGGTGTCTGAAGATATGGGCACCATTAGAATGGCAGCATTGTCAAAATTAGAGTGAGTGGCACAAATCAGTAGAGCAACATGGGAGGGAATTTGTACACAGATGCACAGAGTGATTGGTCTGAAAGTCATGCAGGGTTTTCAAGACTGCTCACTTTGCAGCAATATTTTATTGACAATTCAAGGCAGTGTTTATGTACTGGACCTGAAACAGGGTGATTATGAGGTCCAAGCAGAGAATTTAAGCATAATACCTTCTTTTCACATGTTTTGATATCAGTTTGCAGTTCCATAGGTAGTTATGGTAGAACATCATGTGACAAAACAGGAGTTGCATAAGCAGGGGTTGAGGAGCTGGATGCACCCTGGATACTTCATAGTAGGTCGATTCAACTTTGATTCTCTTTCCCAGTCTTGACACTTTGGGCTACCAAGTTGAACATCAATTCTGGAATGAACTTCTTAGATAAAAAGGTTCAAGTTCACTACTGACGGCCATTTCTTCATATTTGCATCCTTGCTAATTTTTAGTGAAAATATGAGATATTTTTCTGACATGAGGCATCTCATCTTGAAAACTAACACTTCAAAGTTCTATTTCAAAAAGGAAAAATATGCCAACACCAAACTAACTCTTATCTGTCAAATTTGGGATCTAAATTCTTGGTTACTATGGGATTAATGACCTAAAAAGAAGACTCTTGACGCAATGTTCAGACTTGAAGATTGCTTCAATGTTGTTGAACTCTTAAAATATTGTTGTTATTGAATATGTTAACGTTTGAGGTTCCATTCCCTTTTCTAGGTGACAAAACAATTAGACTTATTTTTCAGACTTGGATTGTGTAAGCATTTTTGCGACTGCTTCTTCCCCAATGACCATTGATGGAAGCTTATAGTTCAAATGTAAAGAGGCAATCCTCATCAACAAAACAAATTGCATTCACACATGGTCACCGCAAGTCCCTACTTGGAATTGTGCACAAAGGAAATGTGTTTTTTTGGGGTTTTGACTTGGTGGCAAATGAACCAGCATGTACATAATATAGGAACATTGGTACTTGACCTTCTAGAGTGAGGCCTCTTGCTTATTATTAGAGCAGCTACACCGGTGTCATACTCCAGATTTTGTGATAAACAATGCTAAAGACCCATTGGCCAAGTAGGCCTCAAAGGTCGAAATGCAAACCTATAAATTAGAATGCCATGTGACATGCATTGTCATGTGAAAAGATATCATTGAATATTTCTTGGGTTTCCCCAAAGTTTATAAGGTAGATTGATGACTCACCAAACAAATGACCAACTCAAGGTTTAAAGTTGTATAAGAGATGATGGTTCACATGAGGCTGATCAAAGAATTAGATTTTTTTCCTTTTGGGAATTAATGGGAGTTTTGAACATTTTTTGATTTTGATGTTCTCAATGTCTTTTCACTAGGTGCACACCAAGTTGTCAATCATATGTGTTCACATCAAGTTCCCAATGTGTGAACACCCCAGGTTCTTAATGCATTTTTGGCATGTTCTCAAGCTCCCAATGTGTTTCCCAAGATGTTTGCAATAGCTCACCACACTTTATCCCATAACTTTTGCCAAAGTTGAACAGTCAATATAAATATGCCAAGCATGACGCACCTCTATCATTATATTTTGAAAGTGCAAGCTTTTATTGGGGGTGGAGTTGTTCAAACTTCAAAGTTTCAGATTACTTTTGAAATAGTCTGGTATGCATCTCACAACTACTTAATAGAACTAACTATAGGCGATTCACAAGTTGTGGTTGGTTATTAGTTTTTCATTTTCTACAATGCCCATAGTAAGCCACATGTTATTTGCAAAGCCGTTGCATCCCTCATAGGCTTAGCGTATTAGAAATAATATGAATTGAGATGCACTTCACTCACCAAATGCAAAACATTGTCTAATACATTTGTTGGGCATCAATTTAAAGAAATGGAATTTTGCTCCTTCCTTCCTGACTTTGACTAGGCATTTCACATCCAATTCATTTGATTAAACAAGAAGGAAAATTTGAAGCCAACAATGGAAAGAAAGAAAGAAAAAGTTAATCCATACCAAAAAAAGTTGAAGATCACATTTATAAATCTTATAGAATTTTGATCTATACAAAAATTAAAAGTTGTGTTGGAGAAAAGAAAAACTTGGACCTCTTAGAACAAGTTGCATTACCCCCCATAACCTCAATTTGTTCACCAATTTGTGACCATCCTAATATCCCTTCATGAAAGAGTGGTATTTTGCACTAGGCCTACCTCCACTCCAAGTCCCAAAAGGGACCAACTAGTCAGTTTACTAAACTACAAATAATGTTGTCCTTTTCTAAGTTATATCAAATGTCAATATTGAAAGGTGCAAATTGTGTGTCTTGCTACCTTGCTCATTTCAAAGTTGTTTTTAAAACATGTAAGGTGACAATTGAGTAAGCCATCCTTCAAGATGAATTATTAATGGTAACCAATGTTGATTAGAAAAACAATGATAAGTATTCCAATATATTGGTTAAGTTTGATGACATGAGGATAAATGTTCTTGAACGAAATGGAATCAAGTGTTCCTTTTAATTTGATAAACTTTTTGTCTTGTGCAATTTTGCATGTGAAAGTTTTGTGATGAAGCTTATAAGCCCTTTTCATATTGATGATGTTTCATATTCATAGAAGATCTTGTTTGAGTGTTTAATGGTTTAGCTTATGGACAAACCTTGCACATATTGTCAAAATGCAATATAATTTTTCAATTTTTTTGAACCTCAAATAAAGGTCAAGGTGTAACCATTTGTTGAAATGTTTTGTGGGATTGAATATTGTAATCAATTCATCAATTGTTATTATGATGAAATTTATATTGCTAACACATTCTCATCTTTGTGCCAACTAACATCATTGTTGTGAGGTCAACTAACTTGTTTTACATGTTTTGTAGTTAGCTATTAATGTAAAATTATTGGTGCCCCTATAAATTTAGGAGTTAGCCAAGGGTCATTGATTGTTTTTATAGATAACATAATCCTTACCTTTCATGCTATGTGTATTCAAGCTTTGCTTTTCCGTGAATACACTTTGATGAACTACATGGTATTAAAGTTTGCTTCAAGAAGATTAAGTGAATAAAAGAGGACTCGTTGAGAATAGTCAAGATGGTTCAAGCTCATGCCAAAAGTAAGGAAATTTCTATTGTCCAAAAAACAACAAGCTAAAAAGAGTCACAAACTACAATGATTTGGCAACTCAAGATAAAAGCCATTTTGAGGAGGGAGAATCTTTGGGATGTCATGTAAAATGTCATTTTGTTATTGTTGTTGGTGGTGTTTAAGTGAAAGTTAATTTTATGGGACATGAAAACCAAGGTGATGTTGGGATTGATTGTTTTGGTTAAAGACAACTTTGTGGACACAAAGGCTCAATTCATCAACCTTGTTTTTGTGTGGCAAGCACTAAGGATTCAATTCCAATTGGGAAATGTTTCGTGTATCAACTTGTTATATAATAGTTGCACAACATCAACATGAAGGATGGAACTAATATCAAAGAATACATTTCAAAGGCAAAAGAATTAAAAAATCAGCTAATTACATTGGGAGAACTATGACCTTAGAAAACATTGATGAATTTGTTATTGAATGGGCTCCTTTGCAACTATGAAAACATGCCATACATTTAGTTGAATCATAGCCTTTTTTTATGTTGACTATTAAGCACTTGTATCATCACAAATAGACCAAGAACCAAAATATATTCCAATGGTTTGTTAATTAATTTGTCAATGAAATCTTTCAAGCATGCTTCATAATTATCACGTGTATTCAATTGAAGCCATCGAAATCATCATGGATTAAAAGCCAAAGACTTATGTTGAAATATACAATATGAAGGATGGGAAACAATTATTGAACAAGTTTGATTGATTTAGAAGTGTGGCACATGGAGATATAAATTATTATCTAAGGGCAAGACACCAATTATTGCCAAATGGATCTTCAAAGCAAAGAAAGAGACATTATGAAAATTTCTCAAATATAAGGCAAGGTCGATTTCTATGAAATTTTTGCTTCGATTATACATTGTCCAATATCATTTGCTCTAACATATTTTCATTGTTTACACAACAAAATTGGCAAATTCAATAATTACACTTGCATGGGAATCTAGAGGAAGAGGTTTACATGATTTTACCTAAAGCTTTTTTAGAATTCAAAATGAATTAGAAGGTCTTTGGACTTGTTAGGGCTATATATGACCTCAACTAAACATCAAGTATCAAATTGATGATCATTTTTGGAAAAAAGTATGTTAAGGAACTTAATAAACTATAACTTTTATTATTCAATTATATATTGATCCAACAAATATATTATTTTTACATGGTAGGTTGAAAATTTATTATTAACAAGTGTGAATATTGAGGATACTGATCACATTGAGAATCAACTTAAAGCACAATTTGATGTGGTTGAATTAGGGAGACTATAGTTGTACCTAGGTTTTGTTTTGCATTTGATGAGGCTAGAACTTGGATGCATGTGCACCACTACATTGAAAAGTTATTACAATAATTTAACATGGTCAAATGTTTTGTTCTCCACATTTCCATGAATCTAGGCCAAGTGTGGAGAAAGGGCATGTATTTTCCTTTTATTGATCAAAAGTTGTATTGATAAATTGTTGGCAACTTCTTGTTTGCCATGGATCTATGACCATATGCTCAATTTGCAATTGATATTATTACCAACTCGGTACTTAAAGTGTTTTCAAGAACCTCACATAGTGGTGGCCAAAAATATATTGAAATAGGATGATTTCACCATAAAAGTATTATTTGCAAGTGTAACCTATGTTTAATTTTACAGATTTTGAAAAAAACCAAAATCATTTGAGTTAATGTTGAAAATGCTTGGTGTACTTATACAATGATATTTTAAATATATTATAGGTTTGAAATGATTTTGCTTGTTTTAAAGTAACCAAACGCACTATTAAAACATTGTAACCAGTGTTTTCATTGTTTATCGTTATGTAGAAATGATTTGAAATGATTTGAAAATGGAATTTTCTTGAAAATAATTTATATACACCTTTACAAAATAATGTAATGTGACAACTTTTTGGGTCATAATAATCAAAACAATGTGTGTAACCTTGTTAATAATGGGATAAATATTTTTTGGTTTTGATAACCAAACATATTCCACCACATCATCTTGATTGGCCAGCCTCGAGCTTTTAAAAACAATCATTTGTAAGTAATTAAATGGGTGAGTAGTGGTCATTATATTGTGACCTTGGTTTTTAAGAGGCACTAAATATTTCAGCTCACATTTTTTCTCAGAATGGGAGGATTAATTTATCTCCTTTGTTAATGTGAATTATGGGTGGGAACTTAATACACATCACTTAATACACATCACTCAACTTCTGGGATCATACACAAATTGGGGGAGATTGCAATTGATTATGGTTCACACATGTAATTAAGTGTTGCAATGTTGATGATAATGGCAAAATATCAAGTACTCTCTAAGGCTACACAAGATATATGCGATTGAGGATAATGTTTATTGAATTGTAGATTGGAAGTTCACCATTGACTCCATTTCTTAATGACAATCAAAATTGGATAAAGCTTGTCCATAATCCTATCCTACATTGCAAACCAAACATATTGAAATTGAACATTACTTTATTTGCGAAAGGTCTCAAACTATTAACATTAAAATGAGGTGCATCCCAAGTTAAGTACAATAGGTTGACTTGGTTACAAAACCATTAGGAGCTCAATAAGGTGGCAAATTATGGGAGGACAATGGCATAAAACCATGGCCTCATATAATCCAATGAAACTAGTTGAGTTACAATAGTTTGCTTATAGAAGATACATAACATTGACTAGTTAGTAAACTAGAATGTCACAACATGTTGGTGGAGAATGAGGTGCAAGAAGGGCTGTTGTTGTTAACACACTCTCATCTTTGTGTCAACTAACATCATCCGTATGAGGTCAGCCAACTCATCTCACTTGTTTTGTAGTTCGCTCATGTCGTAGAACTACCAATGCCCCCCTAAATTTAGTAGTTAACCAAGGGTCACTAATTGTTACTCTAGATAATAGAATCTGTTCAAACATTATGTGTACCGACATTGTTCTTTCTTGAATACACTTTGATGAGCTTCAACTTAACTGAAATGAATGGGTGATATTTGTAAAAGGAGAATCCATTGAGTCCAAATTCAAGGTTGCATGAAGTAATATATGTTCAATGTAAACAAAAAGTGAATATTCAAAAGTATTTTGATGTAAGGTGCAAAGCATTTCACATGTGGTTTGGATTAAGAAAATTGTGATAAGCATAATGGTCTCTGAAGTGAATTGACTTTGCATATTGGTTATTTACCATGTAATAAATCCATAAAAAATACAGAAGAAAACATAATTTAACCTGAAATGCTCTTTTTTTGCATGAGTTTCATGTAAGGAAGAAACCTATAGTTTTGAAAAATGAATATTCTTTTAAAATAGTGAAACATGCATGAACACTTAACATAAACATGGAGACTATTCTCAAAAGCTTTCATTCGAGAGAATAATATCAACATGAATTCAATAGAATTTACTTTTACCATAGAATCCACGTAATTATGATGTTTATCTCTTTGACACAAGACATGTTTTGCTTCCTATTTTGCTGTTGTTCAAAATATTGCAATCTAATTGGTTCTTGGATTTTGGTGATGACAGGCCATGATTCAACAGGATAGTTTCTTTGAATTAGGCAAAGTGTAAATGCACAAATTGAATGTTCTACAATCCACAATTTCTTAATACCTCTTTCTAATTTTGAAAAATGAGAATATCGTCATAGTTCAAATGCATTTTGAGCATAAATTTATTTGCATTGGAGGCCTTCTGTGGGTGGCAACTGGCAACTTGTGGTCAAAGCGTTAAATTGACCATTTAAAACTTTGAAAACTCATTAAATATTCCCGACTGAGAAAAATAAAAGAGCAATGAAATTGTTCCACTACCAATTTTCAGGGGAAAAGTTTCCACCATGTGATGTCTGGACTGGATTTGCAAAGTTTAGATCAAGTTCAAGATTTTTAAACCTATTTTTTACCTATGATGAACAAACATAGCTTTGACACTCATAATTAATTTCATGAAATAATGAAACCTCAAAAAATACAACAAATGTGTAGTATGGCCTACAGTTGCAATTCCTCAATTTCAATTATTCTCCCCTAAAAAGGAAAAACCCATAAAGATGCTTTGGAAACATTTGCTTTTGAAAAAGAACTATTCTGATATGATATCAAAACAATCACATAGTTACCTTTTGGCCAGGGGTTTCACAAGATCCTCAATCAGTTTACCAGCACTTATATCCAGTGTTAAACCCTAATGTGTGCACCACAACTTTGTAGTTCACAAGATTTTAAATGGGTACAAAACCCACAGAAGGACAGGAGCTGCGCAAACCACACAAGCCTTTGGGTGTCCAAGATATGGCTTGTTAGGGTAAAGAGGGATGCAGACTTACATGCACATCATACTTGGTCAGCTTCCAAATTCCACCACCTCATATTAAGCTTCCTTCTTTTGATTGCAAGCAGTTGTCAAATGGTATCTCATAAAGAGAGCGACTGCCAGTGATGCAAAAAAGTGCATGGGGAACATTATACTACTTCACTCTTAAGATATATTTTGTGCACATCTGAAAAACTGACACATGTTTAGAGCATCCATGGAAGGCCTTTCAAATCTTTCCTATGTGGGAATCTACTTCTGTTCTGCAAACCTGGGCTTAGGTTTGGCACAAATTCCTGCTCAAGCTGATCGATGTGATTGTTCCTGTAGATCACAAACCCATTTTCAGTTCCTTGTTAAAAATGCAATTGCCCCAGTCAATTTGAGGTCCACATCTGGCACCTTTTGTATTGCTAGACATGACAAGCATTGGGGAGAAATTTCAAAGCAGTCCCATCTCTATGACCTACTACAAAAATTACTCACTTGGAGTACAAATGGCCTGCTGGCATGCAAAAACAAGTGTGTCAAATTGGTGCTGTGAAAGGCTCAGAATGGCCTACACTTGGGAGTTGAAGAGTTTGACCCCTCCAATTGCACTTGTATTTAGTAAAAGCACTTCCAAAGTGGTAAATGCTGGAATCTTAAACAAAAATAGCAACATATTGCAAAAACCCCATCAAAAAGTCAAAAACTCTCTTTAAATGGGAAAAGATGAATCTATCCTCTAGCTAACAGATAATTCTGGAATGCTTTTGGCTCCCATGTCAGGTAAGCTTGAGAAATTGTAGTACAGAACTTAGGAACACCACACCAGATTTCAAATACAACAACTAATGGACTCAAGAAGAGAGTACTACAACCTTTTTTTTAGTCACCTACCATGTATCATATTGCTAGTGCACTGAAATCCTAAATGGCACAGGTGGAGACCAACCCCCCAGTTCCAACATAGGGACAGCACACTGGTTTTCTTGACTGTAGTAACTCAGAAGTGGATGAGGCTGTATACCAAAATCCAAGCAAGCTGCAAAATACCACCCATAGTATCAAGAACAACAGTTACCTTCCAAGTGTTTTCCATGGAGTTTCTCTGCAATCTCACATACGTGTACATTTGTATATTCTTGACAAGTATGAAGGCTTCCATAACTTTGTGAGTGTCACAGAGTATCAGACCATCACCTTCATCATGCACAGCAGTAACTAGCTACCATTACTCCCCACTGACTTCATCCACTCCTGACACCAGGTGCAAATGAGTACATAAAATTATGCTCAAAACTTAGAGCAAAAGTTTATACAAACAATCTGTATCTTGAGTTTCTATCACAGTAAAGGCACATGCAAAACTCAACTACAAGTCTTCCTACAAGGTCCTCCTGAACACCACAAGATTACCACCCCCAACAGCTTCTTTGTCTGAATGCCAAACACCTTCTCTATTCTTTAACAAGGATGTGCAGTGTGCACCAGAGAAAAAATCCAGGACTGAACTTGCTTTGAAATCCTTTCTGAAGCATATCATCATGTTGATTATGAATCATGATCAACTTCCACAGAGAAAGGAAGAAAGAAACCATTTTTCAGAGCCTTGAAACCATGGCCATGAACAAATTTATTTACTAAGGGCAGGGCAAAGAAGTGTGTACCAAGAATAGAGTGACTGACGCAAACAATCCTTCTTGAAGCAAGCTCCCATGACCTCCGAATTCTTCCGCATCCACCTTCAAAATTAGGGAGTAGTACCCGAATACTACGCCAGTGGACAACACCAGAAAACTGCCAATCCCACTCTTTGCAAAATAAGTACATCTCCTTAACATGTGCATGCAGTAACCTCAGAGAATAACCTAAGTAGCCAGCAAAGGGGGAAAAAGCTCAAGAACAACACACAAAGCATAGAGAGATTCTTCTAGCAAGATTAGACACTCACAACGGCAGCCAGATTGCTCCTGTCAATGGGATGACACCCCACACAACTCCACATAACAATGCCGTGGCTTGCCTGAGCCAATGCAACACATCGCCGAGTTTATCCTGTTCCTCCCCAGCCCCCAAAACGCAAAGAACCCAGTGATTCAAATGAAAATCTAATCCACGGGAAATTTCTTAAGCATTTCGTCAGCCTCGAGGGCGGGGCGGAATTGGGGGGGGTTTACTGACCACGGATGTTTGATCCTTGACCGGATCGATACAAAGTTCCTGCGCCTTACCAAACCCACCACTGCCGTGTTCCATTTGAGCTAGAAGAACAAGCAGCGGCAGCGGATGCTGCTGCTGCTGCGCGTGTCCACCGATTAGTCAGGAAACAAAAAAAAATCTGCCGAAAAAATCTTTGCAGAACCCAATCGCAACAACAACAACAATTCTCATCACAATCAGCGCGCCGTGTGTGTGATGACGAAGAATCCCGAAACACGACCTCCAAAAGTCCCGGTTTTAGGGTTTCGCGCTCTGGCCGTACAACCGTACCGTTTCCGTATTCGTTGCGATGCGTACGGGTTACCTTTAACCGGACACTTTCGAAGTTCGAACGGACGGAGGCCGAGAGGGAGCACCGAAGTGATGTGATACGTTCCATATATCGAGATCTCATTTAGGACGTGGTTCTCGTTTGGAACATGAAAATAGTAATGATCGACGCTAGGGCTTAGGACGTGGATCTCGTTTGGGACTTGAAAATGGGAAAGAGGGATGTGCGTGCTCGCGGGCGAGAGCCTTACGACGTGGATCTTATTTCAGACGTGGATCTTTTTTGGGACGTGGATCTGCGAATGAACGATGGACGTGGATCTCGTTTGGGACACGGATCTGCGAATGAGCGAAGGACTTGGATCTCGAAACAGTATTTGGGAACGAGATTAGGACCCGGATCTCGCTTCCAGACGTGGATCTCGTTTGGGACGTGAAAATGGTAATGAGGAACGCGAGGGCTTAGGACGTGGATCTCGTTTTCAGACGTGGATCTCTTTGGGGCCTGAAAATTTTAATGACCGACGCCGGTATTCGGACGTGGATCTCGTTTGAGATGCGGATCTCTTTTGGGATATCAAAATGGAAAAGAGCGATGCGCGCGCGGGGGAGCGATCGACGATTTCGGAGATTTAAAAATTGCAGTGCATCGCGTTCGCACGCTGCGACCGATTCCGCCAACGAAATTGCTTCCGCCCGTGGCTGTCCTCAGAGGCGGTTTTAGCGACGGACGAGAGCCAGGTGACATTTCTTTCAGTGCACGTAAAGAACCGGTCGAATTTTCTTTTGTATTTTTTGGGGGCTTACCTGCCCTAATTTTATAGTTTTTGTCAACTGTACCTTCCGGATTTCGGAAGGTCCAGTACAGCCTGTATTGGGCCTTCCGAAATCTGGAAGGTACTTTTTTTTAATTTTCTTTTTTTTTTTCAAAAAATTTCTTTTCTTTATTTATTATTTTCTTTTCTTTTAATTTCTTTTTCTTATCTTCTTTAAACTCATTTATAATAAAAACTTCAAAATCTCTTGAATTTGAAATTCAAACTCAACAAAATATTCGAAAACCATAATCCAATTCCAACAGTAGATTTCAAGAGAATAATTTAAAAAAAGAATTGAATCCCAGTGTATCTCAAAGTGCAAAAATCTGAGTATGTAAATGTTTGAACTCTGAAAATGAATATGAAACACAAATCCAAGTCCAACATTTGCAAATGAAGATGTTGTAAAAGTACAAAAATTGAATATGTAGCTCAAGTCAACTTCGAACAAAAAACTCACGACATCTTGAATTGCAGCATCCAAGTAAAGTTGAAGCAACCCACAACATCCTATATTGCAACATGCAAGTCAAGTTCAAGCTCCTCGCAGCTCCACACAACATACAAGTAAAATTCAAACTGCAAAACATAGGGCCTGCATCACAATTTAAAAGAAAATTGTAAAGTAAGGAGGGAATTCTAAGAAATGGAAAAATGGAAAACCAATTACACCTTTATGTTGTATTTGTCACTGGAAAAGAAATAAAAAATATGAATCGAAAGCTCTTCAAAACAGAATTTTGTTGACTCAACATCAAAAACAACAACTGACTTATTAGTCGACGAAAATAAATATACAAAATGAAAACAATCTGAAATAAATGAAATAGCATAATTACCTTGAAGATATGAAATATAATGTTGAATTGAGCTATGTTTGTCACCAAGTTGCTAAGCCATGATGATCAAAAACTGAAATCAAAGGCTTTAAAACAAGAATTACAAAAAAAAATCAAATAGAAATGGATGTGATTAGAAGGAAAAAATAAATTAATTAGCAACTATTAAAATTAATAAGGAAAAAAATGCTTTTGACATTGCTACCATTGTTGCCACATTTGCCACCAAACCAAGGATCACCTTTGGATAACAACATTGATTGTTATTGGGCAATTCTACAAATTGATGAAAACATTCCCGGAAGTGTTGGTGACATTGATAGGTTCAAGTGGTTGTTGACCATAGATCCTTTCCAAATCTGTTCTAAACTTTAGAAGCTCAAGATCAAACATGCAATTCAAAAACTCATCATCATAAATCTTCATAGGAGAACTTAAGATCAAAACAACAAAATCAGTAGAAACCGAAACTTCTTGTGTAAAGATAGTGTCAACAACAGTAACATGTGACACAACACCAAAAAAAAGACCATCAAGTAAATTTGAGTCAATGCACCATCAAGAGGATCTTTGTGAGTAGCAAAAGCTTCATGACCAACATTCCATAGAACACCATTAACAGGAACATCATTCCCATCAAAAACATCAACAAAGTGAGAAGGAGCCAGATTCTCAACATTTTCAAAAAGAACCTTTTGCAAAATTAAAAAATTAAAAAAATAATGATAATTTTTTTAAAAAATCCAAAAGTGACAGAATTCACCACCAATTCCCACATGTGAAGAAACACCACCAATAATACAACCTCTTAAAAGTAGCAACAAATCAATCAAACTTTCATGAAACTTTTGCAACAAAAAAAAAAAAATCAAAAAGCAAAAACAAAAAAAACAAAAACCTTAAAATCTAAGAAAAAAAAAAGGAAAAAAAACCTTTGTTTTATCAAAGGCATCTTTCTCCTCCTTAAAAGCTTCATCATAATGAAACAAGCAATTGCCTTTGAAATCTCCACTGATTATGTATTGTAAAGCCCAAACTCTCAAATGTTTATCAACTTGATTGTACCTACAAGGAAAAAAAACAAAAAATAAAATAAAATGGAAATGCAAGAAAGGAAAATAAACAAAAAAATAAAAAAGTAATATGATATATATGGAAACTGTTTATTGTTTATAATTTTACGTCTGTTTGGGACTAGAGAATCCATTAGATGAAAGGTAGATCATGGAGGACAGATTGTCTTCTGGTATTGGCAGCATGCCACAAATTTTGCCAAGGCGACTGTGTTCATAATCTGCATGAGTTCAGCAAAAGTGCTCGTGTGGGTGAGGGGTAGGGTCGAACAAAAGTGTTCCCTAACTTTCTGTGTATTTGGACAGATAAGGAGCAAGTGCTCTTCATCCTCAAAGAAACTGAAAAAGATCAGAAAATGAAACAACAAAAACCAAAAAAAAAAATTTTAAAGGCAAGAACCAACTTCACATACAAAATGGGGTCATGGTGACCTATCATTTCCATTCCATACTCACATGGAGTGAGTGCCTCTTCCATGTGAATAATGTTGATACCTTGCCCAATTTTGTTAGACATTTTTTTTTTTCAAAATGAGAAAATTAGAAATCAAATGGTCAACAATTAGCCGAAGTTGATTGCAACCAATTGGAGAAGTTATAAACCAACTGTCATCAAATTTCTTCCATTTAGATCATGAATGGAAAAATAAAGGATGAAAATTTGACTTAGGCCAAACAATAGGATGTCGACATGCAAGTTTTTTGAATGTTGAAATGACATTCAGGATGAGACAATCAACAGTAGGTTGGTGTCAATTTGTAAAGCATTTGGTCACATTGATGCATTGGTTTTTTGAAAGTTTTTAATAAAACCTCAATACCAAACCGGTAGGCAATTAAACCAAAGCAAAAATTTCAAAATCCACATTTTGAGATTCGGAGTGGCCACGAATGAAAAGATTATGAATATAAAAATACCCAAACCTAAGATTAAGACCATAAGGAGATGTGGGCTAACAAATTGCTTGTGAAAGCATGGCATGCTTTTCTTCAATAGAAAGCACATCAGACTTTTTAATGGACTTCCCAAGACTCACATTTGATGTTCACAAAGCTATTTCATCACCTGCAATTTTCACACAACTATATTTGACATTGATAAAAATGTTGAAAGGGACAATTGGGGCAATAACAAATTCAACAATCCTTTGGCTCTGCCTTTGCCTAATTAGTTTGCCAATGCTTGAATGCTGCCATGAATGAAAGAAAAAAAAAGTTAGAGAAAAAAATAAAACATAAATAACAAACTGAAATACAACAAATTTGAGAAAGAAAAGGAAAAAACAAAATTGAAAAAAAAAAGTAAGATTAAGAAAAAATACTTGGTTGAAAGGCACATGTTGTACTTTTTAGCAACTTGAAAAACAAACAAGCAAAGCATGTCTACAAGACTTTTTACGTTCTCTTCCTTCTTTGATAGATTTGTAATTGACATGTTCATACCCATAAAACTATCGCCATTCATCAAATGCATTTTTGGCCCAAATCTTAACATGCTTACTAGATCTGCAACTATCAATGTTCACATTCTTCAATTCCCTATCATCAACTTCTAAAAAGTGGGATCTTTGACATACCTCAAAAGCAACATGATAATCAAAAAGCTGAAAATTAAAACAACGGATAAAATCACAGACAAATGTAGAAACATCATTCTTGAAATCACAAGGAAACTGGTGGCAAACAATAATATTGAAAGAAACATGATCATCAGAAGGATCGAGATCACATACATCAAAGTCCTTGCTATCCAAACAAACTGTAGAGTTATACAATTGCAAAAACAAAATAGTAGCAACATCACCAACTTCATCATGAGCAGCATTGGAAGGTTTAACATTTGCAAAATCATCAACATGATTTGTTTCAGCATAAACTTTGTGCGCTGCGCCTCACACACAATGGAAGAAATCATAAAACAAGGAGAAATTACAATGAAAAACTTCAGATAAAAAAAATGAAAATTGTTAGAAAATCTGCATAAGATGAAAATAGAGCATGTTGCATAAACCGTGTTGTAAGAGAAGAGCGTAAAATGTGTCAAAGAAGATGGTGACGAAAAGCACATAAAAAATAAAAATCAAGAAAATCAATGACACAAAAAAGTTGCAAAAATGCTCAAGAAAAAAATAGAAAAGCACAAATGTGGAGATGAACAAAAGAATTTTTAAAAAAACCGTCAATTTTTTTATAAAAAAGAACAAATTGAAAAAACTGTACGTTTTTGGAATGTTTTGGAGTCTGGAGTCCGGACCTCCGAGTGGCCTCAAAAAGAAAGAAAGAAAGAAAGAAAGAAGAGCATTTTCTTTTGGATACTGTTTGAGATGGAGTTTGCTCAGGAATTGAGAAGGCTCAGAAGAATTCGTCGTTGTAGTCATGCCCTGTACGATAGCATCGCTCTCGCCTCCTAAAAGGTAAGAACAGTTTACATCTTCACCTCGCTTCTTAGCTTCTTCATGCACAAGCTGGGTGGATTAGAGAAGAGTGCCGTGGATACACGAGCGATCCAAACGAAATTCGAGCTCACGATTGAGCCGGAGCAGTGCCGCGACGTGTCTCCTCGTCTGTTCTAGTTGTTGCTTTCGGATCCCAATTGCCAGACATGGTACAAGCACTTGCATATGTGGTAGATTCTATTTGGGAGAATCAAACTCTCAGCCAGTATCATGTTTAGATTTAGTTCCTCACCTTTTTTTTTCTACAAATGATAGTTAGTTTTGACAGGAATGCATACAGTAGAATACTGATGTGCATTTGTGAATGTTGTCGCTGAATTCCATAGCTACTCAATTGGATGGACTATACATCTTATGTTTGCACAGTACTTAAAAAATTAGAGCTTCATGGAACACTGCCTTACAGCTAATGTATGAGGTCTTCAAATAGCAGGGTGGAAGTATGGTACCTGTTGTAGCCTTGGTTGAGTTCCTGGTTGAATTTGTGTCATCTCGTGGTACGTGCATCACCTTCATTTGGTTATGCAGTGCTGGCTGTTTGCCAGAGTGCGGAGCTTTGCAGTGAAATGTCTGTCTTCACTTACTTGAAGACTGAAAATTGCTACATGTTTTGTTCCTTATTGAAAGCTGATTTGTATGGATTCATGGAAGCTTTGATGTTTACCCCAAGGTTAACAATGCCCTATCATAGGTGCTGCCTATATTAACTGAGCAGAAGACATTTGCAACTAGTGAGTCATAGCTAGTTTGTTACTTGGAAACTATGTTTTTTTTTTACACAGCCAGTTATATCCTAAATTCTCACAGTACACCATGACACTGAAGCCTGTCTTGTGGTATCCTGTTGCAGCTTTCACTTTGTGGTGCAAGGCTACTAGCAAATTCAAGGAAATGCTTTCATCAAAGGGGGGGATATACGGTAAGACCCAGCAATACTATTCTTCTATGTTTATGGCATGCAAAGTGCTTTCTGCATTGGCAACAATGAAATTTAGTATTGTAGCAAACTAGCCATATAGTTTGCAGTGGTGTCTCTTTGAAACAGGATTGTGACCAACATGTAAAGAATAACCTTGGTGGTGAAGAGTGTTTCATCTGGCCTTTGGACTCTCTTAATGGTATCAGCCAATGACCTAAAGTTGGTGGTACCTCATTGACAAAGCAGATATTGTTTGTGCTCTTTAGTTATGTGGTGGACAAGAAGTGAGGCAGCTGCATTTTCTGGTGCTTACCCAGGTTGTTGGACATTGTAACCCTGCAGATCGCAAAGATCTGTAGAGATCTTTGTAGTTTCAGTCTATGTGTCATTGCACAATTTGAGGCACTGATTGTGAGAGCCAGCAAGACGATGGACATCCTGATTTCCTATTTACCTCAAGGTGACAGCATTAGACAACATGTGATTTAGTGAAGTAATCTGTAAGAATCAGAAGAGCCAGGATCAAATTTAGTACAACACTATGTTGTCCAATTTGGGAAATACTTGGCAGTACATTCTATAGTTTCTATATTTTTTTTGCTCCATTCTCAACCGAATCAATGAGAAGCACTTTCCCCTAAACATATCACATTGAATTTCCTATGTTGGCATGTCACAGAAGAAGTTTTCCTGTCAAGATCATTAAACTTTCAGAGAGTATTGCAAGATGAACAGTGTGTTGTGCATTTTGGTTTCACAAATTTCTAGCAAACTCTTGACCAGGCAGCCTTCCCCAGTTCTACTACACCCAACAGACCACTGGTTGATCAATTGCCACCACCAGCTCTGTGTGCACTCTGGAATGTGAGATGCAGATTTTTTGAACAAGTGTTCAGGCAGCTTGAGAACTCAGCACAATTGTACAAGATAAATGGGAAGGGAGGGGTATTTCCTTGAAAGCACAGAGAGGTATAAGAACTCATCACAACAAATTCCTCTGCATATGGTGAAACAGTTCTATTTGTGACATCAAATATACTAATCAGAAATTTTCTTTTCATGTTCTTGCAATGAGTTATAGCTGCAATTTGTTGAATTTGAAAGTTGCAAAGTCTGTTCAGTTACAATTCTTTTACCCCAAGGATTTGGACCACCGCTCCAGTTCTAATACTCTGAATGATTGGAGGTATGTCCATACAGTCCATAGATTCAGAAACCCCAGAGGTTACCCAAACCTTGCATGATTTGAAATACCTATTGCCCCTAAGGATTCAAAAGCCCATCAGCTCACCAAACTTTGGAAGATGACAGTGCCTACTGTCCCCACCCACAGTAGCTGGGTTAAGGGCTACAGTGATGCAAAAGATTGAACATCACCACCTACTGTGAGATTTTGAACCAACAACAACCAAGGTGGAATGATCATGAGTTGCACATGGCCACTAAGGCTACTGGATTGAAGTTAATTTCAGGATACTCAATACCATCTGAAGATTCCCACCCTTTCACCCATTCAAATTTTGTGACTTTTTATTGGGTACCTTTTTCATACCTTATCCACTTTCACTTCACTTCACCAATTTCAGCAAGTGGCCATGTTTTGTGGCCAGACGATTATCTCACTGTGCTGATTTCCACAAGTACACATCTTGTAAGAAACATCATCCCTGCATATTCTACGCAATCTAATTGAATGTTGTTCTTATCCTCTCCATTTGCAAGAATCACTACTTCAAGAGTGATCTCTGCATACTCAGTTCCATTTCTACTTAAATGTTCTCTTCCTCTCTACACTGAAGAATCATTATCAATTTGTTTTTGGTTATCTACTGTTTTTAAGAGCATATAGTCCTGATCTATGATAAGAACATGTGTCTATGACTTCTGTGAATCTTGCATGCCACTTTTTCTCAACTACTTCTGACACTTGGAGTGCTACATTTCCGTATGCACAATATATGCAGCTTCTTTGAGGAGCCCACCAGGCACAAGATTCATGGCCAAAAAGGCAAGAGGTTTTCCCTGTACACCTCTATGTTGGTTGGTATTGATCCATTGTTCTGAGAGTCTTATTTACTTCCTTTTCATACATAGGGCAAATAAGGCACCATTGAGAATCAAATCAGGGTTTGCTTATAATGCTAAGAACCTTAAATCCACTGCATGGAAAAACTCATTGCTGGAAGTAGTGGCAATACTGTAAACCCCAAAACATGTTTCGACAATGTTGCAAATCATCCCACCTTCCTGAAATGTCCATGTTGTTATAACCAATTGTAAGGAGCATCTCACTAACATGCAACACACAATTGGACAAGAGCTCCCCAGTTATGTCAGATATTGCCTTCTAACATTTTCATTATCTCCCTAATTTTCACGTTCCTGATGGCTAGTTGGCTGAACCTCATAACTAATGCTCTTCTTTGTCCCAGAACCCGTAAGCTCAGTGCTCCTGTCCAATTGGTTATGTCTGGCAACTGGCTCAACTGCACTGGTTACCATGAATAGTCTGGGTGCTCATGCACCTTGCTTGACTATTCCCAGTACCAGTAACGAGCATGCTCTGGCCGGTTACCTAGTCCATAGTTTGTCGAGTACTGAACCTTTTTGCATCACTCAAAACTTGTGAGGAGCAAAGGAGTCATGTAGAGTTATCTGTACAGTAGTCCAAACTGGGGGTACTGGGCCCCCCTTGCGCTGAAGCTGGGGACCAAATGAGAAGTTGAAATGAACACAGTACACCAGGAAAAAATAGGGCACCAAACTAGTTAGCTTTCTCACATAAATTGGTCCTCGGGGAGTTCCATCCCCAGCTTTGGATTTCCTTCACCTGTGCCTTGACTGCTACTCATACTCTTCATTACATCAAGCCCAGTCAGAATAAGATCCTCCAAATCTTCTCAACTGAGTCCAGTTTCATGAAACGATCATGCACCTGATTTCAATCACTTTGGAGATACACTCAAATTGGGGATGAAACACGGTTTAGATGATCAAACTATGGCCCAAAGATAGGATGACTTAGTGAATGACTCTAATACCCATAGAGAGGACAGAGTTGGCAGTCTCAAGCATTGAAGCACATGTAACAGCTCCTGAAGAGTTGTATGTGGTAGAAATTTGATTCAAAGCTGAAAACCTTTGAAAAAAACTGGACAGTTCAGTGACCTTTCTTTTTTTTCCTCCTCTGTACTGTTGTACTGTTTTCATCCTGACTTCTGATCTTGTCCCCAGTTTCAAGGAAACTAGTGCCCAGTAGCCCCAGTTTGAAGTACTTGATGGATAACTCTATTTGGCCCAAATGTGAGCAAAATTGCATAATATTGGACTATGACTCTCTTTTGCTTTTTCTTCATTAGTTTGCATCTAGTCACCCACTCAAATTCTCAAAAACCCAAACTCAAACTCCACACTCACCTCACTCTAGAAGCAAAAGAACAACAATAAATTAATTGGAAAAAATCCATCAAGTTTGTGGCATATGACTTAGGAGTTCTGGGGAGTGCCTCAGATGAAGGTTTTCTTTTTCCCAGTTTTCTGTTGTGGCGTCGGTGCTAATCATTACAAGAGTGATACAGCACTAAATGGCAATATGTCTGTGGACAGTGTCCACTTTCTCAAGCTTTTTCACTTTTTCCTTACAACCTACTTAAAACTTAGATCTAAGCCTCACGATTTTAAAAAAGAGAAATGGTGATTTTTTCAGAGAATCTGCAACAAGAAATTCCTTTTTGTGTGGTAGCAGTACTCTTCCCCCTTCTTCCATGCACAACTGGGGAGTAAGTGCAGAGGTACCCTTTCGGTGTGTGGCAGCCAGCAATCCATGACTGAAAGAACCAGCACCAATTTGTTATCGGCTCCTAGCTGTGCAGGAGAGGCTGGGGAACAATGGAGTTTTCATTTGATCTCATGTTTAACCAGTGTTCCTGTGAAATGTGAGTTCATTTTTTTCTGAGGAACTTCATGGAACATGTGGCTCTAGCTGTAGGTGAGAGACTAAATGTAGTTTTCATTTTGTTGCACATGTCAAGGAATGTTTACCAGGTGTTATAATGAAATGTGACTTCATATCTAGGGGAATTTCATAGAACATTTGAATCTCCATTTAAGGGAGAGACTAGAGAACAATGTAGTTTTCATTTGGTGCTGCAATTTGAGGGCCAGAGAGAACCAGCACCAAACAGCACACCATCCATTGGAGGCTCATTATAACTTCATTGTGGATGAAAACTGAAAGTGTATTTGGCCCCAAGACTGACTTTTCATTACATCTGTTGCATCTAGTTGTGCTCCCAATCCCTCTGCATTGTAGAGCTCTAAGTCAAGCTGTGGATCATCACAAGTTAACATTTGTCATTCTCTCTTTTGATCATATGTTTCTATTAGCTCCCAACAAAGTTCCTTACATATAAAATGTTTCCTATGGTTCCTGACATTAATCAAGTACAGATTTCCAGCCCAGTTGCAGCTCTCAAATGAAAAGTGCATGTCCATGCAGCAAGAAATAGGGCTCTGCCCATTTCACTGGCTTTCCATTAGGCTGCTTAGATCACAATTACACAGCTATGATCACAACATATTGTGTGTACCTGCAATCACAATAGCCTAATGGAAAGAGATTGTTACATTGTTGCTATGGGAATGGTGAGTTTGTTTCTTGAGGAACATTGTCATGGAACATTTGTTATTTTAACTGTTTTTGCACTTCTTGTAATAGTAGGCCAAAAAAATCTTTCCCTATACATATGATTTTTCTTACCACTCTGAATTCAGAGGGTCATAACTTTCTTCTTCATCTTCTTCTTCATTGTTTATTGGCCTTGCCTACCAAGGCGAGGATATTGTGTTTAGATTCATTATTGAGTATAGTAGCTTTAGTAGCTTAAGGGATTCTGGCCCCTAGTTCATAGGCCCATTTTTATATGAGGATTCTTGAAAGATGATTTTTTGGCTTGTGTTGAAACTTGAGATTAGTTATAATAGAGGTATAATATCTTGAAAGATTTTGGTTTCTTTTAGAGGATTTTTTGAAGATTATATTTTTGCATGGTGAAATATTTGAGTTTCCAATAATTCTTCTTTTGCTTTAAGATACTTTTTAATGTAAATGGCAAGGCCACAGTGTGACACACTCTTGTTGTTGAAGTTTCTTGAGTGCTCTCCAACAGCCGATTTGAGTATGTACTACAAATCTGACAGCTTCTAACGTCCCGGTGGGGGAGCCGGGGGACTTAGGGTCATCGTCGATTGTCAATTTCGTGGGATTTCGTACTCTTGCGCGATTCATCTCTCGCCACATAAAACCTCTGAACAGGAAACAAATCATTCGTTGTCCTTGGCAAGATGCCACTGGCACATACTCCCACAGACTCCCCCCACCTCCTCACCATGAATTCATCTGGCCAAGAAGATTCAGTGATAAAGGGAGGGCCAGTGTCAGATGCAGCAGAGCTAGCTCGTGGGTCTGATGATCATCAGTGGGGGGTTTTTTTTTTTAGGAATTTCTATTTGTAACATTCATTGGAAGATGTAGAAAAAGTGGCAATCATCATCCCTAGGAAGATTTTTGGCTATCGACCAGAAATAAAGTATAAATCTTGAATCATCCTTCTATACATTTTGGCTAAACAATGAAAACCACATATATGAATCTGGTGATTTTTACTCCTTTTTGTTTTCCCTCCCCCTCTCTTGTGCGGCCTGAAAAATTCCAATTTCACTTTTTTGAATTTTTATTTCGCATTTTGGCTATAAATAGCTATTTTTAAAAAATAGGCTGATGATCTTACTTGGGTAAGTTATAATCTTCACCCCATATGGCCTTTTGCTTCTATTTTTTTACAACTCCCGAACAGTTTCCTTTACTGGCGAGTTTTCATCAAACTTGGACCTCAAAAATATGATTTCAACCAATATGAAGGGTTTTCATGGAAAAAAATGGCCCAAATTCGCCAGATTTCAAAGAATAATAATAATAAGTTCCAGTAAGCAGCCAAGAATATAGAAGGATTCTATTTTATTTTACTTTTCCTACTTTTATATCTAGTATATAGCCAAATTTGGCTAAATTATTTTCTCGATATTTGCCACTTTGACTACTTCACAAAATCCTTAAAAAGAAAGAAACCCTGCCAGTCCTGAGCAGCGTTTCTTTTACTGGCGAATTTTCGCCAAATCCCTACCTTAAAAATATGATTTCAACCTATAGGAAGGATTTTCCAGTTAAAAAATAACCCGAATTCGCCAGATTTCAAAAAATAATAAATTCTACAGATCGCCAGATTTTTATTATTAGTTTCAGTAGGTAGCCAAATATATAGAAAGGATTTCATTTTGTCCTACTTACATATTAGTACATGTGGCCAAATTTGGGTAAATCACTTTCCAGATGATAGCCCACCTTGGCTACATCACAAAATTGGAAAAAGAAACCCTGGTCCTGCGTCCTCTAAATCAGGCAAGGAAAGGGGAATGAGCATCATGCTTTTGGAGATTCCCCTTTACAAGACCATGTCAGTCCCCGTGACCGCAAGTCTAGGAGTTTGTCGCTGGCAGTAAAACTCTTTAGATTTTGCGCAACTAAAATAAACTAATAAACTAAAGAAGAATTAGTTTGTTGCAATTGTTGCTGGGGGATCTTTTTAAATTTTTTTTAACAAATTGCGCTAACAACTTAGGCTCAGTATTTTAAGAAAAGAGTTTGGAGTCAATTGTTGTGATGATATAGCCAAAGTGGTGGTGATCCACATGAAGATTTAGCCAAATTTGGTTACAAGCTAAATTTGAAAGTTTGAATTTTACAAACATCCTTCTATATTTTTGGGCTACATAACTTGAACCTATGTATTAGAAAACTTGCTATTTTTCTTTAATTTTGGTCAAATTATGGCTATTGATATTCTGTGGAAAGCACTTGATTTTAGCACTTAAGCTTTTTTTTAAATGTAGCTTTCTGACTAGCCCAAGAAAAGGCAGCAAGAATCGCCTGACAATCCCTAATTCAGGCTACGTGATTGTTAGCGAAAACAGTTTGTTGTTGTTGGGATTGCGCTACTAAAACCCTAAACGACAACTGTCCCGCTGCTACAGTGTTAGCGAGGGGACCTAAAACAAGCGGAAGAATCGCCGCGAAAACTTTTGGGTGGTAGGGATGGTATTTGCGTCCTTGATTGCTGTGGCAGCAGCAGCAGCAGCCCACCTCCGCCGCTTGCTTGCTTGCTTGCACGCCCGGCGAAGACACGAACGAACACAGAAACCAAGAACGAGAAAAAAGAGAAAAATAAAAGGAAAAACGAAAAAAAATCAGGAGCCATTGGCATCTCGCCACTCTCTCACAGCATGATGCTTCCAGGATATACGAACTTGGGAGGCATCATCAGATGGCATATTACTCTTCATAAGACACACACCGACCATCAATTCATAAATGGCCTTTTGTGAGGCCCCCACAACCACACCAGAAATAGGTATTATCTGTATATAAATTACCTGAAACTCAGGCCTTGACACTACTAGTCACTGAGTCAGTCTTGTGTGTGTGTGTGTGTGTGTGTGTGTGTTTTTGACAAGGTTATTGATGAAATGGTTTTTTAATTAATTTTTTTTTTAAAATCTCTTTGTCTTATTGTGTGATACTCACAAAATTTTCATTGCGAAACAAATGATGATTATTTTTTTAAAAAAAAATTTGCAATCTTTTTACATCATCATCACCATCGAGTTCTTCTTCATTCCCTTTTATGCATTACGGACAAGTGTGCTCAATACAGGCCATTGTGTTTGTATTGCTTTGCATGTTTGGAAATTTGGGTTTTGCCCCAAATTCCCTCAAAGGCACTTTACCCAGCACAATGGTGTGTACCCCAGACAACTCTATTATAATACATGAGGGCACCAAGAAGATGACAGTGCTGATGATGTAAAAAAATTACAAAAAATAATTCATCATTTTTTTTCCTGATGAAAATTTTGTCAGTATCACACAATAAGACAAAGAGATTTTTTTTTTTTAAAAATTATTTCATTTCATTTCAATTCAATTCCTCAATAACCCCCCCCCCCCCCCCCCCCCCCCCCCACCCCCCCCCACCCCCTCTTACTCTCCCACCAAACCTCAACACACACCACCCACCACAACAC
>Ga0116229_10002750_pt1 | contig 28614 bp, 36 predicted proteins | sample S1TSphgellanicum_3_FD_87313 | JGI IMG/M metagenome (GOLD analysis project Ga0116229, IMG submission 87313) | Host-associated microbial communities from peat moss isolated from Minnesota, USA - S1T2_Fc - Sphagnum magellanicum MG | ecosystem: Host-associated > Plants > Peat moss > Unclassified...
AAAAAGATGGGAAGATGTGAGGGTGTAGAGACAAGAAGGCAGCCCAAGAGTCATGGGAAATTATATAATAATGCTGTGGGAATGGGTTGAAGAGCTTTGATGACATGGGAACAATGTGTCACTATTTTTTCATGGTGGTAGAGCATTGAAGAGCTTCTTGGATGAGATGGGAACACCTTTGTCACTATTTTTTCATGGTGGGACAGCATTGAAGAGCTTCTTCAATGACATGGGAACACTTTGTCACTATTAATTCATTGATGCCATCCTCATTCTAATTAGATATTGTGGTTACTGATCCACATGAAAACTGACATTCACCTAGTTAGCAAATTAAGCAGCTCCTATTCAGTGTTGTTTTGGGGGGTGAATTTTCGCATCCTGGTGACCAAAAATGTGGAGGATGCAAATAATACAAAAGGCTCTTTCGAGAAATTATGGGCCCAAGTTGTTCCATTGAGACAAATTTTTTTTGGAATTTGTCATATTTAGACAATAGGTTTCCAACATGTTGCCAAAATATATAGTAGGAATCTTTAAAATTCTCTGACTTTCTTCTGTCCTGTAGCCTAATTTGGCTAAGTCCTCTTGTGGGTGATCACCAACATACCTACCTCACAAATTTAAGGAAAAAAAAAAAAAACACTGTCCCTATTGCTTGAAACAGCCATTGAGACAGTCATATTTAGTTGACAAACTAAGTGTCGCCTTTTAAGCTGAACTTAACCATGACAAAAAGTGCTCAGTAATGTATGGTTTAAGTAGTTAGCCAACTAATTATCTCACTTAAAAAATTTGTATTTCACAGCTTTGATTTGCTTCCACATGTTTAGTTGGCAAAATAAGTGATTTACTTCCCCTTTCCTTATTTGGTATGCTTACGGGGACAGGAGGGGTTCCGGAACTTGATGTTCCTCTTGTGGTTTGCCCTCTTAGGTGGTTCTTTTGTCTTGTTAGACATGGGTCCTTCCATTTTGTTCCTTGTTTTCCCCCTTTATCTGGGTGCTTTGATTTATTTTGGATTGGCAGGGTTCATTTACTTTTCTAATTCAAATCATGATTAGTGGCAAACAAAGTCTCCCTAATCTTTGTTATGATGATTATCTGTCTTGATTAATTGCCAAACTAAGTAAGTGTGTGGCTTTTGGCTCCTTTGATTTGCTGCTAAGTGAGTCAATGTTTAATTGGCAAAGTGAAATTTTCATTGTTTTCTTTTTTCTTCTTTTGTGTGTGTATTCTTTTTGGGGTGGTTTGGTAACTCTGCCGACAGGCCTAAAAGTTAACCACTAGGGTTTCTTACAGTCCTCACAGAGTTTGAGCAGAAGGGGTCCACAGCTGGGTTTCGAACTCCCAACCGCCAGCGACCAGGGTAGTAGCTCACCAGGGGTCTAGTTGGGAGTTCGAATCCCAACTGCCAGCTTTGTTTGTAGCCAAACCCTCAGCCACTAGGGTAGCTCACTGATTCTTCTTTTTGTGTTTGAGTACTTTAATGAGCCAGTCTTGCTTTAGTTGCCAAACTGAAATAGCTCATTTGTTTTCCTCATTTATGTGTGGAGTCAGTATTAGCTTGATTTATGTTTATCGATGTCTATTGAGTTTGAACCTGAAGTCATGTTTTATGGGCAAAGTAGAGTGTCATTTTGCTTACCATATGTTGGGTCTTTTCCATTGGCACATGATTTCCACCTTCTGGAATTTAAAGCATAGAAACAGGTCCAAGAAAATAGTGGAAAATTTTAAACAGCCTGGACTCACATTCAAGAATTAGGTCTCTTTTATTCTCTTTAAAATTTGACTGATTAGCTTAAGTTACATGTGGAGTTTCATTTAGATTTAATTGGCAAACTAAAAAGCTCATTTTTCTTACCAAATGTTGGGTCCTTTTAATTTGCTCAGGAATTCCACTTTCCTAAATCCTAGACACAGAAATCATGGGTACAGAAAAAATAGTGAAAATTTCCAGTGGCCACTAATGTTCAAGCTTTAGGTCCAAAAATTAGGTCAAGAATGAGGTTTTCTCTTTTTTTCCCTTTAATGCTTGACACGGTTGCTTGATTTTGCTTGTTGAGTTTCAGTCATGTTTAATTGGCAAACCAAAAGGCTCACTTTTCTTACCAAATGTTGGGGCCTTTTGATCTGATCATGAATTCCACATTCAAGAATCCCTAATACAGAAATGGGTCCAAGAAAGCAGTGAAAATTTCCAACGGCCTGGAGGCCTAATGTTCAAGCATTAGGTCACTAAAATTACTAGGTCAAATTAGGTTTTAAAATCAGGGCAAAATTAGATGAAGCTGATCATGCTGATGTCGTAACATGGGACCGAGCGGCCTTCAGCTTTGGAGGTTGTGAAGAAACGGAAGATCATCACACGTTTTGTTAGGATCAAGCAGGCGACAATTCGAGATCAGAAAAAGAAAGTCTGGTGGTTTTCGTGTGTAGGGATGACGATTATGTTCGTTAGTAGAATGGAAATCACTTGATTGTTGCCCGTATTGGATCAGCTAATCAATCAATCAAACCCAAACGAAAAGGGCCAAAAGAAAGAAAACAAGAAAAGCCAAGCCCTTCCTTCCGTCTCGATAATCTGTACATGTCCACGCTTGATCCTGGACGAGATGATTTGAAGTACGCTTTGCAGAAGCAAAGCAAAGCTGGATGTGCTCGTACAGCAGACGAAGAAGTTGGTTCATTCTACCCAATCATAAATGTCAGTTTATGTCAGGAAGACCAGGAGAGAACTGTGGCGACAAGCTCCTTAAAACAAAAATTTGGGAAATTTTTTGGCGAAATTTTATTAAGGAAGACAAAATTTCCGAAAGAATATTAGCCTTTTTTATTAAAAAAAAAACTGTGGCCTTTTGGCAATTTTTAGCTCCCCAAACAAAAATGAAAAAAGACTGAGTTCCCCATAGGCCTGCTTGTGAATTTCTTCGAGTCAGTTTGATCTATAAGTTGCTGTTCAGCTCTTCATGAAATGGTTTACAAATTTGGTTGATCTGTTTTCTTGACGACGATTTGTATGCAGGTAAATTTTCAATAGAACTGCAAAAGTCCAGTCTGTAACATGCAAAAAAAAGGATAATTGGCGAACCAAAAAGTGCAAGAGAAGCAAAAGCTCGCGACAAGCAACTCGACGATCATATTCGCGAACTTTCCATTGGTATGCAGGATCGGTGCACTGAGTTTAGGACGACTCCTCTGATCTATAATTCTGTTTGTTGTTGTTGTTGTTATTGCGGGACCCACGCGGGGGCCGGCTAGACTGATTGTGGATCTGTAGAGCTGGGTACCATAGATGGAGAAATTATTGTGCTGAGGAGGAGTAACGGAATTTCCCTTTTTGTTCACTCTTTTCTTCCAATTGTAGCAACAAGACATCATCTTGTACGTGTAGTTTGTGGGGCCCTGTTCTCTAGAGTCGATCGGACTTGCTGCACATGTATTTGAGGGCCGCGAATTCAGAGCAAGCTTCACAGCTCAGTCGAGATCGAGTCTCCTCCAGTGCTGTAAGCCAGCAGTAGTACTACGAGCTAGTGGCAGCTCGCTGATCTAGTGTGCATCATCCGAGGCTCTAGTTTGCAGACAATACTCTATACTTTTCTAATTTCATCTGCATCAGTGTTGCTGCAAGTAGACTGCGAGTCCAGTAGTGTTACGTATAACTGAGCTCGAGAGAACTAGAGCAGTGCAGCTCCTGCAGCTTGTGGTACGTTGCAATATTGAGCCAAGTTGTTGGCGGTTTTATACATAAAATGGGTTCGTCAATGGCTACCAGCGTGGTGGTGCAGCTGCTCTTCTTCGGGTTTCAGGTGGTGGCGCTGTTGATGTCGGGAGCAGTGTTGCAAGTGGAGGCGCAAGGAACGTGGGAGATTCTTGTGGAGAATGCGGGTATTGCGTCCATGCACACGGCCATTACGCGCTTCAACACTGCTGTCTTGTTGGACCGGACGGACATCGGGGCTTCACAGCTCGCGTTACCCAATGGAGAATGTCGTAACGATGCGCAAGACGAGGTGATCATCACCTGCGACTCCTCCTCCTTGTCAAGTAACTGTCTCCTTTGAATGCTGTAGTAGCTGACCTTGAACCTTCTCGGCTAATTTTTTGTGCACCCCGGCCTGCGGGGACGTTGTTCGCATATGTCACTCAAACTTCGCAACTTGACCGGGGATTTCTAACTTGCAAAATCTTTGCATATTTTTCTCTCTCATGTCATGCAGAGCTTGCAGCACGACTGCACAGCGCACTCTGCCGTCCTCGACCTCGGTACGAACCGAATCAGGCCTCTTTTCGTTCAAACAGACACCTGGTGCTCCTCGGGGCAATTCAGAGACGATGGTACACTGGTGCAAACAGGTGGAGACAACGATGGATATTCTAAGGTAACAATTATCAGCTCTCTCTCTCTCTCTCTCTCTCTCTCTCTTGATCGATCGATTCAGTTACGTCTTCGTTGAGCTTTAAACCTCCGACTACAAAGTTCTCGAGGTCAAATTCCTCGTCAACAATCTTTTTTCAAGTGTGCACTTTATCCAATATATGTGACCGTGCGTGATTTGTGACGTGTGCATCCGCGCGCAGATTAGAACTTTCACGCCGTGTCCAGGAGATGGTGATTGCAACTGGGTAGAGACCGATGTCCCGTTGGTGGAGGGCCGGTGGTACGCGAGCAACGCACAATTGCCGGACGGTACGCAAATCGTCGTCGGCGGACGAAACAACCCGACTGTGGAATTTGTGCCCGCTAACGGCCGAGGCGCTACCTACGTTCCTCTCATCGGAAATGTAATCATAACTACTCCCTTCTGATCGCACCATGCGTGATCTCGTGTTCAAGCTCCTCCACAAACCTCTTGTGCTTGAGAAAGAAATATTGATATCTCTCAACCGACTGTAGATATGATCATGTCACGAAACTTACGACTTTCCGAGAGAGAAAAATTTGAGATGATTTGTAACTTGAGACAAGCAAGATCCTCTGTGATTTCGTCTGATTCTTTTCGAAACTGACTTGTGGAATTTCGGTACTTGATCGGGGGATGTGCGTCCTTGCAGGCAAATGATGGTCAAGCCGACAATCTCTATCCTTACGTGCATTTGCTCCCCAACGACCAAATCTTCTTGTTTGCCAACCAGTACGCTGTCCTCTTCGACTGGAAGAGGGTCACTGCCGTGAAGCAGCTCCCTAATCTTCCCGGCGGGCCCAGAAACTATCCGTCAGCTGGTAGCTCGGTCCTGTTGCCATTGTCTGCTTACATTGATTATACATTGCCCGAGGTTGTTGTGTGCGGCGGAGCAACGTACGGTGCGTTCCTCAATCCTGGAGCCGCTCTCCCGGCGACGGCGAGTTGTGGAAGAATTGCGCCCCTGTCCGAAGGTGCGAATTGGCAGATGGAGAACATGCCTCTTAGACGCAACATGGGTGACATGGTGCTCTTGCCTGATCGCACCGTCCTCATCATCAACGGAGCTGCCAATGGTGCTCAAGGTTGGGGAAATGCACAAAACCCCGTGCTAACACCAGTGTTGTACAATCCCAACGGCGCCGTTGGTCGTCGCTTCCAAGTATTGACGGGGACGAACATTGCTCGCGTGTATCACTCTACCGCCAACCTCTTGCCCGACGGTCGTGTTCTCATCGCTGGCAGCAACACACACCAATTTTACACCCTGACAGGATATCTCGCGACAGAGCTCAGGATCGAGGCATACTCACCAGCTTACCTTCGTGGCAATAGACCAGTCATCGCCAACGCTCCTGAAGAATTAGCCTACAATGCGCGATTCGAAGCCAGAGTTGAAAATGGTAATCCGAGGGCCATCGAGCTCAATCTCGTCAGCGCTGCATATTCGACTCATTCCTTCGGCCAGGTACTAACTACTGACTGACCTTCTTGTTCCACACGTCGCGCAATTCTTTCTCCACGACTGAAACATGGCGCAATGTCACTAGATTGAAACGGATAACAATACCACAATCTCAGAATCAATTTTTGGTCGCCAAATTGAAACCAATTATCTTCATAATCTTCACGACTTTTTGTTCTTTTCTCGAGGCTCATTCAAAAATTGCGGATTCATCATGCAAAATCGGCGACTTAATTATGTCTGTCCCATTCGGATCCTCTCTGCAATTCCTCAAAGAAAAGAATTTGAAGTTCCATGGTTGGTTGGTTGGTTGGTTGGTTGCCTGATTGCTGCTGCAGGGACAAAGATTGATAGAACTGAATGCTGCAGTCCCAGCTGCTGCGGGAGGGGGTGCATATACAGTCGCTGCTAATGCACCACCGAGTGCGGTGATTGCACCCGCAGGTTACTACATGTTGTTTGCAGTGTCGGAAGGCATCCCGAGCGTTGCTCAGTGGGTTCATGTAGGATGATTCATGCATGGCCTCGAAAATCGAAAGTCTAGCAACAACAAGACGATAACCGATCGATCGATCGATCGATCGATCGATAGATCCATCGATCATCCTCTTTGCAAATTTGTAGCAACGGTTCCGAAAAAGTTTGTCATAAACTGCTTGAGGCTCCTCCTCGTCTGAGAGAGAGACACAGAGAGAGAGAGAGAGAGTACCTCTCAGGATTCCACAACCAGTTCTGATTTCAAGCAAGCATTCCCTCTGTCTATGGTTGTTCTCACAAAATTTGTGGCTGAAGAAGATTGCAACGTTCAAAGAAAGAGAAAAGCGTACCCTTCGCACAGACAGCGTCATGTGCTTCATGAAGGAAGCAACAATAAGGCTAGACTCAGAGAGAGAGAAAGAGTCACTTCGAGGATGAGTGAGCTGACGAAAGGCTTGCCATCACCGCATGTTCAAACATCGTGTTCTGTGCAAATAAAAACTCCTGCACTGTTTTTCCCCTCATGGATTTTGTGAAGTTCTTCTCGTGAAAGTTGTGATGAGCTCTAGGTTTTCTTCTCATGAATTTTGGAATTTTTGGGAAGCTCTTCTTGTGAAGATTGTGATGAGCTCCAGGTTTTCTTCTCATGAATTTTGTGAATCTCTTCTCGTGAAAGTTGTGATGAGCTACAGGTTTTGTTCTCATGGATTTTGTGAAGCTCTTGAACGTGAGAAAGATGTGATTAGCTGTAGGTTTTTTTCATGGATTTTGTGAAGCTCTTCTCATGAAAGTTGTGATGAGATCCAGGTTTTCTTTTCATGGAGTTTGTGAAGCTCTTCTTGTGAAAGTTGTGTGATGATTTCTATTTTGAGTTCTGTTGTTGAAGAATAGTTTATCCAGACACAAAGGTCAGATTGCAGTGGTTTTATACTATCACACGAAACTTTGCTGCAAATTGGCTGCAGGATTTACACATCGATGCATTTTGTGTATGTTCTCATTTGCCGTAAGATTCTTCAATGGTTTTTGGCAGCTTACGGAGCTGGGTATTCATAATTCTTTGAGATTGTTGAAGTTTCATCAAAAGAAACTGTGATTGTTTGGACTTGGAATGATCTGCTTCATCAAACTTCCTCTGAACGTGCACTGGATGGAACGAGACAAGAAGAATAAGACTCGAAGAAGACGAAACAGGAGCAAGCTTCCTCTTAAGCAACAACAGAAACCAAGATACCAACACAATAATGCTAGTAGCGACTCAACATCAATGACAGTGCAAAAAGCAAAAGCGGTATTGAAGACCATCCAGCGATTGCTTACTTCTGGATACAGACGGGCACAAAGAATTTGCACTCAGCAGTAAGTAAACGAGAGAATGTGTATGTGTGTGTGATGGGATTGCAAATCTGACAGAAAGCTCTGAAGACATCTGCCCACCACTCTAAAGTTTTCAGAGGGCAACCACATCAAGTACCACATAACTTCGGCTTGTTCAAACCTCTGTGTGTATTTTGCACCTGCTCAATGGATCTCAAAGGACAGGCTTTGCATCCATTGACCTGCGTGATGTGGCAAATTCCCTAGTGATAGGGGCAGGTCACTGAAAGACTTAACCTACCACCGGTGCTTGAATCACACCTGGACTTTCGAATCCTAATCTGTTAACCCTAGAATTTGAACAGATTAGGATTCGAAATTTAAATGAAGAATGACTTGAAATGTACCTAGCCAACACAAACCGACACTATAACCCATTCTTATGGTGTAAGGCAAGGATCAATCGTCTTTGCTAAATATGATATCTTAATTAGCAGACAGCAATTAATTTCCAAATGGTGTGTGCCTCCTACCACATGGATGATTCTTCACATTTTCTCATCAAAGGACACTCTATAAAAAATCCCTTTTGATGTATATCTAACACTGGCCCCTTATACCAGTGATGGCCCTGGGCCTTGCGGACTGAATTGAGCCTTACAAGAATTGCCAAATCAGTGGACAGCACATACCAATAACATACTAACAATTACCATTCATTATCCAAACACCCTTCATACCTGTTCATATGAACCCAGGCTTCAAAGAAATCACAGAAAATTATTGGTTGCATTTCTAAGGTCTCCTCACACAACTACCCACAGAACTCAACAACTGCCTGACTCACTCTACAAAACAAAACCTTATTTCAAAAGTATGATGAAGCCTGTATTTGCCCAAAATAGAAACATGAGACAACACTCACTACACTAACTTGCCTCAATTTGTTTTTCAGGTCAAAACTGCTATCCTCTGCCGAACCTGGTAAATTACCATGCCCTAACTTTTCCATGGATCATTTTCTGTGATGACTTCAGATGCCTCGACAACCTCAGCATGGCTTGTTGACGGTTCTCCGGCTGTGCTTTCACTCTTGCCAGCCAAGGCTAGTGACATCATCTCATAAACCTTAGCCCCAAATTCAGCTGGGCTTTCAGGCTGCATGCAAGAAAATTCCAAACAATGTTATTTCAGTCCTTTAAGAATGTGAACTTCTTTCTAGGATCATGTACAATAGAGCACATATTAGAAAGAACCTGCTTGGAAGCCCAAACCACAAACCAAACAGTAACATGGCCACAAATGTTGACTAGGATTAGATTACACAACAGTATAATCTGATCCTCTTCAAGCTTGGCCAGGGGACAGAGAAGAAAGGAGGCATGTCCAAATAGGCACTGCCAGGGATCAATGGGGCTACGATGTCAACAAAATGGCATTGCACTTCCAGCTATCAGAAAACTTCATCAACAAGTTGTCAGCTGAGAAGTAAAAAGAGTTGGCCAAAGCATGTCAAAATCCTAGCTCACCGTGTAGCCACTGGACAGCAGTGCAGTTTCATATAGAAGATCCAACATCTTCTGAGATTGTGAGCTCTGTGGAGCACCCTTGCTCGTACGCTGTGAGACACACAAGCTCAGAGTTAGAATTGACCAAGTTAGATCCCAAATGCTAAAAGCCCACCATGAGAAACTCAAGCACAAAGACTACTCAGAAGTACACTGACATTTAAATCCTGAACTATAGGATGGTTGGGGTTGATCTCAAGTATTCGCTGTCCACGCATGAAATCCATATGGGAAGAATCCCCAAGAGTTTGGGCCTTCATTATCCTGCACATGCACAACATACCCAAGTTTAGGACAACTGCGCACTATGGTAAGCAATTCACATCCGTACATCCAATCTTTTCCTGATGCTTGGTGACAGATCCATTTCCAACCACCCCTTTCACATTAAAGTTAACTCGCTTGCAAAGCTTGTTAATCTCAACTTCACTCCACAAATTAACATGTATCTTAATCTTGCATACCTTTCCATGTTAGCTGACCACCCAAATTTTCCTGAGACAAGCACACAGGGTGAAGAACTAATCCGCTTGGAAATTTGAACTTTTGCCACCTTATCACCAAGATTTCTCTTCATCCAATCACACAGTTCCTTGTATTCTTTCTCCATCTCCTTTCCCTTCTCCTCATCCTCAGCTCCACCTGATATTGTTGAAGCATAGTAAATGGGTTAGAGTAGGGAATAGACATGGCCATAACTGTATCTTGTGAGTACACACATTTGACAGTCCTCTCCTCTGATACACAACACACTACAGCTTTTAGCTCAAATAACTATTATCAGTCTCACATCCTTTACTTTTCTAACCATGCAGTTAGGTCAATCTGGATACAATTGAGATATCAGATAATAACAACATATCGGCAAAGATAAAAGACAAAATTAGAATTATAATATTATAGGCCCAACCCTAGGAAAGAGAACACAAATGAGGCGTGGTTTGATCAATTTGATCAACAGCAACAGTGACATGTTCAGTACCCTTCAGCAACAACTTGGTAGTTACCAACTACCATATCATTAGTGTGAAAAACTCAAAATTTTAACATAATAAAGAAACTTTCCTCTCTTTGCCTGTAAGAAAGGCTTGGTTAGCTGCACTAATGTTGTAATGACATGTACTAAAATCACTTCGTAAATGACTGGAACCCTAAACTAAAAGCATTTATTATGAAGGCAGAAGAAATCCAGAGAACATTACCATGAATAATGTCAGAAAAGCTTAATTCAATGGTGTGAAGAAGAGCACATTTGTAGTTATAAAAAGATCCCTTGTTTTAGACCAAAAGAAGGACAAGAGCTTACCAAGTTCCAAATCTTCCCTGCTGATGTCGACAAACTTCTTATCTTTGAATTCTTTCAGATTAGTTAGTGCTACTTCATCAACAGGTTCAACCAAAAAAAGAACCTGCCAAAACCCAGGATTCACATGTCAATCTAGTTGCAAAGATTTATCCATTAAAAGAGACTTCAGAAATACAATCCATGACAGCATGTGGTGCAAGTAACGGCATACTCCTGATCTAAAATTGGTAATAGTCAGATTTAGGACCAAACAGTTCAGTGTTCTCTCATACCACTTGACACATCATGGAACAGCAACAGCAGGGTCATGGAGCTTTCAGCCATCAGCCCACCTCAAGGTCCCTCTTCACTAACTCTTCAAGGAAAGGTGCACTTTTAGCACTTTTGATGGTGTCTGCCGCCAGATAGTATATGGCCTTCTGGTCTGGCTTCATGCCTTCCACATACTGGTCAAGAGAAATCAAATCTTCTTCATGCTTGTTTGAGTGGAATCTCAGCAGAGGTGCCAACCGCTTGTGGTTACCAGAATCCTCAATACAACCTAACTTCAGATTCTTCCCAAAGCTAGTCCAAAATGTCTTGTAGTCCTGTAGAAGAGCACAGAACAGGAGAAACCCCAGAAAATTCAACTGTCAAGAACAGTTTGGTGCACATAAAGAAAAGGTTATCTGTCCATAGAGCAAATCCACAAACAGTTGTCTCATTACTGCATCTAGACACTATTTTTACCTAGGGTTACAAACCAGAAATGATGAAAAAAATCATAATTGACAGTATTCAACTCTAAAAATTCCATATTATTTCCATTATCTTCTAGAGCCAGAATGTCTTAACCTTGAGTAAAGATCTGGACAGTAAGACAGTCCAAGAGCACTCTTATGGCATCATCTATTCTCTTCTTTGAATTCACATCCCATATAAGGTGACTGGCACAAGAACACCACTACATCAGGCAGACACACCTCTTTGTTTTCCCGGTTGGCAATTTCATCAATCATGTCAAATGTCTTCCGCACAAGACGCCTCTTCATTATGCGGACCTGCACCCCAGTTAGGCAGCCAATATCACCTTATAGCACAAAAGCAGAGAATGCCTATAATAGCACTATCTGTGGAGATACTGATAAATCCAGTACAAACATGGACCAGCTTTACAAATTTTGAACTTACAATGCGGCTCTCCTGAAGAATCTCACGGGAGACATTCAAAGGAAGGTCATTTGAGTCCACCACTCCTTTAATAAATCCCAAATATCGTGGGAACTGCACAGAGAAAAACTTCCAATCAGCTCACACCCCAAGAGAAATGCAGCCTGCAGCAATGAACCAAAACTCTCTCAAATACACTCCTTGAGAAAATGTACAGAACTCACAGGAGAATGTTCAACTTACCAACTCTCCATCAAACTCATCAGAGATGAAAACCCGTTTGACATACAAGCGAATGTTTTTTGTCTTGGCACCCAGCATATCTTCTGTATTGAAGGGAGCCATGCCTGGAATAAAGAGCAGGCTCCTAAACTCAATCTCTCCCTGTATATAGTGCCCAGTCACCTCTTAGTAACTCCTAAGAGATATTTTATGCAGGCTACTTGATCCTACATACAGATATTTGTGATTTAGTTCCATCAAAACTCACAGTAAATTTCCCTGGTCTTGATGTCTTTTGTCTCATGTAATTTAAATATTATGAGTAAATGACTGGTCACAGGATCTGTAGTGGAAAAAGACATCTTTAACGATGACCTGGAAAAACAACTCCACTCTTACTCCTCAATAGTTTGTATGAATCAAGAAGCGCAAGAGAATTTCTATGTGAAAATAAAGTAAGCTCAATGCCTAAATCTGTGATGATTCCTTAAATCTGATTCCAAAACCATGGTTATAATAACTCAAATACCAGATGAGAATTATGTTTAGCTCCCTACTCCTAGATCACAGGCAAAACAGTATCATGTGTAGGGATAATTGATTGTCCTCTCTTAACATCCATGACATATCAAGGTCTCACCTCAGTCGTGAAGTGTGTGTATGCCTGAGGGTCAATAAACTCCTTGAATGTACTTTTGCAAAATGCACTGTACTCTTCCTTGGTAACCTCCTTTGGGTTACGCATCTACCATAACCAACACCAACTGAACCACAGTCAACAAACAAAGAGAATTCTGGTGTGTCATGCTGTAGTGCTGATAATCCAGCTCCCCTTTAATAGCACATAATCGGAGTTCACAAACACATGGATCTACTTGCAATTCTAGGTCTGCTTTGTGAGTAGTTCACTGAAAGTGCACATACCCAAATAGGTTTGGTATCATTGCTGAGCTCCCAATCCCAGTACTTCTCAGTAATTGACTTCTTCTTCTTGTACTGGCAGCCAACACATTAGCATGTCAACCCACCTGCTAAGGTCAAACTGCAGAAAATGTATAACATAGGCATCTACAGACAAGTTGTGTGATGCAGCATAGTACCCACATGTATGAGAAGAACAGTACAAATAAATCAAGCTGACAAAGCAGAAAATAACAGAACACAATACATGCCTCTTTTTTGTCTTCTTCAGCTCCCTCTTTCACTTCATCTGCTTCTTCCTCCACCTGTCCAGCAAAAATGATCCCATGAGTTTCCAAAGTGCAGAAAATAATCCAAATTGAAGCCTGTATCTTGGCACTTCAAATCAAACAACAGTTATATACCATGTGTAGCATTCCATGCAAGAAGCTTGAGAGAGAAGAGCACATCACAGAGGTAGGTCAGCTGAGGGAGGAAACCTGTACCTCCTTTGTTCGGGACTTCTCCTGCCATGTGTAGATTGGGAAAGATATAAACTGTGAATAGTTCTTAACCAGGTTCTGTATTCTGCCAGCTTCTGCATACTCAAATTTGTCATCTGCCTGCAATACCAAGGCATTGGTTACAACTTTTTTGGTCTTCCTCTTTAGGTCCATACAATCACTATTAGAATCACAGATCAGTATTCTTACTCTTGCTTCAGCTGACATGCCCCAGCTCTATCCTTGCCTTCAGAACAATAATGATAAGTGATAGTAGAGGCTTACACAAGTGCATGTTACTAACAAAATGCACATCTACTCAAACTCTGCTTGATGTACTTGTTCACTGAATACCTTAAGATGGAGAGTGATGACAGTTCCACGAGGAAGCAGCTTATCAGAAACTGTCTCCTCACAGATAGTATATACACTTGTGTCAGCTTCTCCTTCCCAGACATACTGCTTATCTGACTTTGCACTCTTAGTTGACACAGTCACCTGTCCAAGAAAATCCAGAAACTGTCAACAGACAGACTCAACTAAATTGACCATAAAAAAAGACATGGAAGCAGAATATTTTCCAGTTATCCATGGACTTGGACAGAAGGTGCAAGGAAATCCAAAAGAAGTTCAAGTTGCAAACCAAGCACCAGAAGCTACCAGTTCTTATACTCAGGAAAATACCTTGTCAGCAACCAGGAAGGCAGAGTAAAAGCCAACACCAAACTGGCCAATCAAGTTGCTATCAGCAGCATTGTTTTCCTTGCTGTCCTGCACTTGATAAACCCATGCAACCCTATATAAAAACAAAGTCTCTATTCCATTTCAGATGCAATTACAATACCAACTGCACATGCAAAACATAATTCCCTCTTCTAAATGATATCTCATGATCCCATTCCCCTAAACTACATCAACCCAAAATTAATAAGATTCAGTACTGGTGTTTGGAGATGTCTCCTCCAAACTCACCTTTAGAGCTTGCATGAACTTTGCAGTCCCACTTTGTGCAATGGTGCCTAGACTCTCAATAAGTTCCTCACGTGTCATGCCAATACCAGTATCTCTGGTTAACAAAACCACCACAACAGTCAATATCCTCACCTAAAACTTCATGTGCACAAGGAAGAAAGAGAACCTTCAAAAACAGCTTGGAATTCCTGCTGCTGCAACAGTTCACATCATAAGAAATGTCAAATTGATAGTTCTCAAACCACCAACAGACCCTAAATTGAGTGAGGCAAGCAAGGACAAAGTTGAGACAGACAACTTTATCTCAGGAGCTCACATGATTGTAATGGTTCCTGCATCAGGGTCAGTCTTGATCCGAATTTCCAAGTTGGGGTTCAAGTCCATCAGACTTGGGTCAGTGACACTCAAAAATCGCAGCTTGTCCAGGGCATCACTTGCATTGCTGCAGGATCCCACAACAAGACACAATAAAACAAGTTGCAAAGGTAACAGACAGGAAAAGAACCCTGTCTACAGTAGCAGAAAAAATTTATTCCAACAAAACACACTTAACCCATGTCTTCTAGGAATGTTTGTGAAGCTTCCTGGAACTACCTATATATGTGAAAACCTTCAACTATGAAAGAAATTTTCAAGCACTATCATATCATATTCCAGTGACATTACAATAGACATCCAAATCTCAGAATCAAAGGAGCAACCTAGTATTTGACATACTAAGCATGCCCTCAAACAATGTTTTGAATGCATGAGAAACCTAGGCTTGCACACATGAAGTACCTGACAAGCTCCCGAAGAAAAACTTCCTTATGGCTGTAAAGGCTGTGGACAATAAGATCCAGCAGCCGACTGACCTGTGCCACTCAAAAGGGAGCAAAAAATTAGCAGATGCACATCATCCTGGGCATCAACCACACCTCCCTTCAGTTCTCTCTGGTAAAACTCCATCTTCCAGGTATTTTCAGTCCAAACCTTCATAGTAGTCTATTGAACAGTTAAAATCAGTGAATCCAATGCAATGCAAAGTCTACAACTTGAAATGAAAACTAAAAGCACAGAAAGTACCTCAGCTTGATACTCATACTTCTCAACCGGGGCTTCCTTCTCAGTAGCTGTAGCTTCACATCTAACTCTGATAACACTGCCCTTTGATTGGCTCACAAAACTTTGAGCAAATCCTGATGTCCTCCCCGAAATAGCTCTGACTGATCTCAGTGAGTTGCTCTGACTTGGTGCTGGTGAAAATGATGATTGTCTCCCCACAAGATTGCCATTGGATTTCACTACAGCTCCTGCACACTGCTCACAAGGTCGTTCATCAAACAATCCACAATGAACAAACTAAATTTCACAAACTTCTTGAACCCATCATCACTTTTCAACCCCCTCACAATGAGCAGAAGTCAATCTCCTGCTATTTACAAGGACTAATATTGCATTGTCATTAAACTGGAAATCACAGGAATATGTGTGACCTTCAACCACAGAAGCACAGCTATACACTCTCAGAAAACCTGTCAATCTTGATTGTTATAAAACAAGTTCCATAATGGCTCCGCCCTCTAAATGACATCCATAAGGATGATAAATATTGAACATACTAAATTGGAAAGACATGGTTATTAGCATGGTGAAGCCCAAGTGGATTCTTCAATTATGCCAGAAATGTTTCTATGGGGGACTCCACATGACCCTAAAATGTAGGGATACCAAACTTTGACCCATTTCTGGGTGCATCACAATGTCTGTACGCTGAAGGGCAGAGCCAATAAACACTAATTGAGAGCCATGCAGTCGATGAAGACTGCAATCAAGAAGCTAACCAGCCAATTCTCCCAATTGATATAAACAAAGCACCTCATCGCCCCATCAAAATCTCAGGAACATGACAATAAGTAATGGAAAAATAATACCGAAACTAAGTCACACAACAACCATTACAAAACAATATCACCCGGATACCTATTGAACCTTTATACCGAGAGGTTCCATTGGCAGCGAACAGGCAAACGATCAGCTGCTAACAAATTCCATCTGCAATTCAGAATAATGCTTATGCGCGATAAGTCAGAACGAGGGCGAAGAATCCTTTTAACGAATACTCTAAACACACGTCTCAAAAGAACAATGAGGAAAATAAATGATTGAAAGAACAGTGTTGACGACAATCCAAAGACCCACCAGCGCGCACAAAAACACAGAGCCTGCATGAAGAAGGAAATCTCAACAAAATTAAAAACCGGCGCAGCGCTGCCTACCTTATCCGACGAGGAACGCGCAGTGGTGGAGGAGGAAAGCGCCGCGGTCAGGCTTCGTGCAGCCGCCAGCGAGGCCGCAGGCGCCATGACTGCCGACCGTAACGACCTTGCGACAGACCGCGCTTGCATGTATGTACGCTTGCGAAAACTCGTCGGAAGCAAGAAAGACGAACGCTGCAGGCAGAGAAAAATACGCACCAGAGGCGGAGGAAACAGCGCACAAGCGGCGGAGAAAACAGCGCAATGCGAGAATAACAGAAACAGCAACTCAGTAGTAAAGCAATAGTCGCGCTAATGCCATTCGCAAGCGGCGCAAAAGGATGACCTAAAAACTAAGCGCATCCCCCTTTCAAAAGCATGAATTGGAATATTCGAGGGCCGCCCGGGCCTAAAACTCCTTCTCCTTAACCCCAAACTAGTGTCGCCTCTGGTGTCGGCCTAAGTGTGAACTCAAATTATTCTTAAAATTGAGTAAGTATCCCCTTAAGTCTCCCAACCATTTTGATAAAACTAAAACATTTGATAACCCCACGGTTGGGCTTTACACATCGTAAAGCACGAGGCAAAGCTTATCATAAACCCAAATTTATGTAAAACATATGTAAATCCCAGCCATGGACCATAGGAGGGGGAAGAGTAGGTGTAATTCCCTGCTCGTTCCTAAAGACAGATATTTCGGTAGATGTTCCTTCCAAATACACTAGGAAATTTCTCAGCTTGGTGTACTTAGATACAATAATCAGTTTCTTGGAGAAATTTTGTGCTTTTTTTTTGTCAAAACACAATTTGGGAAATTCTTTTTGTAGTATAAATTCGACTAATTTCGCTTTTTTTTTTGGAAACATTTTCAAAAATTCCAATATCACAAAATAGAAAGGAGAAACGCTGACAACAAATAAATAGGTACAAATACAACACTATCGTTGTCTCGGTTGTTGGAAATGCTGCCTCTGTTTCTCACGGTCGTTTACAATTAGAAAGTTCGAGTGGAATCAATTCACTGCTTCTCCAGCTCTCTTTGTTCTCCGTATCACGGGTGTACGGCGATCTGTCTCTGACTTTTATTACTTTGTGGGTCTTGAAGACGTGAATTGTGTAGATACATCTTTCCCCCACGGAAAAATATACACATATGCTCTTTTGAGAATTCTTGACTACCACCGAAAACTGATGTGCAGAGGATTTAAAGGGAATCTGACTGAGTGAGCAAGATCAGGCAATTTTTCGAATTCGGGGTCGTTACCTTTGGTTTCTGTGATCCACTACGAAATGTCCCAGAGTCAGGGAACTGAGGCTGACACTTGTCAACCTACACATACTTTCAAAGATGCTATCTTCACTCCCGGCGAAGAGGTAACAAACATCATCGCCTTTCCCTCCTTGCCTCCCTTTGCGCGCGCCCGTCATGTGGACAATGCTGATTGTAGACTTGTGTTTTTCCAGTTCAGAACTGCTGGACCATATTGTGTTTATGGGCATTTTCATTTACATGCAGGGTGACCATTGATATTGTGCAAGTTGTTATAGTGAGTGAAGTAGAGGAAGCTTAAACAACTTTGTTCTTCCAACACAACTCTCAGGTTGTACAGTGAGGTGTAATTTGGGTTTTGAGGAGTCTCTTTACAGTATTCAGTCTGCAAATACCACACAATTCACAAGCTCTATGGTATTGGTTATTAAACCTGGTGGTCTGCAGAGCTGTCCTCTCTACACCGACTGTTCCAAAGGTTATTTTTATGCAAGGGAAATAGTGTTCCCTCACCCCCTCTTTGGGATTTGTCTTAGGGAATCATGACATTAACTTCACTATTGCAGAGCAGCTTCATGTGATACTTTCATTGATCTGATTGCATATCTGAGCTAACCTTGATTCTTTCTTAACCAACCTGTTCTCATTTTATAGTGAAGCCTTGTGACACCTTGAAAGGGGTTGCAAAAGTGCAGAAATTGTTTTGTAGTGTTCACAAGGTGAAATAATGTAATACTTTTTACTTGATGCTTTGAGTACAGAACACCCGAGGCTGCATCAAGTGTGTGCAGTCCCCCTTTTAGTCACTACACCATGCACAGAACTAAAATGAGACTACCTTATTTTCTTGAGAAGAGGCAGAGGTATGATAATCAAGTGGGGAATTTTCTTACTGTTCACTATTGAATGCTCAGATTCCCTTCTGTGAGTTTTCCAAGGACAGACCTTTGCCCCATCATACCCAAATTTACCACCTCACTGTAAAATTTGTATCTCTAAACAGGCCCTGGACTGGACACAGCTGAACATTGTAAAAGCTACAAATATTGTTAACAATCTCATTGCCATTTACCTGCTGAAGCTACTAGAAGACTAAATACCTGACACCTGCAAAGACTAAGAATGTGGAGGACATAATTGTACACCTATACAGAGTCCAAAGCCTGCAAAACTTAATCACATTTCCCCTACAGCTAACAAGCACAACCATCCTTTACTTATAAGGATTCTTTGATCTTGAATAGAATTGTCCTAGACTTAGTACACAAGGAACTATGAGATGGAATGGCGGCGCCTCCTGCCAAATATTCTGGTTCGGGAAATTGGTGTCTGTGGTGGTTTATCAACACTCATATTCTCTTTTGAATCCTTGCGGGCAAATGGGTTCAGTCGGCTGAACTTTTTGGACACAGATGATATGATGTTGTTTGATTTGATAGGTTTCTCTAGCATGTCCTGTTTCATGCTAGCATGGTCTTTTTCCAGATCAGTTAGTCGCATGCGCATGCGAGCTATCTCCAGCTTGAGCTCTCGATTTTCTCTTCTTATTGAGGCATAGTTATCCTTTGGTGAATGTGCTGCACTCATATTACTGCTACCTATCCTTTGAGAGTAGTGACCTCCTCCATCTCCACGATCTGCAAAAGCGCCTGCAGCCATGGCATTTCGCATGCGGAGCTGCTCGAAATAGAGGACTTGGACCACCACTTGGACTGGAAGTCTTTCATTCTGTGCAGCGTGTGTGCAAGCCTCTTGTGACAATTTTTGGCAGTCCATTAATTTGCACAGCTTCTTTCGCTCAGGCTCTGCTAATGCTGGATGTGCCTGAAAAACAGGCTACACTCTTGTGAGACAGAGAGCAAAATAGGACTATGTTACCAATGCCTGCCCTTCCAGCAATGGCCTTCTGATGCCAATTGAACAAATGATCAATTGGCTATGTGATTCCCAAAGTCAGGAGCAACTCCATAATACATTAGGGGAATTAAAAAGGCAGACTTCTCTTGTCAAATGTCAAACAGCAGAAGATGGCAGCTGCCTCTTACAATCCCTGAAACTCAACTAAATCTGAATGGTTCCCCTACTGGAGCAAGAAGCTCAGAAGCAAAATGCAACAGTCAGAGCATGCTGTGGCCATCACCTTAAGGTAGATATCTATGGCTCTGTATAGTCCGTCATCTACCACCCTTGCATACTCTGGCAAAATCTCCGCAAGGACAATGAACTTTGTTAGCTTCAGATTTGCATCTGGTGCAATTTCAGCAAGGTAGCTGTCCAAAATCTTTGCAACCTTCATAATTGCACTTTGGGAGGGGGAGCCTCCTCCCTCAGAATCATACATGGGATGTGGCACCTGCCATTGACAACCAACAGCTCAAATATAGCTCAGCAGAAAAGCAAGATTTGTGAGACAAGACACCTAATCCAGAGCTTGCAGCAAGCTACTTCAAGATCACAAGCAACCTGATTTCAGATTGAAGCACTTCAGCACCAGAACTAAAACTGAACAATTCCTATAGTTAGTTGACCATTTAGATTCCAATACTTTGAGGTTTGTGGTGAGGATACCTGGAGATCATCACCCTCATCTTGTTGAAGAAAGTTGACTGCAATACGCTGCACAATATCCACATCAAAAAGGGTGTCGCCAGTGTAGGAAAAAGAGGGAATTAGCAAATCATCCAATGTCGCCTGCTCCAATTGCATGCCAATTCGTGTCTCAAGGTCAAGACGGCAGGCTACTGTGGTATCCAGTATGATAGCTGTCCGAAGCAAAGAGAACAAAAAACTGCAAGGTACTGCATTTCTTTCAGAAGGAAGAAGGCTGACAATTGTTTCCAACAAGATGCGCTGCTCATGCTCACTACTTGTGGCAGATTCATGGACCTGCAGAACCAGCAATAAGACACAACAAACATTAAGACAGCCCTGGGTAGCCCATAAGGCCACAGATGATCTTGACTGCCTTTTTTATGTGCATCACTCCAGCCACTATGATCTCTGCAATCCACTAATTAAAGGTGTTTCAGCAAGAAAGTATCCAAATCATAGTTGCCAAAAGTAGGATAATGGTGCTGGAAATCATCATCCTGGTGACCTATTGCTTCTCACCCAACCATTTCCCCAGTTTGGCCAAACAAACTGAAAAACCATAACTTGATCATATTATGTCTCAGAGCTCCAATGGTTGAAGAAGAAGATACTCAGCCCCAAGCAGCATTAACAAACTTCAACTCTCCTACCACAAGTTGCAAACTTGTGCAAGTATCACTGCAGCAGTAAAGACCCATATTGTCTGCTTCGAGGACTTGTAGGAGCAAAACTGTAAAATCAGTCAAGAACATAAAATCTAGATCTATGAGAGGAAAACCTAACACTATCCAATCAACATAAGAATCAAACTTCGTCAAATTTGCAATAGGGAACTTTCACAAGTAATGGCCTATCATGACCACAATTCACCTATCTATAAAGAGCTACATACATGTTCCCAATGGGGAACAGGAATACCTTTATTTTTGGTGGCCTTATTTCACTGCGCACATTTTGTTTCCTCTTTAGGCCCTTCAATGAATGGTGGGCATAATGCATAAGAGCAGCCCCTATGGTGTCACCCCGCATGCCTTTAGATCTCAAGGCTGCTAACACTCGCTGATAGAAGTCAATGCGGAGAACTGAAAGATCTTCTACCCACCAGTCTGCCAAAGAAGCCTTGTATGGGGTGTTAGAGCTAAAGGAGAGTTTGAACTTGTCAGATCGGCCAGAGTCACCAAAACCTGAGTGGTTCAAACCATTAGAAATCTGTTCCCTGCAACAGTTAAAGTTGTCAATGAGGCTGAACCACAGCATGAGATGCAAGTCAATTTGACAAACAATTCACCAACTACAGACAACCCAAAGGGCAAGGAATGTCCACTGAGAAGCACGATGGTAAGCATGAGTATAAAACAGTGTAAGTACCAAAATGGAAGGAGAGAGAATATACATGTGGAAGGAAGCAATGCTCTTTCATATACTTTAGCTGAAACCAAGCATCTTGCACAAGCTTACAAACAGAGAATCCTTGGGTATAGAAGAAAGAAGACAGTTACCAATAAAATATGTTCTATCTATGTCATCTTCTTAGAAACTCCTTGTGGCAAGATGGGCTTCCCAGATTACCTGCATGCTTTAGTTGCTGCTGCCTCAATGCACCTGCTCACAATCAGAAGTTCCTCTGCAAGAGGTAGAAGATTCTCACAGTTGTGGAGCACAGCAATTGAGTCTGCTAGATTTCGGAATACAACTTCTGAGAGAAAAGCTTCTGTTCTTGAGACCAAGTTGTTCTCTCCAAAGGACTCTGTCATTTCTAAGTACTCTGCCGCACACCTCAAGACTGCAACATTGGAGGGAGTAATTTCGAAGTTGATGCCATAGCAAAACTTGGCAGCCAAGTCAAATGCTTCTGCCCCACCTGGAACGTCTGGGAGTTCCAGTTGGTTTGCTGCTGAGTCTTCTGAGTTTGCTATCAGCTTCCTGATTCGGCCACTTTTGGCTACCAATGGAAACTAGATCGAATCCAGAAGAGAGAAAAATAGATCAAGGTTAGTCTCCCATCTGCAGCCTGCAGCCAAGCTTGAGATCTGCCACATCTATTTTGTATCTGAGCTCAAGGCATCTCTGCAGCTCTTCAACTTTGGAATCAACTTCCCTATGTGGCCGAATTTGCATGAGAAGAAGCATATATGGCACAAAGCAATCTGATCCCAACAACAGCATTACAGATGCACCAATTGAACCCCTCCTGCTTCATAGAAGAGCCAGTTCATATGCATGAGCTGACTTCAGAATGCAAACTAACTGCTGACAGGAGTCATGATTTGACAGCAGTGCCCACACAAAAATGAACTCCACAGCAAGGGCATTGTGGTCAGAGTGCCTCTAGCCATGAAGGAACTTACAGAAATCAGGGTAAGAGATGAAGAAAGCATTGGAATGGGCTACCTTGTGCAAGGAAAAGCTAAGGCCACCCGCTTCAACCACAAGATCACTTGGCACATCAGTAGTCAGAACCCTGCACAATCCACCATTCAGGATCCATCAATACCAACCAAAACAAATATCAGATCACAATTCATGCACACATAATCCAACAGCACTTGTGAATATGAGCACTGACCAGAACACTTTTCACGAGATAATCAAGAACTTGACCTTTTCTATCATGTTTCTCCTAAACCCCTAAGAACAACAAACCTCTATGTCATCCTCTCCCTCAATTTTCTTGTCCTTCACAAACCTCAAAGCCACTGTACACTACGGCTATACAAAATTCAATCTGTCTTGTTTCCCTCCAATATCTTCAACCTAATTGACAGGTCCCAAACTGGTACCACTCAGCATATTTGATGGAACATTTGAGACAAGTTACAAGACCATAAAGTTTGAAAAACCATGAACATTCTTTTCTAAACTGCACCTTTGAAAGTTCCACAATGTAGTGGAGCTCATAGATGGAGAGCAACAAACCCCTGAAGGAATGTAAATTGTGAAGTGGTGTTTCTGGGTATATCAAATCACAATGTACACCATCATATCAGGAGACACTTATCATTACAGGCAGAAAGCCCTATACCCATTTTTGTTACATTGTCTTCAAATTTTGCATCAATTCATTCAACAGAGCCATCAAGTACTGGCAGCATGATCTTTTAGCTTTGATATATTGAGTGCTGACAGCTAACAGAGATTTCCAGTGGAACAAAAAATGTACTTAGAGTCAGCTCCACCACTCTATAACAGTGCGCAACTTGAAGGTGATTCTAGATTTTCTGCCTCAAGGGAAAATTGTAGTCTCTAGCAAGTCTAGAGGCAAAAGCTTGTGAAGAAGAAAGTGACAAACTGGCAGAAATGTAATTGAGACAAACAGAAAATGATGCAGTTGCAATTTTTCCAAATATCCTCACTGATTCCATATCTATTTTCACTAAGGTCGTAGAAATAGTCTGCTGGAGCAACATGAAGAAAACTGAATCCTGAGACCAAGAACCAGTATTCTAAGGTCGAATTCTGCAACGGGGGTACGCTTTAAGACTTGGCCTTGACAGATAAACAATCTTGTTTACGGAGTTTCTAGAGCGGCAGAGCTTCTTGCACTCTACTGACCATCAGGAGTGGCAAAGCAGATCACATGAAATGCAGGTCAAATGGTAGAATCTCAAATTCCTTGAGCCAATGGTGATCTCGGTTGGAAATTCTGTTCAGAAATCCGGAGCTCGGTGAAAGCGCCCGTTAGTTCGACACTGCATTCTTTCTTTCATTTTCCATGCCAAGCTACACAGCATGTTGCCGTACGTAAAGAATGAAAAACTTTCGCGATTCTCTGTTTGCGGTCATGGCAACAAAACGCAAAAACATTCCCCAGCAACAAATTTCTCCGCAACTGCCAGAAAAACCTCACGAAGCTACCCGGACAATCCACATGTCATCGCCATTACTCTGAGAAAGAGAAAGGGAGAGATTCAGAGCTACCCGTTCCAACTATGCTAGAAATCTCACGAAGAAAAACCGAGGTACACCCCCAAAACAAAAAACAGAGACGTCACCAGGCATTCAACAGAGATTTATAGCGTATCTACAATCGTTTTCGTCCCAGTCACGACTCACCAATCATTTGTCCGTTTCCTAGAGAAACTGGAACGCGAGGTTCTCCTGCCGGAGACGATGTCCAGAGAGTGTCGCCTGGCAGGAAGTTGAGGTTTGTCAGACGGTGGCGTCACCGCCATGTCTGACCTCCGCTCTAACCAATCCACTGTGGCAGCTATGGTGCCCCGCTTTTGTTTCTGCCCCCACCTTCGTCTCCTCCTCCTCCTCCTCCTCCTCCTCGTCGACCTCCTCCTCGCAGTGAAACGCCCCCTGCTGCTGCTCCGCTACTAACACTACCGCGGCGCTTGCCACCAGGACGATTCGCTTCAGTACGCGAGGAGAAGCGCATGGAGAGAAAGTGCAAAACAAAGGTACACCCACAATACCAGTACACACACACGCACAAAGCACGCGACTTTGGGCAAAACCCAACGCCAAAAGAAACGCACTTTACTTACTGCGTGCCTGTGTCCGTGGTGAAGAGGAAGAAAGGGGTGAACTCAAAAAGGATTCATTCATTTCAGAACAGGGAGAAAGCAAGCAGCAAGCATTTCAACTTCTTCCCTTCCTCTTCTTTTTTCTTTAACTCTGCCTCCTCCTCCTCTTCTACCTCCTCCTCCTCCTTCATTAGGACTTTCTTTCTTTCTAATATAACTCTAATTTAGTCAAAGCAGTATTTCAACTTCTTCCGTTCTTTAACTCTGCCTCCCTCTTCATCAGGACTTTCTTTCTTTACTAAATGTCACTATAATTTAGTGAAAGCAGTCTGTCAACTTCTTCCTTTCCTCTTCTTTCTTTCTTTAACTGTTCTTCTTCATCAGGTATCAGGACTTTCTTCCTTTCTTTCTGAGGAGTATAATTTACTAAAGGCAGCATTTCAACTTCTTCGTTTCCTCTTCTTGGTTTCTTTAGCTCTGTCTTCTTCTTTCATACGGACTTTCTTTCTTTCTTTCTTATGACTATACTTTATTTTTCTTACTATTCTGAAGCCAATTTTTTTTTTGATGATTACGAAAAGAAAGAAAGCGTTGGCGATGAATACATTGGCATTGAATAATCTCTGCAATTGGCATCTTTCTGGGGTTTTGGGTGGGGAAGGATCAAGTCCAAACTCGAAACAACAAGCGGAAAAAAGTGGGGAAACGGGGAGGTGGGGAAAAAAAAAGAAAAAGAAACTCCCCTTTCCGACACCCCTTTTCTTCCTCCATTTTTGGGCGGCGGGGGCCTAAATTTCAATAGCTACTACTATAACTGCGAACTAGTTACCAACTTCCATTTCTGTCTCTGACAAGAAAGGACCCCAAAAAACTATAACTCTGGAGCCATGAAATCAGCGATAGTGGGTGCAGCGCACTAGGGCTTTTATGGTGGAACTGCTAAATCTAGCGGTATTGTTAGTTGACACTATCAATCAAGTCCTGTGATTTATTAATCTCCAAACGAGAGGAGTGGGGCTGCTAGCTGTGAGCTGCTGCTAAATACCGCATCCTTCAGGTTCGCAGCTAGGGGCGAAGGAGATAAAGGACTAAAGACGGAGGGATGGCAGCCATGGTGAAAAAGGAAACAAAGAATAAAGGCTAAAAAAGTAAGATAAGACCCAGTTGGCGACTTGAGCTAAATTTGAACTTCCTTGATTACTGGGAACTGCTGTGGAGGTTGCAGCGGCAGTGCACTGGAAACTGTGTGGCAGGAAAAAGCTCACATGGACCCCCTCTGTGTACGCCTTCTTTGTAGAAAAACCCACTTCCCAAAGAGGAGGCCAACCGAAGAGGAGGCTGCTGTCTGTTGCCAAAGTCCTTTCTCATGCAAAGGTTTTTGTACTTCTTGTTACGTGCGTGCCCACCTCATGACCCTCTCCACCCGCACTAACCCCCTTCCTTGTAGAACTGACAATTGACTAAATTAGTGTACACACCTTCAAGACTTGATATATCTAACAAGTGCCTAAGTTACTCAGACGATGAGCTCGTGACCATCTTTGTCTACAAGTATCAGCAATGTGCATCAGTCCCCTCACATTCTGTACAATAGGGTTTATGGGTTTTTATGGATTCTGCATCGTCCAGTTTACCTTCATTTCTCTTGCTTGGGTGGGGTCGGAGATTCAGTATAGTACTGCGGTTGGCAGCTACTTGCAGCCACGACCTTGGATTGTACCACATCTCAAATACTCCAAACATGTCTTTACTGACCTGGGTTTCAGTTTTGCAAAAAGAAACTTTACGCAGATGTAAATTATGTCAGATTCTTGTGAGAAAGCAAAAGATGCAAGACTGCAGAAGTAGTACCTGACGTTCATAGGGCAATGTTTAACTGGGTTTGAAGTTTGAACCATTTTGGCCATGTACACCCTTTGGCTGGCCATAACAGCTGGTTCTGGTTAGTAAGAACCAAACCAGAATCAGATCTGATTTTTGGAACCGGAACTTAGTCTCTGGAAAAGAAACATAGTGGCTAGAAATAAAATCTATTTCTCAAAGATTTTATTTGTTACAGTGCTTATTATTTTGCCCTACACTGTACCTACTCTTGATGTGATAATTGACGGATGTGATTGTCTTTTCTTTTGTTGTAAGTAAGAAAAAGGCTTCAGATTTTTCATTGTGTTGTCTTGTGTATATTGCATTTAGGAGCATTCATTCTCTCTCTCAATAAGTTTCTTACAGTTACCCAGAAAAAATTGTCTGTCTTGGAACATTTATTGTACCAATAAAAATATGGCATGTTGCATAAAGTGTTCCAGGTTTTTATAGCATACCCATTTTCTGAATTCTGGAGTGGACGCCTGCATCATGATGAAACAAACACTCATCATCCAGTAGTCTATCCCCATTTTAGTTTGTTGTTTCTTGTCGCACACAGATGAAAATAAGCAGCTGTGACGAACTTTGCCTAAACCCACAAAAGAATGTGATTTATGGCTAGATCGGCCAACCATTTGTAAAAGTTTGGAAAATCTAGTGCCCCCTTTTTTTTGTCCTTGATTCCTGTGACCTATATTCCCATTTTTGGATGCTTGTATAACGACTAGGTAGCTCCAGTCCAGATCAACAATAGCCAGGTCTTCTCAATATTCCAGTAGTGCTCTATTCTCCCCCCTTTCCAGGGCCGCCTAACCTACCTTCCCACACTTGCTTTTGCTTTTCTCCTTCGGTTCTGAGAGCTCATGATCCATTCCAGCTTAGACTACTGTGCACAGCACCCAAGACCACAACTTTGGTGTAGAATTAGAGTTATCTGTAAAGTACCACAAACTGGGGCCACTGGGCCCCAGTTTTGTCGAAACAGGGGATGAAACGAAAAGTGACAATGAAAACAGTACACAAGGGAAAATCAAAAGAAAATGACCAGTGGCCCCATTTTTGTTGAAACAGGGGAAGAAATGAGAAGTGGCAATGAAAACAGTACACAGGGGGGAAATCAAAAGAAAAAGTGACCAAACTAGTTTTGTCACCTAAATTGGTCCTCACAAGTCACAGGAGTTTCACCCCAGTTTTCAATTTGCAAGTGGGTGCTGCTTATATGCTTCATCAAATCAAGCCTTGTCAGAATATGAACCTGCAAATCTTCTGGACTGATACTCAGCTTCATGAATCGATACCCTGTTTCTCTCATTTGTCCTGCTACACTCACAATTGGGGATGAAACAGGGGACAGAGGGCCCAACTAGGGCTCAAAGATAGGGTGAATTTAAGGATAAATTTATTATACACCAAAGTTGTGAACTCAGGGCCATGAAAAAGCATCAACAAGACCAATATCGAACCCAGTGTCAACTTGAACACTTCCTGTATCGCTCCTAAAACTACTGATCGTCTCTCCTAAAAATGATGGGGCTACAAATAGCTTTCATTATACTCAGTATGCACCACTCGTTCTGGATTGGGTGGGTATTATTGCCAGCTAACAAGCTAGGTTTTCATCCGTCGTGGCCCAAATTCCACTTTCATCACATCCACACACCAGGTCAGATGACTTGGAATGAATGGATCTTTACCACCCAATAATAAATTGTTAAACAAGCAGTGTAGCACGTGATGTTTAGTGCCTAGATAATGTAGGAAAATGAGTTCCATGGTATGTGGGGTAGGCTTCCAAAAGAGAACAAACTTGTAGGGATAACTAGTTACCCAATTAACCTCTGGGTCGGTGCCTTCTTTTTGTCATCAAAATCTCCAATTAACAAATCTTACAAACC
>Ga0116229_10002751_pt1 | contig 28610 bp, 26 predicted proteins | sample S1TSphgellanicum_3_FD_87313 | JGI IMG/M metagenome (GOLD analysis project Ga0116229, IMG submission 87313) | Host-associated microbial communities from peat moss isolated from Minnesota, USA - S1T2_Fc - Sphagnum magellanicum MG | ecosystem: Host-associated > Plants > Peat moss > Unclassified...
ACAAGCAGCGCAAGGCGTTCGAGGAGTTTTTCGAGACGGACTTCTCCTGCGAGATCCCCGAGCTCGCGCGCTTCCGCGTCAACGCCTTCAACCAGAATCGCGGTGCCGGCGCCGTGTTCCGCAGCATTCCCTCGACCATCCTGTCGCTCGACGACTTGAACGCACCGAAGGCATTTCGCGACCTGTGCATGCTGCCGCGCGGCCTGGTGCTCGTCACGGGACCGACCGGCTCCGGCAAATCGACCACGCTCGCCGGCATGGTCAATCACTGCAACGACAATCGTCCCGACCACATCATCACCATCGAGGATCCGATCGAGTTCGTGCACGAAAGCAAACGCTGCCTCGTCAACCAGCGCGAGGTTCATCGCGACACGCTGGGCTTCAGCGAGGCGCTGCGGTCGGCGCTGCGCGAGGACCCCGACGTGGTACTGGTCGGCGAAATGCGCGATTTGGAGACCATCCGTCTCGCGCTCACGGCGGCCGAAACAGGGCATCTCGTGTTCGGCACGCTGCACACCAGTTCCGCCGCGAAGACCATCGACCGCATCGTCGACGTATTCCCCGCCGCCGAGAAGGACATGGTCCGTGCCATGCTCTCCGAGAGCCTGCGCGCCGTGGTGTCGCAGACGCTGATGAAGAAGGTGGGCGGCGGCCGGATCGCGGCGCACGAAATCATGATCGGCACGCCCGCGATTCGCAACTTGATTCGCGAGGGAAAAATTGCGCAAATGTACTCGGCGATCCAGACTGGCCAAAGTCAGGGCATGCAGACCCTCGACCAATGCCTGCAGGATCTCGTGCAGAAAGGTGTCGTGAGCCGCGAGGAAGCGCGCTTCAAGGCACAAAACAAGGACAGTATCTGATGGATCGGGAACAAAGCATCCGCCTGATGCAGGATCTGCTGCGGCGCATGGTCGAGAAAAAAGGCTCGGACCTGTTCATCACGGCCGGCTTTCCGCCCGCGATCAAGATCGACGGCGAGATCCGGCCTCAATCGGAGCGCTCACTGACCCCCGAGCAAAGCGGTGGCCTGGTGCGCGCCATCATGAACGACCGCCAGACGCGGGAATTCGACGCGACCAAGGAGTGCAATTTCGCGATCGCACCGCCCGGGATCGGCCGTTTCCGCGTGAGCGCCTTCGTGCAGCAGGGATACACGGCCGCGGTGGTGCGCACCATCAACGCCAAGATTCCGACGATCGACGAGCTCGAGTTGCCGCCCGTGCTCAAGGACGTCGTGCTGTCCAAGCGCGGGTTCGTGATCCTGGTCGGCGGCACCGGCTCGGGCAAGTCGACCTCGATGGCCGCGATGCTGGGTTATCGCAACGAGAAGACCCGCGGCCACATCGTCACGATCGAGGACCCGGTCGAGTACGTCCATCCCCACAAGGGCTGCGTCGTCACGCACCGCGAAGTGGGCGTGGACTGCGATAGCTGGCATCTCGCGCTCAAGAACACGCTGCGCCAGGCGCCGGACGTGATCCTGATCGGCGAAATTCGCGACCGCGAAACCATGGAATACGGCATCCAGTTCGCCGAGACCGGGCACCTCGTGCTCGCCACGCTGCACGCCAACAGCTCGAACCAGGCGCTCGATCGCATCATCAATTTCTTCCCGGAGGAGCGGCGCGAGCAGCTGCTCATGGACCTGTCGCTGAACATCCGGGCGCTGATCTCCCAGCGGCTCATTCCGCGCGAGTCCGGCAGCGGGCGCATCGCGGCCATGGAGATCATGCTCCAGTCCCCGCTGATCTCGGATTTGATCTTCAAGGGCGAGGTCGCGAAGATCAAGGACGTCATGGCCCGCTCGAACCGCCTGGGCATGAAGACCTTCGACCAGTCCCTGTTCGACCTCTACGAGGCCGGTCTCGTGTCCTACGAGGACGCCCTGCGCAACGCCGACTCGAAGAACGAGCTGCGGCTGCGCGTGAAACTCGAGAGCAAGCGCCAACTGCGCTCGCCCGAGGACGCCGGCCAAACTCTCCAGATCGTCGAGGAAGAAGAAGGCCAGGTGTTCTAGGCCATGAACAGTCGGGACGACTCCTGATGTCCGCCGTCGAACCCGCGCAGGCGATGAACACGCGGCCGCTGTTCAAGTTGATGGTGGAGAAGCGCGCATCCGACCTGTTCTTCACGTGCAACGCCCCGGTGAAGATCAAGATCGAGGGCAAGATCTTCCCGGTCAACAAGCAGATCCTGAGCCCCGAGACCGTGCGTCAGTCCGCGCTCGGACTCATGAGCCAGGAACAGATCGATCACTTTAACGCGGAGCTGGAAATCGATTTCGCGATTTCCGAGCCGGGGCTCGGACGGTTTCGCGTCAACGTGTTCTACCAGCGCGGCTATCCCGCCATGGTGCTGCGCTACATCACTGCAGAGATGCCGAAACTCGAGGATCTCGGCATGCCCGAGGTCTACAAGGAACTGGTCATGCAGAAGCGCGGCCTGATCCTCATGGTCGGCGCCGCCGGCGCCGGCAAGTCGACCACGCTCGCCGCCATGATCAATTTCCGCAACGAGACCAGTTCGGATCACATCCTGACGATCGAGGATCCGATCGAATTTCTGCACACCAACAAGAAGTCGATCGTCAACCAGCGCGAGGTCGGGATCGACACCAAGTCCTTCGCCCGCGCGCTGCGCAGCGCGGTGCGTGCGGCGCCGGACGTGATACTGATCGGTGAAATCCGCGACCGCGAAACGATGGAGGCCGCGCTCGCGCTCGCGGGCACGGGGCATCTGTGCATCGCCACGCTGCACGCGAACAACTGTGCCGAGACCCTGGACCGGATCATCAACATGTTTCCGCGCGACCAGCACAATCAGATCTTCCTCGATCTGTCACAGTACCTGCGCGCGATCCTCTCGCAGCGCCTGGTCGTCTCGAAGACCGCCGCGCGGGTCGCCGCGTCGGAAGTCATGGTCAATACACCGCACATCGGCGAGCTCATCAAGAAGGGTGACGTGATCGGCGTCAAGGAGGCGATCCGCACCGGGACCGAACGCGGCATGCTGAGTTTCGACAGCTCGCTGTACAACCTGGTCAGGGAGGGCCGGATCGAGCTCGAGGAGGCGCTCGCCAACGCCGATTCGCGCACCAACCTCGAAGCGAAGATCAATTTCGGTTGAGCCTGCCGACCGGCCGGGCCGCGTGCGACGGGCCGTGGCCGCTATGCCTGGCTCACCAGCGCCTCGGGCCCCGGGACCCGCCCCGGGGTGCACAGCGTGAGGTTGCTCTCGAATTCGCGGCTGCAGACGTCCCACCCCGAGCGCAGGGCGCGTTCGCGGCAGGCCTTGGGATCGATCCTCAAGGCGCGCTGCGCCGCCATGCCGAGATCCTCGTCGAGCGCGCCGGTCACGCCGTCGTCGATCACGTCGATCGGACCCGTGACCGGATAGGCGGCCACCGGCACGCCGCACGCCATCGCCTCCAGGTTGACCAGCCCGAAGGTGTCGGTCCGGCTCGGAAACACCATGACGTCGGCCGCGGCGAGGTGGGCCGCGAGTTCCTCGCGGTACCGGAAGCCGAGAAAATGCGCGGCCGGGTAGTGTGCCTGCAGCCGTGCGCGGGCGGGGCCGTCGCCGATCACGACCTTGCTGCCGGTCCACGCCATGCCGAGGAAGGCCTCGACGTTCTTCTCGACGGCGACGCGGCCCACGTACGCCGCGATCGGGCGGGGCAGATCGAGCAGACCCTTGTCGCGCGGCTTGAACAACTCGGTGTCGACGCCGCGGCGCCACGTCGCGAGATTGCGGAATCCCCGATTGCTCAAGTCGCGGCGCACCGATCCGGTGCTGACCATGCAGCGCACCGCCGGGCCGTGGAACCAGCGCAGCAGCCGATACGACGCCGCGAGAGGCACAGGCCAGCGCGCCCGCAGGTACTGGGGGAACTGGGTGTGGTACGAGGTCGTGAAGCGCAGTCCGTGGCGCACGCAGACGCGTCGGGCCGCGAGGCCGAGAGGCCCCTCGGTGGCGATGTGAATCGCCTGCGGGGAAAATTCGCGGAGCAGGCGGCGCAGCCGCCGGAAGGGAAACAGCGACAGCCGGATTTCGGGGTAGGTCGGGCACGGCATGCTGCGAAAGTCGGTCGGTGTCAGCATCCGGACCTCGTGACCGAAGCGGCCGAGCCATGCGGCGGTTTGGGTCAGGGTGCTCACGACTCCGTTGGTCTGGGGATACCAGGCGTCGCTGACGATCATGATCCTCATGGGGATACGGAAGGTCTCACCGGCAGGTGACGATTCGATGAACGCGCGGACAAGGTTTTCTTACAGTACGACGGTCTTTATCATGACTCGGCCGCCGTTGTAATAAGCTTGAAACGAGATTCCTATATTTGCTTCATGGCGGATTTACTTCTGGAACCATTCCCCAAGGAACCAACATGCAAAGTTTTCGGGAAGCCCTCGAGACCCAGCGCTGGGACGATCACCGGTACTACCACCACAGCCGGATCAACCAGTCGCTGCACCTGTTGAGTGCGATATCGTTCATCGTCGCCTACGTCATGCTGTTCAAGGATCCGGTCGCGGCTGCGCTGATCGCCTGGCTCGTCGCGATGGTGAGCCGCCAGTCCGGCCATTTTTTCTTCGAGCCCAAGGGCTACGACGAGGTGAACCAGGCGACGCACGAGTACAAGGAGACCGTCAAGGTCGGCTACAACCTGCGCCGCAAGGTCATCCTGCACGTCATCTGGGCGCTGGTGCCGCTGGTCATGTGGATCGATCCGACGTTCTTCGGTCTGTTCCGCGCGCCGGCGAACACCGAGGAGTTCATCCGCCACGTCGGGCAGATCTGGCTCACGCTCGGCGTCGGCGGCCTGCTGTTCCGGACGCTGCAGCTGTTCTTCATCCGCGACGTGCAAACCGGCCTGGTCTGGTGCACGAAGATCCTGACGGACCCGTTCTACGACGTGAAACAGTACTGCCGGGCGCCCCTCTATCTGCTGCGCGGCGAGCTCATCGATCCGATGAGCGGCGAGCAGCGCGCCTGAATCATCTCGCGAAGCACGCGACGCCTGATGGCTTTGTTGGTCAGGACCGGAGCGGACCACCACCAGCCGTCGCCGTGCATCGCGCCGACCGCGGATACGATGCGATCGGCGACCGCGGCGAAATCCTCGTCCGAATAGTTCAGGCTGAAGATGAGCCGGCCCGTGCCGACCCAACTCAAGGCGAGACCGGCCGCCCGCAAGTAGTACTGCAGCATCCAGTTGTAGCGCGATGGCCGCGTATAAACGATGGTCCAGATCGACGACAAGTTGCGCACCTGCACGGGCAGATCGGCTTCCTGCAGCCGTGCGTTCAACGCCGCGGCACGGCCGTTCCAGCGGGCGTCGAGGTCGCGGTACAGCGCGCGCACCGGGTCGGTTTCCAGCCGTTGCAGGAATTCATACATCGAACCCATGACATACGGGTGGGCATTGAACGTTCCGCGGGCGAAACAGATGTCGGCGGGGCGGTCTTCGCGGAACCGCTTCATGAAGCGGGCGCGGCCGCACAGGACCCCGACCGGGAGCCCGCCGGCGATGGTCTTGCCGTACGTGACCATGTCGGCCCGCACGCCGAAATATTCCTGGGCGCCGCCCAACGCCAGCCGGAAGCCGACGAAGACCTCGTCGAAGATCAGCACGATATTGCGCGCCGTACAGACGGCGCGGAGTTTCTCGAGCCAGGCGGCATACGCGGCACGGTCGAAATGTGCCTTGCGGCCGCTGTCGACGAGGGTCGAGTCGCCGGGCGCGCTCGCGTTGGGATGCAGTGCCTGCAGCGGATTGACCAGGACGCAGGCGATGTCCCTGCGGCTCGCGAGCACGCGCAGGGCGGATTCATCCATGTCCTCGAGCGTGTAGGTTTCGCGTGCCGCGAGCGGGTTGCCCACGCCCGGCTGCACGTCGCCCCACCAGCCGTGATAAGCGCCGCAGAAGCGCACGAGATGCTTGCGCTGCGTGTGGTAGCGCGCGAGCCGCACGGCCTGCATGACCGCCTCGGTTCCGGACATGTGGAACGACACTTCATCGAGCCCGGAGATCTCCCGGAGGCGGGCGACGTTATAGGCGGTCACGGGATGGTAGGCGCCGAGCACGGGACCCAAGGCCGCCACGCGTTCGCTGCCGCGGGCGATGCATTCCTTGTAGAAGTCGTAGCCGAACACATTCACGCCATAGGAACCGGTGAGGTCGTAGAAACGGTTGCCGTCCAAGTCCGTGACCGTGACTCCGGACGAGGAGGCGAGGAAAGCGCCGGCCTTGAAGTGCTCGCGGACGACGCGGCTGAACTGAAACGGCACGCGGTACCGCGACGTGAATTGGAGGTCGGAGATCGAGTCCTGAACCTCGTCGGACTGCCGCGCGGTGGCGGCGAAATGCGTCCGGTAATGCGCTGCGAGCCGCTCGAAGCCGGCTTTGCGGCGGGCGGCGACGTCGTCCGGCGCCGAATCGGCGCGGAAGAAATCGCGCTCGCGGTATTCATAGAACGGCACGAGCGCCGCGAAACGACGCGCCATGCGGGCATGTCCCGTCAGCGAGGCATGCTTGGCGGCCGACAACTGCAGTCGGGTACGTACCTTGACGGCGACGAAAGCGAGTACGACGAGGCTCGCGGCATAGAACAATGGTTTGGACACAGATTCCTCCCAAACCACTGTATTGCAAGCCAATGACACTTCGATGAACGCGTCCTCGCTGATTGCCCGCCTGGTTCGCCAGGAGGACATCAATTTCCTGCTCACGAACCGCATTCCGCGCCGCCTGTTCACGCTCTGGATGGGCCGCCTGAGCCGCCTCGAGAACCCCTGGGTCACGCGGGCTTGCATCGCGGTATGGAAGCTTTTTTCCGATCTCGACTTGAGCGATGCGAAAACCCAGCACTTCAACAGCCTCAAGGACTGCTTCACCCGCGAGCTGCGCGACGGCGCCCGGGTCATCGATCACAGCCCGCACGTCCTCGTCAGCCCCAGCGACGCCATCGTCGGCGCGCACGGCCGCGTCGCCGACGACACCGTGCTGCAGGCCAAAGGCTTTCCGTACGCGCTGCTCGATCTGCTCGGGGACGAGGAACTCGTGCGGTATTACCGCGGCGGCCAGTACGTGACGTTGCGGCTCACGTCGAGCATGTATCACCGTTTTCACGCCCCCTACGACTGCCGCGTCGAGCGTGTCGATTACGTCTCGGGGGATACCTGGAACGTGAATCCCATCGCACTGAAACGGGTCGAGAGGCTGTTCTGCAAGAACGAGCGCGCGATCATTCGCTGCCGTTTGGCGCCCGCAGGGCCGCTGCTGACCCTGGTGCCGGTCGCCGCCATTCTCGTCGCCAGCATCCGCCTGCACTTCCTCGACGTATTGCTGCATCTTCGCTATCGCGGCCCGAACCGGATCCGCTGCGACGCGGCGCTCGCGAAGGGGCAGGAGATGGGCTGGTTCGAGCACGGTTCGACGATCGTGGTATTCGCACCCGCGGGCGTACAATTGCGGGAGACTCTGCGCGAGGGGGAACGCATTCAGATGGGTCAGGCTCTGCTGACATTGGCGACTTGAGAAGGTCACGCGCATGCGCTGGCTACCCGGGGTATTGGGTGTGACGCTGAAGTTGGCGGCGATCGTCGCCCTGGCCGTCTACGCGGTCCGATCGACCCGCCATTGAGGGGAAGCGAATGAGGCGCAAGCCCACGACCTTGCACCGCCTGCGGGACATGCAGGCGAGCGGTGAGAAAATCGCCATGCTCACCTGTTACGACGCCGCGTTCGCAGCGGTGCTCGAAGCGGCCGGGGTCGATGCCTTGCTGGTGGGCGATTCGCTCGGCATGGTGCTGCAGGGCCGCCCGACCACGCTCGCGGTGAGCATGGAGGCCATGGAATACCACGTTCGCTGTGTCGCGCGCGGCGGCGGCACGTGCTGGATCGTCGCCGACCTGCCTTTCGGCAGCTATCAGCTCTCGGTTGATGCGGCCCTCGGCAATGCGGTGCGGCTCATGCAGGCCGGTGCTCATATGATCAAGCTCGAAGGCGGGGGATGGACGGCGGCGGTCGTCGCACGCATGGTCGACCGTGGGATCCCGGTCTGTGCGCATCTCGGGTTCACGCCGCAAAGCGTTCACGCGCTCGGGGGCCATCGGGTCCAGGGCCGGGACGAGGCCGGAGCCGAGACGCTGCGCCGCCAGGCGCTCGAACTGGTCCAGGCCGGAGCGGCCATGATCGTGCTCGAAATGGTGCCGGCGGTCCTCGCCGCCGACCTGACGTCGCAGTTGCCGGTGCCGACGATCGGCATCGGCGCCGGGAGCGGCTGCGGGGGTCAGGTTCTGGTGCTGCACGACATGCTCGGCCTGCACCCGACGGGGGCACCGCGCTTCGTGCGCAACTTCATGGCCGACGGGGCGACGATTCAAGCCGCGGTACGGGGCTACGTCGAGGCCGTCAAGAGCGGCCGATTCCCCGATGACGCCGTGCACGGGTTTTAGCGAGCACGCGATGCGCCTCGTCCGAACGATCGCCGCGCTGCGCGCCGCCCTCGACGGGCATCCGCAGGTGAATTTCGTGCCGACGATGGGCAATCTCCACGCAGGGCACCTCTCACTGGTTCGCATGGCGGTTGCGCATCCGGGCTTGAGCGTCGCGAGCATTTTCGTCAATCCGCTGCAGTTCGGGCCGCAGGAGGACTTCGCGACCTATCCGCGCACGCTCGAGCGCGATTGCGCGCAGCTCGAGTCGGCTGGTTGCGACGTCGCATTCGCCCCGAGCCCCGCCGAGATGTACCCGGAGGAACAGGAGTTCCGCGTCGTGCCTCCCGCGCGGCTCGCGGACATTCTCGAGGGCAGCGTGCGGCCCGGCTTCTTCACCGGGGTCTGCACCGTGGTATCGAAGCTGTTCGCCATCGTGCGGCCCACGCGCGCCGTGTTCGGCAAGAAGGACTATCAGCAGCTCCAAGTCATCACCGGCATGGTCCGGCAATTCGCCCTGCCGATCGACGTCATCGCGGGTGAGACGGTGCGGGAGCCGAGCGGACTTGCGCTGTCCTCGCGCAACGGCTATTTGAGCGAGGCCGAGCACGTCAAGGCTGCTCTGCTGCACGCGCAGCTCGCGCGCGTTGCCGCTGATGTCCGAGCCGGATCCGCCGATCACGCGGCGCTCGAGCAGCGCGCCCTGCATGCCTTGAGTGCCGCCGGCTGGGAGCCCGATTACGTCGCGGTGCGCACGCGCGCCGACCTGCGCGTGCCCGCGTCCGGGCAGGCGCACGAACCGCTCATCGTGCTGGGCGCGGCCCGCCTCGGCCGCACCCGGCTCATCGACAACCTCGAGATCGGGGCGTGATCCCATGCACCCCCGATACCGTCGATAGCGGGGCCTACAGCGGTCGCCGGTGACGGGTCAGCGTCGCGGCGATCGCGGCCAGCACGGCCATGCGCACCGCCACGCCGTTGTTGACCTGTTCGCGAATCACCGAGCGCGGTCCGTCCGCGACCTCCGAGGCAATCTCGACGCCGCGGTTCATCGGCCCGGGATGCATCACGAGAACGCTCGGCGCGGCGAGCTTCAAGCGCTGTTCGGTGAGGCCGAAGGCGCGGAAATAGGCCGCATCGTCCAAGTCGGCGCCTTGCGCAGTGCGCTCCTTCTGGATGCGCAACATCATCACCACGTCCGCGCCGGCAATGCCGTCCTCGATCCGCGTGAAGCGCTGGGCGCCGCGAAACTCGTTTTCCGACGGCAGCAAGCCGTCGGGCGCCACGACCCGGACGTCGCTGGTGCCGAGTGTCGCGAGCGCGGTCGCGGCGGAGCGCGCGACGCGCGAATGTTTGATGTCGCCGACGATGGCGACCTTCAGTCCGGCGAAGCGGCGCTTGTGCGAGCGGATCGTGAGCATGTCGAGCAGGCCCTGGGTCGGATGCGACAGATGCGCCTCGCCGGCGCTGATCACCGAGACATGCGGCGCCACGTGGTCGACCAGGAATTCCGGCAGCCCCGCCTCGGAGTCGCGGATCACGAACACGTCGGTGTTCATGGCCTCGAGCGTGTAAATGGTGTCGAGCATGCTCTCGCCCTTCACGCGGGAACTGGAATTCAGGTCGAGGTTCACGACATGCGCCCCGAGCCGGCGCGCGGCCAGATCGAAGGAGGCGCGCGTGCGCGTGGAGGGTTCGAAAAACAGGTTGGCGACGGTCATGCCCGCGAGTTCCCGGCCTTCATAGGCCGGTTGGCCGGGAAAGCGCCGGTAGCTCTCGGCGCGGTCGAGAATCGCGGTCAGCGTGTCGCGGGTCAGGCCATCGAGGCTGATCAGATGCTGCAGGCCGCCGGCGCCGTCTTGTTGTGAACGCATTCGCGCCTCAGGTTGTTTCGCTGATCCAGCGTTCCAAGATCACGCAGGCGGCCGCTGCGTCGAGGTCCGCCTTTGCGACCCGCCGTCGACGCAGCCCGTTGCTGCGTGCGGTGCGCAGCCGCGCACCCGCCTCGAGCGAGGAGTAGCGTTCGTCGACGAGTTCGACGGGCAAGCGGTAACGCGTCCCCAGGGCGGATGCAAAGCCGCGCGCGGCGCCGGTCATCGCGCTCTCGGAACCGTCGACATTATACGGCAGGCCGACCACGAGCTGCGCAGGCTGCCACGCCCGGACCAGGGCATCGATCGATTCCCAGCGCGGACCGGCCGGCCCCGACGCGACTGCCTCGAGGGGGCTCGCGCAGCGGCTTAACGTGTCGCCCGAGGCGACGCCGATCCGCCGGCGTCCGTAATCGAAGGCGAGCACCAGGCGGGGGCGAATCAGTCTTGCGTCGTCCGGGATCGGGCTTTCAGGCATTGCCGGACAGTGGACTGATGCGGGCGAGATCGACGCCGAGCAACCGGCCGGCGGCCTCCCAGCGGGATTCGAACGGGAGATCGAAGATGATCGCCGTGTCGACCGGTGCGCTGAGCCAGGCGTTGCCGCGGATTTCATCCTCGAGCTGTCCGCCGTCCCAGCCCGCGTAGCCCAGCGCGACCACGGCCTCGGTCGGCCCTTCGCCCCGAGCCATCGCCGCGAGGATGTCGCGCGATGTCGTGACGTGAATGCTGTCGGACACCTTCAACGTCGAGTCCCACTGCCCGCCGGCCCGGTGCACGACGAATCCGCGGTCGGTTTGCATCGGTCCGCCGCGCAGCACGCGACGGTTCGTGAGCGGACCCGCGTCGATCTCGATCTCGAGCTGATCGAAAATCTCTCCCATATGCATGCTGAGCGGTCTGTTCAGGACCAAGGCCAGGGCGCCGCGCGCGCTGTGCTCGCAGATCAAGGCCACGGTTTGTGCGAAATTCGGGTCGCCCATGGCGGGCATGGCGATCAGCAATTGGTTGGTGAGATAGCCGGAGTCACTCATGGCGACAGGGGGCCCACCGGGGAGGGCGGTTCGGCTGCCGGGTCCGCGGCATACGACACGGTGGCGCCGGCGTCGTTGCCGCCCAGGAACTGCCACTCATAGGCGATCCGGATCTCGTCGTGTCGGGCACTCAGCTCTCGAGGGAACGGATCGAAAGGCGCGGCCAGACGCAAAATGCGAATGGCGGCCTCGTCGATGTCGGGATGGCCGCTGCTGCGCCGGAGCACGGCTTTCGCCAGCCTGCCGCGGGCATCGATCGTCACCTCGACAACCGGCGTGCCGGACAGTTTTCTGCGCCGCGCGACATCCGGGAAATTCAACGTACCCACGCGTTCCACTTTACGACGCCAGCCGTCCAAGTACACGGCGACGTCGCTTGCACGGGTGTCCGCGGCAATCCAGAGCCGCTGTTTCGACTCGCCGCGCAGGCGCAGTTCGACGCCGTCGTCGTTGGCATTCATGTCGAGGTCGGGAAGGCGCTCGAGGCGCAGCGGCAACGCCGCGTTCTGCTCGGCGGGCGGCGGCGTCGCGAAATACAAAATCCTCGTGGCGGCCGCCTGGGTCGCCACGAGCGGATCCTCTCCGGCCTCGAGTCCGAGCTTGCGGAAATCGACGCCCGAGCCCATCGCGCTGCCGGCACTGTCGTCCGGCGCCGGCGAGGACCTCGGTATCAGCGCCCGCGCAGCGCTGAGCGTGTTGCCCGACCCCTGCTGATTGCGCTGCGCGAGATAGCGGGCGGCCGGGTCGGCGCGCTCGTTCGGTCCGGTGTTGCCCACCAGGATTACCTCGAGCCCCGGGCTCGAATCCCCGAACTCGTCCGTCTTGGCGCTGAACGTGACGCCGAGAATGATGATTCCATGCAGCAATGCCGCGAGAAAGCACGTCGTCAGAATCCGGTCGCCGGGCGGCGGTAGACGAGTGTCGAGCGTATCGGGTCTCATGCAGATCCCAAGATCCGGGCGATGGTATCCATCAATGCGCCACCGATGTCGACCCCGTGCTCGCGGTTTAGTTCGCAGATGCCGGTCGGGCTCGTGACGTTGATCTCGGTCACATAGTCGCCGATCACGTCCAGACCGACGAAAATCATGCCAGCCGCCTTGAGCTTGGGCCCGATGCGGGCACAGAGCCAGCGATCCCGATCGTTGAGCGCCCGGGTCTCGGCACGCGCGCCGGCGGCGAGATTGCCCCGATTGTCCCCGGCGGCGGGCATGCGGCGCAGCACGAAGGGAACGGGCTCGCCGTCGACCAAAATGACGCGGCAGTCGCCTGCCGTCACGATCTCGGGCAGGTAGCGCTGGGCAATCGCGTAGCGTCGTCCGTAGTCGGTCAGGGTTTCGAGGACGACGTTGCGATTCTTGTCGCCCTCCTCGAGCACGAATATCGAGCGGCCCCCCATCCCGTCGAGCGGTTTGAAGACGGCCTTGCCGTGCTCGCGCAGGAACGCGCTCAGGTCGGCCATGTCGCGCGTCAGCAGCGTCGGTGCGCAGCATTCCGGGAACCACGCCGTGTAGACCTTCTCGTTCATATTGCGCAGGCCCGCCGGATCGTTGACGACCAGGGCGCCAGCGTCCTTGGCACGATCCAGGATGTACGTCGCGTAGACAAACTCGGTATCGACCGGCGGGTCCTTGCGCATCAGGATCGCCGCATACTCCCCCAGGCGCACGCTGCGCGGTTCGCCGCGCTCGAACCAGCGATCGAGGGCGTTCGAGACGCGCAGTGCGGCCACCTTGCCCTCGGCGACGCCGTCGCGCAGCGACAGATCCCGCAACTGCGCGTAATCGATTTCCCAGCCGCGCTGCTGGGCCGCGAGCAGCATCGCGAGCGTGCTGTCCTTCTTGGGATTGATCGACTCGATCGGGTCCATGACGACGAGCAAGCGGAGTTTGCGGGACATGCCAATCCTATGGTGAGCGCATGGGAGTTGCCGGCGGGGCGGCTAGTCTAACGCAAGCCCGTCGCGCGCCCGTCGCCCCGTCGCGCGTCCGTTGCCCCTCTGAACCGATTGGCATCCGCAAACTGTGAACCACGCCTCCGCTCTTTCAGGGCGTTTGGCTCGAAATGACCGCGGCTGCCCGTGGCCCAAAACCCATGGATATGTTAAAAAGGTCACTACATTCGGGCACCTACGCCCCATTTGGACAGCATGATACCCAGTGACAAAAGCAAGCTATCGGGACTCAAGGTCCTGGTGATCGATGACAGCAAGACGATCCGTCGTACGGCCGAAACGCTGCTGACCAAGGAGGGCTGCGAGGTGTTCACCGCGGTCGACGGTTTCGATGCGCTCTCGAAGATCGCGGATCATCAGCCCGACATCGTGTTCGTGGACATCATGATGCCCCGGCTCGACGGCTATCAAACCTGTTCCCTGATCAAGCACAACAAGGTGTTCAAGCAGATTCCGGTCATCATGCTGTCGAGCAAGGACGGGTTGTTCGACCGGGCCCGTGGCCGCATCGTGGGCTCGGAACACTATTTGACGAAGCCGTTCACCAAGGACGAACTGTTGGGCGCCATCGAAGCCCACGTCGGGAAATGATCGGAGAGATCCCTTATGGCACTCATTCTTATCGTCGATGACTCCCCCACCGAAGTCTTCGTCATGCAGAAGGCGCTCGAGAAGCATGGCTTCAAGACCGCTTCGGCGCAGAACGGCGCCGAGGGCATCCGCAAGGCGAAGGAGATGAAGCCGGATCTGATCTTCATGGACATCGTGATGCCGGGCGTGAACGGCTATCAGGCCACGCGCACCCTGCTCAACGACCCGGAGACGAGCCTGATCCCGATCATCATGGTGACCACGAAGGGCCAGGAGACGGACCGCGTGTGGGGCCTGCGGCAGGGGGCGATGGACTATCTGGTCAAGCCGGTATCGGCGCAAGCACTGGTCGAGAAAGCTCAAGCCGCGCTGTCCGTATGACGATCAGCGACAGCGGTGTGCTCGACAATCTGCGCAGCCTGCGCGATCGCCCGTTCGAGCTGCTCAAGGAACTCGAGAAGCGCAGCCGCAACCAAACGGCCGCTGCCGCGCCCGAGGCGCGCGGCGGACCGGAGTGGGTCGGCGTCGCGTTTCGCATGGGCGGGGAGACTTTTCTGCTGGCGCGCGAGGAGACCCGCGAGGTGCTCGGGTTCCCGGCGTCCATCACCCGCATCCCGGGAGCGAAGGCGTGGGTCAAGGGACTCGCCAACGTCCGGGGACAACTCCTGCCGATACTCGACCTGCGTCAGTTTCTCGGCAGCGGTGCCACCACGGCGGCCCGCAACAGCCGCGTCATCGTGGTCAATCACCGCGAGGTACCGGCAGGTCTCATGGTCGACGAAGTCATGGGTTTTCGGCGTTTCGCCGAGCGCGAATTCAATGCCGAGCCGCCGCCGACCGTGATCCGTTGCGACAGCTTTCTCGCCGGCGCGTTCCGCCGCGGCGCCGAGGTCTGGCCCGTGTTCAGTCTGAAGACGCTCGTCGACAGCGACAGCTTCATGCAGGCCGCGGTTTGAACGCGCCAGCCGCCAGCCGCTGGCAGACGCTGATGCCCGTGCTCGTGGCGCTCTGCCTCGCGTTCGTCGGCGCCGCCGCCGTGCTCACGCTGCTGTCGGCGCCGACCCGGGAGCCGGTCGCGTCCGGCGACCAGATCGCGCTGCTGACCGAGCGCATCCCCATCGAGGCGCAGAACGCCCTGCGCGGCGATACGAGTGCCTTCGATGCGCTGGCGGCGAACATCGCCCGGCTCGCCGCTCTGCGGGCCCAGAACCCCGCCGCGGCGCTCTCGGAGGCGAGTTTCAAGAGACAGAGCGACGCGGTCAACGCGGTGCTCGCCGCCCGGGCCGATGCGGTCGCGGTGCAGAGCGCCAACCAGGAATCGCGCGAACTCGCGCACAAACTGCTCTCGGATCTCGGCGATCTCGGCAGCGCGGTCGGCGTGCAGAAGCTCGACGGCATGAGCCGCTACCTCGAGAAATTCGAGCTCTACGTGCAGAGCATCCAGCAGGACATGAACGGCGTGGCGACCGGGGTCACGGACGCCGCACCGGCCGCGCAGCGCCTCGCCGACCGGCTCGAATTCCTGAATCAGGTCGTGCGGGGCTTGAACGGCGAGGAATCTGGCATGACCCTGTCGCGCGTGACCGGTGCCGACGCCGAACAACGCCTGCGAACCCTGGTCGAGTGCAATCAGCAGTTCGCGGCCGCGGTCCGCAAGACCATCGCCGCGGCGGAGCCGTTGGCGAAGGCACATGCCGCCGCGCGCAACATCGGCCCGTTGAGCGAGGCGCTGGCGCGCGAGCTCGGCGCGACGGCGCCTGCGACGGTGCCGGAGCCGGCCGCGCGGAACTACCGGCCCGCGATCTACGCCTGCCTCGGTCTCGCGGCCCTCGCGATCGCGGGCCTCTTCTTCGTGTACCGCCATGCGGTCAATCTGCGCCGCACGTTCGAGCTGCGGGTGCGCGAGAACGAGCGTAATCAGGAGGCGATCATGCGGCTGCTCGACGAGCTCTCCAGCCTCGCCGACGGCGATCTCACGGTTCAGGCGACGGTGACGGAGGACATCACGGGGGCGATCGCCGACTCGATCAACTATGCGATCGAGGCCCTGCGCGAGCTCGTGGCGACGATCAACGACGGCGCGATCCAGCTCGACGGCGCGACGCGCCAGGCACAGGCCGCGGCCGCCCACATGGCGAAGGCGAGCAGCGCCCAATCGCGGCAGATATCCGCGGCGAGCGAATCCATGGCCGACATGGCCGCCTCGATCGAGGAGGTGTCCGGCAACTCGGAACGCTGTTCGGACGTCGCACGCCATTCGGTCGACATCGCGCACAAGGGCGGCGATGCGGTGCGCCGCACGATCGACGGCATGAATGCGATCCGCGAAACCATTCAGGAGACCAGCAAACGCATCAAGCGGCTCGGCGAGAGTTCGCAGGAAATCGGCAACATCGTCGAGCTCATCAACGACATCGCCGAACAGACCAACATCCTCGCGCTGAACGCGTCGATCCAGGCGTCCATGGCGGGCGAGGCGGGACGCGGGTTCGCGGTGGTCGCCGACGAGGTGCAGCGTCTGGCCGAGCGCGCCGCCAACGCGACGAAGCAGATCGAAGTCCTGGTGCGAACCATTCAGAGCGACACCAACGAGGCCGTCGTCTCGATGGAGCGCAGCACCACGGACGTGGTGGGCGGCGCCTTGCTCGCCGAGAATGCCGGTGCGGCGCTCGAGGAAATCGAGCAGGTCTCGAACCAGATCGCGAGTCTCGTACAGAACATCTCCGCGAGCGCCCGCCAGCAGGCGGCCGCGTCCGGCAACATCTCCAAGAACATGCAGGTCGTGCGCGAGATCTCCACCCAGACCGCGGACAGCTCGGCCGCCACCGCGACGTCGATCTCGAAGCTCGCCGCGCTCGCGACTCAGCTGCGCAAGTCCGTGGCCGGATTCCGGCTGCCGAATTTCGACGGCGGCACGACCACGATCGGCGCCAGCTCGGCGCGGCTGCCGATCCTCAAGGATCCGGCCGACGGCGCCGCCCAGTCATCCGACAAACGGCGCAAGGTGCGCAGCTTGAGTGCCTGACGCATTGCGCGCCGCCGTGAGCGATCCTCAAAGATGACCGACATCAGTTCCCAAACCCTGCACGTGGTTGCCAAGGAGTTGGCCGCCACGCTCGCCGAGGCCCGCGCCGCCCTCGAGGCCTATGCCGAACGGGTCGATCAGCGCAGCATGCTCGAGAAGTGCGCCGAACAGCTGCATCTCGCCCACGGCGTGCTGCGCCTCGTCGAGGTTTATGGCGCGGCACTGCTGGCCGAAGAGATGGAGAACGTCACGCGCTATCTGCTCGAGAGCGGCAACGACGAGAAGCACCAGATCGACGGGCTCGATGCGCTGATGCGCTCGATGGTCCAGCTCCCCACGTATCTCGAGCGGGTGCTCTCGGGCGGGCGTGATCTCGCGCTCGTGCTGCTGCCGTTGCTCAATGATCTACGTTCCGTGCGCGGCAACCCGCTGCTCTCCGAGGGCACGCTGCTGCTGCTCAACTTGAAGTCGGATCAGTCGCCGCGGCCCCAGCATCCCGGCGCGGAGGACATGGTCGCGCATTGGGCGCGGCGCCTCAGGCCGCGGTTCCAGCTGGGGCTGCTCGGACTGATCCGCGGCGAGCGCATCGAGCAGAACCTCGAGATCCTCGGCAAGGTGGCCGAGAAGCTCGAACAGGTCGCCACGACCCGCTCCGTGTTCCAGTTCTGGTGGGTGACCGGCGCGATCATCGAAGCGCTGCGCGCGCGCGGCCTCGAGGCGAGCGTCACGCTCAAGCGCCTGCTCGGGCAGGCCGACCGGCAGATCAAGGCGCTCTACGAGGCCGGTGAGGCGCGTTACGGCGAGAACCCACCGCTCGACCTGCTCAACAACCTGCTCTACTACGTGGCGCGCGCCTCGACCAACGGCGGCCGCATCGGCGCGGTGCGCGCGTCCTTCCGGCTGACCGAGCTGCTCCCGGTCGACGATTCGATCGAGCAGGAGCGGGCCAGTCTGTCCGCACCGAGCGTCAAGCTCATGCACACGGTGGCCGCGGCGATCAAGGAGGACCTCTCCAAGGTCAAGGATGTGCTCGATATCTTCGTGCGTCGCGGCGACGGTCGCATCGGTGAATTGTTGCCGCAGCTCGATCTTCTGAAGAAGATCAGCGACACGCTCGGGGTGCTGGGCCTGGGCGAACTGCGCCAGCGCGTGCAGCAGGAGATCGGCGCTCTGGGAGAGTTGATCTCCGCCGACGCACCGCCCCCTGAGAACGCGCTGCTCGAGGTCGCCGGCGTGCTGTTGTCGGTCGAGGACAGCCTGGACGAGCAGCTCGTCCGCTTGATCCTGCCGGCCGCAGCCGTGGGTTCGGCAGCGGCAAACGACGCGGAAGACAGCGACTTTCGCCTGGTCAGCGAGACCGTGCTGCGCGAATGCATCGTGAATCTCGCCCGCATCAAGGAGGCGATTTCGATCGCCGTGCAGAAGCCCGGTGATTTCTCGCCGCAGGGGCTCGACAACGTGCCGCAGCTCCTGCGCGGAATCACGGCCGGACTGTTGATGCTCGGCAAGGGACGCGCGGTCGAACTCATGGATGCGATCGGTGTACATGTCCGCCGCCTGGTCGAGCCGGGTCAGCCGACGTTCGACGCGCAGCGTCTCGAACGGATCGCGGACGCGATCGTGAGTCTCGAGTATTACATGGAGACTCTCCAGAACGGGCGCAACGATCCCTGGTACATGCTGGACAACGCGGAGATCTGCCTGAAGGCGCTCGCCGAGGAGGCGCCGCCCGCTGTGCCGGCGCTGTCCGTGCCCGACCACGAACCCGGCGCCACCGTGCAGCTCGCGGAGGCCACCGTCAAGATCGACTACGTGCCGTCGACCGCGGCCGCCGTCGGGACCGTGGCAGTGCCCGCGCCCGTGGTCGCGCCAGCGGGCGCCGCGGCGATCGATCCGCAGCTGCTGGAATTATTCATCGAGGAGGCCAAGGAGGAGCTGGCCACCATCGCCGTGAACTTCCCGGCCTGGGAACAGAATCCGATGGACATGGATGCGCTGGTGAAGCTGCGGCGCAGCTTTCATACGCTGAAGGGCAGCGGGCGCATGGTCGGGGCGCGCCAGATCGGCGAGTTCGGCTGGGCCGTGGAGAATTTGCTGAATCGCGTCATCGACAAGACCCTGTCGCGGACACCCGCGATGATCGGGGTGCTGCGGGCCGCGGTCGGCGCATTGCCCCAGCTCATCGAGACGCTCGAAACCGGCCGGGACTGTGCGGCGCCGATCGAGGACATCATGCGGCGGACCTACGATCTCGCCGAGGGGCGCGAAGCCGACGCGGGGCCCGCCACCGAGATGCCGGCGCCGTGGTCCGGCAGCCTCGCGATCGCCGTGGCGGCGGCGGCCGGCGTCCCGCCGGAGGGCGCGGCGCCGGTGCCTGAGGATCCGCCCGCTGCGCGAGGCATGGACCCCGTGCTGCACGAAATTTACAGCAAAGAGACGGCGAACCATTTGCAGGAGATTCGGCGCTACATCGCGCGGCGCCAGCAGCAGCCGGCGCCGCACGACGTGCCGGAGAGCGTCTACCGCGCGGTGCACACGCTGAGCGGCAGCTCCAAAATGGCCGAGACCCGCCACGGCATTCGCGTGACGGAGCCGCTCAACAACTACATGCGCAAGGTCTACGACAGCGGGCTCGGTCTGTCCGACGCAGGGCTCCTGTTGCTCGGCGATGCGGTGACCGCGATCGAGAACGTCGTCTCGCACATCGACGAGACGACCGTGTTCTTTGCGGATCAGCCCGTGCTCGTACGCCGCATCCAGGCGCTCGAGGCCGAGCTCGACGCCGAACTCGCAGGCCGCGACGACGACACGTCGGCGCTGCGTCCGGCGCTCACGCTGCCCGGGGACGGCGCGTCCGCCGACTTGGCAGAGGCCGCCGCTGCAGACGCGCCGCGCGCGGCCGCACCCGATGCCTTCGATCACGAGATCGCGACGATTTACAGCGAGGAGGCCACCGAGCTGTTGGAAGGCGCCGAGGCATCGCTGCGGGCCTGGAACGAAGACCGCAACGACAAAGCGCCGGTCGCGGAATTGCAGCGCCAACTGCACACCCTGAAGGGCGGCGCGCGCATGGCCGGCATCACCGCCATGGGCGATTTGAGCCACGAACTCGAGACGCTGGTGATTCAGATCGACGGCGGCAGCGTGCCCGTGAGCGACCCCGCGCGCCGCCTCATGCAGCAGAGTCTCGACGAACTTGCCCGCATGCGCGATCTGGTCGGCAGCGGCGCGCTGCCGGCGCCGGCGACCGCCTTGCTCGCGCAGATACGCGCCATGGCGAGCGGTCGGCCGATGGCCGATGTGCCCACAGTCGCGGCTGCGCCGCCGCTGACCGAGTCCGCGGAGCCCGCCGAGCCGGCGCCTGCACCCGCGCCCGTCACGGCGGAGCTCGCGCCCGTCGCGGCGGAGCTCGCGCCCGTCGCGGCGAAGCCCGCGTTCGCCCTGCGCGAGGCGGAGCCGGCCGTGCGCGAGGCGGAGCCCGAGTCCGCCGGCGCGGCGGCCGCGCCGCCGTCGCCACCCGTCGGCGATGAGGCGTCGGGCGGTCAGAGCGGCGAGTTCGCGGTACCCGCCCTCGAGACGTCGATCGCGCCGGTGCTGCCGGGCCGCGAGGCGGCTCCCGTCGAGCGCACGGAGATGGCGCGCGTCGACGCCGAGCTGCTCGACACGATGCTGAACAACGCGGGCGAGGTCAGCATCTTCCGGGCGCGCCTCGGTCAACAGGTCAACTCCATCGACTTCAATCTCGCGGAACTCGCGCGCACCGTGATCCGCTTGAAGGATCAGTTGCGCGGCCTCGAGATCGAGACCGAGGCACAGGTCCTCAACCGACATCGCGACGAGGATTCGCGCAATGCCGATTTCGATCCCCTCGAACTCGATCGCTACTCCGCCCTGCAGCAGTTCTCCCGGGCGCTCGCGGAAACTTCGAGCGACGTCGCGAGCATCCAAGGGCTGCTCGAAACACTGACCCGCGAAGCACAGAACCTCCTGACTCAACAGGCCCGTGTCATCACGGAACTGCAGAACAGCCTGATGCGCACCCGGATGGTGCCGTTCCAGCGGCACGTGCAGCGCCTGACCCGCCTGGTGCGGCAGGCGGCGAACGACACCGGCAAACGCGCCGAACTGTCGGTGCAGGGTGCGGCCGCCGAACTGGATCGGCAGGTGCTCGAGCGCATGGTGCCGCCGCTCGAGCACATGCTGCGCAACGCCGTCGTGCATGGCATCGAGGCACCGGAGCGGCGCGCCGCGCTCGGGAAACCGTTGGTCGGCCGGATCGCGATCAGCCTCGAGCGCGACGGCGCCGAGGTCGTCATCATCGTGACCGACGACGGTGCCGGCATCAACGTCAAGCTGATCCGCGACAAAGCGGTGTCGCTCGGCCTCGCCGACCCGCAGGCCAAGCTCACGGACGAAGAGGCCATGCAGCTCATTCTGGAGCCCGGATTCAGCACCGCGGGTCTCGTGACTCAGGCGGCGGGCAGGGGGGTCGGCATGGACGTCGTGGCTACCGAGGTCAAGAAGCTCGGCGGGGGACTGTTCATCGAATCCACGCCGGACGTGGGTTCGCGCTTCACGATCCGTCTGCCCTTCACGCTCGCGATCACGCAAGCCTTGATCGTGCGCGTGGCCGAGGAAATCTATGCCCTGCCGCTCGCGACCGTCGAAGGCGTCGTGCGGCTGCCGAAGACGATCGTCGCCCGCCATCTCGGCAAGGACGCGCCCTTGTTCGAGTACGGCGGACAGAAATACCGCTTCCAGCAGCTCGGCGCCTTCGTCGGCATCGGCGCGACGCGCCTGCCGGAATCCGACGTGTCCATGTCGGTGGCATTGATCCGGGCCGCGGAGCACTCCACGGCGCTCGTGACCGACGAACTGATCGGCAGCCGCGAGATCGTCGTCAAATCTTTGGGGCCGCAGATCTCGGCGATCCGCGGCATCGCCGGCGCCACGATCTTGGGCGACGGCCGGGTCGTCGTCATCCTCGACATGGGTGCGCTGGTGCGCTCCGAGTGGCGCAGCCGGCCCGCCGACGCTGCGCTTCCCGACCCGCGTGATCGGCGCACCTTCGCCCTCGTCGTGGACGATTCGATCACGGTGCGGCGCGTGACCCAGCGGCTGCTCGAGCGCAACGGCATGCGTGTCCTGACCGCGAAGGACGGCATGGAGGCCGTGTCGCTGCTGCAGGACAACCTCCCCGACATCATCCTGCTCGACATCGAGATGCCGCGCATGGACGGCTACGAGGTGGCCGCCCACGTGCGCAACGATGCGCGCCTGCAGCACATTCCCATCGTCATGATCACCTCGCGGGTCAGCGAGAAGCATCGGGCCCGCGCCATCGAACTCGGCGTCGACGATTATCTCGGCAAGCCTTACCAGGAAAGCCAGCTGCTCGATGCGATCGAGCCGCTCGTGACACGGCGCACCGCGGCCGTGCGCTGAAGCCTCAGGAATCAAGCGCGTGTCCGAACTGCGCGACGAGTTGTACAGCCTCTTGGTCCCGCTCGTCGGCGAACGCCTCATCGTGCCGCGCGCCTGTGTCGCCGAGGTCATCGGCTATCAGGTGCCGGTCGACATGACCAATGCACCGCCCTGGTACGTCGGGCTCGTGAACTGGTCCGGCAACGACATTCCCGTCGTTTCCTTCGAAGGCGCGCTCGGTCAGGCGCTGCCCAGCGTCTCGGGACGCACCCGGATCGTGGTGTTCCGCGCCGTCGGCGGCAAGCTGACGTCGGGCTACTTCGGCCTGCTCACGCAGGGATTTCCCCAGCTCGTGCGGGTCAACGCGGACGTGATCCTGCCCGATCCGTCGCGCAGCTTTCCGGAGCGCGCACCCGTAATCTGTCAGGTGCGCATGATCAACGAGACGCCGCTGATCCCCGATCTCGAGAGGCTCGAGCAGATGATCGCGGAGGAGACCTCCGTTCTTTGAGAAGGATCCGGTCCGACTATCCCGGCAGATCGCCGAAGCGGGTCTGCAGGTAGGTGACGGCGGCGATCGCCGCCGTTTCGGTGCGCAGGATCCGGCACCCGAAGCGCAACGGCAGGAAACCGGACAGTCGCAGCGCCTCCGATTCCTCGGGCGCGAAGCCGCCCTCGGGACCGATCGCGATCTCGGCCGCGGCGATCGCGGCCGCGGCCGGCTCGCGCTCCTGCGTGTCGGGATCGAGCACCAGGCGCAGCGGGGGGCCGGCGGCCGGCGGCCGACCGAGATAATCGAGCAGTCGCACCGGCGCCTCGATGATCGGCACACGGTTGCGCCCGCATTGCTCGCAGGCATTGATGGCCACGCCGCGCCAATGCAGCGATTTGGCGTCGCTCTGCCGGTCGGTCAGACGCATGACGCTGCGCACGGAGAGCAGCGGCACGATGCGGGTCACGCCGAGTTCCGTGGCCTTCTGCAGAATCATGTCCATGCGGTCGCCGCGCGGGACGCACTGTAGTAGCGTGAGGTCGAGCGGCGATTCGCGCTCGACCCGCAAACCCGTACCCACCGTCACCTCCACGCGCGCGCCGCGCACCGCGTCGATTTCCGCGGCGAACTCGCGCCCATCGCCGTTGAATAGCGTGAGCGCATCGCCCGCGCGCGCGCGCAGCACCTTGGCGACGTGCGCCGCGGTGTCGGAGGGCAGGGCGAGGACGAGACCCGGCGCCAAGGGGGCATCGACGTACAGACGGGTCAGGCGCACGACTGGCCGATAACCGGATCGACTCGCATCTTGATCATCAGAACGGCATTGTCGCATATGCTATGCGGATCATGGGTTCACGGAACCGCGCTTGTCACAGCCCCATCTGCTTCTGCCGGTGCTCGAGGTCGACGTAGACAGCGGCCTGCTGCGCGGCGTGCGCTGGGTCGAATCGCCCAACCGTGATGCCCGGCCGGCCGGGTGCCCGCTCGATCTGATCGTGATCCACGGCATCAGTCTGCCGCCCGGCGTGTACGGCGGTCCGTGGATCGATCAGCTGTTCACGAACCGCCTCGACGGCGACCAGCACCCGTACTTCGACGAGGTGCGCGCGCTGCGAGTGTCCTCGCACGTGCTGCTCGCCCGGGATGGCGGCATCACTCAGTACGTCCGCTTCCAGGACCGCGCCTGGCACGCCGGCATGTCGAGCTATGCGGGGCGCGAGGCCTGCAACGATTTCTCGATCGGGATCGAGCTCGAGGGGACCGATACCTCGCCCTACGAGGACGTGCAGTACCGTGTGCTCGCAAACCTCGTCGCCGCGCTGCTCGCGGCGTATCCGACGCTGTCCCTGGACCGGATCACCGGGCATGCGGACATTGCTCCCTGACGCAAGACCGATCCCGGCGTTGCCTTCGACTGGCCGCGCGCGCGCCGGCTCATGACGCTGGCGGCGATGCGCGCCCGCTCATGAACGGCGCCACAGAACCTCGCTGCCGTTCTCGTGCCGTGCCAGCACTCTCGCGACCACGAACAGCAGATCCGACAGCCGGTTCAAATACACCAGGGATTCGGCGCTGACGGGTTCGCTGCGCGCGAGCGTCCAACACTGGCGCTCGGCACGCCGCACGATCGTCCGGGCGAGATGACAGGCCGCTGCCGCCTGGCCGCCGCCCGGCAGGATGAACTCCTTGAGCACGGGCAGGGGCTCGTTGAAGGCGTCGAGTTGCTCCTCGAGGCGCGTCGCCTGCGCGGCGGTGATGAGCCGATGACCCGGGATGCACAGTTCGCCGCCGAGATCGAACAGATCATGTTGGACCGCCGTCAGGCAGTCGCGCACGGGTTGCGGCAGGCCGGGCACGGCGAGCACCATGCCGATCGCGCTGTTCGCCTCGTCGATCGTGCCATAGGCCTCGACGCGAAGACTATCCTTGGGCACCCGGGAACCGTCGCCGAGGCCGGTCGTGCCCTGATCCCCGGTGCGGGTGTAGATCTTGCTCAGGCGATTGCCCATCGACGCGACTCCTTCTGCAGGGGGGCAGGGACGGTAGGCGTCTGGTATCGTTCCTGTCAAGCCGCGCACCGCGGGTTGCCGGAGTCCATGGCATGAATCCCTCCCCGCTACTTCAGGCGGCCCTCGATGCGGCAGAACGGGCCGCCGACATCGCCCGATCGCTCTACCAGCGCAACATCGAGGTCCGCATCAAGGCCGACAAGTCGCCCGTCACCGAGGCCGACGTGCGCTGCGAAATCGCCATCCGCGAGATCCTCGAGGCGCGCTTTCCGGATCATGGGTTCTACGGCGAGGAGACCGGTGCGCGCGGCCGCGACGCGGAGTACGTCTGGCTCGTCGATCCGATCGACGGCACGAAGGCCTTCGTGCGCGAGTACGCGATGTTCTCGACGCAGATCGGGCTCATGCGCCGCGGCGAGCTCGTGCTCGGCGTGTCGAGCGCGCCGGTGTATGGCGAGATCGCCTGCGCGGAACGGGGCCAGGGCGCGTATCTGAACGGCCGCCGGATCCGCGTCAGCGACGTGTCGACCCTCGAGGCAGCCGCGCTGTCGTCCGGTAACCTGAAGAGCCTCGCCACGGGGGAGCAGTGGGTGCGCTACGGTCAGATGATCGCGCGGCTCGCCCGCATCCGGGGCTACGGCGATTTTCTGCATTATCACGTGTTGGCGGCCTGCAAGATCGATGCGGTCGTCGAAACCGACATCAACATCCTCGACATCGCCGCCTGCGTGGCGATCGTGACCGAGGCCGGAGGCCGCTGCACGCAGCTCGACGGCGGTCCTATCGGGCTCGAGTCGACCACGGTGCTCGCGACGAACGGGCCGATGCACGGACCGGTACAGGCGGCGCTCGGCGCTTAGTCACAGGCGTCGACGCGCAGCTCCTCGAGGGCGCCTGAATGCGCCGAGTACGCAACGATCATCGGTTTGCAGCACACGGGACAGTCTTCGATGTAGGACTGTTCCGGCACGGACAGGTCCAGCGTCACGGTGATGGTCTCCCAACAATGCGGGCAGATCGCGTCGTGACCTTGGATCAGTTCCATGCGGGCGGACCGGTCAGGACTGCCGCCGGCGTCACGGCTGCAGCCGGGTGACCGACCAGGCAACGGCGCCGTCCGCGCTGCCGGCCTGCCGCGTCCAGCGCGCGCGGTCGTGAATGCGAAATTCGCCCTCGACCCACAGTTCGACGGCCTCGACCCGCAGGCGATACCCGCCCCAATGGGGCGGCCGCGGAATCGCCGCATCCACGTGCGTGGGTTCGGGCGTGCCCGGACCCGCATAGGGAATGCCGAAACGGCGCGCTGCAGAGCGCACGGCAGCGCTGAGCGCCGCCCGCGATTCGACCGGTTCGCTCTGGGCGCTGGCCCAGGCGCCCAACCGGCTCGCCCAAGGCCGCGAGGCAAAGTAGGCGTCGTTCAGCGCGTCGCTCTGCGGCGAGAGACTGCCCTCGGCACGGACCTGTCGGTGGCGATGGTCCCAATGGAAGACGATGGCGGCGCGCGGATTCGCGGCGATTTCGCGCCCCTTGCGCGACAGATAGTTCGTGTAAAACACGATCTCGCCGGTGGCGGGCACGATGTCTTTGCACAGAACCACGCGCGCCGACGGTTGACCGCGTGCGTCCACGGTCGCGAGCACCATCGCATTCGGGTTCGGTTGCGAGGCATCGAGCGTCGCCTGTGCGAGCCACTCTGCCGCGGTCCGCAGGGGATCCCCGGGCAAGGGGTCCGGGAGGGTTTCCGTCCAATGGACTTTTTGAGTAGGCAGCGTCATCGCGCGATGGTAGCCAAGGGGGGCGATGACGTCACCTCGCGGCGCCCTCGAGCGCGCGCCGCGGACCGGCTTGCGGACGCATACCCGGGCCAGTAAAACGGTGGCGGAGACTCACAGGACCCGCAAAGCACCATGACGCTCGATGAATTACGGCAGGAAATTACGCAGCTCGACGGCCGCCTGATCGAACTGGTCGCGCAGCGCCAGGCATTGAGCGAACAAGTCGCGGCGGTGAAACGCGCGACCGGCCGTCCGACACGCGACTTCGGCCGCGAGCGCGACGTCATCCTGCGGGCGCGCACCGCGGCAGTCGAACGGGGCGTATCCCCCGATCTCGCCGAGGCGCTGCTGCGTCAGCTCATCGAGTCCTCGCTCGCCACCCAGGAACAGGCCGGCGTCGCGGCCCGTGCCCAGGGCAGCGGCAAGCGCGCGCTGGTGATCGGCGGCCGCGGCAAGATGGGCGCATGGTTCGCCGATTTTCTCGCCTCGCAGGGCTTTCGCGTCAGCATCGCGGATCCTGCCGGCCCGCTGCCGGGTTTCGATTACGTGGCCGACTGGCAGATCGATGCGCTCGACCAGGAGGTGATCGTGCTCGCGACGCCGCTCGGCGCGACGGCGCAACTCTTGAAGACGCTGGCGGCGCGCGCGCCGCGCGGTCTCGTGTTCGATTTGGGATCGCTCAAGACGCCGCTGCGCGCGGGGCTCGCCGAGCTCGTGGCGGCCGGCTGTCGCGTGACCTCGCTGCATCCGATGTTCGGTCCCGACACGGAACTGCTCTCGGGTCGGCACGTGATCTTCATCGACTTAGGGAATGCCGCCGCCTTGAGCGAAGCCCAGGCCCTGTTCGCGCCCACCATGGCGGAGCGCGTCGTGATGAGCCTGGACGAGCATGACCGGCTGATCGCCTACGTGCTCGGACTGTCGCATGCGCTCAACATCGCGTTCTTCACGGCGCTCGCCGGGAGCGGCGAGGCGGCACCGCGCTTGGCGCGCCTGTCGAGCACGACCTTCGATGCCCAGCTCGGCGTCGCGAGCCGCGTCGCGGCCGAAAGCCCGGAACTGTATTTCGAGATTCAGAGCTTGAATCAGTACGGCGGCGAGTCGCTCGAGGCGCTGCGGCAGGCGGTCGAACGGCTCGTGGCGGTGGTGCAGGCCAACGATGCCCGCGGCTTTGGTGAACTCATGGCTCATGGCCGCGCATACCTCGAGTTCCGGGCCGCGGCGCGCGGCGGGTAGGCGCCGCATGGGAGAGAGTCAGTCAGGCACCTCATCCGTCGGCGACGGCGCGTCGCCGACGGAGGTCTCGGAACTGCGCAAGCGGCTCGCCGAGCTGACCGCCGAGGCCGCGGCGAATGCCGAGATCTTGAAGCGGACCCAGGCCCGGGAGCTCTCGCTGCTGCGCGCCGACACGCTCTCACGCCTGCTCTCGACCTTAGTGGACGGCTTGCGCGAGTCGTATACGCTCGCCGCGGTCAGCCTCGTGCTGCAGGATCCGCAGCACGAGATCCGCCATCTGCTGGCCGCGAGCGGCGCACGACCCGACGACTTCCGCCAGGTCTTCTTCGTGGATTCTCTGGCGCAGTTCGCGCCACGGCTCGCCGCGCTCGACAAGCCCTGGCTGGGACCGTTCATCGGCGCCGACCATCATGTGCTGTTCCCCTCCTGCGGCGGGCTCAAGAGCGTCGCGCTCGTGCCCATGCCGCGCATGGATCGCAACATCGGCGTGCTGTGTTTCGCCAGCCGGGACGCGGCGCGCTTCACGCGCCACCATGCGACCGACTTTCTCGGGCACCTCGGGGCGGTCGGCGGGGTCTGCGTGGAGAATGCCGTGAACCGCGCCCGGCTGCTGCGTGCCGGCATCACCGATTTTCTGACCGGATGGCACAACCGACGTTACCTGACGCAGCGGCTCAAGGAGGAGCTCGCGCGTGCCCAACGTCGCGGCGCGGAGATCGCGTGCTTGATGATCGACATCGATCGCTTCAAGGCGAT
>Ga0116229_10002752_pt1 | contig 28609 bp, 26 predicted proteins | sample S1TSphgellanicum_3_FD_87313 | JGI IMG/M metagenome (GOLD analysis project Ga0116229, IMG submission 87313) | Host-associated microbial communities from peat moss isolated from Minnesota, USA - S1T2_Fc - Sphagnum magellanicum MG | ecosystem: Host-associated > Plants > Peat moss > Unclassified...
CTGTCCATTCTCGGAAGCGGTGCAGAAGCACCCGGCGCTGCTCGAGCGCTACCTTGGATCGGTCGTGCCGTACACCGACAACTTCTATGCAACGCTCAACTCGGCCGTGTTCACCGACGGCTCATTCGTCTACGTGCCGCCGGGCGTGCGCTGCCCGATGGAGCTGTCGACCTACTTTCGTATCAACGCCGCGAACACCGGCCAGTTCGAGCGCACGCTGATCATCGCCGACGAGGGTGCGTACGTAAGCTATCTTGAAGGCTGCACTGCCCCGATGCGCGACGAGAACCAGCTGCACGCCGCAGTGGTCGAACTGGTGGCGCTGGACGACGCCCAGATCAAGTACTCGACGGTGCAGAACTGGTACCCGGGCGACGAGCAGGGGCGCGGGGGCATCTATAACTTCGTCACCAAGCGCGGCGAATGCCGCGGCCGCAACTCGCGCATATCCTGGACGCAGGTGGAGACCGGCTCGGCGATCACCTGGAAATATCCAAGCTGCATACTGCGTGGTGACAACTCGGTGGGCGAGTTCTACTCGGTCGCGACGGTGAATAACTACCAGCAGGCCGATACCGGCACCAAGATGATCCACATCGGCGCCAACACCCGCAGCACCATCGTCTCCAAGGGCATCTCGGCCGGCCACGGCCAGAACGCCTATCGCGGGCTGGTGAAGATGCTGCCATCGGCGCAGGGCGCGCGCAATTTCACCCAGTGCGACTCGCTGCTGATGGGCAAGCACTGCGGCGCGCACACCTTTCCGTACATCGAAGTGCGCAACCCGAGCGCCATCGTCGAGCACGAAGCCAGCACCTCGCGCATCAGCGAGGAGCAGCTGTTCTACTGCCTGCAGCGCGGCATCGGCGCCGAGGACGCGGTGAACATGATTGTCAGCGGTTTCTGCCGCACCGTGTTCAAGGAGTTGCCGATGGAGTTCGCGGTGGAAGCCCAGAACCTGCTGGCCGTGAGCCTGGAAGGAGCCGTTGGATGACTGGCATTGTCGACAGCGCCGGCCCGGCCGACAGCGCCGCGCTGCTGGATATCCGCGACCTGCATGTCAACGTCGCCGGGCAGCAGGTACTGCGGGGTATTTCACTGGCGATCGGTGCCGGCGAGGTGCACGCGATCATGGGGCCGAACGGTTCGGGCAAGAGCACGCTGGCGCATGTGCTGGCGGGCAGGCCGGGCTACCAGATCGTCTCCGGCAGCGTCAGCTTCGAGGGCCGCGACCTGCTGGCGCTGGCGCCGGAACAGCGCGCGCGCGCGGGATTATTCCTTGGATTCCAGTACCCGGTGGAGATTCCCGGCGTCAACAACGCCTACCTGCTGAAGGCCGCGCTCAATGCGGCACGGCGCGAGCGCGCGCTCGCGGAACTCGACGCGTTCGAGTTCCTGGCGATGGTGCGTGCCAAGATCAAGCTGATGCAGATCGATGAGAGTTTCCTGAGCCGCGGTGTCAACGAGGGCTTCTCCGGCGGGGAGAAGAAACGCAACGAGATCCTGCAGATGCTGGTGCTGGAACCGAAACTGGCGCTGCTGGATGAAACCGATTCCGGCCTGGACATCGATGCGCTGAAAGTGGTCGCCAACGGCATCAACACCCTGCGCGGGGCGCAGCACGCCATCGTACTGGTCACGCACTACCAGCGCATGCTCGACTATGTCGTGCCTGACTACGTGCACGTGCTGGCGCGCGGCCGCATCGTGCGCAGCGGGGATCGCACGCTGGCGCTGGAATTGGAGAAGCGCGGCTACGACTGGGTCAGCGGGCAGGCCGCGGCCTGATGGTAGCCAGCATGCTCCCCGCCGCCGCCGCAGCGCCGCGCAGCGCCACGCTCGAGCGCATCATGAGCGATTACCAGGCGGTGGCCTCGAGCCTGCCGGATGCACCGCTGACGCGCGACGCTCGCCTGCACGCGATGCGCGAGCTGAGCCGGCTCGGATGGCCCAAGGCCAGCGACGAGCAGTGGCGCTACACCAATCTGCGCGCCTTCGAGGCGGTAGCCACCTTTGGTCCGGCAGCACTGGCGCGGCCCCCGGCTGCAGCGCCTGCGCCTGCCACCCTGCCAGCGCCGGCCACGCTGTCGGTGCCGGAGTTGCCGCCGGTGCTGTCCGGATTCGAACGCCTGGTGTATATCGATGGCGTGCGTCATCCCGGCACGGCGGGCGCCACGGCTGACCTGGCCGCGAACGACTGGCCGGCCGAACAGCGCCTCGGGCTGCTGTGCGAGATGTTCGCCAGCGACGTCGCGGCGCTGCGAATCCGCGGTCACGCGGCCATCGAAGTGCTGTTCCTGACCAGCGCCGCCGCAACCGGCGCCTCCTGTTATCCGCGGCTGCAGGTGGCGCTCGAGCCCGGCAGCGAGCTGCAGCTGGTCGAACGCCATCTTGGTGCCCCGGAAGCGCCGACCCTGGTGTGCGCCAACATCGAGGTCGAACTCGGTCGCGGTTCACGGCTGATGCACTACCGCCTGCAACAGTGTGGCCTGCAAACCGCGTTTGCCGACACGCTGTACGCGCGGCTGGCCGAGGAATCGAGCTACAGCGTTCGCCAGGTCACGATAGGTGCGGCCTGCGCGCGCACCAGCGCCCAGGTACGCCTCGCCGGCCGCGGCGCTGCGCTCAGCTGGCAGGGAATCGCGGTCGGCCGCGGGCAGCAGGTGCATGACACCGCACTCAAGGTCGAGCACCTGGCGGCCGGCACCCGCACCGAGGAAGTGTTCCGCGGCATTGCCGATGAGCGCGCCCGCATCGCCTTCGGCGGCGATATTCATGTCGCCGCGTCCGCGCCCGGATCCGACACCCGCCAGTCGCTGCGTGGCCTGATCGAGGGCGCAGGCGCCGAGGTCGACCTGCGGCCGCGACTGCAGATCGACACCGATGAGGTCAAGGCGCAGCACGGCGCCACCACCGGGGCGCTGGACGAGAACCTGATGTTCTACCTGCTGGCGCGCGGCATCGACCGGGACAGCGCCCGGGCACTGCTCAAGTGGGCCTTCCTCGGCGACGTGCTGCGAGCCATCGAGCTGCCGGAGGTGCGCCGCGCCGCCGAGCACGGTGCGGCCGGGCAGCTGCCGGATATCATGGCTATTGGCGCACTGACGGGAGCACTGACATGAGTGGCAACATGGCGGCGGTGCGCGAAGGGTCGTCAGCGGGGCGTGAGGACTCGGCAGCAGTGCGTGACGGCTCGACGGCGGTGCGTGACGACTCGACGCCGGCGCGGCGCTTCGATACCGCCGCGGTGCGCGCCCAGTTCCCGATCCTGGCGCGCCAGATCAACGGCAAGCCGTTGGTGTACCTGGACAGTGCCGCATCGTCGCAGCGGCCGCTGGCGGTGCTGCGCGCTGTCGAGCACTACGAGACGGCGCTGCACGCCAATGTGCATCGCGGCGTGCATTCGCTCAGCCAGTGGGCCACCGATGCGTACGAGCAGGCGCGCGAGATCGTGCGCCGCCATCTCAACGCGCGCTCGACCCGCGAGATCGTGTTCGTGCGCGGCACCACCGAGGCCATCAACCTGGTGGCAAACAGCTGGGGCCGCAGCCAGATCAAGGCCGGCGATGAAATCCTGATCACCTACCTGGAACACCACGCCAACATCGTGCCATGGCAACTGCTGTGCGAGGCGACCGGTGCCCGACTGCGCGCCGCAACGGTGAGGCCCAACGGCGAGCTCGACCTGGACGGGTTTCGCGCCATGCTCTCGGCGCGCACGCGGCTGGTCGCGGTGGCGCACGTCTCGAATGCACTCGGCACCGTGCTGCCGGTGCAGGAGATCGTGCACATGGCGCATGCGCGTGGCATACCGGTACTGCTCGACGGTGCGCAGGCCGTGCCGCACCAGCGCGTGGACGTGCAGGCGCTGGATTGCGACTTTTATGCCTTCTCCGGCCACAAGGTCTACGGCCCTACCGGCATCGGCGTGCTGTATGCGCGCGAGTCGCTGCTGGCGGCGATGCCGCCGTGGCAGGGCGGCGGCGACATGATCCTGTCGGTCGGCATCGAGCGCAGTACCTATAATGACTTGCCGTGGCGTTTCGAGGCCGGCACACCCAATATCTCCGGCGCCGTCGGGCTGGGCGCGGCGCTGGAGTTCCTGCAGTCGCTGGGCGTGACGGCGGTGGCAGCGCATGAGCAGGCGCTGCTGCGACTGGCGACCGAGCGCCTGGCGGCGCTGCCGGGCATCACGCTGGTGGGTACCGCGAGCCACAAGGCCGCGGTGCTCTCGTTCACGATGGACGGCGTGCATCCGCACGACATCGGCACCGTGCTCGACAGCGAGGGCATCGCCATCCGCACCGGGCATCACTGCGCGATGCCAATCATGCAGCTGTTCGGCCTGGCGGCGACCGCGCGCGCATCCTTTGGCTGCTACAACAGCATCGAGGATGTCGAGCGGCTGGTCGAGGGCCTGCAGAAAGTGCGCCAGGTATTTGGCTGAAGGGTGCAGGTGACGCCGCCATGGACCTGAAAGAATGGACCTGAAAGAGCTGTATCGCGACGTGATCCTGGATCACAACCGCAGCCCGCGCAATTTCGGCCGCCTCGAGCCGTCCGACGCACAGGCTGCCGGACACAATCCGCTGTGCGGCGACAAGCTCGACCTGACGCTACGGCTGCAGGGCGACCGGGTCGAGGACCTGCGCTTCGAGGGCCAGGGCTGCGCGATCTCGACCGCCTCGGCCTCGCTGATGACGGAAGCGGTCAAGGGCCGCACCCGCGCACAGATCGCGCAGCTCTACCAGGTCGTGCATACGCTGCTGACCGCACACGGCACCGACGCCGGCGCGGGCGCTGCCGAACTCGGCAAGCTGATGGCGCTGGCTGGCGTGGCCGAATTTCCGGCGCGGGTGAAATGCGCCAGCCTGTGCTGGCACACACTGAACGCGGCGCTCGAGCGCGCGCCGGCACCGGTGTCGACCGAATGACGCCATCGACTCCAGTGCGTCCGTCGGCGGGGTAAATCATGCGGGCGCATGAAAACGAACCGGTTGTGATCCAGCGCGACGTCGATGCCGTGATGGTGCCCTCCGGCCAGGCAATCACGCTCAAGCTGGGCCTCGCCGGCTATATCACGCAGGCCCTTGGCGGCAGCTTCACGCTGTATGTCGAGGGCAACCTGTACCGCATATCCGGGGATCAGGCCGATGCCATCGGCAAGGATGTCGAGCGCCGGCCGGAACTGCCGCCCAACGCGACCGCGGACGATGTGCGCGACCTGGCCTGGGAGCAGATGCGGGCCTGCTATGACCCGGAAATCCCGATCAATATCGTCGAACTCGGTCTGGTCTATGAATGCAAGGTGGAATCGAACGACGACCAGACGCGCGACATCGGCGTCACGATGACGCTCACGGCGCCCGGCTGCGGCATGGGCGAGGTGCTGGTACAGGACGTGCGCGAAAGGCTCACTTCGATCCCGACGGTGCGCAACGTCAATGTGGAACTGACCTTCGATCCGCCCTGGAACCAATCCATGATGTCGGAAGCCGCACGCCTGCAAACCGGGATGACCTGGTAGGCGCAGGCGGGCCGATGAGGCAGCTCACCCTGCTGCTGCTACGGCACGCCGAAGCAGAAGCGGCGCACCACGGACAAGCTGACATCGACCGGCCATTGAGCGACCAGGGGCGCGCCGAGGCCATCGATGCCGCCGGGTGCATGGCCGCCGCGCAACTGCGCATCGACACCGTGCTGGCCAGTCCGGCGCTGCGCACGCGCGAGACTGCGATCATCGTCGCCGCCGAACTCGATATCGCCGATGAGCTGCGATTCGAGCCGGCACTGTACCTGGGTGAACCGGCTGCGCTGCTGCCACCGCTGCAGCGCTGCCCGGACAGCGCCCAGACCGTGCTGGTTGTCGGCCACAATCCCGGCCTGAGCGAGCTGGCGCAGCAGTTCATGGGTGGCAAGCAGCGCATCGAGATGCGAACGGCGGGACTGTGCCGCATCGACTTCGAACACCTCGCCTGGCACCAGGTGCGGCCGCAAATGGCGGTGTCGTTTGCGGTGCTGCGCTAGCTCGGCCTGTCGCCGCTAGTTCCCCAGTACGAAGTACGCCTGCCGCTGCGGATCAAGACCCAGCCACACGCAGGCGCCATCCGCAACACAGGCCGGATCGGTCACCGTCACTGTCCATTGATTGCCGGCATCATAGCCGCCCGCGCCCACGACATCCGTGGCAGCGCCACCCGCCCGCAGCTGCGGAAACTGGTAGCGCATCCACGGACCGCGCTGCACTTCGTTGTGATCATCGAACAGCGGCAGCGGCGCCTCCTGCAGCGCGTAGAAGCAATCCGGGGCGCGATACTCGAGCCGCGTTGCGGCTGGCTCGCGCCGCAGCTGATAGCGCGCCTGTGGCGTCTGCGTCGCTGGCGCTGATGCGGCCTTGCAGCCAAAGACCGGATTGACACTGTTGACGATGATGATGCGGCCACCAAAGCCTGCGAACCGGGCGAGAAACTGCGGCGCGGTCGCCTGGTCAACCACGTCATCGACCAGGTAGACGGTGTTGACGCTGGCGGGCAGGCCTGCCAGCAGTTGCATGAGTTCGACGCCGGCGTGCTTGACCAGCTGGTAGTTGCGGATCGAATCCGCCGACACTGCGCGCTGCATCGCGAACAGCTGCGGCACTGTCAGGCACAGCGCCAGCACCACAGCCGTCGCCAACCCGTGTCGTAGCTGTGCCAGCGCCGCAAAAATCGCCGCCGGGCCCAGGGCGAACCAGAAATAGGTGAACCTGGCGTCCGGCACCTGCAGCAGCATGACCAGACCGAGATTGCCCAGTGCAAACACCAGCCCGCAGACCCACGGCGCCGGTGGCGCGCTGAACCAGCGTCGGGCAGATTGCCGCCAGCCGCGGTACAGCGCGTAGCAGACCGCGCACCACCATGCGAGGTTGGCTGCCAGCTGGAAGGCGTGCAGCAGCAGCGTGCCCCAATCGTGCGTCGCCAGCGCATTCCTGGTCAGCGCCAGTGGCCCGCGATACAACGTGGACGGCAGGTATAGCAGGTTCCTGATCGGCTTCAGCAGCCAGCCCCAGCGCGAACCGGAAGCCAGTACGTAGAACGAATGGCCGTGCGCAAAGACCAGCGCCCGGCCCAGGTACCACAGCACCAGCGGCAGCACCAGCCAGGCAAGGTTGCCGAGCGTGCGGCCGGGATTGCTGCGCCACCAGGCGCCGGCGAGCGCGATCGCGGCCAGCGGCACGGTCAGCGACGTTTCCTTGAGCAGCAGCGCCACCGTGGCCAGCGCGAAGAACAGCAGGTAGCGGTTGGCGATGAACGCCAGGAATGCGCCCATCATCAGCAGCGCGCAGAAAATCTCGGTCTGGAAAATCGGATACTGCAGCAACTCGGGGGCCGAGTTGTAGGCGAGCGAGTCAATGGTGTCGTTGGCGGACCAGAAGGCCGGGCTGAGCAATGCGATCAGCATCACCATGATCGCCAACCGGCGACCGAGCCTGAAGACCCGCCAGGCGACGTAGCCGGTCAGGCCCACCATCGCCGCGTGGGCCAGGTAGCCAAATACCAGCTGGTTGCCCCAGGCGGTTCCGAACAGCTGGTAGTTCAGCCAGAAAAATGCATTCGCGAGCGGACGGCAGAAGTCCGACTGCGCCACCACCCATTCCGGGTAGTTCTGGAAATAGTAATGAAAGCCATCCGTGAACCAGCTCCACGGTTGCACTGCGCCGCCGATGCTGGTGGAGGTCACTTCGACCGCCATCTCGCTGCCGGTCGGAGAGTAGCCCCTGATCAGTGCCCGGCACCACCACAGCTGCAGCAGCAGGCTGAACCCGGCCGCACCGGCGCACCACGCCAGCATGCCGTTGCCCTGCACGGCAGGCGCCGCGCGGGATGCCGAAGTCACGCCATCATCCTGTCAACCGCCGGGGAGTCCCACGCTCCTGTTCCACAGGTCAGGCTACTCGATGCTGCAGAAGCAATAGGCGTAGATCGAATTCGGCGCCGACAGCCGCGCCCAGCGCGCGAGTTCCTGCTGCAGCGGAGGCAGTCGCGCCAGCAGCTGCGCCGCGCCGCCGGGCGCCAGTCCGAAGCGTGCCAGGCCCATGTGCGCCAGTCCGATCTGCGCCAGCAGGCGCTCTCCGGTCGAACGAATCTGGAACAGCAGCTGCTGCGCCCAGCTCAGCTCCGGCTCGATGCGCCGCACGCCATAGGCGCCCTTCAGTCCGGCGCGCGTCGCCGCCTCGATGACGGCGTCGTCGTAGCCGCCCAGCCGATCCACCAGACCCTGCTGCCTGGCATCCATTCCGGACCACACCCGGCCCTGGGCAATGGCGTCTATTGCCTCGCGCGTCTTGCCGCGGCCCTTGGCCACGCGCGCCAGGAATTCCTCGTAGGCGTGATCCACCGTGACCTGGATGAGCCGGCCGGCGTCGGCAGACAGCGGCCGATCCAGGTCTGCCGCCCCTGACAGCGGCGTGGTGCCCACGCCATCGACGTTGATGCCAAGCCTGGCCAGGCTGCGACTGAAGGTCGGCAGGCCGGCAAACACACCGATCGAGCCGGTGATCGTATTCGGACTGGCGATGATCTGGTCGGCCGCCGCCGCGATGTAGTAGCCGCCCGATGCCGCCACATCACCCATCGACACCACCACCGGCTTGCCATCCTTCTTCAGCGCCAGCACCTCGCGATAGATCTGCTCGGACGCGAGCACGCTGCCGCCCGGGCTGTCGATGCGCAGCACCACGGCGCGAATGTCGTCGTCCTGGCGCGCTTCGCGCAGCAGCTGCGAGGTCGATTCGCCACCCACGGTGCCCGGCGGCTGCTTGCCGTCGAGAATCTCGCCACTGGCGATGACGACGCCGACCGCCTGGCCCTTGCCGCGCCGCTTGTCCTCGGCGTGCGTGGCGCGCAGGTAATCCGCGACGCTCACCTGGCGATAGGTCTTGCCGGTGGTATCGGCGCCGGCCAGGTCCACCAGCTGATCCTCGACCTCCTGGGGCGTCTTCAGGGCGCTGACCATGCCGCTGTCGCGCGCCACCTTGGCGGTATCGCCGCCCGCGGCGGCCACCGCGCTGACGTAGCCGTTGGCGTACTGCGCGATGGCCTCGGCTTTCATATTGCGGGCACTCGACACCGACGTGCGGTAACCGCGCCACAGCGCCTGCAGGTAGGCGTCGCTCTCCTCGCGATCCTCGGGCGACATGTCGCGCCGGATGAAGGTCTCGGCGGCACTCTTGAACTTGCCGGCGCGGAACAGGTGCATGTCGACGTCAAGCTTGTCGAGCGCATCCTTGAAGAACATGCGGTAGCGGGCGTAGCCGTCGAGCAGCACGAAGCCGAATGGATCCAGGTACACCTCATCCGCCTGCGCGGCCAGGTAATACTGACTCTGCAGGAAATAACTGCCGTGGGCGATGATCTTCTTGCCGCTGTGGCGGAATGCGGCGATGGCGGCGGCGAGTTCCTCGAGCTTGGCCTGTCCGGCACTGCCCATGTCATCGGTTTCGATGACCAGCACGACGATGCGCGCATCGGTGGCGGCGGCGCGTATCGCGGTGGTCAGGTCCCACAGCAGCGTCTGCGGTGTGCCCTGTCCCTGTGCCTCACTGAGCGCGCGCTCGATCGGCTCGCCACTGAGCTGCTCGACGATGTCGCCGGACGGGTGCACCACCAGCGCTGCCTTTTCCGGCAGCCGTGGCGTCGACTGGCGCAGCGCACCGATGACAATGCCGAGCAGCGCCAGCAGCAGCACCAGCTCCAGGCTGCGGCGCAGCACATCGAGGCCGAGCCAGATGCCGTACAGGAACCTCCCCAGGGTGTGCATGGCGCGCGGACCTCAGGCAACCCTAGACCTTCTCCTCGATGCGCGCGGCCTTGCCGGCCAGGTCGCGCAGGTAGTACAGCTTGGCGCGCCGCACGCTGCCGCGGCGCTTGACCGCGATCTCGGTGATGCTCGGGCTGTAGATCGGAAAGGTACGCTCGACGCCCTCGCCGTGCGAGATCTTGCGCACCGTGAACGAGGAATTGAAGCCGCGATTGCTCCTGGCGATGACCACGCCTTCATACGCCTGGACGCGCTCACGGTCGCCCTCGACCACCTTGATCTGCACCACGACCGTATCGCCGGGCTTGAACGCCGGTACCTTGCGGGTCATGCGCTCGGCTTCCAGTGTCTGGATGATGTTCATCGTCTTCTCCTCAAGTCTCGCCAGCGCGGTCGCGCTGCTGCTGCAAAAATTCTTCCAACAACGTCCTGCGCTCGGCATCGAGCGGCATGCGTTCGATCAATTCCGGCCGTCGCAGCCAGGTCCGCCCCAGGCTTTGGGTCCTGCGCCAGCGCCGGATCGCGGCGTGGTCGCCGGAACTGAGCACCGCCGGCACCGCCCGGCCCTGGAACACCTCTGGCCGTGTGTAGTGCGGCCAGTCGAGCAGCCCGTCGCCGAACGATTCCTCGACGCTCGAGCGCTCATCGCCCAGCGCCCCGGGCTGCAGCCGCGCCAGGGCATCGATCAATACCAGCGCCGGCAGTTCGCCGCCGGACACGACATAATCGCCGATCGACAGCTCCTGGTCGACCGCCAGCTCCAGCACCCGCTGGTCGATGCCCTCGTAGCGCCCGGCCACCAGCACCGCGCCTGGCAGTCGCGCGAGCTGCGCCACGCGCCCCTGTGTCAGCGGCTGCCCGGCCGGCGACAGCGCGATGCGCAGGCTGCCGGCCGGCAGGCGCCGCGACGCCGCCTCGATCGCCGCGCACAGCGGCTCGGGCTTCAGCACCATGCCGGGACCGCCCCCGTACGGCCGGTCGTCGACCGTGCGGTGCGCGTCCAGCGTGTGCACGCGCGGATCCTCGGTACCGACCCGCAGCAGGCCGCGCTCGATAGCACGCCCGAGCACGCCATGGCGCAGCGCATCCTCGATCAGGGCCGGAAACAGCGTGACGACTTCGATCTGCACGCTCAGAAATCCGCCGGCCAGTCGATCTCGATCTCGCGCGCCGCAAGATCCACGCGCCTCAGGTGCGGCGCACTCCCCGGCAGCCAGCGCTCGCGGCCGTCGGGAGCCTGCACCACCATCAGCGCGCCGGCCGGCGCCTCCAGGAAGTGCTGCAATATCCCGAGCGCCGCGCCCTCGCTATTGCGCACCGCGAAGCCTTCCAGGTCCTCGCGGTAATACTCGCCCGGTCCTGGGCGAGGCCGCTCGCTGCGCTCGATCAGCACCTCGCAATCGCGCAGCCCGGCGGCAGCGTCGCGATCGCCCACACCGGCCAGTTCGACGCGCATCGCATGTCCATCCCAGTGCGCCTGCAGCACCTGGTACATCTGCTCGCTACCGTCGGCCCGGCGCAGGCGCCACTGTCGATGCTGCAGCAGCGACTGTGGTGGATCGGCATAGGACCAGACGTTAAGTGCCCCACGCACCCCGTGCGGCGCGAGGATGCGACCGAGAACGAAATATCGGCTCAGGCAGCCGCGGCCTGCGTTCCGGGGTCCTTGCGATACACGCTGACCAGCTGCTGCACGCGCTCGGACGCGCGCGCCCCGACGCTGCGCCAGTGGTCGATGCGCGCAAGGTCCAGCTTCAGTCTGGTATCCTTGCCGCGCGCCACCGGATTGAAATAGCCGACCTGCTCGAGGCTCGATCCGCCCTGGCGCTTGCGGCTGTCGGTCACCACGACGTGATAGAACGGCTGATTCCTGGCGCCACGGCGCGTCAAACGGATTGTGACCATAATTGGAACTTCGGCAGGTGCAAAAAAGAGCGCGGATTCTACGCAAATAGACGCGAGGACGCTAGCGCCGGCCCGGCGGCATGCCCGGTGGCAGCCCGCCCTTCAACCCCGCCATCAGCCGGCCGAGCTTGCCGCCCTTCATGCCCTTCATCAGCCGCTGCATGTCCATGAATTGCTTGAGCAGTCGGTTGACGTCCTGCACCTGCACCCCGGCGCCTGCGGCGATGCGCCGCCGGCGCGAGCCGTCGATGATGGCCGACTGGCGGCGCTCCTGGGCGGTCATTGAATCGATGATCGCCAGCTGCCGTCGAAGCTCGCGGTCCGCCTGGTCACCCTTGAGCGCGGCCCCGCCGGCCAGCTGGCTCGGCAACTTGTCCATGACCGCCGACATGCCGCCGAGCTTGCGCACCTGCTCGAGTTGCGAACGCAGGTCCAGCAGGGTGAATCCCTTTCCCTGCACCATCTTGCGGGCGAGCTTCCCGGCCTGCTCGACGTCGACCTTGCGCTGCACTTCCTCCACCAGCGAGACCACGTCGCCCATGCCCAGGATGCGCGACGCCATGCGTTCCGCATCGAACGGCTGCAGTGCTTCCACCTTCTCGCCCACGCCCAGGAAGACGATCGGCTTGCCGGTCACGTAGCGCACCGACAGCGCGGCGCCACCGCGCGCGTCGCCGTCGGCCTTGGTGAGGATGATGCCGGTCAGGTCGAGCGCGCCGCCGAAGGCGCGCGCCGCATTGACGGCGTCCTGGCCCGCCATCGCATCGACCACGAACAGGCGCTGGTGGGCCGGCACCGCCTGGTCGATGGCCTGCATTTCCTGCATCAGCTCGGTATCGACATGCAGCCGGCCGGCGGTATCGATGATCAGCGTGTCGTACACGCCGCGGCGCGCCGCCGCCAGCGCCGCCAGCGCAATCGCCGCCGGCTGCTCGCCGCTGGCGCTGGGAAAGAAATCCGCGCCGACGCTTTCTGCCAGCCGCTGCAGCTGCAGGATCGCTGCCGGTCGGCGCACGTCGGTACTCACCAGCAGCACGCGCCGGCGCTGTTCCTGCATCAGCCAGCGCGCCAGCTTTGCGGCACTGGTGGTCTTGCCGGCGCCCTGCAGGCCGGCGAGCAGCACTACCTGCGGCGGCTGCACGTTGAACGCAAATCCGCCCTGGGATTCTCCCAGCACCACGGTCAGTTCGCGATGCAGGATGCCGATGAATGCCTGGCCCGGTGTCAGGCTGGCCGCCACCTCGGCCCCGAGCGCGCGCAGCTTGACCGCGTCGATGAGACTCTTGACCACCGGCAGCGCCACGTCGGCTTCCAGCAGCGCCATGCGCACATCGCGCAGCGTCTGCGCGACGTTATCCTCGGTCACGCGGCCGCGACCGCGCAGGCTCTGCACGGCATTGCCGAGGCGCTCGGTCAGCTTGTCGAACATGGCGTGGGTGCGGCGGGCGCCGGCCTATACAGCTGTCAGGCTACCGATTATAAGAGAACGCGTGGATAAAGCGCCGACGATCGTCCTGATCCTGGTCCTGCTCGCGCTGCTGCTGGTGATCGCCTTCTCCTCGGGCACCGAAGTGGCGATGCTGTCGGTGAACCGCTATCGCATTCGCCATCGCGCCAGCCTCGGGGAGCGACGCGCACGGCTGCTGGAGAAACTGCTGGCGCAGCCTGATCGCTGGCTTGGCGCCAACCTGGTGATCCTCGGGCTCGCCAGCGTTGCCGTCTCCACCGTGGCAACGCTGCTGGCGCTGCGCACCGGCGAGCAGCATGCGCTCACGGTCATGATCGTGCTGCTGACGCTGGTGGTGATCGTGTTCTGCGAGCTGGCGCCAAAGATCTTCGCCGCCGCGCACCCGGAGAGCGTCGCCCTCAACTGTGCGCTGGTGTATCGGCTGCTGCTATGGGCGACCTGGCCGATCATATGGCTCGCCAACAATGCCGCGCGTGGCTTCCTGCGCCTGTTCGGCGTGCAGCGCGCCGGCTCGGCCAGCCAGGCGCTGTCCGCCGATGAGCTGCGCACCGTGGTAACCGAGGCCGGCGCGCTGATTCCGCAGCGCCATCGCCAGATGCTGCTGTCGATCCTCGACCTGGAGCGAGTGACCGTGAACGACATCATGATCCCGCGGCAGGAGATCTCGGCGATCGACATCTCGGTAAGCTGGGACGACATCCTCGATCGGCTGCGCCAGACGCCGCACTCGCGCCTGCCGGTGTACGACGGCGAGCTCGACAACCTGATCGGCATCCTGCAGATGAAGCGCGTCGCCCAGGAGCTGGCGCGCGGCACGCTGGCACGCGAACGGCTGATGGAGATCTCGGCCGCGCGCGAGCCCTATTTCGTCCCGGAGGGCACGCCGCTGACGCAGCAGCTGGCACAGTTCCAGCGCACCCGCCGGCGGCTGGCATTCGTGGTCAACGAGTACGGCGACATCGCCGGACTGGTGACGCTGGAGGATATCCTGGAGGAGATAGTCGGCGAATTCACCAGCGACCCGGCCACGGTGACACACAAGGATGTGCAGCGCGACGCTGCCGGCAACTGGCTGATCAACGCCAGCGCCACCATCCGCGCCCTCAATCGCGCGCTCGGCTGGTCGCTGCCGGAACTCGGTCCGCGCACGCTCAACGGCCTGCTGCTGGAGAAGCTCGAGACCATACCGACACCCGGCACCGCACTGCGCATCGGCAACTATGACTTCGAAGTGCTGCAGATCGCGGACAACGCCATCCGCACGGTGCGGGTGCGCCCGATAGCGGTGGCCGAAGCGGCCCCCGGCTAGCGTGCCGCTGTAGCGGCTGCCGCTACAGCCGCTCCAGCCGCCACACCCCGGCTACCGGCCGGCTACAGGGCCGCTACAGGTCGGCAAACGCGGCCGCCAGCGCCTCGCCGAGGCTCGCTACCGCGTGCAGCGCGATGCCGGCCGGCGCCGTGCGCGGCAGATTGTCGCGCGGCAGGATGACGCGCTTGTAGCCGAGCTTTACCAGCTCACGCAGCCGTTCCTCCCCGTGCGCCACCGGTCGCACCTCGCCGGTCAGTCCCAGCTCACCGAACACCACCGGTGCACCGGACAGTGCGCGGCCGCGCAGGCTCGAGGCGAGTGCCAGCGCCAGCGGCAGGTCGGTAGCGGTCTCGGCGATGTCGATGCCACCTACCAGGTTGACGAACACGTCATGATCAGCCAGCGGCAGGTCCGCATGCCGGCTCAGGATCGCCAGCAACATCGACACGCGATTGGCATCCACGCCCTGCGCGACGCGGCGCGGCGCGGCGAAGCGGCTGCGATCCACCAGCGCCTGCACTTCTATCAGCAGCGGCCGCGCGCCATCGCGCGCCACCATGACGACACTGCCGGGCATCGGCTGCGGGTGGCGCGTCAGGAATATCGCCGACGGATTGCGAACTTCCCTGAGTCCGCCGCCGCTCATCGCGAAGAAGCCCAGCTCATTGACCGCGCCGTAGCGGTTCTTGGTAGCGCGCAGCATGCGGTAGCGGCTGGCGGCATCGCTCTCGAAATACAGCACCGTGTCCACCAGGTGCTCGAGCAATTTCGGACCGGCGATGCTGCCGTCCTTGGTAACGTGACCGACGATGATCACGGCGCAGCCGCTGCTCTTGGCATGGCGCACCAGGGCGGCGGTGCAGTCGCGCAGTTGCGGCGCCGAACCCGGGCTCGATTCGCTCGCCGCCAACTGCATGGTCTGGATCGAGTCGATCACCAGCAGCGCCGGCGCGCGCTCGGCCGCCAGCGCCAGGATCGCATCGAGCGAGCTGTCGCTCACCAGCAGCAGCTGCGTCGCGGCGAGGCCGAGGCGCCGCGCCCGCAGGCCGATCTGCGGCACCGACTCCTCGCCGCTGGCATAGACGATGACACGCTCGCTCGCCAGTGCCGACGCCACCTGCAGCAGCAGCGTGGACTTGCCGATCCCCGGCTCCCCGCCCAGCAGCGTGACCGAACCTGGCACAAGTCCGCCGCCGAAGGCGCGGTCGATCTCGGCCATGCCCAGGGACAGCCGCGTCAGCGCGTCCTGATCGTTCGCATGCCCTGCCGGGGAGCTGACGGCCACCGCGGCACTCGCGCGCGCAGCCGCCGCGCGCACCGCAGTGACCGCTTCGAGGCAATCCCACTGCCTGCAGTGTGCGCACTGGCCTTGCCACTTGAGCGCCTCACCGCCGCAGGCGCGGCAGACATACAGGGTTTGGGTTCGCGCCACGGGGGTGGATGCTACACCGGGCTGGCAACTGTGATCAGGGCCGCGCATTGCCGGGTCTACGATGCTAAGTTAGGGATTGTGATCAATGCCCCCGGAGCGCGCAGCCTCGGCGCTGCGGTGCCATCAAATTGTGACGCAGTTCAAGTTTTGATGAAAAAAGGAATTATGCCGCGCGCACGGGGCCGCATAAGCCTCAAGGGCAAGCTTCGTTGTGTCGGCCAGACCGATACCGGCCGGGTCCGCGATCACAACGAGGACACCATTGCATACGACGCCGATATCGGCCTGCTGGTGCTGGCGGACGGCATGGGCGGCTATAACGCTGGAGAGGTTGCCAGCGGTATCGCCGTCAAGACCATCGTTGGCCTGGTCAAGGATGCGGTCGAGCGCGAAGACCTGCGCATCAACGATTCCACTGCCGGCCTGACACGCGCCTCGATCATCCTGCGCGATGCGATCCTGCGCGCCAACAAGATCATATTCCAGACCGCACGCACGCAACCGCAGTGCGAGGGGATGGGGACCACCGTGGTCGGGGCGCTGTTCTTCGACAACAAGGTGTCGATCGCCCATGTGGGGGATTCGCGCCTGTATCGGCTGCGCGCCACCGCGCTGGAACAGATCACCATGGATCACTCGCTGCTGCAGGAACTGGTGGATCGGGGGTTCTATTCGCCCGAGGAGGCGCAGCGGGCCGCCAACAAGAACTATGTGACCCGGGCCCTGGGCGTGGAATCCAACGTCGATGTCGAGGTCCAGGAGCACCCGGTGCAGAAGGGTGACCTGTACCTCATTTGCTCGGACGGCCTGTCCGACATGGTCGAGGACGACGACATTCACTTAACCATAAGCACCTTTGGTGCTAACCTTGAGACTGCCACCAAGCAACTGATTCAGTTGGGTAACGACAATGGCGGCAAGGACAACATCTCGGTGGTGGCGGCAGAGATCCTGGAGTCGTTTCCGGCACCGCGTGGAATACTCGACAAGATGTTGGGCTGGTTCAGCTCAACTTAGAAGGCTGAACACCTATGGCTAGGCTGATTCTGAGTCTGGATGGATCCGTGCTGGCGGAATACAACATGAACAAGGAGCGTTACACCATCGGACGCCTTCCTGACAACGACATTCGTATCGATAACCCCGCGGTGAGCGGCCATCATTCACTGATCATCAACATCCTCAACGATTCATTCCTCGAGGATCTCAACAGCACCAACGGCACCTACGTCAACGGCAAGCTCATCAAGAAGCACGCATTGCAGCATGGCGATGTCGTGACCGTGGGGCATCACCAGCTGCGCTTCGTCGAAGACGACGATACGCAACAGGACGATTTCCAGAAGACCATGGTGATCCAGCCCTCGGCACGGCCGGTGGAGAAACTGCGCGGCAGCACGCAGCCCGATACCGCCAGCACCACGCAGAGCCGGCGCGCACTCGCCAATGGCGGCGCCCCGGTGGTGAAGAAAGCCAAGCTGCAGGTACTGTCCGGGGCGTTCGCCGGACGGGAACTCGAGCTCACCAAGGCATTGACGACGCTGGGGCGCCCGGGCGTGCAGGTCGCGGCCATCACGCGCCGCTCGGAAGGCTACTTCATCGTGCACGTGGACTCGGACTCGGCCAACAGTGCGCCACTGGTCAATGGCGCGCCGATCGGCGAGCAGGCGCGCAAGCTGGCCGACAACGACGTGATCCAGCTGGCCGGGGTCAAGATGGGGTTCTTCGAGGGCTGAGCGCGACCACCCCTCGGCGCTGCCGTGTGTCTCAGCGCTGCCTCAGCGCTGCCGCGTGCCTCAGCGCTGGCGCGCGCGGCGCTCGGGTCGCTCGGCGATGCGCTCCTGCAGTGCCAGCAGCAGGTCGTGGCGCAACACTTCGCCCTGCAGCACCGGGCTCCAGTGACCCGATACCACGGGCAGCTGCTTGCAGCGATTGGCGATGAATACGTCCAGGGCGTCGCCGAGCAGCATCTCGGGAACCAGCACCGGCGGGGCCGGCTGCATGATCACGCCAACGGTGACATGCGGATCGGTCGGGCGCGCGCGCGTCTCGCGCCGCAGGTCGTGGGTGAACAGCTGGCCGACCAGCTGGTTCTGTGAGTCCACCACGTAGACGCTGTAGTCACCGCGCGGCGCCACCCGCTCGAGCACCCCCGCCAGCGGCTCATCCCGCTGCAGCACCAGCCCGGGCGGCCGCACCAGCGCCGAGATCTGTCGCAGGTGCCACTCATCCTCACCTGCCGGCGCGTTGGCCCTGAGCACCCGCGTGTACACCGACTCGCCGCGGCGATAGATGCTGGCGACGTAATGCGCGGTCACGCAGGCCAGCATCAGCGGCAACACCACCTCGTAATCCAGCGTCATCTCGAAGATCAGCAGGATCGAGGTCAATGGTGCGTGCGTCGTGGCCGCCAGGAATGCCCCCATGCCGACCACGGCGTACGCCGCCTGCTGCGAAGTCAGGTGCGGGTCGATCAGGTGCAACACGTGGGCAAACAGTGCGCCGAAGGCCGCGCCCATGAACAGCGTCGGCGTCAGGATGCCGCCGTTGGCTCCTGAACCCACCGACGCCGCGGTGCTCACCAGCTTGGCCACCAGCGCCAGGGCCAGCAGGTCGAGCGACAGCTTGTCGTTCAGCATGTCATTGACGACGCTGAAGCCATTGCCCCAGACCTGCGGCACGCCGACCGAGATCACCCCGACGATCATGCCGCCGAGCGCCAGCATGATCGGCAACGGCCACGCCAGGTGGCGAAACAGTACGCGTGCGCGCTCCAGCAGCGCCAGGTACGGCGGCGCCCCGTGTCCCAGCAGCACGCCCAGCAGCGCATACAGCGCCAGTTCCCAGCTCGCGCCGAAGTTGATGTGCGGCACCTGGTATACCGGCCCGTAGCCGAGGAAGTTGCGGGTGGTCGCGTCCGACACCACCGACGCGACGATCAGGGGACCGAAGCTCTCCATGGCGATCGATCCGAGCACCACCTCGGCGACGAACAGCGCGCCGGCGATCGGCGCGTTATAGGCTGCAGCGATGCCGGCTGCGGCGCCGCAGGCCACCAGCAGGCGCAGCCGCGGCACCGGCGCGCGGGTCCACTGGCCGATCTTCGAGGCCACGGTCGCCGCCATCTGCACCAGCGGACCTTCGCGGCCGATGGATGCGCCCGACCCGATGCTGAAGAACGAGGATGCCGACTGCAGCAGCGCCGCCCCGGCGCTGAGCTGGCCGTTGCCGACCGCCACCGCTTCCATGTAGTCCACGCTGCGCGTGTGGTGCAGCACCCGCTTGCCCGCCCACAGCAGTGTCCCGGCCAGCACGCCACCGATGGTCGGTACCGCGATGCGCGCCCACCATGGCAACAGCTCGGCGGTCTCCACCAATCCCGCCGACGAACCGGTCAGCAGGTGTTGCACCAGCCGCACGCCGGCGCGAAACGCCACGCCGGTGAACGCGCCGAACACCCCGATGGTCGCGGCCCAGAACACGATGCCGCTGAGCTGCTCGTGTTTGGCGGCAATCAGCCCCGCCCGCAGCAGCCGTTCTACGCGAGCGAACAGCCGGGTGCCGAATTGAACGATGGCTGTCACCGTGCGCGCTCAGACCAGCTCGAGCGGCACGCGCTGGCTGACGCCGCACAGCAGCTCGTAGGGGATCGTGCCGGCCGCTTCGGCCAGCTCCTCCACCGCCAGCCGCGTGCCCCACAGCTCGACTCGCTCGCCGACGTTCACCGGCGGCAGGTCGGTGACATCGGCCGCCATCATGTCCATCGACACCCTGCCTGCTACCGGCGCTCGATGCGCGCCGATCAGCACCGGTGCGCCGCTGGGGATGCCGCGCGGCAGACCATCGCCGTAGCCTGCGGCCACGATCGCCAGGCGCGAAGGGCGCCGGGCCTGCCATACACCGCCGTAGCCGACACGCTCGCCGGTGGCGACCTCGCGCAGCGCTATCACCGTGCTCTCGAGTGTCATCGCCGGCCGCAGCCCGAGCGCGCTACCACGCTGGCCGGCAAACGGCGACACGCCATACAGCGCCAGGCCGGGACGCACCCATGCGGCGTGACTCTCCGGCAGCGCCAGGATGCCGGCCGAGTTGGCAATGCTCAGTTCCACATCCAGGCCATCCACCAACGGCCGCAGCCGCTGCAGTTGCCCGGCACTGGCGCTGTCATCGGCTTCATCGGCGCAGGCCAGGTGCGTCATGACCCGGAGCTGACGTGGCGGCGGAGTCAGGCTGCGCAAGCGCTCCCAGGCAGCATGAAATTCCTCCGGCCTGAATCCCAGCCGGTTCATCCCGGTATCCACCTTGAGCCATAGCGACAGCGGTTTCTGCCCGGTAAAGCCCTGCAACAGCGCGACCTGCAGCGGCTGGTGCACCACCAGGTCGAGCTCCAGCTGTGCCGCCTGCGCCAGTTGCGAGGCATCGAAAACGCCCTCCAGCAGCACGATGGGCCGCCGCAGGCCGTTATCGCGCAGCGCGACCGCCTCCTCCAGGCGTGCAACCGCGAAGGCGTCGGCATCCGCCAGCGCCAGCGCCGTCGGCACCAGCCCATGACCATAGGCGTTCGCCTTGACCACCGCCATCACGCGGCTGCGCGGCGCGCGCGCGCGGATCGCTCGCAGATTGGCTCGCAGCGCGCCGCTGTCGATGCGCGCGCGTATCAGCCGCATCACCGCAATACGCCCTCGGCGTAGTTGTCGGGTGCATAGTTGACGAAGCGCGTGTACTGCCCCTGGAACGTCAGCAGGAAGGTGCCGGTCTCGCCGTTGCGGTGCTTGGCCAGGTCGATCTCCGCCATGCCTTTTTTTGTGGAGTTCTTGTCGTACACCTCGTCGCGATAGATCAGCAGGATCATGTCGCTATCCTGTTCGATCGAACCACTTTCGCGCAGGTCCGACATCACCGGCTTCTTCTCGTTGCGCTGCTCGACCGCGCGATTGAGCTGCGACAGCGCAATCACCGGCACCGCCAGCTCCTTCGCCAGCGCCTTGAGACCGCGCGAGATCTCGGCGATCTCGGTGGCGCGATTCTCCTTGGTGCCCGGCACCTGCATCAGCTGCAGGTAGTCCACCACCACCAGGTCGAGCCCGTGCTCGCGCTTCAATCGCCGCGCCCGTGCGCGCAGGTCGGTCGGCGTCAGCGCCGGCGACTCATCAATGAAGATCCTCGCCTCGGACAGCTGGCCGGTCGCCGCGGTAATGCGCACCCAGTCGTCGTCGGAAATGCGGCCGCTGCGGATGCTGTTGAGCGGCACGTGGCCGATCGAGGCCAGCATGCGGGTGACCAGCTGCTCGGCCGGCATTTCCATGCTGAATATGGCCACCGAGGCCTTGCTCTCCGGGCTCACGGCGGCAAATTCAGCCATGTTCACCGCCAGCGTGGTCTTGCCCATCGACGGACGCCCGGCAATGATGATCAGGTCGCCGGCGCGCAGGCCGCCGGTCTTGTTGTCGAAATCGGTGAATCCGGTCGCCAGCCCGCGCAGCTTGTCCGGATTGCTGTGCCACTCGTCGATCTTGTCGATGAGCCCAGGCAGCAGTGCGCTCACGCGCACCGCGCCGGAGCCGGTGCGCACGCCCTGCTCGGCGATCTCGAACACCAGCCCCTCGGCGCGATCCACCAGGTCGCGCGCCGACAAGCCCTCGTCGCTGAAGACCGAGGAAGCAATCTCGCGTCCGGCCTCGATCAGCCGCCGCAGCAGCGCGCGCTCGCGCACGATCTGCGCGTAGCTGCGCGCATTGGCGGCGGTCGGCGTATCGCCGGCGAGCGTGCCGAGGTAGGCAAGGCCCCCGGCATCGGTCAGCCGGCCGCGGCGCTCGAGTTGTTCCGAGACGGTCACCACGTCCGCCGCCCGGCCGGCGGCGACCAACTCGCCGAGCGCCTCGAAGATCAGCCGATGATCGGGCCGGTAGAAATCCTCGGTGGTGACGATATCGGCGACCTGGTCCCAGGCGGTCCGGTCGATGAGCAATGCGCCGAGTACCGATTGTTCGGCCTCGATCGAATGCGGAGGAACCAGCCCTTCGGCGCCCGCGCTGCCGCCGTCGCGACGTGAGCGCAGCGGAGTACTCACGCGCCCGCGCCCGCCGGCCTCAGCCCGCTTCTTCGGCGACGATGATGACCGGCAGCTCGACTTCCACGTCCGCGTGCAGGTGCAGCTGCACCTGGTGCTCACCCACGGCCCGCAGCGGGCCGCCAGGCAGGCGCACTTCGCTGCGCGCCAGCGCAAAGCCCGCGGCGGTCGCGGCTTCGGCAATGTCGGCGGTGCCGACCGAGCCGAACAGCTTCCCTTCGGAGCCGGCCTTGGCAATGATGCTGAGCTTGAATTCCTTGAGCGCGGCGGCACGCTGCTGCGCGCGCGCCAGCTCCTCGTTCGCCGCATGTTCCAGTTCGGCGCGCCGCGCATCGAAGCGCGCGACATTCGCCGCCGTGGCCAGCGTCGCCTTGCCCTTGGGCAGCAGGAAATTGCGGCCGTAGCCCGACTTCACCGTGACGCGGTCGCCGATGTTGCCGAGGTTCGCCACCTTCTGCAGCAGTATCAGTTCCATGTCGGCGCCCTCTAGTGCTGGTCGGTATATGGCAGCAGCGCCAGGAAGCGCGCGCGCTTGATCGCCGTGGCCAGCTGGCGCTGGAAGAAGCTCTTGGTGCCCGTGATTCGGCTCGGCACGATCTTGCCGGTCTCGGTCACGTAGTTCTTCAGCGTCGCCAGGTCCTTGTAGTCGATCGAGGTGACGCCGTCGGCGGTGAAGCGGCAGAATTTCTTGCGCCGCGTGAAGCGGGAGACTCTAGGTTCGGCCATCACGCACCCATCGCGGCAGGTTCATCGTCCATCTCATCGTCGCGCTCGCGACGCCCCTCGCCTTCCTCTTCGGCCTTCGCCATCGGCGAGGGCTCGGTGACCGCGGTATCGACATTGGTCACCAGGTGGCGCAGCACCGCGTCGCTGAAGCGAAACGCGCCGGTCAGCTCCGCCAGCGTCTTCTGGTCGCACTCGATGTTGAGCAGCAGGTAGTGCGCCTTGTGCACCTTGGCGATCGGGTAGGCGAGCTGGCGCCGGCCCCAGTCCTCCAGGCGATGCACCTTGCCGTTGCCGGCGGCGATCATGCCCTGGTAGCGATCGAGCATGGCCGGAACCTGCTCGCTCTGGTCCGGATGGACCAGAAATACGATCTCATAATGCCTCATGTATCCTCCTTACGGGATGGTGCCGCCCGCCTTGAGGCTCAAGGCAGTGCGGCAAGGAGCGCCGGCAGAGTAACAGCTTGCAGAGGTCGCCGGTTGGCCAAAAAAGGCGCGCAAGGATACAAAAGGCCGGTTCTTGAAGCAACACCGGCTAGCCGCCACCACGCTGGCGCAGCGCCTCGTACAGCAGCATGCCGGCGGCCACCGAGACGTTCAGGCTCTCCACCGCCCCCAGGCTCGGCAGGCGCGCCAGCCAGTCGCAGTGGCGGCGGGTGAGCTGGCGCAGGCCCGCGCCCTCCGCACCCATCACCAGCACGCGACCGCCGGTCAGGTCAATCTGGTGGGCCGGCTGCGAGCCTTCCGCGTCGGCGCCCACGATCCACAGGCCCGCGCCCTTCAGCAGGCCGAGCGTGCGCGCCAGATTGGTGACGGTAGCCACCGGCATGGTCTCGGCCGCACCCGCCGCCACCTTGCGCGCACTGGCGTTCAGCGGCGCGGCGCGATCGCGCGGCACGATCACCGCCAGCACCCCGCAGGCATCGGCGGTGCGCAGGCAGGCCCCGAGGTTGTGCGGATCCTGCACGCCGTCGAGCGCCAGTAGCAATCCATCCGGCGTGCGGGCGACCGCCTCGAGCAGGTCCGCATCGTTCCAGCCGGCCAACGGCGCCACCTCTGCCAGCACGCCCTGGTGCACCACCTGTCCGATCCGCGCCTGCAGCCGCTTCGCGTCCACGCGTTCCACCGCGCGCCCTGCGGCATGCGCCAGCCGCTCGATCTCATCGGCCCTGGCATCGCGACGTTCCTGTTGAAGATAGACCCGCGACACGCGCTGCGGGTGGCGCACCAGCAGTGCACGCACTGCGTGCAGCCCGTAGACCAGTTCAGTCCGTGGCGAGCTCAAGGTCGATCATTCCTTCCACCGGCTTGACCGCTGCGACCACCACCCGCAACCGTACGCCCGGCGCCAGGCGGCGCTTGCTGCGTTCACCGATCCATTGGCCGCCGGTGCGCGCCATCTGGTAGTTGTCATCGCGCATCGAGGTCAGCGGCAGCAGGCCGTCGACCCCCAGGGCCAGCAACTGCACGAAGCAGCCGAATTCCATCACCGTGGTAATCAGGCCGTCGAAGGTCTGTCCCACCCGATCACGCAGGTAGACGCACTTGAGGAAGGTGCCGACATAGCGATCGGCCTCATCGGAGCGGCGCTCGAGCCGTGACAGGTCAACGCCCTGCGCTGCGAGATCCTGCGCAGCCGCGGGTGCATCGGCCGGGGCTGCATCGGCCGGGGCTGCATCGGCCGGCGCGGCATTGGCCCGCGCTGGATCGGCGACGGGCGCGCCCAGCCGCGCGCGCAGGGCACGATGGATCATCAGGTCCGGATAGCGCCGGATCGGCGAGGTGAAATGGGCATAGTCCTCCAGCGCCAGGCCGAAGTGGCCGATCGGCTCGGGTTGGTACAGCGCCTGGGCCATCGAGCGCACGATCAGCGACTCGATGAACGGCCGGCTCTCGGCGTCGCGCACCCGCGGGGCGATCGCCGCCAGGTCGCCCGGCTTCACCGGGTCAGGCAGCTGCAGCTCGATGCCGAGCACCCGCAGCGTGCTGCGCAGCGTGTCGAGCTTTTTTTCATCCGGTGCGGCATGCACGCGAAACAGTGCCGGCTGGCGCTGGGTGCGCAGCTCCTGCGCCACCGCGACATTGGCCAGCACCATGCATTCCTCGATCAGCTTATGGGCGTCGTTGCGCGACTTGAATTCGATGGCGCGCACCCGCTCGCCGTTCTCGATCACGAATTCAGCCTCAGGCGCATCGAACTCGAGCGCTCCGCGCTTGCGGCGCGCTGCCTGCAGCGCGTGATAAACATCGACCAGCGGCAGCAGCCACTCCAGCACCGGGCCGAGCGCGGTGCGCGCCGCCGGTACCCCAAGGAACAGCGCGTCGTGCGCCTGGTTGTAGGTCAGGCGCGCCGCCGAGCGCATCACCGCCGGATAGAAGCGGCTGTCCTGCAGTACACCCTGCCTGGAGATGCGCATGTCAGCCACCATGCACAGGCGGTCCACCTGCGGTTCGAGCGAGCACAGGTGATTCGACAGCGCGGTCGGCAGCATTGGCAGCACCCGCGTCGGGAAATACACCGAGGTGCCGCGCGCGCGCGCCTCGGTATCCAGTGCGCTGCCCGGGCGCACGTAGTAACTGACATCCGCGATGGCGACCAGCAGGCGGAAGCCGCCGTCCGCCAGCCGCTCGGCATACACCGCATCGTCGAAATCCTTGGCATCGGCGCCGTCGATCGTCACCAGCGGCACCGAGCGCAGGTCGACGCGCTGCGCGGCCTCCTGCGGATCGACACTCTTGCCCCACTGCGCGGCCTCGCGCAGCGCGGCGGCCGGGAAGTCCACCGGCAGGCCGAAGCGTGCGATCGCCGCTTCCGTGGCCAGCTGCACCGGACACTCCGGATCCAGGCGCTGCTCGACCCGCGCCTCACCGGGCTGCGCGTCGCTCGGATATTTCAGCACCCTGGCGATCACCCACTCGCCGGCGCGCGCTTCGAGCGGATTGTCGGTCACGGCACAGACCAGCCCGAGGCGCCCGTCGGCCGCGCGCACTGCCAGGCCGCGCTGGCCCGCCTCGACCGTGCCCAGGAACGCCTGCACGCCGCGCTCGACCACGCCGATCACCTGGCCGATGTAGCGTCCCTGGCCGTCGCTGCGCACCTCGATCCGAACCCGATCGCCGTGCATCAGCCCCTTCATCTCCGGCGGCGGCAGGAACACCGAGTCGGTGAGCGCGTCGGTACGTACAAAGCCGTAGCCGGCACGATTGGCGCTGAGCTGGCCTTCCGCCTGCATCAGCACCGGCTGGCCGCCCTCGGACTGCTGGCCGCCACGGCGCGTGCGCAGGTGTGCCGGTGCGGCCGCTTTGCGTCGGCCGCCGGAGTTCGATGGCCGCTGCTTTCCGCTACGCCTCAATTGACAGTCCCCGACCCCTTCCGTACATTGCGCCGCCCACCGAACGCCCAGGTGGCGGAATTGGTAGACGCACTAGTTTCAGGTACTAGCGGGGCAACCCGTGGAGGTTCGAGTCCTCTCCTGGGCACCAAGTAAACCAACGCCAAATAAATCAAAGAGTTGCATATACTCATTATAGTATCGTTTCACTCAAATTGCGATGCTTCGAATTGGCGGCGGCTCATTGGCTGGCGACGGTACCGACAGGTCGTACGTTCCACCATGCGCGCGAGCGCCAGCGCAGGAACAAGGTGCCGCCCAGCACCATGATGTAGATCAGCACGGCGATCCAGCCACCCACGGCACCCCAGCCGAGCTGCGGCAGGAACTGCACCCAGCCCTGGCCAGGCGCGAACGTCAGCGCGTATGCCAGGGGCACGAACAGAAGCCAGGACATCGCGATCACCAGCGCCGCCGGCACCACGGCATCACCGGCGCCGCGCAGGCACAGCGCGCTGCCCAGGTTCACGCCATCGAAAAAATGATAGCCGGCGGCAATCCACAGCAACTGCGTGCCCAGCGCCACCATCGCCGGCGCATCGGCATCGTGCGCGCCGGTGAACAGCGGCAGGATCGCAGGTCCGGTCGCCGCCAGCAGCACGCCGATGCCGCCCATGTAGGCAGCCGCCAGCAGGATCACCCGCGACCCGACCCGCGACGCCCAGCGGGTACTGCCGGCGCCGATGCACTGGCCGACCAGCGTGGTGCCGGCCAGCGCAATGCCATAGCCTGGCGTGTAGGCGACCGAGGTCAGCATCATCACGACCTGCGTCGCGGCTCCGGCGACCGTGCCCAGGCGTACCTGCATCATCTGGAAGACCGCAAAGCCGAGCAGGTCGGCGGCCGGCAGCAGACCCATCGGCACGCCCAGTCGCAACTGCTCGCGCAGCAGGCTGGCGCGCAGCCGCCAGCTGCTGTGCGAATGGTAGCGCCGGCGCACCTCGGGCCGCAGGAAGATCACCAGCGCCAGCGCCAGACCCAGCCCTTGCGCCAGCGTTGTCGCCCAGCCGGAACCGGCGATGCCCCAGCCCAGCCAGAAAATGAACAGCTGGTTGAACAGCGCATTGGCCAGCGCGGTCGCGCAGGTGACCAGCAGGGTTGCGCGCGGACGTCCGACGCCGTTGAAAAAGCCGAACATGGCCCAGACCGCGGCCCCCAGGAAAGCGCCGCCGACGCGCGGGTACCAGAAGTCGCCGGCCAGCTGCGTGATCCCGGGATCGAATCCCATCGGTGCCAGCAGCATGTGCCGCGCCGCGCCACAAGCGATGAACAGCGGCGCGGCGAACAGCGTGCCCCAGAGCGCGGTCCACACCGCCTGGGCTGCCAGGTGGTACTGCTGCGCGCCCTGTGCCTGCGCCACCATCGTCTGCACCGCGCAGCCAACGCTGCCCAGCACGTACATCACCACCAGCACCAGCCATTGCACCGCGCCGACCGCCGCCAGCGCCCTGGTCGAGATCCTGCCCACGAACCACATGTCGGTAAGATTCAGCACGATCTGCACCGCGCTGTTGGCCATCAGCGGCAACGCCAGGGCCATCACGGCGCGGCCGTCGACGTGCGCGCGGCCATGGGCGTCGACACGCCTGGCGGGTAAACCCGCCGCGTCGACCGAAGTTGGTGTCACAAGCGGCATGAGCGGATAATAGGCAGCCACGGCCCCGGGGGGGACCGCAATTGCGGCGCGAAACAGCCATCACAACAGCCGTCCCTGGCGCCGATACAGCCACCAGATTTTCGAGGAGTAACCACGTGACAATTGCACCGAGCACGCACGGCAGTCTGAAAATTGCCTTCAAGACCCGCTACGGCAACTTCATCGGCGGCCAGTGGGTCGCGCCGGCGAAAGGCGAATACTTCGAAAATATCACGCCGGTGACCGGCCAGCCGATCTGCCAGATTCCGCGCTCCGGCGCCGAGGACATCGAGCTGGCGCTGGACGCCGCGCATGCCGCCAGGGCCGCATGGGGCAGGACCTCCGGCACCGAGCGCGCGATCATCCTCAACAAGATCGCCGATCGCATGGAATCCAACCTGAGCATGCTGGCGCATGCGGAGACCTGGGACAACGGCAAGCCGATACGCGAGACCATGGCGGCCGACCTGCCGCTGGCGATCGATCATTTCCGCTATTTTGCCGGCTGCATCCGCGCGCAGGAAGGCTCGCTGTCGCAGCTGGACGATGACACCGTTGCCTATCATTACCACGAGCCGCTCGGCGTGGTCGGCCAGATCATCCCGTGGAATTTTCCGATACTGATGGCGGTGTGGAAGCTCGCGCCGGCACTGGCCGCGGGCAATTGCGTGGTCATCAAGCCGGCCGAGCAGACCCCGGCCTCGATCCTGGTGCTCATGGAGCTGATCGCCGACCTGCTGCCGGCCGGCGTGGTCAACGTCGTCAACGGCTTTGGCGTCGAAGCCGGCAAGCCGCTGGCTTCCAGCAAGCGCATCGCCAAGATCGCGTTCACCGGCGAGACCACCACCGGCCGGCTGATCATGCAGTACGCCTC
>Ga0116229_10002756_pt1 | contig 28594 bp, 21 predicted proteins | sample S1TSphgellanicum_3_FD_87313 | JGI IMG/M metagenome (GOLD analysis project Ga0116229, IMG submission 87313) | Host-associated microbial communities from peat moss isolated from Minnesota, USA - S1T2_Fc - Sphagnum magellanicum MG | ecosystem: Host-associated > Plants > Peat moss > Unclassified...
CTTCCCCCCCCCCAAACCCCCCAACCCTTTTTTGGGCTAATTTTTCTTTTTGGAGAAAGGGGCCCCTTTTTTTTTGGGGGGGGTTTTTGGGGGGGGGGGGGGTCAGTCGCTTTCCACTTGGGACTTGGGAGTTGGAAGTTGGGTCATATTGTGATGAGCATGTTATGCATTACCTATCAATACGGCCCGATTGTGTGCAAATTGTCAATGAACACTATGTGGGTGAGGATGAGTTTTTTTTTTTTGAATGTGTGTCCATAACCCCTGAAAGATGCTGCATGGTGACTTGTGGTGGTACTCACGTTGCAAGAGCATGCAGCTGATGCTTTGATTCCCTAACTTTAGGGAGTTTGATCAAAACATAAGGTGCAAAGCCAAGCAAAAAATTGTTTCATGGACAAAAAGACACATAGCCCTCAGATATGCAGGACTTGAAAAAAATGATCTTCAATCATACACAATTGGAAATACTTCTTTAGGAAAGAAGAGGACAAAGTAATCACCCACCATGTCACCACTAGGGTCAATGTTTTCATTATCAAACTACATGTAGTTTTAAAATTTTTTTAATATTAAACACAAGGAGCAAAAAAATCCAAGCCATAACCATATATGTACTATGAAGAGGAAAACCCATCCTCTTCATAGTACATTTTTGTATAGGTGGGAATTTTGATTTTGTAAACAATACACCGTTTAAGATGTGTCCCCAAAGACAAGCATTACTTCAACCTGAGCAATGCTTGGCAACACTTGGCAACACTCTCATGCCCGTGCATAGACATTACGTGTGCATATCAACATTAGATGGGGTTTAGTATTTTATTTCCATTGTTTGTGGGGGCTATGGATGGATGGATGGATGGATTGAAGGATAGATAGATGGATTGAATGTGTCAGGTTTCACGGGTGCAAAATTGGTGGCAACAATAAGACCACCGGTGCCAATGCCATATTCTCCGCCTTCACACGAGAAAAAACTTTCTCTAACACCACCTCACTCTTTTCAAGCGGTGGATGCCTCCCTTGTTTCTGAAGAACATACACTTGCTATTGACTACTACCCTGGACACCTGCCACTTTCCCCCCTCATCAAGCTTAGGCAAACCCTAAGGGGGTTGGGCTTTAGAGGAATGGGGGCCCATGCTCAATTCCATGCATGGGCCCAATTCCATAAAGCCGGCCCCCAAGGGGCGGGCAAGGCATAGAGATTGCCACGATTGTTGTAATAAAAAAATCAGTGATACCCAGTGGGTACCCATTGAATACCCACCATGTATCACGGATAATAAAGTAAAAATGCCAGTGGGCATTTCAAACAATGCAATGCACACCTCCATGAGCCTCATGTTTTCAAAAATGGCCCACGACATATAATGTAGTGTAAGCCAACCCGCAACTGCACTACAAAAAAAAACTATGCATGCTTTATACAATCTTAGAAATTTTCTAGTGCATTTGTGAGGCACCTTGACATCCATGAAAAGCCCTCTTAGAAAACAGGAAGGGATCTTACACCTACCCACTCCTTACGGTTGGGAGCGAGCTTAAGTTGAAGTAACAAGCTTGGGGACATTTCCCTTGGGGACATTTCCTTTTGTTTTTAAGTCACGTTACAAAAATTCTGACCTTAAGCCTCATGATCTACACATGTTTTAGGTTCATGATCCTTTATGTCACTCTTTACAACTAGTGAAGCACCTCCGGGTGGGCCAGATTCTCAAAATGGAAGGGTGGGGGAGTGCTCTTGTCCTATGCCCATATTCCAGGAACACCCATGGCCCTCACTCCTGGCCCTCGAGCTTTACCATACTTGTCAATTTACACCCAAGAACTAAAAGCTTTGGGGTGTTGGTAGACTGGTTCATATGTTCGTTCTATAGTATTGTACATTTATGCACAAAAACTGCAAATAGAAAAAGTATATTTGTGTGGCCATCATTCACAGCCACAAAGTAAGTAACCTAGTTCTTCGAATGAGGCCGGGCAAACAAAACTTTTGAACTACTTGTACTTGGCCATTACCCTTCCCTTCACAAGAAGAAAAATAACCCTCGTGATCTTTGTGTCATTCTTTTGTTCATTCCGTCATGGTTAATTTACTCTTTTCCCCACCGAATAACTAGAGGGACTTGGGAGGTTACACTCACTTATTATATTGTAATCTAGGGAAACCCAAAAAGTAAGCAAAAGTAGGTAACCTCAAATAAACCCCAAGTTTGTTATGAGAAAAGAATCCAACAAAATGGTCTTTAATTATTTCTTTACTTTCAATGTTTTTAGTTGTGGAACTAATTCCATGTCCCACTCCAATAGAACCTTGGGTGAACCCAGAACTTCACACACACACCATGGTACCATGGTTAAAAGTAGAAACCGGGAAATTATTGAAGTTAAATATCCCATCCTAAGATTAAATCAAGGTCTTAAACCATGATAAATATCCCATCATATGACTAAATCAAGGTCTTAAACCATGATAAATATCCCATCATATGACTAAATCAAGTTCTTAAACCATGATAAATATCCCAACCTAAGATTAAATCAAGGTCTTAAACCATGGTGAATATCCCATCGCATTACTAAACCAAGGTCTTAAACTATGGTAAATATTCCATCCTATGAATAAATGAAGGTCTTAAACCATGGTAAATATCCCATCCTAAGACGAAATCAAGGTCTTATTAGAGTCCAAATTCAATATTTACTGGGTCAAATATGGCCTCTAAAAGGTTTAATATTTTCCTATTAAAAGGCCTCACTGAAGAAGAACCTGAAGGTAATAAGCCTACCGGTGTAGTAGGTGCTGGTTCACCCTGGCCATCCAATAGGGACCCCAAATCCAGAAAAACAGTACCTATTAAAAAAAACAGGGTTCTAAATTAACAGAAAAAATGGGAACCACAAAACAAAAAGGATGGTGGCAAAGTGCAAAGTCAAGGGAAAAAAAAGAAAAAAGACCCCCCTCGAAGAGCGTGTCGAATTGCCGAGTCTTTGTCGCAGCACAGCAAAGCTCATCCTCGTGCGCCACAGCGCGCGCGTTGCACAGAGAGAGAGAGAGAGAGAGAGAGCGGATCAGAGCATCTGATCTGCAGTAAGTACACAAGTGGGACCTGTACACAAGGACCCTTTTCGGTGCAAGTTGCGTCAATGATTTTGCTGCCACCCAGCAGCAGCAGCAAAGCAAAGTGGTTGTTGTTGTTGTTGTTGTTGTCGTTGTTCTCTTTTTCTCTCTCTCTTTTTTTTTTTTTGGGTTTCTTCAATGAGGAGCTTACAGAACCCGACAAAACATCGTGCACTTCACAACTAGTATAGAACTTGCAGGGGATTGTGCAATCACTCTTCTTCTTCTTCTTGTTTTTTCCCCCCCCCTCTCTCTTTTCTTTCCCTTTTGTTTGTTTTGGTGTTTTCTTTCCTGGCTTGGAATATCAGGATTGTGTAATTTTTTGTGGGTACTGGTTTATATGTGTTGTGTCTCTGAGTCCTTGCGGTTTGCAAGCTCTTTGGACAAGACCCTTTTTCTGTATGTATTTGTGGGAGAAGAGAGAGAGTGTGAGAGAGAGTAAGTAAGTAAAAACCCTTATGGGTTGTGATGATGCGTCAACACGAGGTTTTGATGACCCCCATGTACAGCGAACGGCACAGTTTCTTCGTCAGCTTAGGTGGGCTAGCTGGTAGATGGCGGAGAAGTCAGATGGCTGTTTTCCTGTGACACCCATCAAGCTTATCAGAGTGTCTTTCCATTGTTGTTGCGAAGAGGAGGAACAAAAGGGATTGTTTGAAGGGGGTTTTGGGCGTTTCTAGAGGTAGTTTGTGTTTGTAAATCGTTTGTTTCCGTCACGGTCGTGATGGGTTGTTGGGAAATAGTCTACTCAGTCTACTCCGTGAGCAGAGGATCATCAAATAGGAGGAGGTCTGTGCTTCCTGGATTTTCGGAAAAGGACTCAGGATTTTTGGTGAGAAAGGTTTCGGGGTGGCGACATTTTTGTGAATTGTGCAATTCCTGAGCTGTGAAGAAAAGCTTTTTGGAGGATTGATTCATGACCTAGTTTGTAGAATCAAAAGCAATGGCAAAAGCAAGTGAAGGGGATGTGGGGAGCTCGGATTCCATAGACAAGTATGCACCTTTTGTCGGACCTGTAGTTTTTGTTGCGTTGGGGTACATGGACCCGGGCAATTGGGCCACTGCCATTGAAGGTGGTTCCAGGTTTGGCTTCGAGTTGTTGTGGGTGGTGGTTCTGTCCAACATGATGGCAGTGCTTTTCCAAACCCTGGCCATTCGCCTTGAATTGGTCACTGGGAAGCGGCTTGCACAGGTTCATTCTTTTGCCCCTAGTATTGTTCTTCTTCTCTCTTTGTGGGTTCCTCTCTTTCTCTGTGTTGAATGAAGCCTGCCATGGTGGTTTCAATCACAGAGGTTATATGACCATTGAATGCAGTGCATTCACATGTTTTGTCTTGTTCAGTACCTATCTGAAACATTTTCCAGACGTCAAAGTCTTTCACAAGCTTTGCAAACTGAATTGCTGTGGTGGGATGTGTATCATGTGATGCAGATCTGCAGGGATGATTATCCACAACCGGTGTGCATTTCTCTGTGGGTGCTCTTTGAGCTATCTATTGTTGCCCTTGAATTGACAATGGTACGGACTCTTGTATATTGCCTTGAGTCCGTCTGCTGTATTGAAGGGGTGAAGGATGAGAGCTACATATAATTGCTCACCATGTGGTTAGTATAATTTGTGATTAGAGTGTGTGCATCAGTGATGGGGAGAGCTTTGCCCAACTCCCATGTCACGCAGATTCTGTGGAAAAAGGCATACGGGATTAGAACATGCACATCATTCTGCCCTGTCTATTTTCACACCCATTTCAGAATTCTCTGTCTGTCCATAAGCAGCAGTTTCTTTTTCTGTTTGAAGAAGAATTTGAAGAATACCCATCTAGCTGTTGCATTTTCCACCTCCATAAAGTTGGATTGTGCCTTAACTCCATAAGATGTTCAGTGAATTCCATAGAGATAGCTGAGGGGAATAAGAGAGTTAGAAACAAAAGGCCTGATAATTGTACTAGGTCAGCAGTGGTGGGGGTTTGGTTCCATAATCCATTTTAGAATGGCAAGAGTGAGTTCCCACAATCCACGCATGAAATGCAAGAAGCGTATGATGTAGCATTAGATTGTCATGCTGAGTGACGATGTGAAATTTGACCAAGCTGACCACCATGTTCTTGATTTTACAGGTTCTTGGGATGGCTACTGGCTTGAACTTGCTCCTGGGGATCCCAATACTTCCTGGTGTCTTTTTGTTGGTGTTTGATAATATGGTTTTTCAAGTGGTTTTACCTCTTCTGGTAAATTGAATATTCAACTTCCTTTTGAATTTGTGCTACTGAGAAATTACATGGGTGGTGGGGCACTCTGCAACATTGTAGAGGCACTCAGCACAAGTACTGGCTGCCACTCTGTGGTTCCAAATCATCTATAGTAACAGTAGGAGCTCTGTTGGTTCCTAAAATTGGACCATGGGTTAACAAAAATGCCCCATAATTGTACACAGTCTGACTTAGCTGCTCGGTAGGTGACAAATATCCCTTGTCTGCACTCTGATTTTGGGTTGAACTTTTGTGGGTTGTTTCAGGGAGTGCAAAGTGTGGAGGTCCTAACTCGAACAGTTGTAGGTGTGATTATGGTGTGCTTTGGGTTGGATGCACTGCTCAGCCAGCCAAATGCAGTATTACTTGCTGGTGGGATGTGGCCAAATATCCGGGGAGAGACACTGTACACTGCAATGGCATTGGTTGGGGCTAATGTCATGCCTCGCAGATTTTATCTTTACTCACCTCTTGCCAAGGTATTGTCATGGGATGATGGCCTCCACATGGAGTTTTCACATGAATCCAAAGCTGATATTGCAAGTCCCTTCAAATTTGAGCATTGTGCATTTAGTCCTCATATAACTGAAGTGTGGGCATTTGGGTTGTGGTTCTTTCTACTGAGCAGAGGCAAATCACAGATGGAGGCCAGTCTGTTGAAGCTCAATGTGAAAAGAGTATGTGGGATGCAATTGGAGCTTTTGGGTTGGCAACAGTGGCAAATGTGGTGTTGTTAATTGTTTCGGCAACCAGTTTCTATAATGCTGGGTTGGTGGTCCTTACACTCCAGGATGCCCATGCACTTGTTGAGCAGGTATAGTTGAGGCCCCTGTTTTGTTTCTTGTTGAATGTTATATGCGACAGCTTGAATGTAGCTTGAAGGTGAGAGATCACTGGGGGAACTTTGACAAAGTGGATGGTTTAGTGTCAGAGTGGTTTGGTGGTCATACGGAATGGAGAATTTCAGTTCTCATTCATATTTTTTTTCTTTGTATGTTGGTCTTGCCTGAGAAGTTGCCTTGGTTTCAGGCAGTGCTCATGGGTAAGAGGTTTACATGGCATGCAAGTCCATGTTGATGGTGAAAGGAATAGTTTTGAGTTCTTACAGGGTTTTTGGTATTGCTGTGTAGGTCTTCAGCAAGTCAATTGCGCCAGCAGTGTTTGGGTTGGCTATGCTTTGTGTGGGACAAATGTCAACACACACTGGGTCCTTGGCAGGACAGGCAGCCCTTGAGGGCTTTTTAGATACTAAGATACAGCCCTGGATTCATCAGTCAGCAGTCAGGATGGCTGCAATACTACCCACTGCTTTCTTTGCCTGGCGTTATGGAAATGAAGGTCTATACCAATTACTGGTACTTGCACAGGTGATTTTAGCCCTGCTGCTTCCCTTCACAGCACTTCCTCTTATCAAAGCATCTGCTTCAGAGGCACACATGGGTTCGTTTAGAATGTCACTGCCAGTTGAGGCTCTGGCATGGGTCTCTGTTGCCATGGTCGTTGTTGCCGACATCTGGCTGGTATTTGATGTGGTTCTTCAAGAAATTGACGAGTTTGCTGGCTTTGCTGCGCACCTGGAACATCTGCTGGGGACAGATTCATTCAGCAATTATGGAGGGGAGACTGTAAATGCGACTGTATTTGCATTGGCACTAGTAGGGATCAGTCTGTGTATCGGGTTCTTGGTTTGGTTGGTCGTGACACCTCTGCGGGTTGACCGGGAAGCAATGGAGAGGAAGTGGGTTGAAGAGTATGAACAGTTTGAGAGGAATGAAGTTGCTGAGAGGCTCCGGATAGGGGCTCCCATACACTATGAGCTGAGTGATCCTAAGTTCATGAATGAACTGTCAAAAACAAATGGAATAAATCAAGAAAGAGATGATCTGTCTGCTTGGAAAGTACCATCAATGAGGACATCTACATACAGCCTTCCTGAAGAAAGTGGCTCCAAAATTCGGGAGCTTCTGCGATCACCTGATCTTCTCCAAGTCCTTGAACTAGTGACACAAACTGAGGGCATGAAAGCAGCAGATCCTCGAAGGATGCCTGAAATTTCTAGAACTTTTGAGGACTTGGCACTTGTGGAGGTTTTGAAACCTTCTGAGGAATCTAGAGCCACTATGGATGAAATTCCACCCAAGATTGTAGAAACCTCACAAGATCTAAGATTTGGTGAAAACTTAGGGGACCACCCAGATGATACAGAAATCTTCAAGGTACTGGAAGTAGTTCCCCATGACCTTGATCGCATGGATTCACTAGACAGTTCATCTGCTATTGTGGAAGATGACATCTTGGCGGACCTAGACTCCGCTGAGGATGTTGTAACTCTCCCTGAACCAGAATCCCAGGTTTTAGAAGATGCAGAGCTGGAAAGGTTGGTAAACTCTTCAGGCTCCATTTCTGCTGATGACTCCAAATGTGCAGATTTACCAGCTGAAGTAACATTAATAACAAAAACAGGAATGGTGCCAATGCCACCCTGCGCTGAGCTGCCTGCAGGTGATGTGGGGTCTGCAGATGATTTGGGGTGCATGGGTTTGAAAAAAGCAGAGTCTCAGGTGGATACTGAGCTGCTGGAGAAAGATGATGATGAGGGTGATGGCTGGGAGAATCCTGAGCATGGAGGTTTGGTGGTTGATACAATGGTAACAGGAAGCCTTGGTGCCAATTTGGGTTCCATTGCGCATGACAGTTCCTCTTCCATCAGGAGTGTGGGAGGCAGGACGGAGACCACTGAAGAAATTGTGTGCAGGAGTGGAAGTGGAAGCCTCTCCCGTATTTCAGGACTTGGACGTGCAGCTCGTCGACAGTTTGCAGCCATTCTTGATAATTTTTGGAGCAGATTGTTTGACTTGCATGGGCAGCCTGTAAAAGGGCATGGCAGTGCAACCAGTGGCAGGATGACTGGTGGTGGAGCAGTAGGACGAGGACCACCTATCAAGCAGCAGGTGGATCATGGTTCACTGCCAGTGCAGTCAGGCTCCATAGACACCTATGACAGGGATAACTATGGCTTGCTCTTGAAACCAAAATGGGGCCTGCCGAAAAAGGGTAGTCTCAGTGACCAAGTGGGCCAGATGGATGCCTACATGAGAGCACACTCTCATGCAGCAGCCTCAACTTCGTTACACTTTCCTGGACATTCACATGACTACTCTGGCAGATCAGAGAACCTCTCTCCATATACCAGTGAGCGGCAATACTCAAGCCTGCATTTTCCTTTGTATCCAGAAGAAACAGAGAAGCAACCTGCCACAATACATGGTTACCGATCTCCCTCATTTCTAGGTCGCACTGTCACAACAAGCCCTGCACACATGGATATGCATGCATTCAGGTCAGCACGCACCCTATCAGGTCAAGCTCGTCCACAGCAACCTCTAGGCATTGGGGTGGAAAGAGAGAATGACAATTACCAGTTGTATGGCCATAGTCTTCAAAGTGATAGTAGAATCTCTTTGCAGGATACAATTCAATCACTTCGCTCATCTCAGCAGATTGTTGATTCACTGGGTGGAAGGATTCCAGTTCACTCCCAAGTAAGTGACCACTTGGTTTTTGAAGAAGGGTATGGGGGACAGCCAGATTCAGGTCCTAGATCTTGGGACTCATTGCTGACACGTGCAGCTCTGGGTCGTCTAGCATACCGAGCAACCGGAGAACTGGACATACCCACTGGTTTTGCTCATTCTCCTGTCACAAGAGGAGCAGGACGTGGTGACCGAGCTCCTCTTTCTTTTGATCAAATCTCCCCTTCTCAATCTTGCAGAGATGGGTTTTCCATTCAGTCAGGGCATCTGGAAAAGCAGTCCTCCTTGTGGTCAAGGGAACCCTCTGAGCAGCTCTTTGGTGCTCTCGATGGGAGTCTTGGTAGGGTTAAGGGTGGTAGTGTCCAAGCCTCAGGACAGAATGGGAATCTTGATCGGTTCACAACAGCAATTGGCCCAGAAGGCATCACCAACACTGCCACTAGTCCTGTTCATGGAGGGGATTTTGAGCTTGAAGTGATGGAGAGTCTCCGTTTGTGTCTCAGCAAGCTTCTGCAGTTGGAGGGCTCAGAGTGGCTCTTCCGATGGGACAATGGGTCAGATGAGGATCTAATTGCTACTGTTGCAGAGGCACAAAATTTGACCCTGGAAGCAGAGGCCCATGATCAGAGTAGCAGTACAGAGCAGTGGCAAGTGCATGGTCATCCTGTGCCATCACTTTTTGCTAGCAATGACCCACAAAGGATCTCATACTGCGGTGTTTTTTGTGTGTGGGGGAGTAACTTACTCGTTAGCTTTGGAGTATGGTGTATACATCGTGTGTTGGAGTTGTCTCTGATGGAAAGCCGTCCCGAGCTCTGGGGGAAGTATACTTATGTGTTGAATCGCCTTCAGGTATTTGCCCATATTAACATGTGATTGAGTAATTACACATAAGGCAGACCTGGATTGCTGAATTCTTCTTTGTCTTTTACATCAGTTACAACACCCCAGGTACACCCCGTGTCTCTAGTCTCTACATCACATCTTCAAGAAGCACCTCACTAAATTGCATTGGGTTATCTGTGACCAGGGCATTTTGGAACCAGCATTTTCAAAGCCACGTGTAGTACCATCACTTTGTAGCTGCTTTTCGGAACCAGGATCAGCAGAGAACCTGGGGAAACAAGGACTGACTGCGAGTCGACAGAGGAGTTCCCGGGACTCTGGAATTGGGGATCCTTACAGTCCTTCAGTAGGAGGTGGATTGAGTGATGCATACCCCTGGCCTTGGGGCCATGAGTCATCTAGCTTGAAAGGAAGGGGGGCTGATGCTACCATCTTCTTGGAGATGATCAAGGAGGTTGAGGCAGCAGTTGGCTCTCGTAAGGGTCGTACAGGAACAGCTGCAGGAGATGTTGCATTCCCGAAAGGAAAAGAAAACTTGGCATCAGTATTGAAGCGGTATAAGAGGCGCTTGGCTAACAAGCCCCCTGGTTCTCTCGTTGCAGGGGGAGGGGGACGGAGAGGCAATGGATATGCCTAACCACCTTTTTTTGCAGTGCTCCTATATATGGTGCTGTTGCCCCCTTCTAGAAATTGTGGCCCTTCCCTAAAGTGTGTCCCAAGCTTAGAGCCAGATGACAGAGGACTACCAAGTAAGATCAGTTGCTAAGAGTGCACTTGCTTTTTTGATGAGGTATCATTGTAATCAGGGCAGTCCATATGCTTGCAATGCTTCGGAGTCGCCTCAGTTTCTCAGCTACAAATGCAGGTGTGTCCTGCCTTGCTGGGCTTATGACCCAAAATCTAGGTTGTCATGGCGATGCCATGACTGTGTTGGATAATGGCCTGTTTAGTCTCACCAGCACTAGCACTGTGCAAATGTGGTGATGTTAATTCTAGCTTCTGTCAGGCAGGGTCCTTCCATTACCAATGTCAAGAGACAAAGCTTGGTTGTGATGACATTATCAGGCTGGCTAAATGTTGGGCACTTTATTTTCTGTCTGGGCATATCCTAGGCAGGTCAAGAGAACCCTTTTCCTTCACAGTCTGTCACTGTGTAAGATGTCTCAACAATAAGTGCCAGCCTGCAAACAAGCAGATTCTCTTGGGGAACTGCAAGTTATCATGTTTCTAAATGAGCAATTGCTTTTTCATTGATCTGTCCATACATGGCATATCTTTTAAGCTCCTTTATTGTTTGTGAAATCAATTTTTTTGACATTGTTGATTGGTTGACTGTCAGAAGTTTTTTACAGCATTGTATGAAGTTGCATTCTTGCTGCAGTTGGCAGTAGTGATGCTCAAGCTGTGGCTAGATTGTGATGGTCAATCTCTGATTGCTGACTTAGAATGCCTTCCAGTTGCTGTGGGCCTCATTGTTCTGGATTCAAAGTGACTGAAGGTTTTGGGTGAAGCTATGATCCAGGAACCATGTTGTTTGCAGGGACAAGGTGGAGTAGGTGGATTTATAAGAATGCTCAGTTACAAAATTTTCCATCAACTGAGAACCACTGAAGCATGTGGTTAAAGCTCAGATCTTCAGATTGATAACCCAAGCAATTGTCCCAAAGCAAACAACTACCAGCAGCCTTAAAGCAGAGCCTAGTTGGGGATCCCTTTCTCAAGTCATCTTTTTTCTTTCACTCTCTGAGGCCGTTATCAATAGCCAGTTTTAAAGGTTCTTGAGGCTTTATGGTTCTAAAGTTTTCTTTGTTTCTCAGATGGTCAGTCTTATCATCCTTCTGAAGAACATAGGCCACCCTCTAAAGGGTCTGTAAAAGAGGACTAGAGGGTTGCTCAATAATGGGAATTTTCTTTTTGGAGTTTCAGAACTCAGAATCTGTGAACTGATTTTGTATAGAGTCTTGTAAGTGTGGAACTTTTTAAAGCTTGCTTAGTCCCTGTTTGTCTTTTCCCCTGCTGTCAGTTATTCTATGTTTTTTCTTCTTTTCCCCCCTCTGCTTGTCTTTATGTTTCTTCCCTTTCTATGTTGTTAGTTGCAATCTAGTATCATGGCTGAGTCCTCCCCTTGCTTCTAGACTTGCAACAGAAACTTGGTACCTAGGTTCGTAGTTACATTGGCCTACATGCACTGCAGGGAGCTGATGAAGTTAGTGGGGAAGTTGGGATACATAAGTTGCTATCATATACACTATCATGGTTTCTGAACAAGTGAGAGACTCTCACTTTTGTTCATACTGCTTGTTTCATTGATTCTTCATTTTAGTTCATTCCTTATGTGTTGGTCCTCCCTCCTAGTTCTGAAAGTCTGTATCTGGAAGTCTTTCTTTGACTTCCAAGGAAACGTTTAAACCTTGTTTTGGCTTTCTAATTTGTGAGCACAGAGATTCTTGATTCTCACGAGAGTTATTTGTCTCCATGGGTTACTGTTAAGAGTTTCAGGTCAAAAAAAAAATGCTTCTCCTCGCTGAAGGCTGAAGAAAAGCAGCAAAGTTTTAAAACTGTGTAACCTATTATGCAATTGCCCAAACATACCATGCTGCAGCAACAACAAGCCCTAATTTAGGAGACTGTTTTAAGTGCCAATCTCTCAGGAAAACAATGTAAAAAGAAACACCATAGCCAAAAATGAAATCATTAATACTCTATTTGAAATTTGAGAAGCACTTGGAGATCCCACACTTAGGAGTGTTATATTTTTGACATTTTGCAATCAGTGGTATATTTGTTCTAAGTTTCAAGATGAGAGACATCGAACTTGGAATCATATTTTTTCACATACCCAAGTTATGCAAACCTATCTACATATTTTCATGACTGATATTATAACCGCATAGTGTATGATACAACATACATATCAATCCTTAATCTTGGAAATTTGTCTGCAAAATTTGTTTGTGAACTTCTTTGCTTCTTTGAAGAGAAAAGTTTGAGTCCAAATCCTTCCCTTTGAAGGGCAGAGTTGACAGTAGCCCTTCAAAGGGAAGGTTGGGAAACCCTTCAAAATTCAAGGCCTATTCATGAGTTTCTAGGACATGGTTGGCCCTCTGACTGCAAGTATAAGTATTAAGTAATGGATATATACTTCATTTTTTTTGGAAGGTTTTTTGCCTGTTAATGGGGTAGTAATTCCTGGGGATATCCAAACTTGATGAATTTTCACCAAAAAGAGAATATGTTATGAGTTTCTCAAGGGTCTAATATCACACAAGGAACTAAAAGGCAGGAGTCAACCATCAGCCATGCCAATCCCTATTTGATTAGTGTTTTGGTCCACATAGCTGTAGATGGTTTATACTTTTGCCAGTGTTTTGTGAATATATCTTTTTACCCAGATGTACATGCCAGGTACAAATAGGGTATATTATTTACCCTAATATATTCTCCTATAATTAATATACTCTAATGAAGCCTGTATCCAGTGGTATGTAAATCTGAAAAATTGTGTTCTTTGTATAAACTTGGATTTATGTTTAAAATATCCATACCCAAAGTTGCATATGTTTTGGTATCTAAGTGAAAACAACAAGGGTAAGCATGACTTAAGCCCTAAACTTTGTTAATTCCATTAATTAGATGGGGGTGATCCTTAAGTTTTTTTTTTGGTTTGCAATGAGTCATTTTGATTGACCCATCAAAATAAATAAATAAATAAAAACTTTGAAACCTCTACAAAATAGAAGTTTTTATGTGAAGATGTAGTGCCTTCCTTTTTCCCTCTTCCTTACAACACTACGCACATGTCTCGGCTTGTCACATTTTAAAGTCGCTTGTTTTTCGCTATATCTATGTGATCATATCATTGACGATCTAAATACCCATTTGCTTTAGTGTCCCTGCAAAAACAAATGTATGGTAGTTCACAATACATTTTAAAATATTGTTGCGGCTATTGTTTTGGAGAGTGGAACACATGTTTAGAAGGAGGTCTCTCACCTTTTTCCTCACCACACCTAACAACAAATTGATATCTTTATTATCATAAACAACTTTTGAACCTTGATGGACATCATCATTGTTAACCTGACTCACACAAATATGGTGCAACAAACATTGACGATGACAACACATGCAGTGATGATGGCTACTCAGAAAAAGACATGGTCATACCTTAAACGAACATTAGATGATGATTTCATTTCCTTTGCTATTGAAACATATGGGTGTTTTCATTTTGATTTTTATTCATTTTTATCACTATGCACAAACCACTATCATGTGTCATGTGGTTTTCTTTAGTCCCCTTAATGCTTGTTTTTTACTATAGTAATATATGTTTATAGCCCTACAATGTGCACAAGCTATAATGTTTCTTCAATGAGCTATTGCACTTGGTCGGGGATTTTCATCTCTTCCATACATCATAGCTAGTGCACCGCTATCATTAGCCAATTTGTGACAATTTACAATTTTCATCTTAGGTTTCCTTTGTTATTGTTAATTGTCATCTTGTGGTTATGAGTCCTTTTTGCATAGGGTTTTTACCTTTTTTTTTCTTTAATCTGTGTCTACTTGTGTTCTTGTTTGCCTTTGAATTTTTGATAGATGGGTTCCCATCCTTGATTTTTATTTATAAGGTTTTTCTTCCCTTTGGCACTATATAGGGGAAAGGTTGATAACTCATTTCAACCCATATGGATAAAATTAAGGAATCTTAATATATAGTAAAAATGCATATGTTAGTCAAGGATGAATCAAACACTTTGATTCTTACATTGTGACATTGTATTGAACCTTTGAAAATTGTCTTCAAATTTTCAAAATGTGAAATATTTAAAATTTTAATTGAAAAAATTATATATATAGATTTTTTTTTTTTAACCTCAAAAATGATTATATGGTCACGGGATACCCCAAGCCCTACTCATCATTAGAAAACTTAATTTTTTGATACCTAGACCCTAACCTGATGAATTTTTTTGAATCCTAACCCCAATGGATAAATAAATTGAAAAAAACCATATGTCCTTCCCCAAGAAATATTAAAAACAACATACATGCACAACACTGGATTATACTCAGGCAAGGGTTATACCCACATAACAATTCAGCTCACCACCATGGTTAGCCAAGGAACTGGAACCCAAACAAAATCTGTTTCGTAACCACTTATCATCCATCCTTCATGGTGCATGGTGCATTTGTGGGTGCTGGTTCATTCCCATTGGTTTTGCCATGTTCTTGTTGGAGTCCATTGACAGGACAAAAAAAATTCAACACCCAAAACTATGTTCAACATGTAAACTATCCACCCTACAAAATATGTGTAACAAGTCTTACCCTTTTCTTTCCTTGTTGGCTTATGAGGCAGCCTGCTGCCCCACCATCAACTACAAAAACAAAAGTAAAGAGAGAATCTAAGAAGGGCCCAACAGACAATACTAGTAATGCTCTTTTTACACTAGAGCCTGAAAGCCCATGACCATCATAATAGGAAACCTATGATTGAAACAACTGCTGTCTCAGGGTTAAAGTTCACTCTACAGAAAGGTTGAAGGAACAAGGAATTGAGGAAATGTAAATGGATAAAAAATTAGCATTAAATGCACTATGAATAATGTTTCATGGTCTAATGGAATTGGTGTTTGTGGTGGGCCGAACACCAACTCCATTAGATCATGAGCTCAAAAAAATTATGATTGGTCATATTTTGATGGTTTAAATTCTTTTTTATTAATAAATTTTTTTAGAGCTGTGTCAAGCATTCATTAAACCATGAGACCAAAAAGCCATGATTGGTCTACAAATTTTTTATCATAAATTTTTCTCAATTTTGAAGGTGAGCACAAAGTCTGTTAGAGATGGTCCAAAATAACTATGATTGATCAAGTTTTTAACATAACTTTTTCTCACAATTTTAAAATATTCTTTGAAAAAGGTGAGGGCAAAGTTCACTAGCCCATTGGCCCAAAAAGCCATGATTGGTTTTTTTTATCTTTCATATTTTTTTCTCTCCTATAAATGGTGATCCTACTTGCTGACACGCCAAAATGAAGAAAATGGAGAAAGAAAAACTTGGAAGGAAAGTGATGAAGGAAAAAAAACGGAGAAATTCTAAACCAGTAGTAAAAAAAAAGTTACATAGAATTAAAGTTTTAAATCAAAATTTACATAAACTAATTAATTGTTTTGGCTTTATTATAATACGTTGGTACATCAATAAAAGTCTATATTCACTTTACATTATACGTCACAACCTCAGCCCACACATAAATGATTTCTGAATTTCCATGGGACGGCCTTTGGATGTGTTTTGAGGGCTCTGGGGCCCAACATTTTCCTAGTTATGGTCCTTCACCATAGTGTTAAGAGGGCTTAATTTTACCTAGTTGCTGCAGCTAGGAGCCCAGAGGTTTTCTAGTGCGATGGGTCCACCATGTCGTTGGCACATGATCCCAGGAGAAGGGACGATTATAAGCAAGTGGGCCCTCTCCCATGTTTAAACTCTTTCGATACACAGAAAAGCCTATGAAAGAAAGGTGTTGTTCCCATAATTTGGAAAGAGTTGAACATCAGCCACAGATAATGTAGTGGTGTCACCCCAGAAATCAGGAGTCTCACATAGTAATTCTGATATGTTCAACACCACATTAGACATTTTTTTCCCCAAAAGGTTCACATTCAACAAACCACTTTAAAATGTTGCAAACAACATATGTATATATATAAGTACCCCCAATTTCTAATGGGGGTATTAGCCCAAGCAGAAAATGTTGATGAATAGTTTTGGAAATAGAAATTTCATGCAGCCAATGGGAAGGCTCAGCATGCACTCAAAGTGCCTTGGCTTTTTTTCTTTTGAATTTTGGGTGGGGTGTTCCCAACATGTGTCCCTTCAAGGTCCTAATGTGTTCCCATCAGGTTCCCAATGTGCTCCCCAAGAGTGCTCTCAATAGCACCTCGCTTTAATCCCATATGTTTTGCCCAAAGTCCTCCCTTTCTCACCTATATAGCTGGGCCAAAGGGGCAGGCACTGCATCTTTACATGGAATCTTCTATTTTGGGGAGCCTCCATAAGTTTCAACCTTTTGCTGTGATGGGCCAATCAAATTGGCTCATTGCAGAAAAACAAAGTTGGACTTGTGAGGCACCTCCAACTGATTCATATGAAACAGAATAAGTACCCCCAGTTTACATGTATGATGAACATGTACAAGGCTTTGATATTGGACATAACTATTAAATTATCTGGTGGAAAAGGGTATGTGTTCCCTGGGAAAATCAAGGGCTTTCTGATATGATACCATATCCTGATTTTTATTTGCAAACAAATTGGAAAAAAAGCTTAAATTGACCATCTGTGCCATGTTGGTTCCAAAGTCAAGCTGACATAATGATGAGTTTCTCTTTCTCGGAGGCGGAAACTTTGCATGCAGAACCCAACAGTTCATGATTGGTCACACTGCACACATCCTACCATTTCTCCAGCTCCTTTGTGGTATGTATAACAAGTAATTCTCTTACAGTGCGACAAGCATGTTCAACACCCAGCTTATGTTCAACAAAATAGTTATATCCTACATCTACATCCTTGTGGATCCTACCCATCTTAAACTGGAGTTTCTTGAACTCTGTTGTGAGCCCAATGTTGGAATTGAGTGTGAAAACAGCTGAAGCTCCTATGAATTGGTTGGATTGATCTGTTAAGACTTTTCAATCCCAAAGACTATCAAATGAAGGTGATTATTTGAAGATGGCTCTGCCTATGTATGTGCAGGGACTGGACTGATGCCAAGGATGTTATTGTGTAGGTGTCCATGGTAAGTTCTCAAGGAGAGTGAATCTTCCTTTGCAATTGACAAAACCTTTATTTTGGTTTTGTCCTTTTTTGCATGTAAATCAACATCTCCCGTGTGAACACAACTATGTTAACCATGTTAAACAATGCTTGTATGTTCAATGAACGACACATCATTGGGAGATTTCATCATGGGCCTCAGTTGAAAATCAGGCCAAGACTTTTGACAGGTGGCTGGTGCTGAATCTCAATGGGCACATGAGCATGTTCATCAATTAACACCTAGGTTATTCCAAATAGGGACCACAGTGAACCAGCACCCACCAGCACACCATGAAGGATGGATGGTAAGTGGTCAGGAAACAGTTTTCTGTTGGGTTCCAGTTCCGTAGCTAACTATGGTGGTTAGCTCAGTTGCTTTTTTTTACTACCTACCTACTGACAACCCACAAGCAGGTAGGTAGATAGTAAAAACAGTCCTTACCTATATAGAAACCATCTACTTACCTAGTAGTTACCTATTTTCCTACCTATCTACCTATATATGAGACCTATTTCTTACATTATTGGTTACCAGGGTGAAACCATATACTAACTCAGTTGAGGTTCATCCACAACTGAGTAATAACAGGCATCCAGTGGATGGTGTGCTGGTGGGTGGTGGTTCACTGTGGCCCCGAATAGGTACAACAAATTCAAAAACCCATTCTGTGCAAGATTTCCAACCTCCAACTATGTCTATCTCTATGTCTAACAAACCTGGTATTCAAGCGTGTCCGCAATATACTGTGTGGTGTAGGGGTTGATGCCTCTCCTTGTTGGCGGACTCTCTCCAAGGCCACAAAATTCAGCTATGGTAATTGAAGCATTCACTAATAGGTATGATTGACTATGTCCCCACAATTCATGCCCCTTCCATTAGCCTAGGCCAAAAATGGCTACCAACAGAATTAAAAATAGAAATCCCACCCAGCTAATAAAGTGAGGAAACATGCATTTAAGATGCTCAATTTTTTTCCTTAGGGTGGGGGTGGGAGCATGGGATTCGTTGGGAATTTTATGTTCTCACTATGTTCCATATGGTTCTATCATGTTTCCACCCAGTTCTCAATATGTTCCCAATAGCACCACACTTAACCCCATATCCTTTGCCCAAAAGTTCTCCTCTTGTAACCTACAAGGAGAAACCTACAATATATCTAGTTTGGGAATTCCCAAAGTCTGATCACAATTTTTTGTGATGGGCAAATCAAGGATGCTCATTACCAAAAAGCCAAAAGAAAATTGAACATTTGGGTTCTCCCCAACTAATTAATACTATGCTAATAAAGTATAGTTCACAGTAATTATTACTTAGTTGTGGGGTTATATGGTCCCACACTATACTATACACACTATGTAATGAACACAATTTTGTAGTGCATTTTTTATCTTTCAGCATCTATTCTCCGCATAAACTTGCCATGTCAACATATGACTGAAGTATCCTTTCTTCATTTGATGTTCAACATGTTGAATATAATCATGCCCAATGGAATGGCAATCAAGCATGGGCCAAAGTAATAAATAAATAAATAAGATGAAGGTTTTTGGACGGTTTGTTTGATTTGATGCAAAATTAATGGCACAAAATATATGTTGAATCCTCAACATGCAATTATGTTAAACATGTCTAGCACCCAACTATGTTTAACTAGGAAGCTAGCTTCTCTTCTCTCTCTTCTGTGCAAATTTCTCACCTGTGATTGGATTCAATTATCTGCAATGGTTTACAGAAATGAAGTTCAAAGGAAACTCACACATGTGTGAAACAATGTTAGCATGTGTTATGTACTATGGGGACTAGGTCTAGACCTGACACTTCGAGGGACAGTTTCTTTGAAATTACAAGGTCTGTAGCTTGGTGTCCCAGACCATGCCACCACAGCCAGAACACCAATGTAATATGGCCCAAATTGACTTGGACATGACAACCCTTAACTTGGTCCAAAAGGTGATATTTTCCCACATCTAGCTTCTAGAGTTCCAACAATTTGTTTTAAAAGTTCAATCTATTTACTATATTGAACCTTCTATTTGAACCTGACTCAAAACTACTGGGGAATGTCAAGCATTTCTAGGATATGAATGAGTCTCTAGAATAAGGCTGATATGGCCCTTCACTACATGCAGTGCATACATATATGCTTTGCTTTTTGGGGCAACATTTCACACCTAGTGAAAATAGTGATTCCCCGGGGTTTCAATCTTCCATAATTTAAAATAAAAAAGAGAACTTATGAGCTTCTCAACTGCTGATCGATTGTCCCACAAGGAACCAAAAGGTGAAAACAGCCAAAACACAAGGCTCACCCATCCCAGTCTCTATTTGACTGGTGTTTCAAAAGAGTTGCAGCCCGGGTCGACATAGGTGTAATGATCCATGCTAGGTTCGATTGACATGTTGAACAGCTCCATGTTTACCAAGTTCACATGGAGTTAAGGAGCCAGCCTTGGAGACATGACTTTTGAGGATATCTAGCAAGATTATTACACCACAGAGGCCTCAGCTAAACCTAGTTTGAGGCTTCTGCCCTCCTGTTTCCTCTCAAGGGTTCTGCCATGTTCTTTCTGGATGTACAGTCAATGGACAGGATCAACAACCAAACTATATTGAACATTTAGACCACCACCCTACATTATGTTTAACAAGTTCAACAAGGCTCAAGTACCTGCAAAATGATGTCACATCCTTTCTGTTTCCTTTCCTGTGAATAATATGCCCCTCTGTCAACCACTGAAAGAAAAGGTTAATAATCCATGCTCAATTCAGAAATTACATATTCCACTATAGGAACAATCAATGATCAACATATTGAACAACTCAATGTTCATCATGGGAATTCTCAACAATGAAACACAACTTTTGAGGATCTGTAAGAAGATTTTGAGACGACAAAGGCTAGAATTATCTGAAGGATTTTTGTCGTGTTTGTTCTCAATGCAGTCAATGGATAGGACCAAGTTCAACTCTCAAACTATGTCTAACATTTAGACCATCACCCTATAACTATGTAAAACAAGTTATAACTATGACTATGTAAAACAAGTTCAACAGCACTTAAGTATCTGCAAAATGATGTCCCACACTTTTCTTTTCTTCCTGAGTCCAAATGCCGCAAAAAAATTTCAAAATTTGGCAGAAAATTTCCCAGGAAATAGGGAATAGTGACATGAATTTTCGCAATAGCATGAAATTTTGCACCCAAATAAACCATTGCCATACATGAGCTAGAAATACATAGTGCATAAAATTGATCCAGGAGCAGTTCACATAGAGATCCATGGTGTGGACACAAGGAATCTTGCCCTGTAGCCTAAACATTTCTCTGGGTCCCTCCAAAAATAGCTGGCTCATGGGCCCCTCACACAGCTCAGGAAGCTGCAAAACATGTTACAATCTTCACATGTTGTTACTTTTAATTTCGCAGGAAAATATGGAAGGTGTCAATCCTTTGCTTATATTGCCCATTATGAAAAAAATCCTTTTGGAGGGTAAAATGTTGAGTTCGAAGAACTGGACTCCATAGCTGCCAAGAAGGCCCATGTGAAATCATTCAAGAACCCAAATTCAGTGTATTGGACATTTAGGGGTTAAAAAGTTAGAATTTAATTCACTTTGAATTTTTGCATTCATGTTAACATGTTGAGCCACCTATTAGTATGCCACATCCTCGAGACGGTTGAGTTTCACTTTTTGTTTTCACAACTTAAGTCTTCAAATTCATGATAAAATGTTAAATTTTTTGAAACTCATAGGCTAAATGATGGTTCTGAGATTTCAAGATGTGAAATTATAGCTTCATGAACAGGTTGTTTGGGGGGGTGGGGGGGTTTTCCTTCCAATTTTGTGAGGTAGATGGACTGGTGATTATCAACAAGATGACTTAGCCAAATTTGCTATAGGTCATAGAGGAAAGAATAATTTTTTTGGAATCCAATATTCTGGTGACATGCTATGGTCTAAATCTAGTTATTTGTACTTTTTTTCCTCCAAATATGGCATATTGTGCTGTTTTTCCCCCAAAGAGCTTTGCTGGATTCACAACCTCCTCTTTTTGTCACCAAGGGGTGATATTTAGCCCAGACCAGAACACTGTTCATGAACAGCAGTTTTTTGTTTCAATTTTGTGATATTGAAATTCAAGAATTTTCCCAACAAAATAGCCCATATTAGTCGAATTCACACTGTATAAACAAAATCTTCCAAACTTTTCCCATGTTTTTTTCTCAAATTATGACAAAATGTTTCCAAACAAAACACCATTGTTCATGAAGATTGTGTACACTTATATTCTAATGACCAAAAATCACAAATTCCATTGCATACAAACTGTTGGTTTTCTCCAAAAAAAAATTGATTCCAAAAAACTGCCAAAAATTTGCTGAAAATACACGTTTCATTGGAAAAGCACATTTTTCTGAAGAAATTCGCAAAATAGCAAAATATTACCACAGAAAAACTCACTGGTTTGAACATACTCATCATACTCATGTTCCTAAACCTTAAATCTCCATGTGAACAAGCTTGGTACCTAACTCCAGTGCACTAGATTACCATAGTAAAGCAATGTATCCATATTGAATAAATACAAAATATACAAAGCTAAATAAAAAGCTCTTTTAAATTACTATGTGCACATTTTCTGTGCAATAAAAAGGATAAACCAATGATTTGTGTGTGTAGTAAAAGAGGATGAAAAAGCAACCAAAAAAAGAATTATTGGTAAAAGCCCAAAGATAAGGCACACAAAATAAGCTAACCACCAGGATTACAAGGGGGGCAAGTTCATAATTGAAAAAAGATCTGGTACTACACACCACCATACATCCATTGCAGTGTGTTTAGTCTGTCTTGGTTATATCTTATGACAATCAAACATAGACTATCAACATTTAAAACTATTTTTCCGAGCCCACAATAAGTTACCACAACACCACCTCTCCCAGTTTTGGACACCCATTGAACATTGAATACTAATCTCAGAAGAAAATGCAACAGAAGAAAAGCACCACATAAATACAATTTGCTATAACCAAATTAAAAGTTGCTGGAAAAGTGTTTTTTGTGAGAGGGTTTAAATTCTGAACTCAGACAGAAAGTGCCAAGGAAGCCAGCCCAATCATCGGCTGATTTGCTCCACCTACAGCCAAAATGGTAGGGGCTGGCACACCAGTAGTATCTGTGGACCCTTCATTGGCTGAGCTGCCAGTGAGTAGATTGTTCATCAGGATTCCACCTTCCAGCAATGTCCGTGCATCACCTCTGTTTGAAATTCCTCCATCTTGATTAGCTGCCCAGCAACACAGCCACATCTTGAAACACTATGTTATCATCATCTGACATAACAACCAAATTTGATTGAAGGTTTAATAAACTAAGAACTAAGAAGCAATGAAGGCGGCATGACGTGGACAAGGCAAATCTAAGAAAGGGGCATTAGCCTCAACAAAAAGGTTGGAAACTAACAGAGCATACAGATTGGAAATCATAGCAACTGCAGCCCAATGTTCTACATGTTGCACCATGCCTTATTCGCATATTTTTGCAGAGAGCTTTAGCTTGATTATCTACATATAAGTCTGCTATGGAAATATAAAGTTAGACTCCTGTCTGAGCCAAAGAACTAAAACTGTTAGACATGATGAACTAACCCAAACATGTACAGCACACACCATGTAATTTCATGGCTTTTTAGTAGTCGAAATCTCCTACAACCAGACTTTTTGCTGCTAATTTTGTATTGCACTTGATGCTAGAACTCCTCTCAAATTCCGAGATTGGACTTGAAGATTGATCATCTCCCAGCATCACAACTCCGGAGTGTAGAGGAGCTTGGAATCAAGCAACTGAGCACTTTGCCCATTCAATGCCTAGTCTAGCAATCCTACTGCATAGCAGTAAAGGAAGCAAGTTAATTCAAACGCTGCCAATCTCAAAAGCAATTGTACTCTTGCTAGGCACCATAAAATCAAAGACCACAAGAAGAGGGAGAAATGAAGCTTGTAACTGGTGTATTGTCTTCATACCTGCAGACTCCACAGTTCCTGCTGGTGAAGAAGAAATCAGATTCCCAGCATTTGGGGATGCAGATGAAAGTGACCTCCAAATGCTGAAGGCTACTGTGATGATGATAATGAAGACAATCCCCACCTTCATCGCGAATATTATGTCATCAGCAGAGAAAGCACCTGATGCAGCTAGGACTGCCTGTGCAGGGGACTTGGCAACTGCATCAGTGAATGACAACACCCGACCCATCTCTTGGCTTTTCCTGAACTTTGTTGTGAGTCTGATGGTGGAATAAACAAAAGCTCAAATTAGCTTCTATGAACTGGTTGGATTGATCAGCACCTCAAACACTCCTCTCAGCATCCCAGGAGTTACATCAAAATGAAAATGATTGTTTGTAGATTGCTCTACTCTATTTATATTTTCCAGGTATTTCCTAATTGGACATGTTTGACATAAAATACATATTTGGGGAGAGCAAACATGTTGAACAAAAGATGCATATCCAATGAGAGGCCGAACAGACGAGATTTTGAGCCAGGGCAATCATCAGTTAAAATCAGCTCAAGACTTCTGACAGGTGGCAATGTGCCCAATCTGCATGGACACTTTGGGAGCATGTTCAACAAATACCACCTAGTTCCTTGTAACTGCTGGGCGCAACAAATTCCACACCCCATTATGTGCAACATGTCCAAGCCCAAACTATTTCTATCTCTATGTCAAACAAAGGTGACATCCAACCCATGTCCACCCTAAATTGTGGTGGTGAGTTTGCTGGCTAATCTCATTGTTGTTGGCAGAGTCTCTCATTTTACACTAAGTAACCTTAGCTTACATTCCTATAAAAATTACTTTGTAGGATCCAATTACAACTGCACGCCGAATGCAGTTCTGTCCAACATTTACATTTTTTCCTGTTCAGATTCTTCACAAGAACTTTCCATGCCAATTACATGATTTAACTAACCTTTCTTTATTTCATGTTCAACATCTGGATCAGAGTTGTGTCCAGGAGGAAGGTAGGAAACATTGCATGTCACTGGATATGATTTTATTTATCTTTATTTGATGTTCAACATGTTGAACACAACGATGTCCAATACCAAGGCAAGGTACTGAGTGTGGTTCAAAGCTACCAACAAACTGAAATTTCTGGATGGTTTGTTTGCAATGCAAAGTGGATGGACCAAACAATTTGTCAAAGTATCAACATGTAACTACACCCTTGACAATCTTAGCACCCAACTACTTTTAACCAGGAAGCTCTGTTCCATTATGTGCTAGAAACTTTATGTATTGACTAGAGTTACCTGTAAAGTCACCCAGTCTTCACCCTGTCTTTGGGCCTGCTTTCACCCTTATCCCCTCTTTAAGTGGTATCTGCAAAGGAAAGAAATCTTATTAAATCTCAGTATGAAATGCTGAAACTCAGGATTTAATGTACAAGGTTCAAGACTAATTATAGTAATTTGTATAGGTAGGAGCAGTGAAAATATATGTAGCAACAGTGGAGGCACTGAGGAAAAAGGAAAGACAGGATGAAACTCAATTTACCATCAAAATTCATGGAAAAACTAGTTTGGGTCCCACTTATTTCGTTTTGTAAAATGTTCATTCCAAATTACGCATTTGATGCCCTATTATGCCAAATCTAGCCATTCTTGCCTCCTAATCTTGTGACTTTATGGATAACTCTACTATGTTGGCTTAAAGAGAACCAGCGTGGCCTGTGCGGTTGGCCCTAGTGTGAACCCATTACAAAATAGGGAAACTCAACATGTGAACATTGCAATGTATGTATTGATTTTTTGTACAGCCAAATATGAAAGGAAATCATGCTTTATCTGAATGGTAAGCCTTCAAGTGTCACCACGTTCTCAACTGATTTTTCCTTCCAAAACCTGGGTTTTTGGAATTTATTTCAATTTTCAGTGGTGGAAATCACTTTAAAATCAATTTCTCCCACATTCTGAATCCAAATCTACCAAATAAATTTCATTAAATCCTGCTCATCAAGATCTTTCCAACACCAAATGCACATTCCAATTCCTGTGAAATTTTCAGCTACAATTTAATTTAATTTTCAGTGAAGAAATCATTCAATATTCAATAACTTTTGCTCCACAAGTCTAAACTTCGTGGAACTAAGCCCATGCACCCCTCCTTGTGAAGAGCTTTCCAAACACACCAAGAACACAATACGAAGCATCCCAGTTTGGTGCAAAACAAAACAAACTACCGACCTTCCTTCTTACATAGGATCAGATTTGTCTTCTTCCCCACTTGAATGGATGGCTTCCTTTTCATTAAATGGGCACAGTAGGAGAAACTCTATGTGACAAGCCAAACACAATATTATGTTAAACATGTCAAACACAAGAGTATGTTAAACTTGTGTAACACTGTCCTTTTCTTGTTGGGGAATGCCCCTCCATTAACCATAGAAAGCCAAGATCAAACCCAGAAGTAAGACACACAGGTAATATAACCTGATGTATAAGGAGTGTTCATTAGCATGTTCATCATGTCGAACACCAAAGAAAACTAATATCAATGTTTAAAACAGTGATTCCACACATGCAAAAAGTACCCAAATCTGTGCTAAACATGACTGACAATTCTGATTTAAAACATATATATTATATTATTTAATTGGCCAAAGACACCTTAGAGAGAGCAACCATGGGCTTCTGACTCGTCTAGACAATTGGAATTGAAAAAAGCTGAAAAAGTAATAAAGTTGCTGACTTTTATATACCATATGTGTCCTGGATTCTACTTTTCCAATATCATAGACCTTTTGGCATTTTTGTTGTGTAACTTGTCCAACACATCTTTTGGTTAACATACAAGCCACACAGATATCAAACACATCAACCCTAGTTTTGTCCAGTGGAAGGCAGACTGTGTACTTTAGACTTGGGGACCATGGATCACGGTAAACTATTACTTGGGGGTTCTGTTGGTTAGAATAGTCTGTATTGACCTGTTTTTAAGAAAGGGGATTGCCAGCCTTTATGGATAACTCTAGTATGTTGGCTTAAAGACTCTCCAGTAAAAGGCTCAGATTTGTCTTCTTCCCCCCCTTCAATGGTTGGCTTCCTTTTCATTAAATGAGTACAGTAAAAAAAAAGTATGTGTAACAAGCCAAACACAATATTATGCTAAACATGTGAAACATAAGAGTATGTTAAACTTTTGTAACCCTGTCCTTATCTTGTTGGGGAGTGCCCCTCCATCAACCGTAGAATGCCAAGATCAAAGCCAGAAGTAAGACACATAAATAACATAATCTAATGTATAAGTAGTCTCCATTAGCATGTGCACCATGTCTAACACCAAAGAAAAGGAGAATCCATGTTTAGAACACTGATTTCACATCTCCATAAGTACCCAAATTGGTGTTAAGCACGATGAACAATTCCATGTTGAACATATATAAAATATATTTTTCCTATCATATTATTTAATTGGAAAAAGCAGCCTGAGAGAGAGCAACCATGGGCTCCTGATTCTTCTACACAATTTGCATTGGAAAAAGCTCAAAAGCAATAAATTTGATTTATATACCATGTGTGTCCTGTGTTTTAATTTTTTAATATCATACACCTTTTGGCATTTTTGTTGTTCCACATGTCCAACAAAAAACTAGCAAATGAATGTGCCTCTTCATCACATCCAACAAACAACAAGTATAACTAGTCCAATAGGTCTAGGAATTTGTTAGGATCAACTGCCCTTTGCTGGACTTGGAAAAAGGTTGGCCCTCAAATGTCTAGAGACCTATGAATAAGAAAATTGGAAGATGTAGAGACATTGTGATGCATAGAATAGTTCAATGCTACTTTATTCACCTATGTACTCATGAATTGGATTACAAAAGGAGGAAATAGACAGTCACAAAACTAATCCAGCACAGGATGAAGGGATTATTTTGTAAGGTTAACTGAAGTACATTAAAATTCAAACATCTTGCTCTTTAGGAAGGTTGTTTGCTTGTCTTGTCTTGTTGAGATCTTGCAAACTATGGCAAACCCAATGGCCACCCTTGATGTTCTTGGTACCATTGGAAAGCCCACAATGAGAAGGGGTGCACAAAGGTGTTCTTGTAATGTTTAGACATACAGTGCAAGGACTATTGAATTTTGAATAGTTTTGTTGTTGAAAATTCAGTAATATTGAAATTTAAAAATTCAGAGAAATTGGTGCATACTCTAAATGTTCATTAATCTAAGTCTGAAATCCAATTTCCATTAAGATATAATTTTGGTTTTTAATGAGTTTCCATTGACAAAAATAACTTAAACTTCAATATCTCTTGAACCTTAAGTCCAAAATTTTTGCACAAAACATTATTAAAAAAAAATTCACCTCCATGAACTTAATGTTTTACAGAAATGGGGGTGTCCTCTTAGCATTGTTGGAAAGCCCTGGATGAGTAGGATATCATATAGGTGTAGACCTAGGGTGGGAGAAATATTGAATTTTGAGTATTTGTCATCATAGAATCAACAATTTTTATAAATGAAAATTGGATTTCAGAGGTGATCTAAAGAAGGTGTATAGTTTGCTCTTTCAGAATTCATTCAATATTACAATATGTGCTCAATGGCAGATGCCACCACACGAGTAGCTATTAATGAAGGCCTGGTGTTGTGTATGTTTGCAATCTTTTTAGTGGATTTGTGTGGCAGCCTTGCCAGAGGGACAACTGCACCCACTATCTATGTTGGACAAATTCAACATGTGCTTCTATGTCATACAGGCCATGATCTGGTGGCTGGTGGGCATTTACTTTCGTAGGTGGTGGATTGTTTAGAAACATAAGAACAGTCACAGATGTAGTCATTAGAATTAGAACCATAAAATAAGTTAGTGGAAGAGGAGGTTAGAAATACATAATTAGAAATAGGTGTAGAACCACATGTTGCTATACAAAATGAGAGTACAAAAGTTGTAGCTAAACAACCAAAAGCACATGATGTTATA
>Ga0116229_10002759_pt1 | contig 28589 bp, 25 predicted proteins | sample S1TSphgellanicum_3_FD_87313 | JGI IMG/M metagenome (GOLD analysis project Ga0116229, IMG submission 87313) | Host-associated microbial communities from peat moss isolated from Minnesota, USA - S1T2_Fc - Sphagnum magellanicum MG | ecosystem: Host-associated > Plants > Peat moss > Unclassified...
ATGAAAATTTTAATAGTTGCATCATAGTTGTGAGAATGACCAAAATAGTTGAAATTTGGTTTTGTAGTTGCAAATGTTCCCAAATCCAGTCGCAAACGACTACAAGTCGCATGTAGTCGTAAAAGGAGTGGTTACATTTTGGCTGATTTCTACTAGTGGCAATCACTTGGCATTTTCTGGATATCTATTTTCATGGAATTGTCTAAAACACCTGGTAGTCGTTAGGCATTTTTTGATTACTAATTTGAAGAAATGGCAGAAAACACCTAGTAGTCGTCAGGCATTTTCTTTGCTTACTTTTAGTGGGGTATCAAATAAATGCCTATCAACCACTAGGCATTTTTTGGGGTCCCTTCTAATTAATGATCCAAAAAACACATGGCAATTGCCAAGCATTTTTATCCACTCCCATTATTGAGTTATCCAAAAATCGCTTAGCGGCCACTAGGCATTTTCTACCACTTCCTATTTCGACAATTGATGGCATTTATTAGAAAACCAAGTGTCCTATTAGTCGCTAGGTGTCTTGTAATTGCCATAGCACTAACTAGCAATAGGTATTTCCTTATTGAACTAACTTAAGTAACCAAACCATTTGAAAGTTATTGGGCATCCTAGGAAGATTTGGTTGGATGATTTGGTAAAATATTTCAGCTATAGTTTAATTGCAAATATGTTGTTGGTATCGTTTAGGTTGTAACAAACTAGCTATTGTTAACAATTAGTTATCCTTGTAATGAAGGAATTTTTTTTCGCATTGTAAATTTGAATCTTAGCAATACCTTTTAAAGGATAAGAAACACGAAAATGTCAAAAGATCCTTTGTTATTTTTATTTCCTGGTTATCGGTGGTTAATTGTAGATTGATGTTTAAATTGTGATGAAGAAGTAGCAGGCTTTTTGAAATCAAAGCAAGGTTGCATCAAAATCATGCAAAATAATTAGACTAGAACATGACATGAAAGCTTTAGGACAATAAGGATTTGAGATGATAAGAGTTGTGAATCTTTGGAATAAGTGTGATGTTAATAAAGGATTGTGCAACATTCACTTTTTTTTCATGATGGCTCCATCTTGTTGCGAGAGGTGGTATCAAATACAAGCAATATTGTTTTGGAGAAAAGCATTTTCAAACCCCATCAACATAACACGTTTCTAAGCATGCAAACCCAAGTTTTCGAATCTTCCCTCCTAACCTAGGGAAAGTGATCATCATCACAAATGGACTCTAAATGTTGGAGCACCTCTTTTTAAGAACATTAGATGTATGAAATGGGCATTGCAAGATGAAAAATAATGAGCTTTTGTGGGTGTAAGTAATTAGGAATATATTATCATGCCAAAAAATGTTGAATTTAAAATTGTTTTTCAAATACATAGAAATAGAACACATCTTCACATACTATTCTAAACTATGGAGTGCATTATACTATTAGAAGAAAGAAACTTTTGATGGTAATTAATTGCAAGATTGATGTGAGGGCTTAAGAAAGTGAAGGAACAATGGGTATGAATGGTGAGAGGGTTGTACCCATGGTTTGAAGCTATTCAATGGAGCTTGGTGAGTTGTAGGATTGCACTGTGAAGCTTTTCTTTCCAAAGCCCTTCAAGGTTTGGAATGGAAATGGTCATGAATAAAGGCTAAACCACTGGTTTTTATTTTTTGTTTTGTTCTTGATGACATTCGAAGCTCTAAACCACCAAATCCAAAATTCTCTAGTTTTTGATCCTCTCTGAAGCTTCAAATGCTTGGTTTCTTGGATTATTTCCCGAAACCCTAAAATGAAAAAACTTTTTGAAGGAGAGCTCGATCATGCTCTATCTTCTCAGATTTCCTTCTCACTACAAGAAATCATGATTTTTTCCCCCCATGTCCAATTTGACCAAAGTGCCATTTTGGACAAGTCAATTTGGACCCGACTATTTTGACTAGGTCCTTTTGGTTGGTTTTTTTTATTGGGTTTTTCTTATCATGTTTTTTTTTATTGAACCACTATGACAGTAATATAATTTGGGCAATGACCAAAAAAACTATTTAAATTATTCTATTTAAAATTAGTATGAAAATATTAATTATTTAATTACACTACCTACCTAATTAGTAAACCTAATAATTAATGCCAAACATTTATTTATTCTTTCAAATTTATGATTCTAGTTTATTGAATTTCATCAACATGTCACTCAAATTTTTACATCAGAAAACCACTATAAGCTTTTTTATTTCCTAGTTTTTTTCATTAGAAAGAATAATTTCAAGCATTACATTCTCTAACAAAAAGGAAAAAGTTCAAGAAATCTCAAGCAATCTTAACTTATAAATCCCAAAACTTCTCCAAAAATTACCCAAAAAATTAATGAAAAGGAATTCAAATCCTCTATATGTACAAATCTTCCTAGTTATATCAATTCATAATGTTGTTGTAACTTGAACAATCACTGGCCAATACAACTCAAAAATTAAAATAACAAATTATTGGTCACAAGTTCAAATTTTCTTGTTCTATTACCAACCAATTACTACAACAATCCAGTTCCCAATTCTTGTAACAAATTGGTTATCCTTTGAACTTATTAATCAAAAAATAAAAATATCCTCAATCAAAATGATTTACTGGTTACTGGTTAAGTAATCTAGTTACTATATACACTGAAAAATAGGGTTAACATTACCCCCCATTGAAATCTAAATTCCATCCTCAAAGTCAGTCACCTAGAACCACATGTTTAACTCCTGCAGCTAGATCATCAACAAGTTGTTCACTTATGGTATCAACATGCTACTCATTTATAGTGTCAAAATGTTTAGCCAAATGGATCGATTGAGGATCTGGTATCTCTATAACATGTGTATCTTTTAATACTGTATCTAGAGTTCTAAAAACTTCAAAAGCATGGGTAACACTATTAATCAATGTAACTACTACACCTACTCCAATCTCTAGTAAAATTAATGGTATAGGTTTTGGAGTGACATGTTCTTCCAAGACTTTTACTTGAGTGCTAAAAACAACAATAGGTACTTCCACAAGTTCTGTGGGTAAATGTAAAGTATAAGGAACAATGGCCAGCTCCAGTCTTCCTCTAATGGGTTTAGGTTCTTTGGTGGTGGTAATAACAAGTTCGCCCCGAGAACTAGTAGCCATAACAAATGATTGCATAGGTGAACTCTTTTGACAACATCAACATAAACCTCAACAAGTTTGCTAATGAGTTAGTCATACTTGTAACCTTCAAAATGTAATTGGTATGCAACCAATTCATTCAAGTAGGCCTCTTCATCTACACAAGCAATGTCCAAACTTTCTTAAATTTTTTCTTCAGTGATCTCCTACACCATTTGCCACCATTCCTTACACTTTGGGTTTTTTTTAGCTAGTGTTCAGTTCTACACCTTAAGCAAGGCATTGTCCAGAAGTAATTCTTCAAATTCCTTCAATTGGTTGTCCATGTCAATAGGGTGAGAAATTTTACTAGGTGATTTGCGAAGTGTTTCCAATTCGCCCTTTAGTTCTTGAATTTGTACTTGAAGTTCATGGGTATGATTCTCCATCTCAATGTTGACTTTTGTCAATTGCTCCCTCTATTCCAAACAAGTACTTTCCAACTCCAACATGGTTTTTTCCTATTGTACACTAATGGCTTCCATTTTATCATAATCCCTTAATCACCAATCAAAATCAGTCTATAGGGTCTTAAGGTCATTATGTGTTTTGAAATGGCTTTGGGTGAATTCATTGTACTTAGATTGTAGGGTTTCAGCTTTCTTGATTGCTCTTTCAACTTTAACATTTTTAGCAACCAAAGTGCTTGTTTTTCGCCTATTGTTTGAGGAGTTGGGCTTTTACAATAATTAGGTCCTTATCCCTATTTTGCAAGGCTTGCTTGTGACTAGCTGGTTCAAACAATGGGCTTGTAACTAGTTATTTGTATCCATTAATAGGTTTTTAGCATTGTTGTATTTAGATTTTAAATCAACTATAATATTTATTATTTAAGGCCATGTCTTAGTAATTAAGGCTGTTTGTTCAAAGAAAAGGGGTAACATGTTTTAAACTCTCATGTTGGGCATAGGCTATTAACATCTTAGGAAAAATATAAATAGGTTTAACCTAGGTTGACTCAATAGGGTTAAGCTGAACTAGGTGAACCGGTTTTGCACCTATTAATAATGGTTATTAGTTTGTTTTATAAGAGGAGAAGTTTCCTAAACATGTAAAGGTCCTTGATTAAATACCTATTCAAAATCAAGTACATTTTGTTCCTCCATAAACTAGTTGTTTTCTATCCCAATGAATTCATCATCTTGTTGTGTGGTGATATTAGCTTCCATGTTTTCATCACCTCCTTCCATCACCATAATTCGTTGATGGGTATGAGATTTCTTCTTTAGTGGTGAACTAGTTGGTTTTGGACTCAATTAATCCCTGGGTGTTGATGGTTCAATTTGTACCTTCACCCATTGTGATTGTTGAACTGGTTGTGGTGATATATTTGCTAAGCATATTGATTGTCACTTGCTTATAAACTACTTCTTAATCACAACCTCAAGAGAAGCTTCTCTAGATTGCTCTATAGTAGTTTTTTTTCCCTTTCTCCCTGACTCTGATTGTGGTTTTGGAGAATCAAGCGGTGTATCTTCCTTTGACAAAGGAAACTAGTGATGTAAACAAACTTCTATCATAGGTTTAGAGTAACAGGTTGCTACTTTTCTACCAGGTGTTGTTAATCCTCTTACTATCTATTTTTTATGTTTAGTCCATTGAGTCAACTCTATGTACATTTGTGTTAGCATAATGGAACACCAATTAATTTTCTTCCCCTTGTTTGCTAGGTTCAAAGTGATGGCAATGCGATTGTTAAAATATGCTAACCTTTCACATTGATAAATGATTTGTAGGATTTTTGCAAAACTAACATGATATCCTTCCTTCATCTAAATAATGTTCCACTGCTCCTTGTTGATGAATGCATTTGGTCCAACAATATTCTTCAAGTCCATTTGAGCTTCTTTGACTAGTGCATTAGCTCCATCCAATGTTCCCTTAGCACTAACATCGAATTGTTTTGCAATTAATGTTTGATCAATGATAATTTTCTCACCATTGACAATTGCTCGAATTCATCCATCCTTTGTGGATTCCCAAGTTTGCAAAAATCTTTCCAATAGGTCCGATCAGGGAATTGTGCAGTGAACAACAAACAAACCTCCTAAACTAACTCACTCTACCCACTACCTCTCTTTGGATTCCAGATGAATAGTCTCAACCGATTCCTCTTTTGACAAGTTGTCAGAATAGGTTTCCTCAACTTACTATTGATTAAACAAGTTATCAAAACACTTCACCTCTAGTAATTCCTCTGAGAAAAAATCACTAGGCTTATTTATAATAGGTTGAAATGTTTGATCCTCTATAAACCTATAGGGTTTCAACTTGTTAGTGTTAACTAGTACTGGGTTAGGATCGAAATTATCGATACTCACTAACAATATTGTATTATTGGGTAAACATTATTGGATCCTATATGGTCCAAACCATCATTTCTGAAACTTAGGGGTATGTGCCTTGATAGCCCGTAGAAACCATAAAACATAATCCCCAAATTGGAATTTTGTCTCAATGTACCGGTTTTGAGACCATAATGATCAGCTCCATTAGTTAAAAGCTATCAGGTTTTGGGCTATTTACCGGTTCTCATGCAACTTTTCCAGCTTTGAAATGTAGGGTTTGGATCATATATTTACCTTAGCTTGGATGGTAACATGTACTTTATAAGGAATAATGGGTATAATCCATAAACAAATTGAAATGGAATGTGACTAATTCCAACCTTGAAAGCAATTTTCTAAGAGAATAGAACTATGGACAGGTGCTCATCCCAACCATTCCAGTTTTCATTCACTAGTTTTGTGACTAATGTACCAAAAACTTTGTTAATAAACTTAGCTTGTCCATTCCTTTGTGGATAATAATTAACAGTAGAGTTGGTGTGTTTTAGGATGAAATGATTAGTTAAATAATGAATAACATCATTAATGAAATGGGTACCTTGATTTGTTATAATAGTTTATGGAGAATCAAATTGGGTAAAAATATGGTCATATAAGAACTTCGTAGTAACAGTAGTTGTATTAGTTCACAAAACTCTAGCTTCCACCCACTTAGTAGCATAATTAGTGGCCGATTGTTAGAGTAACGATTCACTAGTTTAATAGGTCCAATAGAATCTAGTCCCCAATTCTGGAAAGGTTTTTCAAGCAAAGTAGTAATTAACTTTGCCATATTTTGTGTTAATAAATTACCTATTCATTGGCATTGGTCACAAGTTTGATAGAAATCACGAACATTTCTATTCATGGTTGGCCACCAATAACCGACATCAAAAATCCTTTTCACAATGATGTTTAAAGAGAACTCTCCTCCACCAACTCCACTATGTAGTTCCTATAGTATAGTTGGCATCTATTCAAATTACAAAACATGACAAAACCTGTTGTCTTGCCCAAATCGATAAATTATCTCATTTTGTATCACAAACAATTTAACTCTTTGAACTAAATATTGTTGTTGTGAAGTTGTAAATCTTTCTAGCATCATCCCTTTTGTCAAATAATCATACAAAATTTGTAACCACTTTAGTTGTAAGATGAACATGTGAGCATCAATGGTTTGATTAGGTACACCAACTAGTTTTGCTTGATTAGGCAATCTACTCAATGCATTTGCCATCAAATGGGATCAATTAGGCTTATAAACAATTTTGAGGTCATACTCCAAAAATAACAATAACCACCTAACTATTCTACCAAAGACTTGTGGCTTATTAACTAGGTACACCAAGGGAAAGTGACGAACATAAAATACAAATGGTTACCCAGTAAGTAATGTTTGAATTTGTGTAAGGCATAGACCATAGCTAGGGCTTCTCTCTTAGTAATAATATGGTTTCTCTCAACTAAATTTAGTAATCTAAAAGGATACATAACTGATTGGTCAAACTTACCAATCGGGTTCTGTGCTAATATGGCTCCTATTACTAACTGAGATGCATCCATATGAGCATGAAACTCAAGCTCCTAGTTTGGACTAATCAAAATAAGGGCTTGTATGTACCGGTTCTTAATTTCCTCCCAATTTTGGCATTTTTCAATCCACTTAAAGACTTCAAACTTTTTCAGTAGCTTAATGATAAGTGAAATGATGGGAGCAAATTTTTTATTGAAGCACTTATAAAACTAGGCCATCCCATTGAAAACTTATACCTCCTGAGGGGTAATAGGTACTAGCATGTTTATTAAGGCTTCAACCTTCTTAAGATCCATGACCTTGAAGGATCATGCCCTCTTTGGACACTATGAATCCTAAAATGGTTCTTGAAAACATCATGAATGCACACTTGTCAGGGTTTAGATTAATATCGAACTCTCTACACTTAAGAAATCACTTTTTTAGCTTCTCAAAGTGGGTTGACATGTCATTGAAAATAGTAAAGTCATCAAGAAAAATCTTCATGAATACATCAATGTATTCACAAAAAGCTTTAATTACTACCCTCTGATAAATGGGTGGTCCGTTTTTTAAAACAAATGGCATCACAACCCACACAATAAGCCCTTTAGTCTATTACAAAGGTGGTTTTGTACTAGTCCTTTGATGCAATTGATATCTGATGATATCAAAAAAATCCATCTAGAAAGGTATAAACTTCATGTCCAACAATTGTGTTGATAACATCATCCATAAAAGGCAACGAGTAAAGATCCTTCTTGGTTATTGCATTGAATTTCCTAGAATCAACATAGATCCTCAACTTCCCATTCTTTTTAGGAACAACCATTATTGGAGATAGCCAAGTTGTTTCCTCAACTAGTTTGATAAGACATGCAGCAAGTAATTTGTTTCTATCTTGCTTGACAATGGTAGCATAAATTGGGATTCAATCGGTACCTTGCTTGATGAGCAGGTGGTATTGTGGTGTCCAATTCAATCTAGTGTTATGCAATCTTTGGTGGTATACCTTTCAAGTCTTTGTATGTCCAGGCAAATACATCTTTGAACTCCTTTAGAAGCTTAATTAATTAATCTGTGACAACTAGTTCAAGTGTAAAGTTCACTTTCACCTGTTGCACATTCTTCTTAGTACCCAAATTGACTTTAATCAATTGTTTTTCTTCAGTATTGGTCCAACCTACTATGGTTAGATCTTGTATTCGCTCCTAGGCAAGTGTTTCATCTACAATCATCTCTCCAACCTCTGGGTGGAAAAAGGTTTCAAGTAAGTGCTATTTGACAATATAAGGTGGTGTAGCTAGTTTCACAACTAATATATATATTGGTATAACATGTTGTTTTAGGATTGGTTCTACCATGATAATATTTAGTATGTGAACTGGTTTAGGAATAGGTTTAGTATGAGTAGGTATTGCTATGGTCCCTATTGAAAACAAATCTAACCTTGTGGCAAACATCACATCCTCTTTGTTAGCAAATATCCCATAATGGAAATCATAATAGATTAAGACCTTTGGTCTTTTAGTTTGAATACCAAGTTTCTTGGTAATAGGTATGGTTCTTACTGTATTAGCTCCTTGTATGGTCACAATATTGGTTCCCCAATCGTGGGATACTTTTGCAACTTTCAACCATGGGCGTCCAAGTAACATCAAATAACTAGAATCCAATACATTATTATTGATAACAATAAATGTAACCATATAGGGAATTCCATGAACAAATAACTTCAGATCCTTAATAAGACCAAGTGGTTTGGCTATGGTTTGATATGCCATGAGCAGATTATAAGGTGCTGGATTAGGTTTTGACAAACCTAATTACATCCTCAAATTCTCAGTAATGATGTTTACTCCAGATCCTCCATCTATCAACACATCATCAATAAAATTCTTACCAACCTAAACTTGAATCACAACCATTTGATGATCAATAGTTATTGTTGCACAAGTAGGCTCAAGTTGAACAAGTTCAAGTTGGATCGATTGAATCAACTTGATATGTTTGAAACTGTACAGTTTCATGTTTGGCACAATTTTCAAACGTTGTCCCAAGTTAATGACATACTTAGCTCCAAAACTTGAGTACTAATGTCTTTTAAAATCTCCTCCAAAGTCTTCTTTGGTGTCATGGTTTGTGATGTCAAATGAACATGTTGTTTACTTATAACCAATTTACTTATTGGTTCTGGTAAACTAGCCCAATTTAAATGAAATGGTTTGTTTAAATCAACGGATGCTTGTAATGTTGAATCACTTCCCTGTAATTCCCTAATGGTATGAACAAAAGAACCATGCAATTGTTCTTGTGTTCACCAATCAACTATTGTTTTTGCCTTCATCGGTTTTTGTTCTCTAAAGGTTGACTATTCTAGTGCTTAGCTACATGTCATGACAGTTGTAGATACATTGATTGGGACATTATCAAGATTAGGTTTTTTTGTTGTTATAATAACAATATGTTTGGATTAGTTCGGAACATATTCTGAACTTTTGCCTTTCTAGGACAATTAGGAGACAGTGTTCAGAGCTAGAACAAATAATACAAGGATATATTAAGGGCACTTTGGTTGGTTTAACAAGTTGTGGAATCACCTTAGTTAGCAATTTAACAACTTTAGTGGGTACAACAAAAATTGCCTATTTTTTTTTATTTTATTATGATAGGTTTTTTGCATGACTTGTTTTATTAGAATTTGAATAGGTTAATAGGTTGTGTAACTAGTTTGAACTTCGGTTGAGTTATCAAAGCATCATAGTTTGCTATAATTGATCCACTTTCCTCACAAATTATTGCAACTTCTTTATGTTTAACCAAGGTATTTCTTGTCATACTTGTTGTTGCTAATAGAAGGTATGGTTATAAACCTATTTTAAATATGGTAGTAAAGAAAACATTAGTAGCTTTCACTTGTAAACAATTAGCCAATTTAAATAAACATTTGTATAAACTTCTACTCATTCACCAACTTGTTGTTGGAGATTCTTTAACTGCATATAAACTTCTTTGTGATTCTTCATGATCTGAAATTTTTTGCAAAATGTTTGCTCTAGCTCATCAAATGTGTAGTTAGGATGATCCTATGCAAAGTTCTCACCCCAATCTAAGATGTTGTCTCATAAAGTAAAAAAAAAAGGTTGATAATATCGGCCTCCATAGTCTCGCCATTGGCTTTGATCGCCTTCTTGAAAACTCTAATGTGAGTATTAGGATTAGTATTCTTCACATATATGGGATATTGAAGCTTTTGGTATGGCAAATTATTGGTTGGTTCAAATTGAACTAGAATTGGTTGATACCATGGTGGCATGAATATCCTTGGATTAAATGCTTGCGATCCATAAAATCCAACACGTGGATTTGGTGGTAGTCCTCTAAGTGGGTCTCGATTAGGTGATCGTCCTCTTGGTGATTCTCGATTAGGCAAACCTCTAGGTGGTTCTCCACTAGACTATTAATATGAATTGACCTTTCCAGGTTGCTGAATAAGAACACCATTACCATAAACTGGTAGTTTAGTGGTAATAGGTATATTGATAAGTAAAGCAGTTGTTGTTTCTTGTGGAACAGGCACACCTCTTGTGACAAGAACCAATTGTTTTAATCCAAAAGTTGGAATTTTGATAGGATACTAGTTTTGCATCAATTGTTCAACATGTGGCATTTTATTCTGGTTGAATAACAATGACTTCATACCCCTTCCTCTTTTGAGAAATCAATGGATCAGGTCCTTTGATTCTGGAATAGTACATTGAGTACATGTTAAGATCCATAGGTACAAAAGATGGAATTATATTATACCACATTGGGTATGCTACTATTTTAGGTTGCCTTGCTATTAGTGGTGTAACAGGTTATGGCTAACCTAAATGTTGACTAATCGATATTGGATTAATAACCAAACTTGGTTGTATTTGAGTTTGTTGTACATGTACACCAACATGGGTTGCTGTTGTAATCAGTACCATAAGTTGTAGAAAAGTTATGAGTTCTTCTCTCATTAACCTATTCAATTTGTCGTCCACAAAAGGAAAATTTTTGAACTCATGTCCAACATGCTGACAATATGCACAAGTTAATGTAGCTTCAACAATAGGTTGGGTGGTTGTCACCGGTATACTTTGTTGAAATAGTGGTTGTTTAACACTTCCCATGACAAGTACATTCAACCAAACAATTTGATGAAATGGTTGTGTTTGTTGAATAACAATAAGGGCCACTATTGCTTCCATCAATTCTGCATGTTGTTGAAAACTTTATCAATGTGAAGGTCTTCATTCCAAGTTGCATAACTGTTCCAACTAGGTTAAAATTTGATTATGCTCTAGTTTGGAATCAATTGCAGTTGGATTCAAAATAGGAAATGGTTCAGATGTATAATACCCAACAATTGGTGCTAATCAAGAAGGTGCAGTTACTCTAGGAATATAGTAACCAAGTGTCGTTGATTACCATCTGTGTTTTGTAAAAACCTTATCTCATCAACATGTCAAACAGGTTTGGTATTATGTTCACCCAGTTGTGCATTCGACCTCCATTGTTGGGACAATTGTTGGGGTGTCAAAATTTGACTAGTTGAAGGTACTTGTTGTTCCTTTCTTTCTTCCTATTTTGTGGATATCTAATGAAAAGGTACTTCTACTGTAACAAGTTGTTGACGCTCATTGCTAGGAGCTTCAATTAGTTGTATTCCCTCGACTTGAGAACGCGATTGTTCTTGTGGCTAAATCGCTTCAAGAACAAGTTGTTATGACGCTTCTAATTCTAATTGTCTTTTAAGGTCTCTTGTGACTACTTTTGACATCTTTCAAAAATCACTATTTTAGATTTTCTTTTGGTCAACAGGTTGCTAAAGTAAATATCAAAACTCAACAAGTGAATCCAAAAAAATTCGTGATTATTATTTATAAAGAAAAACAAAAAGTATGTACACAAAGAAAATCTTAGAAAACTCCTAACACTTATTACAGAATCAAACCTAAAATATTAAAACAAAATGATTACTAAAACTAGAAAGCATAAACATTTTTTTGCTTACAATTTCATTCCATTGCGTGGTCACCAAATGTTGAAGGTGTTTTCTGCCCTATTTAGTTTATCTTTCTTCTTTAAATTTTATGACTTTGGTTTATTGAATTTCATCAACAAGTTGCTCAATTTTAACATCAGAAAACCACCATAAGCTCTTTTGTTTCTTGGTTTTTTTAATTAAAAAGAACAACTTCTAGCATTGCATTTTCTTAATAAAAAGGAAAAATGTTCAAGAAATCTCAAGCAATTTGGAATTAAAAATCCCAAAGCTTCTCCAAGAGTTACACAAAAATTAATGATAGGAATTCCCTTCCTTTCTATGTATAAATCCTCCTAGTTATACCACTCATAGTGCTATTGTAACTTAAACAATCACTAACCAATACAACCCAAAAATTAAAAATAACAAGTTACTAGTCACAAGTTCGAATTCTCATGTTTTGTTACCAACTCGTTGTGGCAATAGTCCAATTACCAATTCTTGTGACAAACTAGTTATCCTTTCAACTTGTTAATTAGAAAATTAAAGTATCCTCAATCAAAATGCCTTACTGGTTACTGGTTAAATAAACTAATTATTATATACACTAGAAAATAAGGTTAAAACTCACAAAAACATCCCAATTCAATCAATTGTTCTTGTCTTTGTTGCAAGCATATCCTATATCCAGATTACTAACCCTTAGTTCATTTATCCAAACCATGAGAATAGTGCATGGTTTGTAATTCCCATTTCAATCTACAACTAAGACAAAATTATGATATGAAAAAATAACAAAGATAGCATAGATTCATAGTTCAATGTTGTGCACATTCAATGTGTAGTGTGTAGAGGAAATCAACAATTACACTAGCTTACTTATAACATTTTGCCATAATGTCAATACTGAAAGTGATGATTGTGCGATTCAAACCACCTACTCCACCAGTGTAACCATTTCAAAAATGTGCCTAATGGATTGCTGCCTTTCCAACTTTCTCATCTATGATATGTATGGTTGTGAATCCCCTTTATCCTTGAATTCCTATTGGAAAAATACTATGGGAAAAAGAGCAAAGTACTACAAGTAGAAGTGGACCCCCAAGTATACCCAACATCAACATAAGATCCTTTGAGGTCGTGACCGAATGCTTCATGGCTTAGTTTATGTACTATAGACTTGTAATAAAATTCATTAGAGACTTGATTAGATGTAAAATAGTAATCACTAGAGGCTTAACTTGTCCATCTTGACCTATATATCCAAAAACAACAACTTGAACAAAAGCATATTCATCATAACAACATGTATGTAGTTTATAAAAATGATGTACCTTGTAGCTTTCAATTTGAGTGTAGATAATTGTAATCCCATCCTCCATTCATATGCCAACCAATTAGCAATTCACCATATAAAAATGCAACAAATGTAACACATTTGAACCATTAGTACTAGCCAAGATAATCTCATAACTTATAATGTATACAATGACTATTCAATACATCAACAACCCAGGTTAAATGCTCCTTTGAAAGACCAGCAACAAAAAATTACAATGGTACAAAATCCATATAAAATCAACCCTTAGAAGGTCTTGGAATCACTATTTTCAAACTTTAGTTCATGGTCATTTATAAGTAAATAAATTAGATGGTAAAAGAACTAAATATGTAATATGGCAGTAAAAGAAATGTTCCTCACAAGGTACATTAGGGTAACACAATACTCTACAATGTACACTAATGTACTTTGTGCTTACCACAATACTACATATTTGTTCAAAATCAAACCTAGTTACACTACTATTAGATAGATAATACATGTGTAATAAAATAGTAAAATAAATCTTTTGCACAAGGTACATTAAAGTACTACAATACTCTACAATGTACATTAATGTACCTTATGCTTACCACAGTACTACATAAATCAAACGAAGTTACACTACTACAACATTTGTTGCACAATATGATTACAAAGTTATCATATAGATTGAAGCTACATAGTTTTAGTACTTTTCTACCTTTTGCAATACTTATTACCACAATAGCATGTAAATCCTAGGATGGGGAAGGATTTGTTAGTGAAATCAATCCCATAATCCCAAGCCAATTCCTCACTTGCTTCAACATCATCACTTATTTTCTATTCAGAAGCCAAATTTGCATCTAAGTGAATTGCATAGTGATATGGGTATTCACCATGCTTCTTACATTCTTCAATCTACACCAACAATTCGACATTTGTCGAAACTTCACCCACAAATTCAAAAAAAAAAACATTGGTTGGGAGATCTTGTATTCTTCTAATTCCCTAACCTTTTTTTTGGTTTACGCAAAAAACCTAAAATAGCCAACTAACACTTAATTTAGTCTATTGAACAACTTCAAATGTTTGAACTTCCAAATCTACTGCCACTAATACACATGCAATATCACTAGCTAAATATAGGCAAGTAATAAAATGCAATGGACACACATACCTCAAATTGATATTACATTCCTCTTTGCACAATATGATTACCATAATCAATGGTACAGTCACACATGTCTTGGCATTTGAAAATAAAATTTTGTAAAATGTGGCCTTCAAGATGTTGATTTGCATCTTTAATGGTTGAATAGACACATTTCCCCAATTCAAAGAATTTGATGTCCTCAGGTTTAGCCAAACCCATGTGCTAAAATTACAAATTCAATTTACTCAATTACATTGTCGCAACCCTACCTTGGCAGAGTGTGAGGATGAAACTCACACTCCCAAAGTTGGGAGTTGGGAGTCCTTCGGGACTCCTGAAACTTCAAAGTTCGATTGTAAGGGTCAAAACACCTTGCATTGGGGTGTTCTTTATATCATTGGAAAGATATTGAAATGTAGATGTCGAAAATGGCCTCGCATGGGCCATTTGGACATCTACAGCACAAGTTAGGGCAAAACGAAGGGTCGGGAATCAAACTGGCAGTTTGACTCTTGACCACTAAAAGTCAGGAATTGACCCGACCCCGATGTATTCAGGTGAATTGTAACACACCATTGGAAAGCTCTCAAGAAGACCTACAAGTTTTTTTTAGACGTCATCTCAATTAGAGGTTTGAACAAAGAGTTATGATCGTTCAAAGTCTTGGGAGTCTAAACCGGGATAGTTTCGGGACTCCTCCTTGGGAGTCCCGGGACAAAAAGCCATTCGGATGTGGGTGCTGCGGAGAGGCACACAGTATACTATATGGGGGAAGGTGGTGGCTTCCCTCGAGTCCGGGCCATGGTGAGTCAAGTGAATCCAGAGTTGCCCGTGGCTTGTCCTAGCACCAAGGGTGTTCCATAATGTGAACTACTAACTTGTTGGTTGGCTTGATGTAGGTTTGAGTAAGTGAATAGCTTGTCATTTTTCCTAGTCCCATCCTGGAACTTCAGCACGCCCCTCTACCCCTTTTAGTGCTGAGAGCTGGGAGCGTGCCCTGAGTCCCCCACAATTTCGCAACTTGAGTAACTTAGCCCCAACTTGGGACTAACTAGGGACTTGGGAACGCATCATACATACTATATAACATTAAGAACAAATCAACAATTGCACATGGATATCACATTTCCTACCTTATCAATGTGTCATTGCTAGAGCAATCCATTAACTATATATGCACATTGCCCACCAACATAAATAACACAATTACATGCACTTGGTAAATCAAGATAGTTGGAAAGGCAATTTGAATAATAATGTTATGGAGAAATCTTTAAACAATTTTTAGAATCTTTTTGTACACTAGGATGGACAATGTTATTTCTAATATAAAAAAAAGGAAAGGGTAAAACCACTTTTTATGTGTCGACTATAAGGGGTATAGGAATAGATTATTATCCACCACTCAAACTAGTGGGGTTATGAATTGTAGTGGACCCCTAGCTACAAAGATTTAATTTCTATAATCACAATTCATACAAGCTCATATGAATCAAAATAACTACTATTAATGGCTTGATGAAGCATACCTTGCAATATAAACCATTCTATGCAATGTGAAATAAATTAAAGGTCCACAATCCAAGTCCAAACTTATAACAGTAAAAATAGGATTGAAACATTTGATGATAGCCAAACATTATGTAATCCACAAGCACATTATAAGACTTTGAGTCAGTTGCTTATATAAATGCACAAAAATACATTCTAGTTATGTACCAAAAGAATTGAAAAACACTAACTAAAATATTTACCTCTATGTGTTAGTGTTACAATTCTATACAAAACGCAAGATATGTACATGCAATTTGACAAAAAACTTGTAACCAAGCAACCATATCATAAGCAATAATAATAATTGCAGTTTGTAGCCTCTATATGATAGGGGAAATCAACCTCTAGTTGCTACAACTATATATTACCTTACTTGGCATAAATGGCAAACGATCATCATTTCACATACATGTTGGCCATAACTATCAACTCCATAAGGAGGTAAATTTCTATCATCTATTCTTTTATATTCAACTAAGTTGTGTTCATGATTTCAAAAAATGGCAAATTTATCCTTGGGTGGTACCACTAGGAACATCACACCCCAAATTTCTATGAGCCATCCAATTTCAAAACAACATAGGACTCACATGAAGAAAGCTTTTCATTCCAAATTATTTATCAAAAGGTTACCCAAGTCATGTAGAATTCAAAACTCTAACTAAATTTACAAAAAATATATTTTGATGTGGAAAATGAATGGATAAAGAAAAAGTTTCAATAATGTCCCACAAAGGATTTTTTTTATTAGAGACACAAAAATAATTTACTTTTTGGGAATTTTTCTTGGATGTTAATTTTTGAAAATACTTCAAATGCCAACCTACTTGATGCCTTTTATAGATAATTGATTGAATCAATTTTGATTTTAGTTATGAATTTTTGAAATCAAGATCGTGAAGCCCCAAAGGGCCATTGATGTTAAAAACACAAATGATAATTATTTTCACCTTTTGTTGTTTTAATGATTAGTTTGGATCATTCCCTTGTGCAAGTACTAAATAAACAAGAAAAAAATTTAATGTGTAAGTGTAAGGACACTAAAGGAAAAAGTCAAGAATTGGGTCGAGAATGGGTCAAAAATGGTTCAAGGATCAAAATATTAATGCATATTATATGTTTTTGGATGTTCATTATTTTTCATGAGTGTGTACATAGGTGGGGAACACATAGCTCACCTAATCTAATCAAATAAACCAATGTATAAGTAGATGGAATTTTAATTCTTAAATTGGGTCCAATTTTCTTGTGATTTTGGTAAAATAGTTCCAAATGGTACCACCCAAGGAAAAGTTTACTGAAAATGCCTTATTTTTAGATACCTTCTTTGGCGGCTCCTCATTATGGCTACCCAAAGGGGGATTTCCCTTAGTATTTCCCTTTGTCTTCTAATGTTTTTTTGGTGGATTGGACTCTAGCTCATAATCATCTATTGGACCTCAAGCTCAAGTCTTAACATTTGGGTCTTTTGACTTCCCCCTCGTGGTCACCACATGTGTACCACTCCCCTTCCCAAATTTCTTGTTGCTTCTGGTAGTAGCATTTGTTTTCAGATCCCGTGGGCTATCAACATGTTTGCCCTTCTCATGAACTTCATCAATTGCCTTTTCATGAACCTCATCAGCTGCCTTTTCAAAATCCTTAGCAACCTTGTCACAAGCTTCAACAACATGATCATTAGTACCACCTGACTTGGGCCCCTAAAGTTCTTCTTTGCTAACCAAGCCCATAACTTCTGTAATAGCTAGTTCATTCTTAGCATTCAATTTCGTGCCCTCCACACTAATTATAGAATTCACAACCTTATCCTTTAGTTGACTCCTTTCCTTCATAATAATGGACGTAGTTCTTGTCAAAAGAAGGGGGTTTTCTTGGATCTAAACCTTTGCCTCACTTTTCTGTAATGTCTCCTCATCATTCTCTTTGGAGCAAGTAGTTTCTTCCTCATTTGCACCACTAGATTCATCATTATTGTCATCTGAAGGTGAACTCTCAACTTTCCTTTACCTTACATTGTAAAGGAGAACTTTAGTTGTATTTGGGTTCAAAGTTGGTAGAAGATTTTTTGGTATGGTTGGAGTTCCACTTGGCTTGGCTGTCTTAGAAGACACATGTCTAGGTGATACCCTAACAGGTTGAACAATGTGTCAACCTATTTGCTTAGGGTTAGGTGATGTGATAGCTTGAAGAGAAAATAGGTTGGTTTGTGGACATCCTACTTGGTTATTCTCCCCACAACTTGCAATGGTGGTGGTGCATCCAAAAGATGGAAGGCAAAATACCTTTTGGGATGAACATGTGTACACACCCAAAGACACATTTTACTTCAACAACTTGTAGAACTATAATCAACTTATAATATTACATAAGAGGTTGCAATTCCCCACCTACTTGAGTATACACATGTTATAAGGATAGTAGATAATGCATGGAAGACAAGTACAATGCGTGGAATAGTTCATTAGGGTGAAAACACACTATGGGGGGACCAAAAATGTTGTCACATTGTATTGTTTTCCAAGGTTGTCCATGTTTGAATTTCAACCATGGTAATATTAAAACATAGTTTTCCAAAAAAATTGCATAATATGGTAGATTATAACTCAAAGAATTCAATTACAAAGAAATTTCCTTTTTCCAACTTATATTGTGTGATTCCAAAATATATTTGTGACAAAAAAATGTATGTCATTGTGTATTAAAAAATGCAAATATACTCAAAAAATGATTGAAATGATTTTTAGTTTTTATGAAATTTGTAGTATGTATTAAACATTGTGATTCCATATGATTTAAATAAGTTTGTGAGCCATGTGAAGAGTTTGATAATTATCATATCACAAATGGGTGTTTTCGGGGGCAATGACCATAAGTATGTGGTAAATTAACATTTTGACAAACTATCATTTTCAAATGGAAGATGACAAGACATGTGAGGTGGGTCATTTTTAAAATTTTCATTTTAAACATTTTGTGGTTGACTAATTCAAACCCGAACCTAATGCAATCCAAAAATAGTTCTATTATAGTATATAGGTTATATATGATATACACACTAATACTATAAATAATCTGGTGTGAACATACACCATACACAAAATATATTTTTGTGAAACATACATGATGTACCACATACATCTAGTACATCATAGATGTTCAACCATATAATATATGTTGGACATGAAGACAACATCAATACTACATGTACTCTGACCTAAGAACAAACCATGTAACCAAGTACATACTAACCACATACAAATACAACCTATAAGCATTACTTGCAAGTTTTTTTATAGTAGGTACATGATACCCCATACATCAACAACATCACATACATTATGGGGTCAATACCATACAACAATGAATGTACATCACAATAATAGAAATTAATATGTGATGTATATTCCTACTACATGAACATATAGCACAACAAGAATTTAAGTACCCTAAGAGAACACTATTATTAAACAAAAAAATTATTGCACAACACTTCTTACTCACTTAGGTTGAATAACATTCCTAAAACAAATCTCAGAAATGTAACTAATGTAAGAAATAGTTACAAACACAAATATTATAGAATCAACTTGCAAATTTGTCATGAACATACTTAACAATGGCTAGGAGATGAGCTCAAGCAATAGCTTGCCTTGTGCAATCATGGAGCGTGCAAGCTCACAGTCCAAATCCATGTGTTTCTCCTTGAATTCATTATCAAATTCTACAAATTCAAAACTCTTGTACCAATCTAGGTGTGTAAGACCTTCACATATGGGGTGATTGCAACGAGAATTTTTTAAAAACCAAATGGTTGCACACCATGGGTGGTAAATGTGGTCACAACTACAAACAATAATATCACATAATAGGAAAGGGCAAGCACATAGAGTGCATGTGGTTACACTTACATCCATTGGGCTAGAATTTGAGTTCTCAACATAACACATAGGATGAAAGGTCACCTAACCCCATTGGCCCCTTCTTCAAAAGTAGCATTTGAGAAGTTGGTGCATCAAAATGCATTTCTAGAATTGCTAGTTTTTGGATAGACTTAACTATTCGGCCTTCATGAATGTCATACTTGGAAACTAGGTCCTCATAGTTCAATTTTGTTTTTTTCATTGTACCACTGTAGAATTCAGACCTCATCCTTTAAATGCTACATTCATTAGCATTAATTGTCTTTCTAGCTACAAGCATTTCTTGCAGCTTCTTCTTTGCATTAACAATAGTAAATTGCATGGAATCGAAAACAATTTTGATTTGGCCAACTTTCGATGACAACTCTTCCTTCTCACTTTTTAGCTTGGCAATTTCAACCTTACAAGACCTAACTCCATTCCGACAATACTCATCAACTCAACCACTTCTATTCTTTTCTTTTCTTTTCTACCCTAGGGTTGATCTCACCAACTGTGATTACAGCATCCAAGTTTTCAAAAACCTCTTTCTTCATTCCTTTCTCTTCCTTCATCAAACCCACAAGGCCATCCTCTACTTTCATTTGGCCTACACCCTTACCAAGTAGAGTAACCTTTTTCTCAATGCATTTTTCCATCCAAAACAACCATTTTGACCTTTGGTTGGTATTAGTTTCATGAGCAAACCTAGCCCAACTATCCCCCTAGCGAACTCCTTACTAATCAACTTACTCTTAGGGACATCATCTTTACCATAATAATTGGATAGATCTCTATGATTCTATCCAACACCTTATCATCATGACAATTTGCAAAGGAAAAACCACTCCTCCCCTTAGCTACCCCAAAGACCTCTTTGATTTCCGCTTCAACAACATTTATGTTTTTAATCCTATAGGGGTTGACTCCTTCCCTTGGCAACTTATACTTATATTTAAACTCATGGAAAACAATGGCAGGAGGGGGTTAATGTTTGAGGAGCTTGCCAATTTTGGTCTCCAAATCCTCTAAGGTTTTTTCTTCCACAATTTGAATTGTTTCATCATCACTGACAGCTTAATCATTATTGTGTTTGCTCCTCATGATGAATGTTGGATTCAAGCAAACCCCACACAACCAAATGCAATAAAATTATAGAGAAAAAAAAAAGCAAAAAAGTTGACTTCCATTAGAAATAATTAAAGATCATGTACATCTATGAACTCATTTGTATACACAAATTTTTTTATTGATGGAGCGGAATCACTACTACAAAATGTGAGTGTAGTTCACTAATCCTCGTTCATTAGGCCAATGAATTCATTACTTCCCCACTAAGTCCTATTCACTATGACGAATGAATTCACTAAACATCTAGTGAAATCGCTTGGCATACAGGGACACCTTTTGTTGTAATGAATGAACACAAAATGTGTACCCACTATTTCTCACAATTGTTGAAGTATGTACACAATTCATAGATATCAACTCAGATATATTATTAAGCCTTTTGCTTAGCCCTTTATTTTGTTTAATGACAAGTTTCTTGAGATATCATCATCAAAAAATTTCAATTGACGGCCCATACAAGATTGAACCACATATTCAAAAATCTTCTTTATTTTTGGTGCATAGCAAGTAAAACTATGGGTCCAAAAATTGTATTGTGGATTCTGCATAGGCTAGCCAATCCAAGATGAAAGAGATGCACAACCCCCAAGAGAACACATGCACTTTGATCATGTGTCACACATGTACTTCTCATGCAGCAACTGTTGTTGGCTCTTTGATCAAACATCAACATTTATTTATTCAGAAAACATGCACTACCTCATGATAATACTAGATATTGAATGTACAATACAAGATAAATTTAAGAACTACCTTGATGAACTCAATGAAGGCAATGAAAAGACCCTAGGGATGCGGTCAATTTATAATCAATCTCTCCAATAACACCCTTGTGATTTGCTCCTATATAATTTCTTAAGAAAATGCATGCAAAAATAAGCATGTTTATTACAAAATGAGGTGCTTTTAGAGGAATGTAGTAAAATGGGATCACTAACATAAGCGAGTACTTAGTCTTAAGGACAACAACTTGGAAACCATATTATAAGTGGAAGGGAATTAGCTATTGATCCTATTTTTGCTTCAACAATTACAAGGGGAGTAAGTACAATTGGGTGGTACCACTAGGAACAACTTTAGGAAATTTTCCAAGAATGGTCATTGGTTTTTTTTTTTTTTTTCAAAAAATCATTTTTTCATTTTTTTTTTCCCCTATTGCTCATTCTTGGAACTCGTGTTGTTTTCCTAACTTTAGAATGATTTAGCGCTTTTACAATTTGTCACATACAAATGTAAAAGCTTTTTAATAACTATTCTTGCTTTTGAAGGAGTGACCTTATGATGCTTGGATATCCCATTTTGTTGACTAACACAAACATCGAGGAGGTTCAAAATCCTATTGTTGGCACTATCAGCATCTTCAATTTTTCGCGTTGTGAGCTTTCTATTTTCTTTGATATGCATGTCAAGTTCATGTAATGCTTTTCAATTTTTTGCAAATTTCTTGAACATTGTACAAATTGACAAATTCTTGAACCTTGCACAAACTAACCATGGCAAAAATGGTAGGTGTATATAAATCATGTTTCTACAAATGTTGAGGCATGTTTATTGGTTTGACTCCCTAGTTGCACCTAATTTTGACAATGTTGCAACAAGTTCAATTTTTTTTGAATGCACTATTTCACTTAACTTTGCTAATCTTTCTTATGTTTATGCTAATAGGAAAATACAAAGATCGACTCGGACTATTTTATGGTCCAACAAGGGTTGAAAGGTTTTGGTTGTGACATTAAGTCAATGGGAAAGAAGGATGCATTAGGGTGAAAGCACACTATGGGTGAACCAATTTTCACCAAAAAAGGTGATGTATAACTAGTATCATAGTACGCAATAAGTTTAAATTTTGATGGCATCATTTGACAATCCTATACATAAGCAAAAAGCCTTAGAATGCACACAACAACATTTTAGAACTCAAATTTCACTTTAAATCAAGATTAATTTTGATCCAACGGTTAGATGAAAAGGATTGAATAAAATCAATGTACACAACATATATAATGTGCAGTTTTTTGTCAGCCATAGGGCCTCATGTTTGTGGTTCATAAGACATTATTTTTTTAAAAAAAATTGAAAAAATAATGCAATGCTCAACTATAAAATCTTTTTCTCTTCGTTTGGTATTGATTTTTTCTTTAAATACATAAAATATTTTGCCTTTATTGCTAAAAAAAATGAAAAAACCACATATTTTTAATGAATTTTCAACCAATAATTTTAAACTTCCAAATGGCCTTAGATTCAATTGATTTATAGCGACCACAAAAAATTTCACCAAAAAATTCCACCCACAGCCCTAGTTTTGAAGTATGTATGCAATTTTTTGTACTTTGTGACAAGTATTATTTCTTCACAAATATACTTCATATGTTGAAGTTCACCAATGTTTTCTAGAGTTTTCTTTTTAAATGATTTTTTAAAGTCTAAATCTAATCCAATATACTTCAAACAAATAAAAATAATCCAAAATGTGATGTTTATACTTACATAAAAAAACCAAATGCAGAAATGAAATATTTGTGATTATAATTTTTGGGGGGCATAGTGTGTTTTTACCCATCAAAGGAACGCATTTGCAATTTGTTGGGACCAAAGTTTGATAAGAATGGCTGGAAGTTTAAGTTGCACACAACTTTAGAGTTATAAGAAGTGATCGTGAACCTCTGCATGCGTGTTTATGAAAAGGAAAAGGTGTCGAATGAAACCATCACCTTGGAATTTGTTAGGGATTTAGTTGTTGAGAATAATGGAGTGTTGCTAAATTAAGCAACATATGCACTTACTGCCCACAAGAAGTGGGTTTTTTTGCAAGTTGGAAGGGACATTAAATAAGTAATTTCCCAGCTAGCTACCATTTTAGAACAAGGCAAAGGTGTACCATGAGCTCCAGAATCCAAAAATGTGCTTGAGCCCAAGTATGCAAAGGGAGTTGTTGGAGGTTTTGGGGGAAAAAATAGTTTTAGAGGCCAATTCGACTTAGCTTCAAAGGTTCTTAATCGTCCACCTCCGAATGTTTCTAGGTTGAATGGGATGTGCATTGTGAAAGGAAAGGTTGAACCTCTTTCTACAAGAAATAAAAACATGCCATAGAGTTGTTCAAGATGTAGTTCGTCACTCTCCTCAAAGAAGATACCTCCATTCAATTTAAAAGCCATATCCAATCTTGCTAATTTGTTCTTTTCAAAACAAAAAATTACATGAGAGTTGAAAGATAAAAGAGAAAGGCTTCATAAGGATGTAACACACAGAGAGGTTGAGCAAAGAAGGGTTCGATTACTTTTAGATGATTGAGTGGCTTTGGATGGCTTTGCAAATGTGATATTGATGTAATGAAGATTGGTCTTGAAGTTGCTTTAGGTTTTTCTACTAATTCTATAGAAAGGATTGAAGAGCTAAGGCAATAAGTTCGATATGAAGAGAGAACTTGGATGCAGACCCAAACGAAATTACAAGTAGCAGAAGTTGAATGTCTTCTATGTGATGTTAAAGTTGTTGAGTGCGAAGAAATGTATGCCAATTCTATGAAGGGGTTTAAGCTTTCCCAAGAGTTGTTGACCTAGTTAATAGAGTAGCTTGCTTGTGTGAAAGTAAGGTCAAGCCCTTATTTTTAGCCTCTTCCTATTTCTTGGTTAGCACCTACATTTCATTGCATAAAAAATTTAACTATTGAAGCTTGTCCAATTTGCAATGAAGACTTTGATTTCAATGACATTTGTATTGGATTTTATGGTCATGTTTACCACCCTTGGTGTTTGTTGGTGCACACCATTTCCTCAAGAAAATGTAAAGCTACCAACTATGAGGCTCTTTTTCATGAAGGTTGGTACTTTTCATTTGGATTGTCTAAAATTGTGTTTGAGGTCAAAAAGTGGAGGGTTCAAGAGATGAAGGGAGTCCTCAAGTAACTCCAACAACATTAGGCCAATACCTACAAATTAAACAAGTATTAATATTTAAACTTTTATTTGAAATTTGATTGATTCTACAAATGCAAGTCTTGTTTCATCTAGGAACTTGTGGCTATGTTTTTTCCTAATTTGTAGATTTTGCTTCTTGTTCTTAACATGAATATCTGTGTCTCATCAAACTTTCATGGTTTGGACAAAGGATGGTCAAGGAACATGTCCTAATCCTCAAGCTCTAGGAACCCTATTTCCTTAAATGATCATGGATGTATTAGGTCTAGAAATGCCATTCCTTGTTTATGCAAGATTGATGTGCTTTTTTTCCTATAGTTCATCAATAGTCTGGAACAATTGATTAATTATGATTAATTTGGTCCTTGAATTTATTGCAATCTTGATGCATTATATGTAGTTCTTGACCAATTTTAGGAACATTGGAAATTTAGGAATGTTCGGTTCCTACAATCCTGATGCATAATTTGTAGTTCTTGACTAGTTTTAAGAACATTGAAAATTTTGGAATGCCCAATCCTTACAGTCTTGATGCATTATAAGTTCTAGCCAATTTTAGGAACATTGAAAATATTGGAGTCCTTAGTTTTTATAGTCCTAATGCATTATATGTAGTTCTTGACCAATTTCAAGAACACTAAAAAGTTTGCATTCCATAGTTCCTACAGTCTTGATGTAATTCTAGACTAGTTATGTTGTTTCTTGAAAGTTCTTCAATAATTAGGAGGTGGCATTTATTCAACTAGAACAATTTCAAATGGTGTTTTTCAGTAATTCTTGATGTAGTTTTTGACCAACCACATATTTATCACAAGTGCATATTTGTTTTCTATGTTTTTCAAAAGTTTTAATCAAGGTTTAAATCTAATGGCTCATATGTGAATGTAGATGGATGGTTTGAATATGGCAAATCTACAATTGCTAACCATCTCCTAACCAAGGAGACAAGAATTATTGGCATAACTGGATCTACATCTTTGAAAGAGGCTAGTAATTTGTGTACAAGTTTACAACCTACTATAATTCCAACATATAGTATACAAGTGGAAGTGGATAGTGAAGTCGCTTCCAAAGCATGTTCCCCATATTCAAAAAAGGATGGGAAACCATGCAAAAGCCCTTGCAAAAGCCTAGGGCTCCAACTTGAGCAAAAAATGGACTTGCCAAAGTTGAAGGCACAATCTAGTTGTTCGGTTTGCTTGCATCAGAATGCAGGATTGGTTGTGATTGAAGTTAGGATGATTAACCATTTAATGTTTTTCTTCCCATTTCATTTCATAGTTTAGTTGTTGTTAGTTTGAACTTATTAAGAAGCACAACTTAATCATGTGACATGATCAACAGTGCTTGACACTAAAAACTTTATTACAAAATTTAATTTGTACAAATTTAACTTGATCAATACTTCATAAAAATTAAGTTGCATAGCCCACAATTTCAATCTTCATAATGATTGATGATATGCAAATATGAATGGGATGTTGCAAATGCAATACTTAATTAGTTTGTCATGTATGTTTCAATGACATGTGTTAAATGCAATTTTATTTTTTTGGTGCAGCCTTGTGGACATGGAGGAATATGTGAAAAGTATGTGCAACAATTATATTTTTGTCCAACCTATTTTGATGTCATTATGAAAGCAAGAGTCCCACCAATACAAGCTACAACCCCCATTTAGGTTTTACATTTAAAACCTTTAAGACTTGCTCAAGCATTCAATTCCTCAATTGTTCCTAAGGTTTAGTTTCACCAAAAGAAATTGTTTAGATCAAAAGAGTTGTTAACCACAACTATTGACATAGACAACCTCCATTCAAAAGTTAATTTCAATTATGATGATGCAACAATTAGTGAAGATGGTAATCATCTACTAGAACCCAACATCCCCATGAAGGTGGGCCAATCCAAAAAATAACCATATCTTGCAAAATGGGGTTGGAAGAAATGACTGATGATGATTCTGCTAGCTTGCATATGCAATCTGATGAAGAACCTCACCCACCAAATTTGATTTCAATAGAAGTGCATCCAACTCTACTTTCAATAGAAGGTCCACCTAACTAGGAAATTATTTTTACCCCCAATTCTACCCCTATATTTAGTCTACCTAGTATGGAGATTAAAAAGGTAGAGGTCACTGTTTGACACTGATAAGGTGGAAGCCATTAGTGTTCAATCTAAAAAATAGCTAGTAGTTGTAAAGAGGAACAAATTTGATAATGCCATTTACCTTGCCAAAGATGATTACTAGAGAAACTAAAGGAGTAGCTTAGAATGCTGCCACTATCTTGGTTAAACTAAAGGGTCAAAAGAAGGCATGTAAAGAAGTTCTTAGCCTACTAGGTAACATATTTCAAAAAGCCCTAACACTCATTTAAGCGTGCAAAAAAATTATTATTTTGCACTTGTGAGTAGTAGTTATAGTGTATCAAGTGGTACTTATTTAGATCTACTAGGAGGTAAGGACAAGACTGGGATCCTATCATAAGAACATTTGTCGATCAAAGTGGAAGTTTTAAAATCTAGACATGTATGAACTTGCTCTAATTTTCAAACATACATCTTGTTGCACATGCACATGATTGAGTTTTTGCATATAATTTCTATCTCAAAATCCATATTTTTTTTTTTCCAGTTTTATGACTATATTTGAGTTTGACTAAAGAGAGCAATCCAAATCTAGTGGATTAAATCTTATTAGTCTCAATTTGTTAACCCTTAAATGACTAAAATACTAGGTCATTTAATTGAAACAATTCTAGATGTTTTAATAGGGAAAATCCATTCCCATATGTTAAATGGATCCCCACTATGATTAAGAGATATTAAAATATGAAGAAACTAAAGCTTAAAGTAGGAGTGGCCATTCCTTATGATACCTAGTTTACATTCTAGGAAATGTACACTCCTATCCATTCTTGCTTGAAATCACTTCCATTCATGTTGCTAATCCTTTTCCATGTGAACTATACTGTACATTACTATCCATTCTTGATTCCAATGTAAATTTACACTTAAATTTACCAATAAATTTGTCTTCATTTATTTTCAAGGGTTTAGATCATCCATGTTCGGTTTTGCATGCCTCTTTTTAGTACTAATGATTGTACTTGTGAATGGCAACGTATTATGTGTTTAGATTCATCAAAGCTTGGGTCAAGTGGTTAGTGACTTAACCACCCTTTACTTGCTAGTAGGAGTTGGTTGGTCTGTGACCACAATGCATGTTTATTGTTGGTAGTCATTGCATTAATGAGAAACTAACTATGTTTATAGCTTGGTTTCAACTTCCCTTTGAGGATTTGCAACTGAACTTGTAAAAGGGTTTCAACTTATGGCCCTTGGATTTGGAGATTATGTTTATATGTCAAGTAAAAGTAGTGCAACATTGCTCCAACTCTTTGTAGAAGTTGAAAAACCAAACCTTGTTGCTAGTGGATATTGATGGGCTAAAAGAGGCTTTATTAGGTCTAATAGATCCATCTCAAAAAGTTGCATTTGGATACATATCTTAGCTCCTTAAGCATGTACATAGGTTATAATGTTAGGAATTGAACCCTTGACCTCCCCAATGATAAACCAAGTCCTTAACTAATGGA
>Ga0116229_10002760_pt1 | contig 28586 bp, 20 predicted proteins | sample S1TSphgellanicum_3_FD_87313 | JGI IMG/M metagenome (GOLD analysis project Ga0116229, IMG submission 87313) | Host-associated microbial communities from peat moss isolated from Minnesota, USA - S1T2_Fc - Sphagnum magellanicum MG | ecosystem: Host-associated > Plants > Peat moss > Unclassified...
CCCCACTCGTTGGCGATGTTCAAGATCATGTACTTCTGGATCGAGGCGAACGCCGAGTAGTTCGCCGTCCACCAGCCGACACCCGCATTCAGCTCCGAGGTGCTGCCGTTGCCGGTCGTCTGCGTGCCGTCGGGGAACTGAGCCATCGCGATGATCGGCACCTCGCCGTGGGCGATGTGATCGCTCTGCGCGGTGGAGGCATAGGTGGAGGCCGGAATCGATCCGTTCACCGTATACATGAACATGCGCGTGCTGTTCGCCCCGGTCTTCTGGAACCCGGGCTGGGGGTTCGAATCGAAATGCGCTCGGTCGATGCCACGCAGGCGGAACACCGTGCCGCTCGGATCGTAGAGCTCCCCGTTCAGCACGAACAAGCCCGTGCCGCGGTTGTAGCTCGGGCGCGCCGCCGTGACCGCGCCCACGACCGAGACGTAGAAATTGTTGCTCACGGTCTGCCCCGTGGCCGTGTCGGTGGCGCTGATCACGAGCGTGTCGGTCTCGACCTGGGTCGGGTTGCCCGTGATCGCACCGCCGCTAGTGACCGACCAGGAGTTCGAGCCGCCCGACTGGGAGGCGAGCGACCAGGTGTAGTTGCCGCTGCCGCCGCTCGCGGCCATCGTGGCGAGCGGTGCGCCGCCGGTGAAGGACGCACCGACGCCGACGACTCCGAGCTTCATCGGCGTCGTGATCGCAACGCCGGTGACGGGTATGTAGAAATTCCCGGTCGCGGTATTGCCCGCGGCGTCCTTGACCTGGATCACGAGCGTGGCGGTCTCCTCGGCGCTCGGGTTCATGATGCTGGAGAGCACGCCGGCGCTGGAGAGGCTCCACTCGTTCACGGTGAGCCAGGCAAGGGTGAGCGGCCGGTCGCGCACGAAGGACCAGGTGTAGGGCGCCGTTCCGCCGCTTGCCGACATCGTGTAGCTGTACGGCGCGCCGACCGTGGCCGCAGCCAACGTCGGGCCGGAGGTGATCGTGAGTCCGTCCCCGGTAGGTGCCGGCGCCGACGAGACCGTCACGGTCGCCGTCTGGCTCACGCTGCCGCCCGTGCCGGAACAGCTCAAGGTGTAACTGTGTGCAGACGTCACCGTGCCGGTCGACTTGGCACCGTTCGTCGGCATGGTGCCCGACCAGGAGCCGGACGCCACGCAATTCGTTGCGTTCGTCGCAGCCCAGGTCAAGGTGGACGTCCCTCCGCGGGTCACCGAGCTCGGGCTTGCCTTCAGGTTCACCACCGGCGGCGACGCCCCGGAGACCGTCACGGTGGCGCTCTCCTTCGCCGTTCCCGCGCTGCCCGTACAGGTCAGCGTGAAGGTGGTCGACGCGTTCAAAGCACCCGTCGATCGCGACCCGCTGATACCCACGCTTCCGGACCATCCGCCCGAGGCCGTGCAGCTCGACGCATTGGTGGACGACCAGGTCAGGGTCGAGGACCCGCCGGTCTTGATGCTCGTCGGACTGGCGCTGAACGTCACGGACGGCGGCGGAGAAGATACCGTGACCGTGGCCGACTGAGCAGCCGAACCGCCCGCGCCGGTGCATGTCAGCGTGAACTTCGTCGACGCACTCAGCGCCACGGTCGTGGCGGAGCCGCGGGTTGCCTTCGCGCCGGTCCAGCCGCCCGATGCGGTGCACGCGGTGGCGTCGGTGGACGACCAGGTCAGCGTGGAGGTCGCGCCGCTCTTCACGGTGCTCGGGTTGGCGGTCAGCGTGACCGCGGGCGCGGGCGTCGTCACCGATACCGTCGCCGTCTGCGACGCGCTCCCGCCGGGGCCCGTGCAGGACAGACCGTAGCTCGTATTGGCAGTCAAATTGCCGGTGGATTGCGTGCCCGACACGGCTTTCGACCCGGACCAACCGCCCGTCGCAGTGCAAGCGGTGGCATTCGTCGCCGACCAGTGCAGCGTGGCACTGTTACCCGTCGTGACGGTGCTCGGCGTGGCGGTGAAAGTCACGCTCGGCGCGGGCGTCTTCACCGCGACGGAGGCCGATTGCGACGCAGTGCCGCCGCTGCCCGAGCACGTCAGGGTAAACGTCGAGTTCGTCGTCAATGCCCCGGTCGACTGGCTGCCGCTCGTCGCCTTGCCGCCGGACCAGGCACCCGTGGCCGTACAGGACGTCGCATTGGTGGAGGACCAAGTCAGCGTCGCGCTACCCCCGCTCTCGATGGCACTCGGTCCGACACTGAGCGTGACGGTCGGCGCCGATGGCGCAGCGGCCACCGAGACCGTCGCCGATTGTGAGGCCCGGCCGCCGGTGCCGCTGCAGGTCAATACGAAAGTCGACGTCGCCGAGACGCTGCCCGTCGACTGACTTCCGCTCAATGATTTGGTGCCGGACCAGGCGCCCGAGGCCGTGCAGGCGCTCGCATTCCTCGATAGCCAACTCAGCGTCGAGGACGCACCCTTGGTCACGGTGCTCGGGTTCGCGACGAAACTGACCGTCGGGGCCGCGGGGTTGACTGAAACGGACGCCGATTGAGCGGCCTGACCGCCCGGACCGTAACAGGTCAACGTGAAGCTCGTCGTCGCCGTCAGCGAGCCCGTCGACCGCGACCCGGACGTCGCCTGGGACCCCGACCAGTCGCCCGACGCCGCGCAGGATTGGGCATTGCTGGCATGCCAGGTCAGAGTGGCTGCTTGGCCTGAGGTGATGGTGCTCGGGCTGACCTGCAAGGAGACGATGGGCGCCGCCGCCGCGATCGTGACGGTCGTGGATTGGGTGGCGGTCCCGAATTCACCGACGCAGGTCAATACGAACTCGGTGGAGGTCGACAGGGCACCCGTCGACGCACTCCCGCTGGTCGGCTTCGCGCCGCTCCAGCCGCCGGAAGCGGTGCAGGAGGTCGCGTTCGCCGCGTTCCAGGACAAGATCGACGCCGCACCGGCCGCGACCGTGGTCGCCGACGCCGACAACGTGATGGCCGGTCCCGGACCGGTCACCACGACTTCGGCCGATTGCGTCGTCGTGCCGCCCGGACCGGAGCAGGTCAACGTATAGGTCGTCGTCGTGCTCAGGGAGTTCACGGCCACCGTGCCGCTGGTCGGCTTCGTGCCGCTCCATCCGCCCGACGCGCTACAGCTCGTCGCTCCGGCGCTGCTCCATTGCAGGGTGGTCGTTTCACCCTGCGCGACACGACCCGGCGTAGAGGCAATGTTGACGGTCGGCGGGACGGCTGTCGCGCCCGACGAGGCGGTGCCGGCGTTCGGCGTGGTGCTGGTGTCGCCCAAGCATGCGGCGAGGGCCGTCACCGACGCCGCGAGCAGCAGCCAACGGGAAGCACGCACGATGCGACTCGCCAGTCCGCCGGCTGATAGAGGAGCGTCGGCAGCGTCATGCGGGAGCGTGGAACTCATGAGGCCGCTTCTGCGATTTAGAAAAAGCATTGACACATCTCCCTGAAACTCATCTCGACCCTCGGGTCTGACGCTGCGTAGGCAGCTCTTTGCCATCGCATGGGGCGCATATTTACCCGCACAAATCCCCTTGCCAAGCTGTCGCCAATCGCGAACGCTCACCAACGCGAATCGCAAGGCAATGGAGTGCGTTTAGACATAATGCAAATGGTGCACCAGCGCGCGCGAGTGCATGCGAGCGCTGCCGCTGAGCGCTGCACAACTCGACTCGTACGAAGACGCTGCAGCGGATCCGCGCGCGGACCGTAAGAACGATTCGGTGCGCGACATCCCACGACGTCGATCGGCTTCGCTCGGCTCCTCGTTCATGCATCGGCGCCGATGGCATGAACTTGACATGTTCCGGTCAAGATCTGGCGATGTGTCGATCCGTCGGGTGGGTCGAGCGGGCGGACCTGCGGGCGCGGTGGTGGGCGGTACAGGGATTGAACCTGTGACCCCTGCCGTGTGAAAGCAGTGCTCTACCGCTGAGCTAACCGCCCGTTCCAAGCCGCAAATTATGACATCGACCAGCGCCTTAAACAAACGGACGAACCGCGCCGCCGTACGGCGCGCCTACGGGGACTTCGATGCCTCTGCTAGACTTAGGCCCCCCTTTTTGAGAGCCCGATCGACCATGCCGGTGCGCACTCGTTTCGCTCCCAGTCCCACCGGTTTCCTGCATATCGGGGGCCTGCGGACCGCGTTGTTTTGCTGGCTGTATGCGCGTCGACATGCGGGCAGTTTCGTGCTGCGGATCGAGGATACGGATCTCGAGCGGTCGACGGATGCCGCCATCCAGCAGATCTTGGATGGCATGGAATGGGCCGGCCTAGTGCATGACGAGGGGCCGTTCTATCAAACCCGGCGGTTCGACCGGTACCAGGAAGTCGTCCAGCTCCTGCTCGCGACCGGTCGTGCCTACCACTGTTACTGTACGAAGGAGGAACTCGAGCAGCTGCGTGCCGAGCAGATGGCTCGGGGCGAGAAACCTCGCTATGACGGGCGTTGGCGGGATCGAACCGACGTGCGCCCCGGCGTGCCGCCGGTCGTGCGGTTCAAGAACCCTCTTGCCGGCGAAGTCGTCGTCGAGGACGCAGTGCACGGCAGGGTCGTGTTCCAAAACGCCGAACTCGACGATCTGATCATTGCGCGCTCCGACGGCACGCCAACCTACAACTTTTGTGTGGTCGTCGACGACATGGACATGGAGATCACGCACGTGATCCGCGGCGACGATCATCTCAACAATACGCCGCGCCAGATGAACATCCTGCTCGCACTCGGACGCACGCCGCCCGTGTATGCCCATTTGCCGATGATCTTGGGGCCGGATGGGACGAAGCTGTCGAAGCGTCATGGCGCCGTGAGCGTGCTTCAGTACCGCGACGAGGGATTCCTGCCCGAAGCGGTCCTGAACTACCTTGCACGACTGGGTTGGTCGCACGGTGATCAAGAGATTTTCTCGATCGACGAGATGATCCGGTTGTTCGACATCGCCGACGTCAACAAGTCGGCGTCGGCGTTCAATGTCGACAAGCTGGCCTGGCTCAATCAGCAACACATGATCCGGGCACCGGTTGCGCGCGTGGCGGCCTTCTTGCGGTGGCATCTCGAGCGCGAAGGTGCGCGCGTCGACGACTCAACGATTTCCCTGGAGGCGATCGTTCTCGCGCAGCGGGAGCGGGCGAAGACCGTGAAGGAGATGGCCGTCAACAGCCTGTTCTTTTTCAAGGCGCCGACCGCCTATGACGACAAGGCCGTGCGTAAGCACATCACGATCGACGTGCTCGATCTGTTGGGGTCGCTCGGCGATGGCTTGGCCGGCCTCGACGATTGGAGCCCAGAGGCGATTCATGGCCTCATCGACGGTTTCGCGCGGTCGCACGGCGTTGCGCTCGGCAAGTTGGCGCAACCGCTGCGTCTGGCCGTCTGCGGCGGCACCGTGTCGCCACCCATCGACGCGACGCTCGCGATTCTGGGTAAAGCCGAATTTCTCGCGCGTCTCGCCAGAGCGCGCATTGCGTGGACGGTCTAGTGATTTAAGAAGGTCTAGTTCATTCATTTCCTTGACGAATTAAACTCCGTGCGGTATCTTGCGCGGCCTTCCCGTGGGGCCATAGCTCAGCTGGGAGAGCGCTTGCATGGCATGCAAGAGGTCGGCGGTTCGATCCCGCCTGGCTCCACCAGCCTTCTTTAGTCGGCGACTCGATTGGTTTGGTCTGCGTCCCCATCGTCTAGAGGCCTAGGACACCACCCTTTCACGGTGAGAACCGGGGTTCGAATCCCCGTGGGGACGCCACTATAAACGGCATCGGTCATCGGGCCTTGCCGGCCTGAGTTGCTCTGGTCTTGCACGAACGTGGCGATGGCGGCATGACATTGATGCGGCAAATTCTTTCAGTGCCGCAGCAATGCGGCGGCCGAGAGAAATTCGCCGCCGTTGTTGACGGCATTGCAGACGATCAGCGCGCCGCCGAGCAGCGACGCCAACGCCCCCCATTTGCGCAATGTCGCCATGTACGCCACGAGGACCAACAAAGGCAGCCAGTGCAGCGAATAGAGGAACGTCTCGTCGCCGTAAACGTTGTGAAGGGCGATCTGAAATCCCAGGCTGAGCAACAGATACGCGCGGAACTTGTGATCGGTGAAGCGCGTGCACAGATTGAAAAGCCCCCACAACAGCAGCGACGCCCAGATCAGCACTCCGATCGTGCCTAACGGCGTCGAATACGCGAAAGGCACGTGCTGAATCGAGAATGCCGGCCAATCGTCGGTCGCGGCGTTGAGATTCGCGAATGTCGGGAGCACCATGCTGTGCAACAGGATGATCGGCATTTTCGTCAGCGGAGTGCCGGCCACTTTCATGGAGATGTAGCCGGTTTCCTCGCGATCGCCGAGAAAAAATACCGCGGTCGGAAAGATGAATTTCTCGACGACCCACAGCCCGATGACGACGAGCAAGCCGTCGAGCACGAGTCGAACGACCTTCTGCCATCGGTTGTACAGCCAGGTGGCGAAAAACCCGGTGGATCCGTTGGTGGTCGCCATGCTCATCGACAGGGCGATGATGGCGATGAACCAGCCATCCTTCGGTCTCCAGGTCCGCAGCGACGCGCAGAAAATCGTCGTCGCGACGACGGTCAAGCTGCCGAACAAGAAGGTTTCCGGGATCGCGCAGAAGAACACGAACGACGACGAGGTCGCCGCGACCAGGGTGAAGATCGCCGCATTCGGCAGGCTCGAGCCAACGAGTCGCAGCGCGAGAAACAATCCCGCGAGTACGATGCCGGCCGCCGCCGCGAGTACGATGCGAACCGAGATGTCGGACCGAATTCCGGCGAGTTTCAACACGTTCACCGGCAGGTTCGTGGCGAGCGAGAAGAGCGGATGCACCTTGACCCGGTAATGATTGGCTTCTCGCCAGACCATGTTGCTGTAGACACGGCCCGTATCGGCCTGGAACCAGGTGTTGTCGGGAGCGTCGACGATGAATTCGTGGCCGAGCTTGGCGGAAAGCGACCAGGACAGCGCGATGCCGAGCAACAGGAAGATCACCATCGAGACGGCGGTGGCGCGAATACCCGACTTCGGCTCGGCCCTCTGGGCCGCATCCCTTATACCGTCGATCGAAACTCCCAGGGACATCGTGTTCTCCTCTGTCTATCGCGTGATCCGATCGATTCAGCCCGGCCAGCCCGATGCGAGCAGCAGGCAGGCAGCGCTCAGAGACACGACCGTGAGGCTTTGCCAGTCCCGGGCGGTGAACACCACCGGATCGTCATGCATCTCGCCGCGATGCGTCTTCATCCAAAGTCTGCTGACCCAGTAAAGGAGCAGCCCCGGAATCAGCCACAACCATTCCGGGGCCGGATAGGTGACCAGCAGATCCGGATTGTTGATGTACAGAGCGATGATCAAAACCGCAACGAACCCCGAGGCAACGCCGAGCGCGAGCAGGACCGGCAGGTCCTCAACCACGTAACCGCGTCCGGCCAGACGGCCCCCCGTCTTGTTCTTGCGCAGCGACAGATCGAGTTCCGCGTAGCGTTTCACCAGCGCGAGGCTCAGGAAGATGAATATCGAAAACGCCAGCAGCCAAAACGAGGGCTTGATGTGCGTGGCGGCGGCGCCGCCGATGACGCGGATCGTGTATAGCCCCGCGAGTAGCATCACGTCGACGATCACCTGCCGCTTGAGGAACAGCGAATACGAGAGCGTGACGGCGAAATAGCCCGCGAGAACCGCCAGGAACGGAAAGGGCAGCGAGCCGGCGATGAGCAGGGACGCGAGCAGCAATACCGGCGCAATCAGCAGCCCTTGGGAAATCGGAATACGCGCGGCCGCCAGGGGCCGTTTGTGTTTGCGAGGGTGCTGGCGATCGCTTTCGAGATCGAGCAAATCGTTGAGCACGTAGACGGAGGAGGCACACAGACCGAATGCCAGGAACGAGACGCAGGCCGAGAAGAACACGGTGGGGTCCGTCACCCGGTGGGCGGCCAGGGCAGGGACGAAGACCAGCATGTTCTTGAGCCACTGGTGAATGCGCAGCATGCGCACGTAGTCCGCCAGGCGCAGCTTGGTCGTGCGGATGACGTGATCGATCTCGGTGACCGTTCGGACCTTCGATATGAGTTGTTCGGACCGGGTGACCAGGATCGCTTTGCGCGCATTCTCCCAGACCGAAAAATCCCGCAGGCTGCTGCCCGCGAAATCGTAGCCGTGTTTGCCGAACCGCTCGCACAGGACCGAGGCCTTCGCCGCGCCGGTCAAATTCCGGGTAGGGTCGGACGCGAGAACTTCGTCGAATACTTGCAGGCGTTCGGACAGTTTCACGGCAAGCGACGAGTCCGATCCGGTCACGAGCACCACGCGTCTGCCCTGTTGACGGGCCGCGCGAGCCATGGTCAAGACGTCTTCGTTGATCGGCAGCACGTCGAGGTTCAGCTGGGATGCCTCGGCCAACTTCGACTTGAACACCGCGCGGCCCTGGAGCAACCAGAAGGGGGCCAGCAGGATTTTCCACGATCCCGTCCGCAGCAGCGACAGCAGCGTCTCCTGCAGAAGGTTCGCCGGTGTCACGGTTCCATTGCATGCGACACAGAGGGGCGGTGCCGGGATCGATTCCATCAGAGGCTCCACCGTGTCATACCGTCAACATGTTGCAATCTGGCTGAACCTGTTCATCGCTCGGATGCCTGTGTCGTGAGTGAAAGTCGCTGTCGTCTGATCGCTCGTGTGGCGACGGCCGGCCGAGCGGCAGCTTCGACGACGGTATGGGACCTTAAGTCCGTCATGCTGCGTCGATCGACGGCTCGAGCAGCACTTGCATCCCATTTTCAGAATACACGAATATTCATGTCAATTTGGCACGCATCGCGAAAATCCGAGATGATGAGCGCATTTTGTTGCGCTGGTGCGCACGGCGAGCAACACCCTTAACGTTCGCGATCGCACGCTTGAGACCGGCATCACGGCGGTGCACGATCGATTTTTCATACTATGTCAAAATGCGGCCGCGATGCTATGGCGATCGATGGCCGTGATTATGTCAGCCAGTGGGAACCCGTGAGATGAGCATGACTCGAAAATTGGCCTGGCCGCTCGTCGCGGCCTGTCTCGCCGCTGTCGTCCTTGCCGTCGCTTTCGTCCGTCCCGTTCAGTGGCGGGCGCAGGCCATTGCGGGCACCGTCACCGGCAAGCTGCCGCTCGACTGGGACGATCTCGTCTGGATCCTGAGGCCGGGTTCGAAGGTCATCATCGGATCCCCACCGAATCCGTTTCGATTCCTGCAGAACCCGCATACCTCGCCGAGCGACATCGCCGCCGGCGAATTGCTTTTCAAGCAGCATTGCCTCTCGTGTCACGGCGCGAATGCCGCCGGCGGTCACGGCGGCCCGAACCTGCATGATCGGACCTTCGTGCAGGGCCGCAGCGATTGGGCGCTGTACCGGACGATCACCCACGGAATTCCCGGCACCGCCATGGTCGGCTGGAAACTGGGTCGCGACAACGTTTGGTACATTGTTGCCTACCTCAATCAGGTGCTCGGCGCGGGTGGAGCCGAAACCCGGGTCGGCGAGGAGCCGATGACCCGCATCGATCCGGTGACGGCGGACGATCTGCTGCACGCCGCGACGAATACGAGCGAATGGCTTACCTATTCGGGAACCTATACCGGACAGCGCCACAGCCCGCTCAACTCGATCAATCGCGACAACGTGCGGCAACTCCACGCCGTCTGGGTGCGTCAGCTGCAGAGCAAGGATGGCCACCGCCTCGAGGTCTCGCCGATCATCCGCGGCAACACGATGTTCGTGACGGCGCTGCCGAGCGACGTCTATGCCCTCGACATCTCCACCGGCGCCATCCTGTGGAAGTACAAACGCGATCTGCAGTCGCGACTCGCGGTGTGCTGCGAAGGCAATCGCGGACTCGCCATTCTCGGCGACCGACTCTACCTCGGCACCATGGACGCTCATCTGATCGCTCTCGATGCGAACACCGGCAAGGTGCTGTGGGACGTGATCGTCGCGGAGAGCGGCAAGGGATACGGCATCACCGCGGCCCCGCTCGCCGTCAACGACATGATCATCACCGGCATCGCCGGCGGCGACTTTCCGACGCACGGTTTTCTCGACGCGTACGACGCCGCGAGCGGCCAGCGCCGTTGGCGCTTCGATACCATCCCCTCTCCCGGTCAACCGGGCGGCGACACCTGGGAAGGCGGCTCGGCGCAGAGAGGCGGCGGGTCGACGTGGATGACCGGCTCCTACGATCCCAAGCTCGGTTTGTTGTATTGGGGAGTCGCCAATCCGAATCCGGATTTCTACGGCGGCAACCGCAAGGGTGACAATCTCTATACCCAGAGTGTCGTCGCGCTCGATGTCGCGACCGGAAAATTGCGCTGGTACTTCCAGTTCACGCCGCACGACACCCACGATTGGGATTCCGCGCAGGTGCCGATGCTCATCGACGATGTCGCGGCGTTTCCGGACCGCCACCTGCTCGCCTTTGCGAACCGCAACGGTTTCTATTATCTACTCGACCGGGTGACCGGCGAATTTCTCGCCGGCGCGGCCTTCATCCGCCAGAACTGGGCGGACGGTCTCGATGCCAAGGGGCGTCCTCGAGAGCTGCCCACGTCGATTCCGACGCCCCAGGGCATCCGCGTGTATCCGCACTCCTCGGGCGCGACGAATTGGTGGTCGCCCTCGTACTCGGCCGATTTAGGGATGGTGTACGTGCCCACGATGGATCACGGCAGCATCATCTCCGCGGCAGGTGTCGATAAAATCGTCGAAGGTGAAGCGCAGGGCGGCAGCGTCCAGGAACCGGTTCCGTACGAGTCGACGATTCCGGCCGTCAAGGCCCTGGACGTGCGCACCGGCAAGATCCTCTGGCAACATGTGTCGCCGACGCGCGATCCCATGCCGGAGGAAACGGGTGGTCTGCTGTCCACCGCGGGCGGGCTCGTCTTTGGGGGGGATCTCGATACGTTCTTCGCTCTGGACGCCAAAACCGGCGCCGAACTCTGGCACTTCGTCGCGGGCGGCAATATCGTCGCGGCGCCCGTGACCTACCAGGTCGCGGGTCGTCAATTCGTGGTGATGACGGCGGGTACGAGCCTGTATCAGTTCGCCCTCGATCCGGGACCGGCGCCGGTGAACGCCTCGCGCTGAGGGACCCCTGGTGTATGATTCCGCCGTCGTGCCGTCGAGGCCACATTTGCCATTTTCCAAAGGATCCGACATGTCCGTACGTTCGACCATCGAAGAGCTCTTTCAGCAGGTTGCCTCCGAACAGCATCGCAAGCTCGCGCGGTTGTCGGACGAGCTGAAGCTGCTCGAGTCCGGTCTCGACTCATTGAGTTTCGCGTTGATCGTCATGCGGCTCGAAGATGCGCTGGGCTTCGACCCGTTCGAAAGCTCCGACGTACAATTTCCCGTCACGTTCGGCGATTTCGTCAAGCTGTACGAACGTCGGGCAGCGTGAAACGCAGCACAGAATACGACGGCTCGCACCTGCGCTGCGGGTCAATTGATATATCATCGTGTAAACCGAATTCAATGACGGGTATCCCATGGACGCTCTTAGGAATCTGAGCATCGAGTCGTTCCTGCCGCTGTCGCGCATGCACGAGGTCAGCGCCGCCGCCCACGATTCCTATCTCCAAGCGAAGCCGTTTCCGCACGTCTATTTCGATGATTTCTTCGACCCGCGGCTGCTCGACGCCGTGTTGGCGGAGTTCCCGAAGCCCGGTCAGATCAAGTGGCAGCAGTTCGACAACGAGCGCGAGGTCAAGCTCGCCTCAAGGGCGGAGGAGTCGTTCGGCCCGGTCACGCGGCTGTTTCTCTATCACTTGAATTCGATCACCTTCCTGTCGTTCTTGAGCAAGGTCACCGGGATCGCGAACTTGATCCCGGATCCGAGCTTCGACGGCGGTGGGCTGCATCAAATCCTGCCGGGCGGAAAGCTCGGCGTGCACGCCGACTTCAACAAACACCGCGATTACCAGCTCGACCGGCGCCTGAATCTGATTCTGTACCTGAACAAGAACTGGCGTGAAGAGTACGGCGGCCACCTCGAACTATGGGATCGCGACATGTCCCGAGCCGAGGCGAAGGTGCTGCCGATCTTCAACCGGGTCATGGTGTTCGGGACCACCGATTTTACTTATCATGGTCATCCCGATCCGCTGCGCTGCCCCGAGGGAATGAGCCGCAAGTCCCTCGCACTCTATTATTTCAGCAACGGCAGACCCAGTGAGGAAGTCACGGGTGCGCACAGCACGATCTTTCGCGAACGCCATGCCGCGGAGTTCAAACCCAGCCTGGCGCAGCGCGTACGCTCCTTCGGAGCGGATCTCGTGCCGCCGATTCTCTATCGGCAGTTCAAGCGGATATTGTAAAATTCGCCGCTCGCACACTCAGGGCGCACCGAGCTGGACCGCGCTCAGCGCGGGACGAAGAACTCGCTATACGTCGTGATCCGATTGGACCTGATTTCGACGAGATCGACCAGTTCGGTCGCGACCGTGGCACCGGTGATTTTCGAGAAGATATTGGCGCGCCAATGCGCCGTGGCGCGTGGCCCCTCCACGACCAGCGACAAGAGCTCGTAGTCGGTCACTCGAAACGCCTTACAGAGCATCGCCAACCAGGGCCTGAAGCTCGGCAAATCCTTCGCGTCGATCGAGATGGGCTTGTCCGCGCTCGCACCCGCGATGCGAAAATGCCCTTGGTCGGAGAATACTCGGCACATCGCGGCGAGATCGCCGCGCACGCGGGCCCCGTGCAGCTCCTGGATCATGCGCTCGGCTATGGCGCGGTCCGACATCGAATCCTCTCCCATCACCTCGTGGCGCTCGAATCCTACCACGCCCGCTCCCGGAGCTGACCGCGGTCAGCCAAAGGCCGAGCGCAGTTGCCGGCCGACCTCGGCGATGGCGGCATGCGCATAGGGGATCACGCCGCCCAGACCGTAGAACAGGTGGATCATCCCGGGGTGGCAGCGGTAGAACGACGCGCTGCCGGGTGCTTCGGCCTCGAGCCGCTCGAAGTAGCGGCGTCCTTCGTCACGCAGCGGATCGAACTCGGCGGTGTGGATCAAGGTGGGTGGAACGTCGGCGAGGCTCGGGGCGCGCAGCGGAGAGATGCGCGGATCTGCGAGGTCGGTGCCCGGGGTCACGTAGTGCAGCAAGTCGTGATCGAGCGTCGCCTGATCGACCAGGTACCCCTCCGCGAGTTCGCGCCGCGACGGCGAGCGCTCGCTGTAATCGAGAATCGGACATAGCAGCAGCTGAAAGGCGAGGGGCGGCGCATCGGCAGGACCCAAAGCCTGACAGCTCGCGGCGACCAGCGTGGCGCCGGCCGAGTCGCCGCAAACGCCGAGCCGGGACGCGTCGATGCCGAATTCGGCTGCGCGGGTCCGAATGGCGTGAATCGCATGGCGGGCGTCCTCCAAGGCGGCGGGGAATCGATGTTCGGGCGCCAGGCGGTAGTCCACCGACACGACTCGGCAGGCGCCGGCGTTCGCCAGGGCGCGGGCGATGCCCTCGTGGGTGTCGATCGATCCGGCCACGAGACCGCCGCCGTGAAAGTAGACGAGGCCGGGCAGCAGCGGTCCCGGCGCATCGGGAGGCGTGTAGATGCGCACGGCAAGCGGCAGCGCCGGGCCGCCGATGCGGCGGTCTTCCATCGACGCCACGGGCGCCGGCTTGCCGCCGAATCGCATGAGTTCGATCAGCGCGGCGCGGCGTTGTTCGACGGTCAGACTCAGCGCGTCGGGAGGATTGCTGGCCGCCAATAGATCGAGAAAGCGTCTGACGCGCGGATCGAGCGCCATGAGTCCCGCGGAATCTTAGACGTCGAGTGCGCGCTTAGGTCCGGTGGGCCACTTCGTGAGATCGGGCCCGTGCGCGGCGAACAGCGCGACGGCGAGACGGTCGATCCCGAACGCGACACAACTCGTATGGGCGGGCTCCTCGCCGGCGTCGCGGATTCCCCAGACGTTGCCGAAGTGCTCCCGATGGTAGTTGAAGCTCATGCAGGCGGTCGGCGATGCCCCCGGGTAATAGGGAATCAACAGCTCGAACTTCAGTGCCTGTTGACGCTGGCTCACGGCCATCATCTGACCGACCCGGCCGAAGAAAGGGTCGTTTGCCACGTCGAGCGTGAACGGCAGACCCAGATCGCCGGCAAGCCGCGGGGCCTTCTCCATCCAGCGCTCACGGAACGCCACGATTTCCCCGGGGGAGCCGATCCGCACGAACTCGCGCATGCGGAAGGATTGCAATCGATCAAGGCTGCGCGAGGGTTCATGGCGAAACACGTCCGCCTCGATGTCGAACTGCAACCCGCCGGCCGGCAACCGCCCGCGGGCGGCGACGATCGGATACACGGGGTAACAGGCGGCAGGGGACAGCACGAGATCCGAGGAGGTGACCGAACTGGTCCAATCACCGCCCGCTTCATGGCGCTCCACCGCGCTGCGAATCGACGCCTCGGAACCGTGCAATGCACAGACACAGCCCAGCAAATTCGGAAAGCTCTTGAGGTACCCCGACTTCTCGAGCTGTTTGCGGCTCATGACGGGCGGAAAGCGCATGACCTCGACGCCCGGCTCGCGTTGCCGCGTGATGTAGGCCTCGAGCCGTTCGACCACGTGCGTGTAGAGCGCGGTGCGTGCGTACACGCCGTCGACGCCCATCGGGTGGAACAAATGCTCCGACAATTCGGCGAGCGGGTCGGTCACGGCGGGTTCTTCGATCGCTTCTTGGGTCGAGGGCATGGGGTATCAATTTCCAATGGAGGTCGGCAGGGGCGTCATCAGTGACGTCGTCGCGAGATTCGTCAAGATCCGGTCGTTGTTGATCATCAGCGGGGCGGACAACACGTCGCGCAACAGGCGCCCGATGCTGAATTCGGTGTCGTTACGGTATCCCGACAGTCCGCAGGTCCGCAGGCTCGAGAGCACGATGCTCAAGGCCATTTCCGAGGCCTGGACCTTGGTGAGCGTGATCATGGACTGGAACTCGAGCGACGCGATGATTTTATCGTCGGCGAGCGCCGCCTCGTAGCTGCGCAGCGCCGATGACAGCACGCCGCGCAGCGTGCGCAGCGTCGACACGGCCTGGGTGAAGTGTGCGGCACCGGGCGGCATCTGACCGTTGGACTGGCGCATGGCGTGGCGCACGAAGGTCTGAGCCTTGCCGGCCGCCGCGGCGGCGATCCCGGCCCACACCGAACCCCACAGGAGGTGCGCATACGGCACCATGGTGTTGGCGTGGATCTTCTCGTACGGTTCGGCGAGCACTTGATCCGCGGCCGCACGCGCACGCAGCGTGAAGCCCTCGCTGTGCGTGCCGCGCATGCCGAGGGTGTTCCACACCTGCAGCCGTTCGAGCGTGTAATCGGATTTGAGCAGCACCAGCAGGACCTGGTCCGAACCCGGGGAATCGGCGGTCCGGCGCGCCGTCGTGACGATACCGTCCGCCTCGATCGCGTAGGAGATCACCGTCGCCTTGCGCTCGAGGGTGACCGCATCGGCGTCGCGTCCGATCGCGGCTTCGCTCGAGCGTACGTTGCCGCCGGCCTGGCCTTCCGTGGTCGACGACGCCATCAGAAATTGTTCCGCCGCGATCCGGCGCAAGATGTTCTCGAGAGCGGCATTGCCCTGCGTGTGGCGCACGATGCAGGCCATCTTGATCTGATGCATGGCATAGATCAGCGCCGTGGACGAACAGGCCTGGCCGAGGATGAAGCAGACGTCGACGATCTGTGCGAGGCTGGCCTCCTCGCCACCCAGCGCCTGGGGGACCATGATCCCGAGCAGGCGTTGCTTGCGGATTTCGGCGAAGGCTTCCCGCGGAAACCGGCCTTCGGCATCGACGGCGGCGGCATTTTCCTTCGCCACCAGGGCGGCGGCTCGAGCACGGGCGGTCAAATCGCCATTGCGCTCGCCCAGCACGCGAATCTTTCCAGTCGACAGGTCTGAGGGGTCTATTGCTGCGCTCACGAGGGTCCTTAGGGTTTTCCTGGAGTGGGGTCGATGTTGTCACCAAACTGCGACAAATGGCACGCTATTCTGCTCAAAATGCGACTCAGTTTGCAAAAAATCGAATTAAATTGTGTGTTTCGTGTTGGTTTATGTCTATAGGCCATTGACTTAGGATCGAGCATTCACCATCGATTCCATGACACCGACCGTACAGGAAAGCCGCAGGGTATGATGGCGGCTGGCCCAAGGAGAGCGTTTCTTTGAACCTGCCGAGCGATACGTTGCGGACCCGACTCATAGGGCTAGTGAAACAGTTGTTGGGACCCGCGGCTGTGATCCCCGACCCATTTCCCGCGCAGCAGCAATTGAGCGAACTCGGCTTGAGTTCCTTGAAGATGGTCAACCTGATGCTGTCGATCGAAATGGAATTCGACATCATGATTCCGCAGTCCGAGATCACGCCTGAAAATTTCCATTCTCTGCTCTCGATCGAGAACCTCGTCGCGCGGACTCTGCCGCCAGCTTGATAGAGTCCCTCATCGGCGTCGAGCGTGTTCGCGACATAATGCGTCCGCGCCGCGCACGACGAACGATATGCCCGCAGTGACTGCCGGCGCGGCCCATCGAAGCGAGCGAGAGCGGCTGGCGCCTCCCTTAAGGATTCTGTAAGGATTCTGCCGCATCGACTGCGATCATCCGGCTCACGGCTGTTGTTTTTTTGACCAGCGGTCATGGCGGTACACGGACCGGAATGTTGTAAATTTTACCGATAAATAATGTTCCTCATGAGCAGATAAATTGCAGTAGATTTGTCGACACGATCGTCACCGGCGTTTGTGTGGACTGCCAGCAACAGCCACGGAGCATCGAGACGCCAGGGATCGGCGGGACCAGGAGCCTGATGAAGATTTTGTTGTACTCGCTCAATTTCGCACCGGAGCCGACCGGCATCGGGAAGTATTCGGGCGAAATGGCTGCATGGCTGGTCAAACGCGGTCACTCCGTCCGGGTGATCGCGGCACCGCCTTACTATCCCCACTGGAAGATCGATCCGGCCTACCGCTGGCGTCCCTTCAGCCGCGAACGTTGGCATGGCGTCGATGTCTGGCGCGCTCCGCTCTGGGTGCCCCGAGAGCCCAACGGGATCGCGCGGATCGTGCATCTGCTGTCGTTCGCGCTGCTGTCGATCCCGGTCCTCGTGTGTCAGGTGTTTTGGCGACCGGATGTCGTCATGACGGTCGCACCCGGGCTCGTCTGTGCGCCGGCCGGTTGGTTGACGGCCAGGGTTTGCGGGGCGCAAGCCTGGCTGCACGTGCAGGATTTCGAAGTCGACGTCGCCTTCCGCATGGGTTTGCTGAAGGGTGCATGGCTCAAGCGTGCGGCGCTCGCGGCGGAGCGCTGGCTGTTGCGCCGCTTCGATGCGGTATCGACGATTTCGGAGCCCATGCTGTCGCGCCTGCTCGCGAAGGGCGTGAAGCCGCAGAACGCGCGGTTTTTCCCCAATTGGGTCGACCTCTCTCACATCAGGCCGTCCGCCAAGACGGATCACTACCGCACCGAACTCGGCATCGCGCACGACGCCATCGTGTGTCTCTATTCCGGCAGCCTCGGCAGCAAGCAGGGCTTGATGGCGATCCCGGACGTGGCACGGCGGCTCGCGCATCGCTCCGACATCGTGTTCATCATCTGCGGCAACGGGGCCTTGAAGCCGGATCTCGAAGCGGTCAGCGCGGACCTTCCAAACCTGCGCTTTCTGCCGCTTCAGCCGTTCGAACGGTTGGGCGAACTGCTGTGCATGGCAGACCTGCACCTGCTGCCGCAATCCTCGGGTGCCGCGGATCTCGTGCTGCCGTCCAAGCTGTCGGGCATGTTGGCGAGCGGGCGGCCCGTGATCGCGACCTGTCATGCGAACACCGCCGTCGCGGCCGTCGTGTCGAGTTGCGGTTTCGTCGTTCCGCCCGAGGACGTCGTTGCACTGGCACAGGCGGTCTGTCAGCTGGCGGACGAACCGCGCCTGCGGGCCGAACTCGGCCGGACCGCCCGGCTGTTCGCGGAGCATCACTTCGAGGCGGACGCGATCCTGAAGCGGGTCTTCGCGCCTCTCGAGCAGGAAATGTCGAGCGCGTCGCTGATTCCGAAGCATCGCCCGACGTGATCCCCACGTGATCCGATAGAATTGCGATTTTGATCGGACGACACCATCGGCCCGCGAGGATGCATTGAACACGACGAAAACCGCGTTGATCACCGGCGTGACCGGACAGGATGGAGCCTACCTCGCCGAATTGCTGCTGGAAAAAGGCTACGCCGTGCATGGGGTGAAACGCCGCGCTTCATCCTTCAATACCGATCGTATCGATCACCTGTATCAGGACCCGCACGAGAGGCACGTGCGCTTCAAGCTGCACTACGGCGACCTCACGGACTCGACCAATCTCATTCGCATCATCCAGGAAGTGCAGCCGGACGAGATCTATAACCTCGCCGCGCAGAGTCACGTGGCGGTGTCGTTCGAAACCCCCGAATACACCGCGAATTCCGATGCCATCGGGACCTTGCGCGTCCTCGAGGCGATCCGCATCCTCGGGCTCGAGAAGAAGACGCGCTTCTACCAGGCGTCGACCTCCGAGATGTTCGGCAAGGTGAGGGAGACCCCGCAAAGCGAAACGACGCCGTTTTATCCGCGCTCGCCCTATGGCGCGGCGAAGGTGTATGCCTACTGGATCACCGTGAATTATCGCGAGGCCTACGGCATGTATGCCTGCAACGGGATCCTGTTCAACCACGAATCGCCGCTGCGCGGCGAAACCTTCGTGTCGCGCAAGATCACGCGCGCGCTGACGCGCGTGCGCATGGGCCTGCAGGACACCTTGTTTCTCGGCAACCTGGATTCGCGCCGAGACTGGGGGCATGCGCGCGATTACGTGCGCGCCCAGTGGCTCATGCTGCAGCAGGACGTGGCCGAGGATTACGTGATCGCGACCGGCACGCAGTACTCGGTGCGCGATTTCGTCGCGGCCGCCGGACGGCTGCTCGACATGAACATCGAGTGGCAGGGCGAGGGAGTGGACGAGATCGGCGTCGACACGGTCACGGGAAAAACGCGGGTCCGGGTCGACCCGCGCTATTTCCGCCCGACCGAGGTCGAGACGCTGCTCGGGGATCCCACGAAGGCCCGCGAAAATCTCGGTTGGACCGCGCAGATCCCCTTCGCGACGCTCGTCGCGGAAATGGTCGAGTCCGACCTCAAGATTGCGCGCCGCGATGCGCTCGTGGCAAAGGAAGGCTACACAGTGTATAGCCATCACGAGTAAGCGCCGTTGAGCCTGAACCTCGACTCGCGCATTTACGTGGCTGGCCACCGCGGCCTCGTGGGCGGCGCCGTGTTCCGGGCGCTCGAAGCACAGGGCTATCGAAATCTCGTCGGGCGAACGCACCACGAGCTCGATCTGACCGAGCAGACCCCGGTGCGCCAATTCTTCGACACCGAACGGCCCGACGCGGTGATCATGGCCGCCGCCCGGGTGGGCGGAATTCACGCGAACAACAGCCGTCCCGCCACGTTCATCCGGGATAACCTGATCATTCAGGACAATGTGATCGACGCGGCGTACCGCTCGGGAGTCGCCAAGTTCGTGTTCCTGGGTTCGAGCTGCATTTATCCCAAACTCGCGCCCCAGCCCATCAAGGAGGACTACCTCCTGACGGGCAGCCTCGAGCCCACCAACGAATGGTATGCGATCGCCAAGATCGCCGGCATCAAGATGTGCCAGGCCTATCGCCGGCAATACGGGTTCAACGCCATTGCGTTGATGCCCACGAATCTTTATGGTCCGGGCGACAACTTCGATCTCGAGCAGTCGCACGTGCTGCCGGCGTTGATCCGGCGTTTTCACGAGGCCACCCTGCGCGGCGACCGGCGCGTCGTGGTCTGGGGCAGCGGCACGCCGCGCCGGGAATTCCTGCACGTCGAGGACATGGCGGACGCCGTCGTGCATCTTCTCAAGACCTACGACGCCGAACCGATCGTGAACTTGGGCTGGGGTGAGGACGTGACGATTCGGGAACTCGTCGAGCTGGTGCGCACGGTGGTCGGGTTCGAGGGGGAGGTCGAGTGGGACGCGACCAAGCCCGACGGGACGCCGCGGAAACTGCTCGACACGACGCGCCTGACGGACTTAGGCTGGCGTCCGAAAATCACCCTGCGCTCCGGCATCGAGAGCACCTACCGCTGGTTCAAGGAACACCACGCCGAGGCACGACTCTAGCGAGCCGCGGTCTCGAGGCAGGGCGCTCTGTTCTAGGTAGGTGCGGCGTCCAGCGCGGCGATCAGGGCATCGACGTCGGCGTCCGAGGTCTCGCCGTTCGTCGCGCAGATGCGCACGACGTCCCGGCCCTCGAACGTCGTCGGCGCCACCCAGGCGGCGCCGGAGGCAACCACGCGCCGCACCAGTGCGCGCACCTCGTCTCTGCCCGGCGGCGGCACCGCCGCCAACACGGCCAGCCGGGACGCGTTCGCAATCGACCAGCCGCGCGCGACCAATTCCCGCTCGACCCGCTCGATGACCGCCACGCCGCGCTCGACGTGCCGGCCGAGGCCTTGCCAGCCGGCCGTCGCGAGCGCGAGAAACAGGCGCAAGCCGATGAAGCGCCGCGACCACTGCACCGTATTCAAGTAGGGGTCGAGTCCGGCGAGGCTCGAGGGCATGAAGCTCGTCGAGGCGTGAAAGGCTTCGGCGAGGACGGCCTTGCGCGTCGTGATGAACATCGCGCAGCCCATCGTCGTCGCCAGCCACTTGTGTGCGTCGATCGTGATCGAGTGGGCGCGCTCGATGCCCTCGAGCAGGCCCCGCAGCCGCTCCGAGGCGAGCGCCGCGCCGCCCCAGGCGGCATCGACGTGATACCAGAGCCCCTGTGACTGCGCGATGTCCGCGCAGGCATGCAGCGGATCGATCATGCCCGCACCGGTCGTGCCGGCCGTCGCGACCACCATCACGGGCACCGCGCCGCTCGCGCGGTCCGCGGCAATCATGCGTTCGAGCGCGGCGGGATCGAGGCGGCCGCGGCCGTCCGTGTCGACCAGACGCAGCGCCGTGCGCCCGACGCCGGCCTGGTGCGCAATCTTGAGCCAGGCGATGTGACAGTCGCGCGACGTGTAGAAACGCACCGGACCCGGAAACGCCTGCACGCCGTCGGCGGCGAAACGCGGCGAGGCGACGGTCAAGGCGCATAGCAGTGCCGTGTAATTCGCCTCCGAGCCCCCGGTCGCGAAATGTCCGCCGGAGTCGTCGGACAGGCCGGCCCGCTCGGCAAACGCGCGGATGACGTGGTTTTCGAGTTCGACCGGAACCGGCGAGCTCGCGGAACTCGCGAGCTGAGGGTTGAACAGGCCCGCGACGCGATCCGCGCATTGCGCGGGGAAGCCGGCGCCCGGATTGAACAGACCGAAATAGCGGGGATTCGCCATCTGCACGATGCCGTGTTGCATGCGGTCGATCGTCCAGGCGAGGGCCTCTTCGAGCGGGCGCGCAGCGGTGAAATCGAACGCCGCGAGTTCGCTGCGGAAAGCCGCCATGTCGATCGTGGGGGCGACCGGTCCCGCTTGCAGCCGGGTCAGCGCCGCCGCCAGGGTCTCGGTCAGCCAATCATCGGTGCGGCGGCGCTCCGCCGCGCAGGGAAACAGGCTTGCCACGGCATCCGGGATGCCGGCGTCGCTTCGCGTCGGCGCGCTCACGAGGCGGTTGCCGCCGCGAGCGCCTGATCGAGATCGGCGCGGATGTCGTCGATGTGCTCGATGCCGACGCTGAGCCGTATGCTGCCGGGACCCACCCCTGCGCTCAATTGTTCGGCCGGCGTCATCTGGCGGTGCGTGGTGGAGGCGGGATGGCAGGCGAGGGATTTCGCGTCGCCCAGGTTGACCAGTCGCTTGAACAGCTTGAGCGCATCGTAGAAGCGCATTCCCGCCGCGAAGCCGCCCTTGATGTCGAAGGTCAAGAGGGAACAGGCGCGGCCGCCCAGGTATTTCTGCACGAGCGGGTAATACGGGCTGTCGGTGAAACCGGCATAGTTGACCGACTCGACACCCGGATGTTCGCGCAGGAAATGAGCGACCGTCCTCGCGTTCTCGACATGCCGATCGACGCGCAGCGCCACCGTCTCGATCCCCTGCAGCAACAAGAAGGCATTCATCGGCGCGAGCACGGCGCCCATGGTGCGTTGGAAGACGCTGCGGCAGCGGCCGATGAAGGCCGCCTTGCCGTAATGCTCGGTGTAGACGAGACCGTGGTAGGACTCGTCCGGTTCGGTGAACATCGGATAGCGCTCCGCATGCGCCTGCCAGTCGAAATTACCGCAGTCCACGACGATGCCCCCCAGCGTCGTGCCGTGGCCGCCCATGAACTTCGTGAGCGAATGCACGACCACGTTGGCGCCGTAGTCGCCGGGTCGCACGAGCATGGGCGTCGCGACCGTGTTGTCGACGATCAGCGGCATGCCGTGGCGGTGGGCGAGCGTGGCGAGCGCTTCGAGATCGCAGACGTTGCCGGCCGGGTTGCCCACGGTTTCGCAGAAGAGCGCGCGAGTATCGGCATCGATGAGCGCCTCCATATCGGCCGCACGGTCGGACTTCGCGAAGCGCACCTTGATGCCCATCTTGGGCAAAATGTGCGCGAACAACGTGTAGGTCGTGCCGTAGAGCTGGGGCACCGAGACGATGTTGCGGCCCATCTCGGTCGCGTTGACCGCCGCGTAGTACAGCGCGGTCTGACCCGAGGCGACGCTCAAGGAGCCGACGGCGCCCTCGAGTTCGCTCACGCGCGTTTCGAGCACCGCGGTGGTCGGGTTGCTGATCCGCGTGTACCGGTAACCCTCGACTTCGAGGTTGAACAGCGCGGCGCCGTGCTCGGCGCTGTCGAAGGAATATGCGGCCGTCTGGTAAATGGGGACCGCGACCGCCTTGGTGGCCGGATCCGAGTCGAAGCCGCCGTGAATCGCTATGGTTTCTCGTTTCATCGATTCGGGTTTCTGTAACCGGGTGCCTTTAAACGTGTGTCGGTAAACGTGTATCGGTATTCGTGAGAAATTGTGCCGGAGTTTACCGCGAAGGGCGCTCCGAGACGTGGTAGGTTTCTCATCTTATGAGTGCCACCGACCTCAACGCGAAGTTTGCGCGCCAGGCGTGGCTGCGCGCCCTCGAGCGTACGGCCGGCATCGAGCGCGAACCAGGCGTCGTCTGGCCGATCGAGCTCGACCGCCTGGCGGCAAAGCATGGATCGGCCAGCGCGATCGAAGATCGTGAGCGGCGTCTGTCTTATGTCGACTTGAGCCGGCTCGCTCAGCGCTATGCGCGCTGGGGCCTCGCGCAGGGACTCACCCGCGGCGACGTCGTCTGCCTGTACATGCCGAATTGTGTCGACTATCTGGCCGTCTGGGCCGGGTTGAACCGCATCGGCGTCATCGTCGCACTGGTCAATTCCCAGCTGGTCGGTGCCGCCCTGTTGCACTGTGTCGCCATCGTCGCGCCCAAGCGATTCATCGTGGCGGCGGAACTCGCGGCGGCGGTCAGCGACATCCGGCTGCGGCTTCCGGCGGACCTGCGTGTCACGGTCCTGGGCGCAAGCTCGCACGACTTTGCGCCGCTCGAACCGGAGCTCGCCCGCGCCGCGCCGGACCCGCTCAGCGAGGCGGATTGCCCGGTGCCGGAATTAGGGTCGACCGCGCTCTACATTTACACGTCGGGGACGACGGGATTGCCGAAAGCGGCGCGCGTCAGCCATCACCGTGTGCTGCAATGGAGTCATTGGTTCGCCGGCATGCTCGATACGCAGCCGACGGACCGCATGTACGATTGCCTCCCGCTCTATCACAGCGTCGGCGGCGTGGTCGCCACGGGCGCGACCTTGCTCGGGGGCGGGTCGGTCGTGTTGCGCAAGCGCTTCTCCGCGTCGGACTTCTGGCGCGACGTGCGTGAGGAGGGCTGCACGCTGTTTCAATACATCGGCGAACTGTGCCGCTATCTCGTGAATGCCGCCCCTCAGCCGGACGAACAGCAGCACTCGCTGCGCGTCGCCTGCGGCAATGGCCTGCGCCCCGAGGTCTGGCTGCCGTTTCAGCAGCGCTTTCGCGTTCCGCGCGTGCTCGAGTACTACGCCTCGACGGAGGGCACCTTCTCTCTCTATAACTGCGAGGGTGAGCCGGGCGCGATCGGCAGGATTCCACCGTTCCTCGCGGCACGGATGCCGGTCGCGCTGCTGCGGTTCGACGTCGATGCCGGTCAGCCGAAGCGCAATGCCGACGGGTTCTGCGAGCGCTGCGAACCCGATGAGATCGGCGAGGCGGTGGGTTTGATTGCCGGCGAGGACGCCGGCCACGGGGGCCGCTTCGAGGGCTATGCCGATCCCGATGCATCGTCGCGCAAGGTGTTGCGGCGGGTATTCGCCCCCGACGATGCCTGGTACCGAACCGGCGATCTCATGCGGCGCGATGCGCGCGGCTTTTACTACTTCGTCGATCGGGTCGGCGAGACGTATCGGTGGAAGGGCGAGAACGTCTCGACGGCGGAAGTGCTGTCGACGCTGACCGCGTTGCCGGGCGTTCTCGAAGGGGTCGTGTATGGGGTCGCGGTGCCGGGCGCCGACGGCCGCGCGGGCATGGCGGCGCTCGTCGTCGGGCCCAGCTTCGATCTCGCCGGCTTTCGCAGCGCCGTCGCCGCGGCCTTGCCGCCCTACGCGCGACCGGTGTTTCTGCGGATCCTCGAGGCGCTCGAGGCCACCGGCACGTTCAAACCGAAGAAACAGACCTTGATCGAAGCTGGCTTCGATCCTGCCGGCAGCGCCGATCCCCTCTATGTCGACGATGGCCGCCGGCAGGCCTACGTGAGGATCGACGGCGAACTCTACGATCGGATCCGAAACGGCACGCTGCGCCTGTGACTCTTCAGGCCGTGTTCCCCGCGTCCACGGTCAACACGGTGCCGGTGATGTTCCGGCCCCCGTCGCCCATCAAGAACTCGACGCTGCGCGCCACGTCGGCCGGTGTCGCCATGCGCTTCAGCGCACTGCGCCGCGCGATCTGTTCGCGTTGGGCCTCGGACAGTTCCTCGGTCATCTCGGTCGCGATGAATCCGGGCGCGATCGCGTTCACCGTGATGTCGAGCGCCCCGAGTTCGCGGGCCAGCGACTGAGTGAAGCCGAGCAAGGATGCCTTCGTCGCGCTGTAGACGCTGAGTCCGCTGTAGCCGGTCAGTGCGACGATCGACGCCACGTTGATGATTCGGCCGCGGCGCTCGATCATGAGCGACTTGGCGACGTATTTCGACAGCACGATCGGCGAGACGGTATTCAACGTGACGAGACGCTGGATGTCCGCGTCGCGCATGTTCGCGAGGACCCCGCCCGTGCCGAGACCGGCATTGTTGACGAGGCCGTAAAAGCCGCCGAACTCGGCGCGCAGCGCCTTCACGAACGGCCCCAGGCCGTCGATGTCGGACAGGTCCATGGCGCGGAATTCGATGGCACCGGGGCCGGCCGCGGCAGCCCTCTCGCGCGCGGCCCGCAGCGTCTCGGTGTCCTTGCGGGCCACGGCGATGACTCGGTAGCCCGTGCTCGCCAATTGCTCGGCGATGGCGAGCCCGAGACCGCGGCTGCCGCCCGTCACGATGACGTTAAGCACGCGGGCGGACCAACTTGCCGGCGGCGGTCAGTTCGAGGGTCGGCACGAAGCGCAGCATCGTCGGCACCTTGTGTTTGGCGAGCCGCGTGCGGCAGGCCTCGAGGAGATCCTGCTTGACGCGCTCCTGCCGCCCGGGGTCGGCCGCGGCGCCGCCGGAATCGTTGAGCACGACGTCGGCCACCACGACCGCGCCGGTGATCGGGTTGCGGCGTGCCTGGACGCGGGACATGCGCACGCGCGGATCGGCGTTGATCACGGACTCGACCTCTTCGGGATGGACCTTGAGGCCGCCCACGTTGATGACGCCGCTTTGGCGGCCGCGAAAATGATACCGGCCGTCGACGAGTTCGACGAGATCGCCGGTGTCGACGTAGCCGTCGCCGCTCGCGAGCGCGGGGGTTTCACCCAAGTAGCGCGTGGCCGTGCGGCCCGAGCGTATCCACAGCGTGCCGTTCTCGACCTTCATCTCGATGCCGGCGCGGCCCTTCTCGATGTAATCGGCCGGAAAACCCGCGAGCCCATCGTTGACGTCGAAGGCGACGCCCGCCTCGGTCGAGGCAAAGGCATGTCCGATGCGCGCACGCGGATAGGCGCTGCGCAGATTGTCGAGGATCGTCTGGTCCGCGAGTTCGCCCGACAGCCTGACGTAGTCGGGATCGATCGATCCGGCGGCGCCGCTCATCAGGGCGCGCCGCCAGTGGGACGGCGTTCCCGACACATGGGTCACGCCGGCAGCGCCGGCGCGGGCGAGAAAGGCGGGTGGCGATTCTTCGGCATCGGACAACACCAGCGTCGAGTTGCCGAGCATTGCGCGCAGGTAGATCTGCAGCCCCCCATAGCGCCTGATGTCGTAAAAGGTGCTCCAGACGACGGGCTTGTCACCCGTCGTCTGTCGGGGCAGGGCCCCGGCGAGGCTCTCGAGAGTGTGCGACACCAACTTCGGTGTGCCCGTGGTCCCGGAGGTCAGCAAGATCCACTCCGTCGCGACCGTGGCACGGCGCCTGCCGATCGCGACGCTGGGCCGCGCGCGCAGTCTCACGCGGGTGAGCGCGGGCGGCAACTCGCGCAATGAGGGGCCCTCGGCCATGGCGTCGTCGATAACGACGGCCTCGGCCTCGGCGGTGGCGGCCACGGAGACGAGCTGTGCGGGGCTCAAGTCCGGCGTGCACAGCACGATGCGGCGCGCGACGCCGTCGAGCTCGAGCAGCGCAATGGCGCTGCCGAGCTGGCCCACCGTGGCGATCAGCACCGAGCGGCCATGCAGGTCGAGTGCCGTGCCATCGAGCGTCGAGGCGCGCAGCAGGTCGGCGACGCAGAGCTCACCGCCCGTGCTCAAGAGGCGGCTGCCGGGGGTACCCGACGGCGGCGTCGACGCGTCGATCAGTGCGTTCACGGGCGGACTCGCGTGCGATTCGGCATCACGGGGCGATGGTAAGTAGTTCGATTGCGGAAATCCACCGGGAGTCTCACGGATCCGCTCATCGTCGCATCGACTTGGGCGCAGCACGCTTGAGTTTCGGCTAAGCTGCCCGCCCATGAGCAACGATGGTCCTCTCGCAGCGACTCCCCCGGATGGCATGAGCCTGATCGGCGGCTTGTTTCCCGCCGGCGTGATCGGCGTGACCACGGCCGAACCGGGAGATGAGTCACAGTTGCTGGCGGCCGAGGCGGCCTTGGTGCAACGGGCCGTGGAGAAGCGCCGGCGCGAATTCGCGGCCGGCCGGTATTGCGCGCGGCGCGCGCTCGCGGGGTTGGGGATTGCCGAGGAGCCGCTCCTGATCGGCGCCGATCGCCAGCCCCTCTGGCCCGCGGGCGTCGTCGGCAGCATCACGCACACCGGGGGCTTCTGCGCGGCCGTGGTGGCGCATGCCGCGGCGTTGCGCGGCATCGGCATCGACACGGAGATCGTCGGCCGCGTCACGGCACCCCTCTGGCCGAGCATCTGCGTGCCGGAGGAGATCGCCCGGCTCAAGTCACTGCCGCGCGAACTCAGGGCACGCACCGCCACCGTGATATTTTCGGCCAAGGAGGCGTTCTACAAGGCTCAGTATCCTGCGCTCGGCGAACGCGTGGGGTTTCACGACGTCGCGATCGAATTGTCGCCCGCCGGCGGCTGGCAGCACAGCGGCAGCTTCGAGGTGCACCCGCTGCGATCCTTGAGCGTCGCTAAGCTGGTCGCCGGACCGCTGCGCGGCCGGTTCGTGTTTCATGCCGGATTCGTGTCGACCGGATTCGCGCTCGTCAATACGCCTTCCGGTCCCGAAACACCCGCAGCGCCGTGAGCAGGATGATCTTGATGTCGAGCATCGGCGTCCAGTAGCGCAGGTAATCGAGGTCGTAGTTCACGCGCGCCTCCATCTCCTCGAGCTGGGCAGTCTCGCCGCGGCAGCCGTTGATCTGGGCGAGGCCGGTGATGCCCGGCAGCACCTTATGCCGCACCATGTAGCCCTTGATGAGTTTGCGATACTCCTCATTGTGCGCGACGGCGTGCGGGCGCGGACCGACGAGGCTCATGCGTCCCTGCAGCACGTTGATGAGCTGGGGCAGTTCGTCGAGCGAGGAGCGGCGCAGGAAGCTGCCGATCGGCGTGACGCGGCTGTCGCTGCGGGACGCCTGCGTGATCTGGTTGCCGTCCTCGGTGACGCGCATGCTGCGGAACTTGTAGACGGCGATCTCCTGGCCGTCGAGGCCGTAGCGGCGCTGCTTGAAGATGATCGGGCCGGGCGATGACAGCTTGACCAGTGCCGCGATCACGACGAACAGCGGCAGGCACAAGAGCAGAATCGGCGCGGCGAAGGCGAGATCCGTGAGCCGTTTGGTCACGCCCCGATAGCCGTAGAACGGCGTTTCGCACATGGCCACGACCGGAATGCCCTGGATTTCGCCGGAGCGGGCCTGGATCAAATCGAACACGAAGATGTCCGGTACGTAATAGATCGAGGCCGTGGTGTCGCGCAGATCGTCGAGCAGATTCATGACCCGCTGGAGGTGGCGAATCGGCAGCGCGATGAAAATGATGTC
>Ga0116229_10002762_pt1 | contig 28581 bp, 22 predicted proteins | sample S1TSphgellanicum_3_FD_87313 | JGI IMG/M metagenome (GOLD analysis project Ga0116229, IMG submission 87313) | Host-associated microbial communities from peat moss isolated from Minnesota, USA - S1T2_Fc - Sphagnum magellanicum MG | ecosystem: Host-associated > Plants > Peat moss > Unclassified...
GAGGCGGCGGAGGTCATAATAAGCCTCCTCGAGCGGCACGGCCAGGGCGGCGACTGCGGCCATCTTGGCCGGTTCTACTATCACAATGGATTTGTTATCGCCGACCCGCGCGAAGCTTATGTTCTCGAAACCGTTGGGCGCTGGTGGGCCTTAGAGCGGATCGAAAGCCTGCGCGCACTCTCGAACGCCCTCAGTATCGCAGAGACACCGAGCGCCATGAGCGGCGCCCTAAGATCGCATGCCGCATCCCAGGGCTGGATGGACGCGCATGGTCGCTTCAACTTCGCGGCTCGGCTCATCGACCCGGACCGCGATGCTGCGAGCTTCGGACGCGGCCGCTCTGCGCGGGCTGCGGCGCTCCTCGCCCCAAAGATCGGGCGCGTGGACCTGGCCGACCTCTTCTCAGTGCTGCGTGATCATGGCGCGGAGGCGGATGATGATCCTGACTGGTTCCCCACGAAGACCCGACATCGATCGATCTGCATGCACGCTGGGCCAGGCCCGCGGCGCAGCCAGAGCGTCGCCTCCATGGCCTCGGACCTTACTCAAGGGCAGATCACGCACTGGGTCACAGGAACCTCGGCGCCCTGCATCAGTCTATTCAAGCCGGTCGTGTTGGGTTCGCCCCTTCCGCCTCAGGGACCCACGCCGAGCGATCGGTTCGACGCTGAAAGTCTCTGGTGGAGCCATGAACGGTTACACCGCTTGGCCCTGAAAGACTTCCCAGCAGCCCTGGAGATAATCGCAGATGAGCGCGATTGGCTCGAATCCAGCTTCCGAACACGAATGGCCGCCGCCTGGACCCAAGGCGGCGCCGGGCTAGGGGATGTCGCCGCGGCCTGCTGGGCCGATGCAGCGGAGGCCGAGACTCGCTGGCGTCGGACCATACGTCTGCGCCCCGGCGCGCCGCACCGGACTGACCGGTCTATGGCGCTTTCTTGGGCGCGGCTTAACGCTGTGGCGGGGCTGACGCCCTCCTGAGGCGCTCCACCCTTGCGATGTGCGCCCGCCGCGTGCAGGCTTGGGATAAGACCTGGAAGAAATCACCGTGAACGCCATCCTTCGAAATACCCTCGATCTCGACGCTTGGTGGATGCCGTTCACCGCCAACCGCCAGTTCAAAGCCGCGCCGCGCATGCTGGCCTCCGCCAGCGGCATGTTCTACCGGACGCCGGAAGGGGAGCCGGTGATGGACGGCGTCTCTGGTCTCTGGTGCGTGAACGCGGGCCATGGCCGCCCCGAGATCGCCGAGGCGGTCGGGCGCCAGCTCCTCGAGCTCGACTATGCGCCCGGCTTTCAGATGGGCCATCCTTTGGGCTTCACTCTGGCCACTCGACTGGCCGCCATTGCGCCTGAAGGCCTGGACCGGATTTTCTTCACCAACTCAGGCTCCGAGTCAGTCGACACGGCCCTCAAGATCGCGATCGCCTACCACCGCGCGCGGGGCGAGGGTCAGCGCACCCGCTTTGTAGGACGCGAAAAAGGTTACCATGGGGTCGGCTTTGGCGGCATCTCGGTCGGCGGCCTTGTGAACAATCGCCGCCTATTCCCCCAATTGCCGGCCGATCATCTACCCCATACCCATCTGCCGGACGTGAATGCGTTCTCGCGGGGCCAGCCCGAACACGGGGTCGACCTTGCCGACGAACTCGAACGGCTGGTCGCTCTGCATGGGGCCGAGACCCTCGCGGCGGTGATCGTCGAACCGGTAGCGGGTTCGGCCGGTGTATTGCCGCCGCCCGTGGGGTATTTAGAGCGCCTGCGCGCCCTTTGCACTCAGTATGGCATCCTGCTGATTTTCGATGAAGTCATCACAGGCTTTGGACGCACGGGCGCGCCTTTTGCGGCCCTCCGCTTTGGGGTGACCCCCGATGTCATGACCACCGCCAAGGGCATCACCAACGGGTCGCTGCCGATGGGGGCCGTGTTTGTGCGCCGCGACCTGCATGACGCCGTGATGAAAGGGCCGCCTGAAACGATAGAGTTCTTCCACGGCTATACCTATTCGGGCCACCCGGTCGCCTGCGCCGCAGCCCTGGCGACCCTCGACGTCTATGAGCGAGAAGGCCTGCTCACGCGGGCGTTGGAGCTTGAAAGCTATTGGGCGGACCGATTGCATGCGCTTCGCGATGCGCCCCATGTGATCGATATTCGCAACCTCGGCTTGATGGGCGCCATTGAGCTCAAATCCCGTCCGGGCGCGCTGGGGGCGCGTGCCTACGCCGCCATGGTCGCGGCGCTCAAGCAGGGACTTCTCATCCGCATTACGGGCGACACCATCGCCCTGTCCCCGCCGCTGATCATCAAAACCTCTGAGATCGATGAGCTATTTGGGACGCTAAAACGCGTCCTGGAGGACCTGAACTAGCGCCGGCCAGATCGTCTCGAGAGCGTCGCTGCAGGCTGTTGTTCCCAGCCGCGGCGGGCTTGAACCTTACCCCGCGAAACAGTGCGTTCCTCTCTACGCTCGCCGGTCGTTTGCGGCGTCCGCCCGCCGGGCTGTCGTCTTCACCGTCTATCAGGCGTGGGCAAGGCGTCGGGCGGCGTAACCCCGAACGCGGGGAGGACAAGGTTTCGAGCGCAGAGCTCAGCTCGCCAAGGCCAACCCCGCGTCATCCTCGCCAGGTGAAGCCCCAAAAAGCTCCGCCAGGGCCGCCGTCAGGGAAGCAGCGGTAATGGGCTTGGAGATGTGGCCGTCGGCGCCCGCCAGCGCCCCTGCCCTCAGGTGTTCGGGGCCGGCGTTGGCGCTCAGCATGAGAATCGCCACGCGAGCGCGCCCGGTCAGGCCTTCCGCCTCGCGGATTCGGCGCGTGGCCTCCAGCCCATCCATAACCGGCATCTGCATGTCCATGAGAATAACGTCAAAGCGCTCTCTTGACGACGCTTCGACCGCCTGAGCGCCGTCGGACACCGTGGCGATATCCGCGCCGAGTTGCTCCAGGATCAACCGCGCAACGGTGAGATTGGTCGGATGATCGTCGGCGACCAGCACCTTGAACCCACTGTCTGAGAGCGCATCGGCGGGAATCTCCCCTTTCGCAGTGTCGGGGGCCGGTTCGAACGCGGCCTCAAACCAGAACCTTGAGCCTTGCCCTGGGGTGCTGTCGCAATCGAGCCTTCCCCCCATGAGGTCCGCGAGCTGACGGCAAATCGAAAGACCAAGCCCGGTTCCGCCAAAGCGGCGGGTGATCGAGCCGTCGGCCTGCTGGAAGCGGCCAAAAACACGATCCTTCTGCGAGGCGTCGAAGCCGACGCCGGTGTCGGTCACTTGGAAGCGCAATAGACCGGTCGCCGTCATGGCAGCCTCGATCGTCACCTGACCGCGTTCGGTAAACTTGACGGCGTTGCTGGTCAGATTGGTGATGATCTGACGCACGCGCACCGCGTCGCCAAGGAAACAGCGCTCGAGCTCCGGCGCCACCACAACCTTCAAAACCAAGGCCTTAGCCTCGACGCGCGGCGATGAAAGTTCCGCCACAGCCCGCACCAAATCGCCGGCGTGGAAGGGCGCCGTCTCCATCTCAAGCTGGCCGGCCTCAACCTTGGCAAGGTCCAACACATCCGAGAGCAGCCGCTCGAGGGTCTTGCCCGAATCACGAATGATCTCGGCCATCCGCTTCTCTCGGGCGGGCAAGCCGGCCGAAGCCAAAAGGTCAGCCACGCCGACCACGCCGTTCAGGGGCGTGCGGATCTCGTGGCTCATGTTGGCTAAAAATTCGCTTTTGGCGCTGCTCGCCGCCTCGGCCGCTTGTTGGGCGGCCTTCAACTTCCCGGCGACCTTGCGTTGCCAGACCAGTACGCCGGCCGCACCCAAAATCAGCACCGCGGCGAAGAAGCCTATGAAGTACTGCGCCTGCAGAAGATTTTGCTCCAATTTCATGCTCTGACGCGCGGTCGCAAGTTCAGTCTGAAGCTCAGCCGTCAGCTCATGAAGGCCCGCCGTCTGTTGGCGCGTCTCTTGCCAGGCGTGGATGCGCTTGTACGCCCGCATCTTGTCCAGAGCTTCACCGGTGCGCCCCTCAGCGGCCGCCAGTTCGGCTTCCACCTCAGGTTCGCGCGCAAAGGCGGCGGCCCCGAAGCTATGTGAAGCTTTCAGCGCCCGAATTTGGAGGAGGTCGGCGCGTGCAGTCTTGATATCACCAAGTCGGGCCGCGGCGATGGCGCGCATAGGCAGAATGCGCGGCGCCAAAAAACTCGCCGTGCTGAGCGAGGCGTCGAGCGGGCTGAGGCACCTCAGCACTTCAGCGGGCGATCCAAAGTTCTCAGCCACCATGGCGCAGAGGTTGTCGTCCCAGGCGTCCAGGTGCGGCAGATCGGACTTGAGCGTCAACTGATGGTGGATCGCCACGAGGCTCCGGGCCAAACCCGCATCGCCCTGATCCACAGCCATGTGGGTCATGTTATAAACATCGTCGAAGTCTGGCCGTGGATAATCCTTCTCACCCAGTTCGAACTCAGCCCGCTGGAAGGCCTTAGCGCCGCCTTCAAGGTCCTTCAGGTGGATCAAGGAAAGCCCGATCCCATCCCAAATTTCAGCCTCGGCGCGGCGAGCGTCCGGGTCGTTGGTCGGAATGGTCTGCTCAGCGGCCGAAAGCGCTTTGAGCGCTTCGCCGGCTCGATCGTCGTCATTGCGCATGAGCGCCCGGAACACCGTGGCGTGCAGGCGAACATACCAGTCCGGTTCGTCGGCGACGGCGCGGTCAAGTTCGGCGGCGGCGGACCCGTCCCCGTTGTCATAGCGCGCTTTAATGACATCGATGAGCGCCATATGTTGGAAGCGTACATCGTGTTGGGCCGCAGCGTTGCGGGCCAAAATCGCGTTCAGCTCCCTGAATCGCGCAAATTCGGACTGGTTGTCGTAAACAAGAGAGGCGAATTCCAGCCGACGCAACCCTTCGCGGCCAGGCATGCGAGCAGCGGCGGCGGCGAAACGATCAAGATCGGCAAAACTGCTCTTCTCTGCGCGCTCGCGAATGGAGAAAGCCAAGGACATGGCGCTAAAATCAGCGCCCGTCGCCAGCGCAACAGACGACGCGAGGGCCGGTCCGGAACACGCCGCGAGAACCGCAAATAGCAGCCCCCATACTCTACGGTGCAACAATGCGGCCTCCGCAAGCTCCGTATTTACCCTTAGGGCAAATTACTTGATGAGATCTCTACGCCGCGCGGGATGCCTCGCTCCGAAGGGGTTCAGCCCGATGGTGCAGGCCAAGAGCATTTGCGGGCGCTGGGCGTCGGAGCGAACGACAGCAGGATTCCCGACATGGACATCTTCACAGATATGACGACGCCGCCAAGGTGAGACCCCCTAAGTCAAACCGCGATCTCGGGTCTCTGGGAGCAAAAGGGCAGATAGAATCACAAGGCCATAGGCGCCTCCGGCGAAGAGCCCGATTGTCTCCCCAAGGGGCGCGTGCGCCGCCGCTCCACCAATCACAGCGGGGAAAACAGCAGCCACACCTCGGCCTGAATTGTAGCAAAACCCTTGCCCGGAACCTCTGACGGCGGTCGGGAAGAGCTCGGTGTATATAGCGCCCATCCCACTGAAGATCCCAGAAGCGAAAAACCCCAGGGGGAACCCAAGGGGTAAGGCGAGCGCGTTCGACAGGCTCAACCGTGTATAGGCGAGCACCAGCGCCAAGGCGCCAATGGCGAAGATCACAAGGGTTCTTCGTCTGCCGAGGGCGTCGTTGAGCCAGGCGGAGCAGAGGTAACCGCAGAACGAGCCGATGATCACAACCGCGAGATAGCCGCCGGTGCTCTTAATCGAAAGGTGACGTTCGGTGCTGAGTAAGGTCGGCAGCCAGGTGACAATGGCGTAATAGCCGCCCTGGGCGCCAATCGCGATCAGACTTCCGCGAAGGGTGATCGAACGCAGACGCGGTCCGAAGATCGCAAGCCAGGAGGCAGGTCGATCCATGGACCGATAGACGGTAGGCTCCGGCACAAATCGGCGGACCACAAATACGGCGAACCCGGGCAACAGGCCGACCATGAACAGGACGCGCCAGCCGTATTCGCGGGGCAGAAGCGACAAAGCGAGGGTTGAAAGCACCACCGCGGCCCCCCAGCCCACTGCCCAGGCGCTCTGAACAAGGCCGACGGCCTTGCCGCGGTGCCGGCCAGCGACCGCCTCGCCGATCAGGACCGAGCCTGCGGCCCACTCCCCGCCAAATCCCAGTCCTTGTAGACCGCGCGTGACCAGAAGTTCCTGATAGTTTTGAGTAAGTCCAGACAGGAAGGTAAAGACGGCGAACCAAACCACTGTGATTTGGAGGGTTCTAACCCTGCCGATCCGGTCGGCCATAAGCCCCGCGCCCCACCCGCCGAAGGCCGATAGAAGCAGCGTGACCGTAGCCAGAAGGCCTGCCTCGCCCTTGGTTAGGCCCCAGAGCTGCATCAGAGTCGGAATGACCAGGGTGTAGATCTGAACATCTAGCGCATCGAGGGCGTAACCGCCAAAACAGGCCCAAAATGTCCGTCGTCCCGCTGCGCCCAGGTCGTCGAACCAGGTGTGCACCCCTGAGCTCCCTCGCTGTTAAAGCTTAGCCTTACAAGGACACCCGTCAATCCAGCGGGCTCCAAACGGTGACGCGCCGGGCGCGTCGCTTGAGCTTGCGGCGATCTGGAGCCGACCCGCGACGGTTAGGCCCCCATGGCAGGCGCAACGACGATCCTTTGACCTATTGGCCGCCAGCGGCCGTTGGGCCGGCCTTCGCATGCTCGGCCATGCGCGCCCCGCGCAGTATATCCGGCAGGGCATAATTGCCTTCGTGGCAGGCATACTCAAACAGGCGACTTTTCTGGAGGGTCAACGGCATCTCAGCTCGCCAGGGCTGGCTGTAATATGCCGGATCTTCAACTTCGAATTGATAGAGAATCTCGGTTGGAGAGACCCTCGTGAACCGTTCGGTGACCTTGCCCGAAGGAGAAAGAAAAAGCGGACCTGCGCGCCCCTGTTCCCGGTTCACCTGGGTGGTCTGCACCACCAAAACCCCCTTCTCCCACCAACCGACGCTGTCGCCCAGCCAAGGCTGGATCGCGGCTGGACGATGAGCGGCCTCTGCGGCGGCCTTGCTGGGAAACAGGGGGATAATCCTGGGCTCGTGAATCATCTCCACCACGATGACGACCGAGCGAGGCGTCTGAACGATCTGGTAGTTGGAGTTGTAGATATTGTTCAGCATGCCGGGGCCGCCAGAGCCCCGCGAGCCGATCAGGCAGCGGTCCCAAGGCTCGAGTTTCTCAGGATCCGTAGGCGTATCGGCCTCGGCCGCGAAGGTCCGAGCCTTGGCGACCAGGGCCCGGCCTGCTGCAGACAGGGGCAGTTGCCCGGACGGCGGATCAATGATCCAAGAGGTGCGCCACTCGCCCTTCACCTTCCCTAGGGTCTGGCCTGCATCGAGCCAGAACGCATTATAGCCGCCAACCCCTTCCGCGGCCGATTCCTGGCGCGGCGCTGCGGAAGGCGTGGCTTCTTCCGCCCGTCGCCGAAGCATAGGATTGGAACGCACGAGGGCCTCAGCCTCCGCGTCGCTGACGACGAGGGTCTTCAAGCCAGGCGGTCGGGTCAGATAGGTCAAAGAGGCATTGCTCCAAACCCCCTGCAGATCAGGGACGCCGTCCGGTGTAAGCGGCGCCGACCAGGGTTTCGGCGCGCCCATGGCGGGGGACGCCAGGAGCAGAGCGGATAAGATCAAACACCCCGCGCGCATCTCGTCGACCTCTAATCTGGGTGAATTGGGTGTTTGGCGGTTGTCGCCTCAGGGAGCAAGCGCCTTTATCCTCAGACAGCGCTTCTAGAGACCGGCGCCAGGAAACCAGGCGAGCGCCTCAGGAGCGCGTTAGGTCGAAAGATCCGCAAACAAAGACAAATAATAGGTGATCGCCGGCGCAATACTGGCGATCGGGGTTCGCTCATTCAGGCCGTGGCTGAAGTCATCGGACTCCTTGATGAATACCGGACTTGCGCCATAGCTTGGCACATGGTGATAGCGAAACCACATGCTGTCGCTGGCGCCGGAGGCCATACTGGGAAAAACCGGCACGCCGGGATAGGCGATCTCCATAGCCCTCTTCACGGCTGTTACGAAGTCAGGTCGCATCGGCGAGGCGTCGTTCGCGACCGAGCCTTCGGTGGCGTCCCTAAACCTAACGGCAGGCTCGTCCGCCACCGCCTGAAGTTCTGCCAAGATCTCCGCCGGCTTGTGGCCGGGGAAGATCCGGCAGTTGACATTGGCGACGGCGCGCTGGGGCAGCGCGTTCAACGCATGGCCGCCGCTAATCATCGTCGTTACACAAGTGGTGCCGATCTTGCCGACGGTGGCGGGATTGTCCCTAAGCACTTCGATCGCTCGCCGGTCGGTGGGGTCGGCGGCGAAGGCGCGCATCGCCGCGCCGATCTTGGGGTCCTCATACCTGGATGCCTGTACGAAGTAGGCCCGAGTAAGCTCGCTCAGCTCGGGTTTGAAAGGATGGTCGTGAATGCGCACAAGGGCCAGCGCGAGTTCATCTATGGCGTTGTCCTTTCGCGGCGCGGAAGAATGGCCGCCCGGGTTGCTCGTAGAAAGTTCGAAATCGGCATAGGTCTTTTCTGCGCCCTGCCAGGTGAAATACTCCGGCGCGCCTGTGGCTTCATTGAGCACCCCTCCGCCACCGTCGATATTCACCACCAGTTCGGCGTCCTGCAGGGCGTCGGCAATCCGCGCGCTCGTCTGCATCGACGTCTCCTCGTCGCCCGAAAATTCAATCACGATGGTTCGCCGGGGCCTGTAGCCTGAGCGTCTAAGCTCATTCAGCGCGGCGATTGCGAGGGTTCCGTCGAGCTTCATGTCCGTGGCGCCGCGGCCGAATAGATAGCCGTTCTCAACCACGGGCGTGAACGGGTCGCGTTTCCAATCCGCTCGCTTGGCCTCAACGACATCCATGTGACCGGAGATCACCAAGGGCTTTAAGGCTGGATCCTGGCCCGGCCATCTGGCGATCAAATAGGCGGTGTCGCCGAGGGGCGTAATCGCAATATCCTGAGGCGCAAAGCCGCCTGAAATCAGAGCGGACCTATAGAGGGCCGCCACCTCCGGGGTCTGGTTGCCCGGCCCCTGAACCGAGCGCAGGGCGATGGCCTTTTTGGCGAGATCAAGGGCCTGCGCCTCCGCTGCAGGATGCGCAGGGCTTGAAGCCCCCACGCTCCTCGCCAACGCCGCCGCCAGGACCAAGACCGCCATGCGCATGAGCCACCCTTCCCTATCCAATCAAGAGCCGATGCGGCGGGGGTCGCTGTCAGGCGCCCCTTGAGCAGAACCGTCGCCGAAAACCGCAAGTGTGGCGGTAAATCCGGCGCGAGACCTTAAGTCAATTTTGCGCCGCGGTTTAGGTTCAATCTCCCCCGGCTGAGGGTGTAGGTTTGAACACTGCGCGCGAACCTACGCCGAAGCCAAGGCGTTCAGGTTCAAGCCCCTTGCACGGGTCGGAGGACGCCATGGACGAGTTTTCCCACATCCTGAACTGGAAGCTCCTTTATGGATCGCATGATTTCCCCGGTCCGGACGGGGGGACCTGCATCAACGAAGCCGCCATCGTCGCGGCAGGGTTCGGCTATCAGCGCGTCGGTCATGCCCGTGAATTGCCGTCCTGCTTTTGCCCTGTGATCGGCGAATTCTCCGTCTGGCTTAATGACAGTATTATCGATTCAGAGCTGCGCATGCGCTTGCTCCTCCCCTTCGTCGCGAGACTGGCCGGTGCAAAGGGGACGGCCAGAGATGAGGCGGCCCGGATCGAGGCTCTACGCGCCCACTTAATCGCCATGACGCCGCAGACCCAGCGCCGCCGACGCTTTACCGACCGTCACCATGGCTACCTGCTGATCGGCGAGGTCTTGGGGCCCTGGACCGTGCGCCGCTATTCGCTGAAGACAGCGCGCAATGTGCGCGAGTTGATCCGCATCGCCGAGCATCTCAAACGCTCTATCCCGGTTCCTGAGCTGCCCGGTTTCTTCACCGCCCTGGTCCTCGCGCTCGACGCCATGCTGGTGATTGGGCCCCGCGCATCCGTTCCGGAAACTGAGCTTCTGATCGAACGCATGGAGGCGGCGAAGAAAGGCCGGTCTGCAGGGCGCGTCACGGTGAGCTGAGCAGCGCCAACGCGGCAGGCGGAAATGTCAGGATTGGTGGGAAGAATGTCCTGAGCACATATTCGCGCTAAGCTATGCTGCCGACCTCTTTCCTTGAGGCCGCCGATGAAACCCCTCGCCCTCCTTAGCGCCGGTCTGACCTTGGCCGCCCTCTTTGCTGCGTCCGCCGCCGTTACCGGCCTGACCGCCCATGCCGACGAGCCGCAAGCGGGCGAACCCCAGTACGACGCCTCCGGGCGGCTCGTTCTGGAGCGCGACTACCGCGACTGGGTGTTCCTAAGTTCCGGCATAGATATGAGTTACACCGACGGTCCGGCCCCGGCCGGCATGCATATGTTCGACAATGTCTTCGCCCCGCGCGCCGCCTACGCGGCGTTCAGACGCACCGGCGTGTGGCCCGACAAAACCGTGCTCATGCTCGAAAGCCGCACCGCTGCAACCAAGGGCTCGATCAACCGGCAGGGACAGTTTCAGACCGCCGAGGTCATGGGGCTGGAAGCGCACGTCAAAGATGAGAAGCGGTTCAAGGGTGGGTGGGGGTTCTTCAGCTTTGGCTCTGAGGGCGCGTCAGCCGCTCAGATCCCTTATGCCGCCAGTTGCTACGCCTGCCACCAGGCCCACGCCGCCGCCGATACGACCTTCGTCCAGTTCTATCCCACACTCCTGGCGGTTGCGACACGGTTGAAGACGCTGAACCCATCCTACCTGGCCGAGGTGAATCAGGGCGCAAAGTAACAAAGCCCAAAGGCGCGCTTTGAGACACCTTCAGCGCGCGCGCCCCGCTCCACCCAAGCCCCCGCGCGGCCAACATGACGGTTTCGCCGTCAGCATGCAGGGGCGGATAAAAGCGAACAAAGACGCCCGCCCTGTCAAACCACCATATCGAACTGCTCGGCTATCCAATCGGCCTGATCCTCGCTGATCACCAGGGGGGGAGCGATGCGGATCGTATGGTCATGGGTCTCCTTGCAGAGAAGGCCGAGCTCGCGCAAAGCCTCACAGACTGGCCGCGCGCCTCCCGCATCGGCATGGAGTTCGACCGCGATCATAAGGCCGCGGCCGCGGACCTCCTTCACCCGTTCGCCGATCGTGTTCTGCAGATTGGCTTTCAGCCGTGCGCCGACACGCGCTGCATTGTCGATCAATCCCTCCTCAACCAGAACTTTGAGCGAGGCGCGCGCCACAGCGCAGGCCAAGGGATTGCCGCCAAAGGTTGAGCCATGCTCGCCAGGCTTCAAGACGCCGAGAACCGCCTTGTTGGAGAGAACGGCAGAGATCGGATAGAATCCGCCCCCCAGCGCCTTTCCGACAAGGGTAAGATCAGCCTCGATACCCTCGTGTTCCTCCGCCAGAAGCTTGCCGGTTCGACCGAGCCCGGTTTGGATCTCGTCAAGGATGAGGACGACATTGTGACGCGTGCAAAGTTCGCGCGCCTTACGCAGGTAGCCGTCCGGCGGGATAACGACGCCCGCCTCGCCTTGGATGGGCTCAACCAGGAAGGCGACCGTGTTGGGTGTGATGGCCTGCTCTAAGGCCTCGGCGTCGCCGTAGGGGACGATCCTGAACCCCGGTGCGAACGGGCCAAAGCCGTTTCGTGTCGCCGGATCTGTTGAAAAGCCAACAATGGCCAGGGTTCGTCCGTGGAAGTTTTCGGCGCACACAATGATCTCGGCCTGGCCGTCGGGCACGCCCTTCACCTCATAGCCCCATTTGCGCGTGACTTTGAGCGCGCTTTCCACCGCTTCGGCCCCCGAGTTCATCGGCAGGGCCAGATGGGATCGCGTCAGAGAACAGAGCTCCTCATAAAACGGAGCAAGCTGGTCATTGCGGAAGGCGCGTGAGGTCAGGGTCAGCCTCTGGGCCTGAGCCACCATGGCCTCAAGGATTTTCGGATGACAGTGCCCTTGGTTCACCGCTGAATAAGCAGCAAGGCCGTCAAGATAACGCCGCCCGTCGACATCCCATACATAAACGCCCTGGCCTCGGGTCAGCACGACATCGAGGGGTTTGTAATTCTTTGCCCCATACTCCGCCTCAGCGGCTATAAAACGACGGGCGGCGTTCGGTCGCTCAAGGACAGTGTCGCTCATTCGGCAGGCTCCTGAAACGCGAGGACGGGGCTCGAGGCGCGGTCAAGGCGCAGGGTCATGCAATAGGCGCCCCCGCCCGAAAGAATGAAGGGTTTGAGATCCACCTCAACCAGCCGATAGCCACGCTCACGCAGCACACCCCCAAGCCGGTCGGGCGCTTCGGCCATAATGATCGTCTGTTCGAAGGCGACAGCATTGACGCAGAAGCGCGCCGCATCCTCGTCGGACGCTTCGATCAGAAGATCCTCGGCCACCTGGTTCCGGATGGCCCGTTGACCCTCTGGGGTAAACGCGGGCGGGTAATAGAGCACCTCGCCGCCGGGGAGCGGGCAAAAGCACGTATCGAGGTGGTAGAACTTGGCGCTCGCCAGCTCGAGGGCGAGGGCGGGACGCGCGAAGACCTCGGCGACGGCGTCAAGCCCGCGCCGGTTGGATCGCGGACCGTAGCCAGCCCAGAACAGGCCGCGATGGGCGTCCCAAATGAAGTCGCCGGCGCCCTCCTGCACACAGCCTTCAGGCAGGACGACAACCTCCTTGATCGCGCCGCGGGCCCTTAGCGCCTCAAACGCGCGCTGGAAGACAGGTTCTTCGACCTGGCGCTCGGCAAAATGGAAGCGCGCCAAGGTCATCCGGCCGTCGAGCACCACTCCGGCGTTGGCCGGGAACACCAAATCGGGCGCGCCTGGAACGCCTGGAAGCATTTCCACCGCAGCGCCCGCGCCGAGCAGGGCGCCGGTCAGACCATTGAACGACGTACGGGCGGCCATGCGCATCCCCATCGGGTCGGCGCGCCAGCGCCCCGGCTGCATCCAGGGGTTGATGCTGTAACTGACCTCGAAGTGATCGGGCTCGACAACAAGAAACGTCGGCGAATGCATGGGGGCTCCTCGGGCGAACCCAAAGAGGATGCGGCGCTGCATTGCTATCGAAAAGCGCGCGGGATGCACAAATTTGACAGCAAGATTGACGAAATGCGCTGTTTGACTGACACTTTGTAGATGGATGAGCTCGACCACCGCCTAATCGCCTTGCTCCGCGCCGACTCACGCGCACCCGCCGCCAAGCTTGCCAAAACACTCAAGGTGTCGCGGGGCACAGTGCAAAACCGGATTGAGCGACTGGTCGGATCGGGGGCCCTGCTGGGTTTTACCATCCGCCTTAGCGCCGAGGACGACACCCAAAGGGTGCGGGCGGTGATGTGCCTGGAAATTGAAGGCGAACGCATGTCGGCGGTATTAAGGGCGTTGCGCGGTGTTCCGGCGGTCACGGCGGCCCACACCACCAATGGCCGCTGGGACCTGGTCGCAGACCTGGAGACCGCCGATCTGCCGAGCTTCTCCACCGCCCTAGACGCAATCCGAGAAATCTCGGGGGTGACGGCGACCGAAACCAGCTTACTTCTGAAAACCGTGAGGTTCTGATCGGCCCAAGCGACGCGCATAATCGCGGTCGTCTTGATCCAATCCGCGCATCGGACGGCGAACCCAAGCTTGGCTCATGCCTTTTTATGGTCCGCGAAGACCCCGGTGCAGCGCGCGGCTATTGAAGTCTGTGAAGAGCGCACAGCTTATTGCCATCAGGATCGCGCAAGTAGGCAAGGTAGAGCTTCCCCGTCGGGCCCGCACGGATCCCTGGCGGCTCCTCGATCGGCTCGCCGCCAGCGGCGATGCCCGCCGCATGCCAGGCGTCAGCCTGGGCCGGCGTATCGCAGGCGAACCCAATGGTTCCGCCGTTAGCGTGGGTCGCCGGTTCGCCGTTGATCGGCTCTGACACCGAAAAAACGCCCGTGGGGGTGATGTAGAAAATGCGATGGCCGTCCACGTGGGCTGGGCCAATCCCCAGGGCGCCCAAGAGGGTGTCGTAGAAGGTCTTGGCGCGGGCGAGGTCGTTGGTTCCGATCATGATGTGCGAAAACATTCTGGATTTGTCCCCCTGCGACCTTGCGCCGGCATGGGTTCGATCTAGCAAGGCGCAAGCCTATTGCGAAGCCTACCCTTTAGGGAAAGACGTACAAGGCGCTTCTCCGCCCGTATGCGCCAAACCGTTCACGGCGTCGTAGTTTAGCGGCCTTCAGTCTGCATCACATTGATGACCGCCAGCGTCATGGCTTCGACCCCGGTCTTGATGGTGGGCTCAGGCACAGGTGCAAAGAAGGGAGAGTGGTTAGATGGAAGGGGCGCTCCGCCCGCAGCGGCAGCGGCCGCGCGTTTGGGATCGTAGACCCCAATCTGAAAGTCGAGCGCCGGCATGCCGGCCTGAATGAAGGCGGAGTAATCCTCACTGGCGGTGATCGGCCTTGGCGATAGGACAGCCGCTTCGCCGAACGCGGCCTGAAATACGCGCCCGGTCCGCTCAGTAAGGGCTGCATCATTGATGACGGCGTCGGTCTTTTCGACGCCGATGGCGATTTGGGGCTCAGGCGCCCCAGCCATGATCGCTTCAGCCTTCGCAGTCCGGATCACTCCATCGATCAGCTTAGCGCGGGTCGTCTCGTCATAGTCACGGATGGTGCCGCGAAGGAGCACCTCATCGGGAATGATATTGCCCACACTCCCGCCCGCGATGGCGCCGATTGTGACCACACCCGGGCTTTGTGGATCCTTCTCCCGGCTCACCACCCCTTGTACATCAACGATGAAGCGCGCGGCGATCATGACAGGATCGATGGCGCGCTCAGGACTGGCCCCGTGGCCGCCCCGTCCCTTGAAGGTGATGGTTATATCATCTGCATTGGAGCTCAGCACCCCCGGTCGATAGGCGACCAACCCATAGGCGGCCGGCATGGTGTGCAGCGCAAAACCAAAGTCGGGTCTTGGGAACCGGGTGAAAAGGCCGTCGGCCAACATGGCCTTGGCCCCGCTGATCTCCTCTTCCGCCGGCTGGCCGACGAAAACCAGCGTCCCTCGCCAGCGCGCCTTTAACTGCACCAGCGCCTGCGCTGTCCCGACCCAGGCGGCCATGTGAATGTCATGGCCGCAGCTGTGATCAACGAAGGTGGATTTGCCGTTCCAGAGGGTTTCGACATGCGAGGCGTACGCAAGACCGGTTTTCTCCTCCATCGGCAGGGCGTCGAGCTCAGTGCGCACCAAGACCGTCGGCCCCGCGCCGTTGCGATAGACGGCGACCACGCCGGTTTTGCCGACCCGCTCGGTCACATCAAACCCTAGGGCGCGCATCTCCCCGGCGAGCAGGGCCGCTGTGCGCGTCTCGTGGAATCCAAGCTCTGGGTGGGCGTGGATGTCCTTGTAAAGGCCGTCGAGGTGCGGATAGGACGACACGAGGATCGCGTCCACGGCCGCTTTTTCCGCGGCAATGTCATGGGCCAAGCCTGCCCCGGCGCTCGTGAGCAGCGCCAGCGCGGCCAGGGCGGACGTCGTCGATCGATGCATCGGGCATCTCCCCTCAGCCGGGAAGCCAGCTCGGAGACAAGCTTATGGTTAGGCTTGGCCAGCGTCTAGCGCGTCCACGCCGCCGTCAGGCGAACACTGATTTGGGAATATGAGTGATGCGGCAGGCCAGGTCGGCCTCTCCTGACGCAACGATATAGTGCTCGCCTGCATCGGCGACGCCGGTCGTAAACACAACGTCACGAAGATAAAGCTGGTGTTCGATCGGTCGGGTCAGGGTGGGGCAGGCCTCCAGGAGCGGGGTTCTTTGCGTGCGGATGACGACCGAGGGATCATCCTTGTCGAGCAGCGACCAGTAGGTGCGATAGACGCCGACAATCTCCTTTGGCTCGACGCCATGCCACAGAGTGAGCCAGCCCTCCGGCGTCAGAAGCGGCGGGGCCCCGCCGCCAATGCGTGATGTGACCACGGTCGACGCCAGCGGCCGGATGCCCGGCTTTCGGCAGGGTTTCCAATGCAGGGCGTCTGGCGAACTGGAGAGGTTGATCGAGGGGCCCGCCCGCCATTCACTGTCGGGCGGATAGGCGAAATAGAGGTCCCCTAGGGGTCTCGTCTGGGCCCAGTATTCGCCCGCGATAAGACCTTCGAAAATCAGCATGTCTTTATTCTGGTGATCCAGCACCATATCCAAGAAACGCCAGTTCAGCCCGTCCTGCGAGCTATAAAGGGTCGTCGATTGTCGCTCGGGGCTTACCGAGCAGGTGGTCATCAGATAGCGATCTCCCACCCGGCTTATGCGCGCATCCTCAAGACCATAGCCCTGAAACTCGCCGCAGGGAGAAATCGCCTTGTCGTAGTGAATTTCCACGCGCTCTCTTCCATCGGCGGAGAGCTCCACCGGCAAAAGCCAGGACAGCGACGTCAAAGCCATGATCCGCCAAGGTCCGCCACGGATCATGAACTTCCGAGGATCTGACGTGTCGACATAATCCAGAGGCCAAGCATCAAGCAGATAGCGCCCGTCGCTCCAACGAATGGCGTGAACATGCCCCCCAAAGATCGGTGTCTTTAGGGCTTCGGCCACACGCACCATCATCAAGAGATTGCCGTTCGCAAGGCGCGTCAGGCCTGGATTGAAGGCGCCGAGGACATAGGTCTCGACCTGCAAATGACCGGCCAGCGGCGAGCGCGAGAGGTCGATATCATCCGGTACGAGGACGAGTTTGTCGACAGGATAGCTCATGCGGGAAGCGTTGGCTTTCGTCCATGAAACACATTGAAGGGGGCGTCCGCTCTGGCAACTCTGCCACCTTAATGTTGTTCCGGCGACCGCCGATGAACCTTTGCAAGCCCGAAGGACGAGCCCTGAGTTAGCGATATCCTCGCCGATCGGTTTTGATCAGCGCCTCGTGTCACGCCGATGGCTGCGCGATAACGCCAGCCCCAGCAAGAGCCCGGCGCCCCTAGCGGCTTGGCCGAGGCGAGATCGCGCCTCGCACATCACGGTCGTGCTGAGTTCGGCGAGGACGGCCAGCCCTAGGATCAGGGGAGCGCGCTCATATGCAACGGGCAAGTCAGCCCGCCTGCACGGACGCACTCCACTCAGGCTCCAGTCCACTCAAACTCCAGTCCCCGTCGCTGAAGCTGTTGTCGCCGCCGCGCGGCTTGACCATACTCGACGCTCGCCTGGAGACTGAGCGATGAGAGCCCTTGTCTGGACGGTGTTCGCCGTCCTCATCCTGGTCACGCCTGCCAAGGCGGAGCCTCCCGTCTTCTCCACCTGCCCCACCCCCGCCAGCGCTCCCGCCTGCGCTGCAGTCCGCGGGAGCAGGACCGAGGGCTGGGGGCCGCAGTCGCGGGCGGAGGTGTTCGCCCAGCATGGCCTGGTCGCCACAAGTCAGCCCCTCGCCGCTCAGGCTGGATTGCAGATCTTAAAGCAGGGCGGCAACGCCGTTGACGCGGCCGTCGCCACCGCCGCCATGCTCAACCTGATGGAGCCGATGAGCGTCGGTGTGGGCGGGGATATCTTCGCGATCGTCTACATAGCCAAGACGCATAAGCTCTATGCGCTCAACGCCAGCGGAATGGCTCCGAGCGGGGCCACGCTCGACCACTACGCCAGCCTCGGTTATCACGCGGACCCGGCAAACTGGGGCCCCGGATCAGGTATGCCGGGCGGGGGCATTCTCACTGTGACCGTACCGGGCACTGTTTGGGGTTGGAATGCGGTCCTCAGTCGTTTTGGGACCATGACCTTCAAGCAGGCGCTGGCGCCCGCCGCCGCCTACGCCGAGGAGGGATTTCCGGTGAGCGAGCGGATGGCGTTCGAATGGCGCTTGCCCAACGCCCTGCCCCTCAGGGGCTGTTGCACCGAAAAGGACCCGGACTCGCTCGCCACCTGGTATATCGACGGAAAGCCTCCAGCGGCCGGACAGATCTTCCGCAACCCCGACCTGGCCCGGACATTCCGTTTGCTGCAGGACAAGGGCGTTGACGCCTTCTATCGAGGGGAGATCGCGCAGGCGATCGTCGCCAAGTCCGCCAGTCTCGGCGGGACCATGACCCTTTCCGATCTCGCCGCTTACAAAGGCGAATGGGTTGAGCCGGCGCACACCACCTATCGGGGCCATGACATTTACGAACTTCCGCCGCCGTCTCAGGCCTGGGCTGCGCTGGAGATGCTGAACCTTCTTGAGGCCTGCACGCCGGTCTGGGCGCCGGGCCAGACCCTCGCCAGCCTCGGTCCGCGCAGCCCCAAGTACTGGCACTTCATGATCGAGGCCAAGAAGCTCGCCTACGCCGATCTCATCACCTTCAACGCCGATCCAAATTTCGTGGCGACGCCCATCGGGCGTCTCCTGTCGAAAAACCACGCTAAGTCGCTATGCGGGAAAGTGGATCCCGATCACGCCTCAAACACCGGCCCGCCTGCGCCGACCCCGCCCGGCGGGGACACGATCGTCCTGTCGACCGCCGATAGCCAAGGCAATATGGTCGCCTGGGTCAACTCGAATTATTCGGGATTTGGTTCAGGCATTACCGTGCCGGGCTATGGGTTCATCCTTCACAACCGCGGCGGCCTGTTCAGCCTTGACCCCACTTCGCCCAACGCTATCGCCCCGCATAAGCGGCCGTTCAACACGCTCTCAGCGGGTTTTGTTCTTGAGGCGGGCGAACCTTTGATGTCGCTGCTTTTGATGGGCGGCGACATGCAGGCCCAAGGTCACGCCCAGGCCCTTGTCGATATTTTTGACCTCGGAGCGAACCTTCAGATGGCCACTGACATGGCCCGATTCCGTCACAGCCAGATCTCCAACAAGCTCACCCTGGAAAAGGAACTCTACGATCTGGTTGGCAAGGATCTGGCCGCTATGGGCCACACTCTGACCCCGCCCGATAGCGCCTCGATGGGCGGTTTCCAAGCGATCGCTATCCAGCCTGGCCCCTCGGGCAATGGCAAGCCAGTGTTCCGTGCGGGTTCGGACCACCGTAAGGATGGGGAAGCGGTGGGGTATTGAGCGTGTCAAACGTCGGATTCGCATCCCTACCCTCGACGGATATTCCACGCTAGCCTGCCGTCAATCGGGCGATACAGCCCGGCGGGAGGGCGAGATGACGCTACAGTCAGGGTTGGGACCTCGGCCACAGTTGCGGCCCAGGCTTTGGCTTGGAATGGGCGTCCTATTCATTGTGATCGGCGTGGCTATGGCGGCGTTGATCGAGCGGTCCGGCGGAATTCGCATCTCCGATGTGCGTTTCAAAGGCGTGGACGGCGCGACCCTTAGCGCGCTCCTCTACCAGCCTGCCAACGCCACTGTGCAAACCCCCGCGCCTGGGATCCTCGCGGTGCACGGCTACATAAACACGCGAGAAACTCAGAGCCCGTTCGCCATCGAGTTCGCCCGGCGCGGATATGTGGTGCTCGCCCTCGACCAGCGCGGCCACGGTTACAGTGGGGGCGCAGCGACGACCAAGGGCTTTGGCGGCCCAGAGGGCCTGGCTTATCTTCGCGCCCTCCCCTTCGTCGACGCCCATCAGATCGGGCTTGAGGGGCACAGCATGGGCGGCTGGACCGTGCTCGCCGCAGCGGCGGCCATGCCCGACGCCTATCGCGCCCTTGTGCTCGAGGGCTCCTCAACAGGCGCCCCCTTCGCCAAAACCGGCACAGCGCGCTGGCCCCGCAACATCGAGGTCGTCTATAGCCGCTATGACGAATTCGCCCCTCTGATGTGGCAGGCCCAGAAGGCCGCTGACGTCGGCTTCACACCCAAACTCAAAGCGCTGTTCGGGACGACCGCCGCGGTCAAGCCGGGCCGTATTTACGGCGATATCGCGCAAGGTACGGCGCGGCGCCTCACAGAGCCCGTAGCGACCCATCCCGGCGATCATATCTCGCGCGAGGCGGTGGCCGACGCCGCCGACTGGTTCGCCCTGACCCTAAAGGGGGGAATTGTCCGTCAACGCGGCGACCAGGTTTGGTGGGGCAAGGAGATCGGCACGGGATTGGCCCTGCTCGGGATCGGTTTTCTAATCCTTGGCCTCTTCGATCTCCTGCTCAAAGTAGGGCCGTTCAAACGACTTTACGCTGCGCCGGCCCTGAACGCTCAGCCCCGTGGCGCTCGATGGTGGGCCCTTTTTCTGCTTACCGCCTTCGTTCCTGCCCTTACCTACTATCTTCTGCCTCTGGCTCTGCCGCTGTTTAAGCCGTCGGTCGTCTTTCCACAGGGGATCACCAACAGTTTGATGGTGTGGGCGCTCGTGAATGTGGTTTTGGCTCTGGCCTTCGGCCGAATGCTTGGCCCCAAGCTGAGGCGGCCGCCCCAGCCCTGGGGCCTGTCGCTCGCCTTGGCTTTGATCCTTGTGGCCCTGATCTATGGCGTAACCGTTTTGGCCAGTCTGGTCCAAGTCGACTTTCGGTTCTGGGTTGTGGCGCTAAAGCCGCTGAGCGCCCATCAAGCGATCGCTGTCCTGTCCTACGTCATTCCCTTCACCCTGTTTGTTCTCGTCGCCTTCCGCGGCCTCGACGTGCTGGCGAGCACGCCCTCAAGAAGCCATTACGCCTGGTCAGCCGCAGCTCTGGCGTCCGGTTTTTTTGTGCTGACCGGCCTCCAATACCTGATCCTGTTCGCCACAGGCGCCCTGCCCTTGGCCTTCGAAGCGCTCAACGCCATCGTCGCCATCCAATTCGTACCCTTGCTGCTCGGGCTCGGGATTCTCGCCGTTTACACATGGCGGCGGACGGGCAGCTATGTTCCAGGCGGACTGATCGGCGGCCTGTGCATCACTTGGTATATGGTGGCGGGCACCGCGACACACTTTGCCTGAACCTCACCGGCGCCCATGGGATCTTGCAGTCCCTGCGCTTCGCTGCGACGGGAAACGGCGCAATTTGGGAGTGTTTCGTGACGTTTTCGAACCTGTCTCGCCGCGGTGTAATCTCGGCGGCCGGCGCGTTGATCGCCCAGCCGAATGTCCTTCGGGCCGCTGAAAGCAAACCGGAATTCGTCACCACCCTCACCGCGCTGGGCGCCGTGCGCGGGCTGCGCAGCCGCGGCGTGGACGTCTATCGCGGTGTGCCTTATGGCGGAGATGTTTCGGGAATCCGGCGATTTTTGCCCGCAGCCCCGGTATCCCCGTGGCGCGCGGTGCGCGATGCTCTGAATTTCGCCGCCCCGTCCGTTCAACCGGCAGGCGGCCTGCACGGCGTCGATGAACCGGCCCCCGATGAAAACTGCCTGTTTCTTAATATCTGGGCGCCCTCCGAAAGCGGCTCGAAACGGCCGGTCATGTTCTATTCGCACGGCGGGGGCTTCACGTCCGGCTCGGCAGGATCCACCAGCCAGGACGCCTCCAATCTGGCGCGCGAGTACGATGTGGTCGTGGTCGCTTCCAACCACCGGCTTGGCCTCTTAGGCTATCTCTATCTCGGCGAGCTGGGCGGCGGAACCTACGACAGGTCGGGCAACCAGGGTATGTGGGACATCCGCTTGGCGTTGAAGTGGGTCAGGGACAACATTACCGCCTTCGGAGGCGATCCGGAGAATGTCATGCTGTTCGGGGAGTCCGGGGGCGGAGCGAAGACCTCCTGTCTCTACGCTATGCCCTCGGCGGCGCCCATGTTCGCCAAGGCTGCGATTCAGAGCGGCCCCGCCACGAGGATCGGCACGGCCGAGACGGCGGCCAAGACCACCCGCATGGTCCTCTCCGCCATGGGCCTTCAGCCCTCTGATTGGAAGACCCTGCTGACCGCCCCTGCCGAAGACATCCTCAAGGCTCAGGTCAGTCTAGCGGCCCAGTATAGGAGCCGGCCTGCGGGCTGGCTCGGCATCGCGGACTTCGGTCCCGGCAGCTACGGTCCGATCCTTGATGCCGAACTCTTGCCACGCCACCCTTTTGATCCCTCAGCGCCGGCGAGCGCGCGCGACAAGCCTTTGATCACCGGCTGGATCGACAGCGAGGCGAGGTTCTTCGCCTGGACTTCGAACGACAAAGCCGCCTTCAGCCTCGATGAGGCCCAGCTGCAGGCCCGCCTCCGGCCGGAGCTCGGCGCCGCGTATGACGGGCTTGTGGCCGCTTACCGAAAGGACAGACCCGAAGCCGATCCGAGCGCACTTTATTTCGCTATCCAGAGCGCCCGCATCATGGGCCTAGGCACCCTTGCGATCGCCGAACGCAAGGCCGCCCAGCGCGCGGCGCCCGTCTACTATTACAATCTGGCTTATCGTTCGAACCTCAAGCTGCCGGGCGTTGGAATGGAGGCGGGGGCCATGCATGCCATCGACATCGCCCTGGTGTTCGACAACCCGGTGGGCGCGGCGCTGCTCGGCGACCGTCCAGAGCGCATTCAGGCTGCGCGCCACATGAGCCAGTTCTGGACCAGCTTCGCGCGCACGAGCCGGCCTGTCGCCGACGGCCAGCCCGAGTGGCGGCCCTACACCGTCGCCGACCGCGCCACCCTCGTCATCGACGCCGATTGCGCGCTGGTTATGGACCGGCGTAAGACTGAACGCATGGCCTGGGAAACCCTCGTCCCGGTGGTTTAGCGCCGATGGCGGTTTGGCGGCGTCGTCGGCGGGCGGGCTTGCACTCAGGGTTCGGGCAGAATTCCAGCGTCTCGTCACCCTCACTGAAACGGCCGCGCGAAAAACCTCGCTTCCGCGCCAATCAAGCAACAGGGTCTGATCGCAGGCGCGAAAGCGCTCTTTTGTCGACCAGCTCACGCCGCCGATGCGCCGGATCTCAAGCTAAGCCCCTTAAAGCCCTGAGATTGAGCCCCACGTCCAATCCCTCGGTGGACGCCTCCGCCTCTCCCGCGGGATCGACGCGGAGAACAGCCTGGTCGATCTGCGCCCGCGTTGCATCAAGACGGATTGAGGTACACAGAAGCAAAGGGCCCTTTCAAGATGGTCCTAAAGGAGAGCGCTATGGCCGATCCCGCAACGCTTATGCGCGACGTGCTTGCCCGCCAGAAGGCGGCCCATATTCGGGACGGAGCGCCGAGCATCGAAGTCCGCTTGGACCGGCTCGATCGCTCCATCGGCCTTCTGATCAAGTACGAAGCAAAGCTCGCCGCTGCATTGAACCGCGACTTCGGCAATCGGCCAGAAGCGGTAAGCGGCATCACTGATATCGCCGGGTCAATCGGCCCGCTAAAGCATGCCAAAGCCAACCTACGCCGCTGGATGAAAACCGAGAAACGCAAGACCTCCCCTGCCCTCCTCGGCCTCTTCGGGGCGAAGGCCGAGGTGCGCTATCAGCCCAAAGGCGTGGTGGGCGTGATCAGTCCGTGGAATTTCCCGGTCAACCTGACGTTTGCCCCGTTAGCGGGCGTCCTTGCGGCCGGCAACCGGGCGATGATCAAGCCTTCAGAATACACGCCCGCGACATCAGCCCTCATGGCGGAGATGTTCGCCAGCGCCTTCGCCGAGGAAGAAATTGCGGTTTTTCCGGGCGGCCCGGAGGTCGGCCAGACCTTTTCTGAGCTGGCCTTCGACCATCTTATCTTTACTGGCGCAACCGCTGTCGCCCGGCATGTGATGGCCGCAGCCGCCAGAAACCTGGTCCCGCTGACCCTTGAGCTGGGCGGCAAGAGCCCGGTCATCCTTGGCCGCTCCGCTGACCTGGCCGTATCGGCGGCGCGCATTATGGCCGGCAAGACTCTGAACGCAGGCCAGATCTGCCTTGCTCCTGACTACGTCCTGGCGCCCGACGACACGTTGGACGCCTTCATCGGCGAGGCCAAAACCGCGGTCGCCGCCATGTTCCCCACAATCCGTGACAACCCGGACTATACAGCCGTAATCGCTGACCGACATTACGATAGGATCAGAGGGTATCTGGACGACGCCCGCGCCAAGGGCGCTGAAATCGTCGAGATTAATCCTGCGGGCGAGGACTTTTCCCAGCAGGAGTTCCGCAAGATCCCCCCGACCCTGGTGCTCAATCCTACCGAGGACATGAAGGTGATGCAGGAGGAGATCTTCGGACCCGTTTTGCCGATTTTGACCTACCGGGGGATCGAGGACGCGATCGCCCATGTCAATGCTCACGACCGGCCTTTGGGCCTCTACTATTTCGGGGATGACGCCAAGGAGCAGGAGGCGGTGCTCAGCGAAACCACGTCGGGCGGCGTTACGATCAACGATGTAATCTTCCACGTTGCACAAGAAGATCTACCCTTCGGCGGCGTCGGTCCTTCGGGCATGGGCAGCTACCACGGCGAGGACGGCTTCAAAGAGTTCAGCCACAAGAAAGCGGTCTACCGACAACTCGCCAAGGACCTCGGCCCGATGAAGGCGCTTCGCCCGCCCTACGGCGAGGGCGTGCGAAAGTATCTGACCTCCGTCGTCAAGACCTGACGCGCCGCGGAGCGCCTTGAGGGGCCGCCAGCCCTAAAGGCGGCCCAAAGCCGCTTTCACCCTTGCCTCGGGACGTCTGGCTTACGAGCCCTGATTTGACTGCCGAGCGATGGCTTCAGAGGCATAAAACCCGATGGGCAAGGGCGACCCGCGCGCCGGGGTGAAGGCGGCAGGCGCACTGAGGAAGCGCCCAGGCTAGCAAGATAGCACAAGCGCCCTCGCGCGCGCCGCCCTCCCATCCTTTGAGAGCGCGCATAACCTGGCGTTTCGGTTTCAAAAAGACATTGCATTGGCTCTGGTGTTATGGTTCACTAATACACTGCTTCACTTTGGTGGGGCGCTAACTCGGAGGTCGAACGTTCGATGCTCGTCAATGCGAGCGCGACTTTGACCGAGGGCGTGTGGATCAGATCATGGCGATCGAGTGGAATGACAATCAGCCAATCTACCGACAGCTACGCGACCACGTGGTGGCGATGATGTTGGACGGCTTACTCAAAGAAGGCGACCCCTTGCCCTCGGTGCGTACGGTATCGGCCGAGTATCGGGTCAATCCATTGACCGTACAGAAGGCTTACCAGGAACTCGTGGATGAGCACCTGGTGGAGAAACGGCGAGGGCTTGGAATGTACATCAACACCGGCGCGCGCGAGCTGTTGCTGGCCAGCGAGCGAGACACCTTCCTAAAGGATCAGTGGCCGCAAATCTTGGCCACGATTCAGCGGCTGGGCCTGACAGCGGACGACCTTTTGGCATCCGCAGCGACGAAGCGTGGGGAGGACTGAGCATGGCCGATATCGATGTTCCCGTCATTCAAGCCAAGGGTTTGATGAAGACCTTTGGAACCACCGTTGCGCTTGCAGGCCTGGACCTTAGCCTTGGGGAAGGCCGCATCCTTGGACTGATCGGTCCAAATGGCGCCGGCAAGAGCACCGCGCTCAACGCCATCCTCGGGCTCGCCCCCTATGAGGGCGAGCTCAAAGTATTGGGCCGCGATCCTTGGAAGGAGCGCGACCTTCTAATGCGCGACGTTTGTTTCATTGCGGACGTCGCGGTCCTGCCGCGATGGATGAAGGTGTCGCAGGCCGTGGATTATGTCGCCGGCGTTCATCCCCGCTTTGTTCGCGCAAAGGCCGAGGCTTTTCTCAGCCGCACGGACATCAGGGGGTCAAGCCGCATAGGCCAACTGTCCAAAGGGATGGTGGCGCAACTTCACCTGGCCTTGGTTATGGCGATCGACGCGCGCCTTCTGGTGCTCGACGAGCCCACCCTCGGCCTCGACCTGCTTTATCGCAAACAGTTCTACGACACCCTGCTCAACGATTATTTCGACCGGACACGGACGATCATCGTTACGACGCATCAGGTGGAAGAGGTTCAATATATCTTGACCGATCTCGTCTTCCTGAACCGCGGCCAAAAGGTTCTCGACTGCAGCATGGACGCCCTGGAAGGCCGGTTTCGTGAACTCATCGTTGCGCCGGACCACCTGGTCGCTGCCCGCGCCTTGGGTCCGATCGACGAGCGTACCGGCCTAGGGCGCAGTGTATTGATCTTCGACGGCGTGGCCGCCGAGACGCTTTCGCCTTACGGCGAGGTGCGAACGCCCAGCATCTCTGACCTTTTCGTGGCCCTGATCGGCCGTAACACCGCCTACGCAAAAGGAGCGGCAGCATGAGCGCGCCCCTCGAAACCCCGACCCAAGCCCCGCTCCCCCTGCACCCTACTCGGCCCTTCTACTGGTCGGTTCGCCGCGAGGTATGGGAGAGCCGATCAATCTATCTGGCTCCGTTGGTGGTCGCCGGCATCCTTTTGATGGGCTTCATTATCGCCCTTGGCCACACATCCGGCGGGTCAATGAACTGGACCGCCGGCGACCACAGCCAGATGGCCATAACCCATAACGGACGCGTAACGGGCGGCGAGCACCACAGAATGACGGTCACGCCGACCTTTCTCGCCGCCCTTCCCTTCGAGATTGTGGCGGGCGCGGTCGCGGTTACAGGCGTCATTGTGGGGATGTTCTATTGCCTCGGCGCGCTCTTTAACGAACGGCGGGACCGCTCGATCCTGTTCTGGAAATCCCTGCCGGTATCGAACCTGACCAGCGTCCTCGCGAAAGCCGCCGTGCCCATGCTTGTGATCCCAGCGGTCGTCTTTGTCGTTGTCACGCTGGCCCAGTTCGCTACCCTCATCATCGCTCTGTTCGGCCTGACCCTGCATAGTCAGGACCCGACGATCCTTTGGAGCGCCATGCCGTTCGGCGAAGGGTCGGTTGTGCTGATCTACGGCCTCCTCGCCCTCGCGCTCTGGTACGCGCCGATCTACGCTTGGCTCTTGTTGGTGTCCGCCTGGTCGAAGAATATGACCTTCCTTTGGGCCGTCGCCCCGCCTCTGGTGCTCGCGCTCTTCGAAAAGATCGCCTTTGGCACCGATTATGTCGGCGGTTTGATCAAGTACCGCATAACCGGCGCATTATCCGCGGCCTTTCAGCCCTCGCCGGGCGCGCGCCTCGACCTGGCGAACATCGATTTAATCGGCTTTGTCACCACACCCGGCCTTTGGCTGGGCCTGATCACCGCCGCCCTGATCACCGCCGCCGTCGTTTGGCTCCGGCGTCGTCGCGAACCCATCTGATGGGATCGACAGGATAAGAGGTTTACCGCGCCCTCTGTCTAGAGCTGGATGAGACCAAGGCTTTAGCCTCGAGCCGGGTCACGGGCCCGCGGGAGGCTCGCCGCAAGCGGCTGCTCGCGCGGCGAGGATCGCTTCCGGGTCGAGCCCGCGCGCCGTCGCAAGCGCCATCCAGCGCCCCAGTGCATCCTGATAATAATCGAAGATACAGGGGCAGCATCCTCGATGGCAGCACGCGGCGGCCTCAGGGCGGGTCGGAGGTTCGGGGAGGCGCGCGACCATGATGAGTGCGCTTCTACCCATCGGGGCTCGCCTCCCAAAGCGGCTGAAGCCGGCGCGGCGCTCGGCTCGGCGGGAAGCCTCTGACCCGCGTGCGCCAATCCCGTAGGCTCTGAGCCTCGAGCAGACCGACACACCACAAGCGCACCTCGAAGATGAGCCGGCGGCGTTCGCCATCGAGCTCACCCCAAAACTTGCGCCCGCGCCCCCAGCCGCCGCCGGGCCGCCCTCGCCGACCATGAATAGGGAGCGCGCTTTAAACCCCTACCCAAGCTTATCGAGATCGACCGGAACAAATACGGTCTGACCATCGCGGTTAACCAAAAGCAGAACCGACTTGCGACCCTCCCGACGCGCGTCCGCCACGGCGGCGGCGACGTCGGAAGGCTGGAGCGCCGTATGGACGCCGGCCTTGACGATCACATCGCCGGACTTAAGGCCCTTGTCGGCGGCGTCGGAGTTCTCGCCGACGCTCTCGACCACAACCCCGTTTACACCGGGCTTGACGCTAAAGCGCTGCCGCTCGGCTTGATCGAGCCGCGCCAGACCCATCCCGAGCACGTGCGGGCCGGCCGCCTTCCCCGACGCGCCGTCAGGGCCTTCGTCCTCATCCTCGCCCGCGCCGCCATTGGCCATTCTTGCGATCTGGCCCTCGGATGGGCGAAGGCCTGCATGCAGGTCGACTTCAATGCGCCGACCGTCACGCAGCAGGCTCAGGCGAAGAATATCGCCCGGATGCGAGAAGGCCACCTGCCGGGTCAGATCGTTGGCGGAAGCGACAGTCTTGCCGTTCACCGACAAAATCACGTCGCCTATCTGCAGGCCGCTTTTCTCTGCAGGGCCGCCGTCGCTCAGCCCCGCGACGATGGCGCCGTCCGTCGTTTTCAGCCCAAGGCTGGCCGACATGTCCGGGGTCACGCCCTGAATTGTGGCGCCAATATAGCCGTGGGAGACCTTGCCGCTGGCGATGATCTGGCGGGTGATGCTGGAGGCGACATCAGCGGGGATATCGAAACCGATGCCGACCGACCCGCCCGAAGGCGTGTAGATGGCGGTGTTGACCCCGACGACCCGCCCGTAGACGTCGAAGGTCGGGCCCCCCGAGTTGCCTCGATTGATGGGGGCGTCAATCTGCATGTAGTCGACCATGCGCACGTCGTCGACATTCTCTCGACCCAGCGCCGAGACGATGCCGGCGGTCGCCGTTCCGCCAAGGCCGAACGGGTTGCCAACCGCCACGACCC
>Ga0116229_10002764_pt1 | contig 28577 bp, 26 predicted proteins | sample S1TSphgellanicum_3_FD_87313 | JGI IMG/M metagenome (GOLD analysis project Ga0116229, IMG submission 87313) | Host-associated microbial communities from peat moss isolated from Minnesota, USA - S1T2_Fc - Sphagnum magellanicum MG | ecosystem: Host-associated > Plants > Peat moss > Unclassified...
AAAAGTTTTCTTTTTTTAAACTGCCTCCAAAATTTAAGGCACTTCACAACACAACAATGGCCTAGCCTAGTGTTTGTTTTTCTTCACTATTTTGACAAACAAATTAAACAAGTTCATCATCATCCACTCACTCACAATTACAATCGGTTTCTTCCTCCAAACTTGTTCACTAATTCAAAAGGAAGTTTCCACAGAAAAATCTTCTAGAAATTTCATATCCCACATGCAGTGTGTGTTGTTACACTTATAACATGTAAGGGCGTGTTATATAACATGTAATATTTCCTCTTGCCCATGAGCAGGCATAAGTGGGTGTTCTGATTTGGGGATGAGCTTTACTGAAAATGTGAAGTTCCTTTTCCTGGAGGTTGCATTGATTTTTATGCTGTGTTAAAAGCCTGTGGTTGAGAACATGACCAAAATCAGGCTTGCACTTCACTCTGACTCTGGCCTCGCGTGCCCTTATTCTTTTTTGGTAATGCACTTGCCTTGGGGCCTTACCCTACTTTAGTAGGCTTGGAACCTTCAGCTTGGTTGAAGGTTCCATGGCAGCTGAAGAGCCTTGCAAGATATAGTGGCTCATTGTAGGACCGTCCATGTATGTGGTTTCACTAACTTGGAAATATATGTCCACCCTGTGAGCTTACAAAACCCTAAATCCTCCAATGCAACAATGGTTGATCTTCAAAACCGGTTTGTCAGCAGGGGTTTTGGGTGATGTGGCATCATGGCATTCGTGCAGAGCTGACAGGTTACAAGTCATATCCACCCAGTACTGGGTCAGCCAGATGGGTATGGTGCGGCTATGGTGATAGTGACTACAGGCTCAAATCGGGCCGTTGGCATACTCATGGGATAGGGGTGTGTGAGATCCCACCCGTCCACTATGCCATTCTGTCCGGTGACGTCTTATGGCTCACTGGTTATGTCCCATGTTAGGCTCAAGCAGGCCGGTTATGTACTCCCATTTCTGGTGGGAAGGAAACCTGATGGGCCTTTGGAAGGTTGCATTGATATTGTTATTATTTGACTTCAGGTGTCCAACTAGGCCAAGAAATAGCAAGATACCCCTGGCTCACCCTTTAGGCACTTGGCATGGTCATTTTAGGTTTGGGCCCATTTGTGCTTGTGTTGAATCTAATATTTGACTTAAGAGCTCTGCTAAATTGGCTCAAATTGCAACTTCTCCATAAGCCATACTAAATGGATCTAGGATATGAGTTTTATTGGGTTTACCTCCCCCTGTCTTTAGTTGATGTTCTTCATGCAATTGTTGTTGGAGGGTCCAGTTCTTAGTGGTTCCATTTCCTCCTTGTGGCTCGCCTCTTTTGGGTTGTTTGCTTGCCCCTTGTGTCTTTTTCCCTCCCTTTCTTGGGTGCTTCCATTTTATAAAGTTTGGCAGGGTTTCATCATCTAGAGAGTCGGATCAGGCTCCAAGATTTCAATCCACGAATTTTCAATGGAGAATGGTAAGGAAATGTAACGTCTAATGATAGAGTTGTGAGTGGCCCAAGCTCTAGACGAAAAAATTCCACAAGGACTACGAAATCACAAAATTGCCCAAGAGTTAGGCTTCAAATGAAACAAGTGTGATTTCTATTAACTAGTTGTGAGTGCATCCAAAATTCACAAGATGTTTTTTTCTTGATTGGCCCATTGGGACAAATTTTCGGATATATCCAATTTAGAAAGTCCATGCACTCTCAATTTGCCCACCTACCTAGGGTAAGAGAGTATGGACTTTGTGCCGGCAAGGAATATGACATGAATGTGAGGGTGATGGGGATCAATATGGGGGACACCCTGCAGACTGTGGGAACACCTTGAGGAACATTTGGCACAGCATATGAGATTAAATCAAGGGCACAGGTTGGGGAAAATTGGGAACTGGTGGGAACAACAAAGGGAACCTGATGAAGCTTGTTATCTCATTGATACTTGAGAACTGATGGTTAACTTTGGGTTAACCTTTTCTTAGCCCCTGGTTCTAGACGTTTATCCTCCCGCAAAATCATTTCAATTTTTTTTTCTATTCCGGTTCTAGAACTGGGTCTGGATTCAGTTCCAGTTCCAGAAACAGGTCTGGTTTTAGAACCAAAACCAGACCAATTCCAGTTTGGTGTTTACAAATGGGGAACCAGAACCAGCAATTCTTACTGGGCCAAACCAGATAACTGCCCAGCAGTTGTTTTTGCCATGGTACCAGTGTGGGTGCTGGTTCACCAAAGTCGACCTTGACCCACCCCAGAGACAAACAAGGGGTGTATCACACTATGGCCTTGTCATTTACATGAAAAAACATCTTAAGGCAAAAGAATTAAGGAAACTCAAATATTTCACCATGCAAAAGTATAATCTTCAAAACTCCTCTAAAAAGAAACCAAAATCCTTCAAGATATTATAACTCTGTAACTAATCTCTAGTTTTGACACAAGCAAAAATATCATCTTTCAAAAATTCTCATATAAAAATAAACCTATTACCTAGGGGTCACAATCCCTTAAGCTACTATACTCTATAATGAATCTGAACACAATATCCTTGCCTACCAACAAAATTATCTGGATTTGTTTAACACATACTGGGTCACCTTATTAGATGCCTAGAGAATTCTTTTCCTACTTTCTTAGCCTGCCATTTTAGCCTCAGAGCTGCAAAATGGGGCGGTCTGTCTTACAAGCTCGTACCCACAACTGAAGCCAGAATTGAAAATTTGCATGAAGAATTTAGCTCTCAATCTTCTGTTACAAAACATCACTCGCGCCAAAAAGTTGTTGAAAATATGCAATGAAATATATATTCCTAGTGAGGGATACCTGTACCTTAATTGATTGGTTTGGTGATGGATAAGAAGAGTTTGAGTCAAGCCACATTTTTTTTGAATTTTTTCTCCCCATGTAGCATCATTAGCAATCATCCCAAAAAAGTTTTAATATTAATGACACATTTGTAAAAAAAACCTTCCAACCTGTAAAAAAATGGGCCAAAGAAAAATCGCTCCTGAAATCAAGAACTGTGTTAAAATGTGACAACATTTTTCTCCAAACAAGTTGTTTTTTTCCCTCAAGAATTTGGCCAATTTTTGACAGTATATTCATTTTATGAAAATGTGATGTTGCAACTTTGTGAAAATTTGTCACTAAAAAATTCTTTGGAAGTTTCAATTGTGCAAAAAGATTTACATAAACAGTGGGACTGGCTGGGTAGAGTGAAACCTGCGGGCTTGGAATTCCTAGTCAAAGGTTTCACCAACTCTGGGATGGGGAAGAGGGGGGGGGGAGGGACGGGGAAGAGGGTTGTGTCGATTTCACAAGTGTTCCTCGTTCCCTCTCTGTCTGCAACTAACAGGCAAAAAACAAATAGCGGTGGTGGCTTGAGTGGTTTTTCAGGTGTTCAGGTTAGTTTGCGCAGAAAACAAAAAAACACAAAAAAAAAAGAAAAGAAAAGAAAGCTGTTGTTGGGAGTGTTTTGTCCCTTGTGAACAGTCAAGGTTAAATCTGAGAAAAAAATATTTTAAAAAAAGAGAAAAAACCCTCAACCTGCCATCTCTGAATGAACTGAACTCACTATGGAGGAGGTTGAATTTGTACCTACTTGCAGCAATTTTTGGGTGTGTTTTGTTTTTCCTTTCTCCCTTTTGTTTTCTTCTTCTTTGCTGGCTCATGGGTGGACCCGTAGAAAGCAGTGAAAAAGCATCAGCAAGCATCAGCTGAACCCAAGACCATCAAGGGGCGTGTCACACTGTGGCCTTGTCATTTGCGGTAAAAAGTATCTTAAGGCAAAAGAAGAATTATGGAAATTCAAATATTTCATCATGCAAAAATATAATCTTAAAAAAAATCCTCTAAAAGGTACCAAAATCCTTCAAGATATCATAACTCTATACCTAATCTCAAGTTTCAACACAAGCCAAAATATCATCCTTTGGAAATCCTCATATAAAAATAGACCCACTACCTGTGGGCCAAAATCCATTAAGCTACTATACTCTATAATGAATCCAAACACAATATCCTTGCCTTGGTAGGCAAGGCCAACAAAAGAAGACATGTCATATGGATAATACACACACACAAAACACATTACTCATACACTTATAAAGAAAGCATAATTATGTATTAGGTAAGCAAGGGGAGGAGCCGGATTACTGAATATAGTGGAGGTGTGACTGCATTGAGACTATTTTCATAATCAGACTCCTCTCGCCCGGGTGTAACTGGTTTCTGTACTAAGTGAGTAAAAACCAAAAACTAGAGGAGAGAAGGGAGAAAATTATGTGTTATGACCCCCCTCCTGTAGACCAATGAGCAAGTGACAAATTGGACAATGCAGTCCCCAAGGTGGTTACGTTTTTTTATGATGTCTTCTGATGGTGTAATCCTGCCTAGTTGATTTGAGAGCTCTCTTCTCTTCATCACAGATAATGGGTATGCTTCAAAGCTTTTTTTTTTGTCAATTTTGTGATGTAACCAAAGTGGTGACTATCCATTGGAAGATTTAGCCAAGTTTTGCTACAAGCTGAATATGGAATTTAAAATTTTAAAAAAAAAAACTTTCTACATTTTTTGGCTACCTACTTGAACCATGTATAGAGTTGGGATTAAAAAAAGTTTGGTCAAATTATTAGATACTATTGAAAATCTTGAAAAGCACTTGATTTTTGCACTTTTAATTTTTAATTTCTCTTTTTGGCTATATAGCCAGCAAAAAAAGGCTGGTACTACTATGCTTCAGTGTGAGTGGTGGTGTTTAGTGTGGGTCAATTTCGCAATGTACCCAAAGTGGTGATGATCCACATGAAGGTTTAGCCAGTTTTGGCAAGCTAAATATGAAATTAAAATCTTAAAGACATCCTTCTCTTTTTTGGCTACCCTATTTGAACCATGAGTAGAAATCTGGTGTTTTTTCTTAAAGTTTGGTTGAATTCTGTCTATTGAAAATCTCAAAAAACACACTTTGATTTTACGACTCCATATTTCTATAAGTAGTTCAAGTATGGTAGCAAAAAACATAGAAGGACGTTTCAATTGTTTTACTTTCCTATAAGCTTGTAGCCAAATTTGGCTACATCTTCCTTCTTATGGACGAATACCACTTTAGCTACAAAATTGAAAGAAAAAAAAACCCTGCTCCTCCCAGCAGCACTATTTCTTTTACTTGCTACTTTTGGCCAAATTTTGTCCTGGAAAAAATGGTTTCAATCTAACCAAAACATTTTCCATGGGAAAAAAGGACCCAAATTCATCAGATTTTGAATTAAAAAATTCCAAATGGCCAGAGTCTTATGATAAATTGCAGAAGGTAGCCAAGAATAGAGATGGATTTTTTTTGTTTTTTTGGGCTAACTTTCAAATCTAAAATGTAGCCAAATTTGGCGGAATAAATTTCTGGATGGTTGCCACTTTGGCTAAATAACAAAATCCTGAAAAGAAACCCTGCTCCCCAGTGCCTCCCTCCGTCCCTCCCTTGCCTAGCGCTGTCATGCAACACAAATCAATGCAAATAGCCACATGGCGCATACAACAAAATGTGTCAGAGAAGAGTGATGTGGTGAGCGCAGTCTGTGGGCACATGCGGGAACACAGAAGCCCTTTATTGTGTGAAATTAAGGAGTTACAAAAGGTCGGAGTGTAGTTCCATCTGAGTGTTACTTTTACAGGGGAATTTTCGCCAAATTTCGACCTGAAAAATATGATTTCTGCCATTGATTTTATTTTATTTTGTTTTATTTCAATTTTCTTCTGTTGCTCTGAAAGTGGCTATCAGCCACAAAGAGGATTTAGCTAAATCTGGCTACAAGACAAATAGAGAAGTAGAAAATTTAGGAATCCTATATTACATGTCAGTGAATCACTTGAACCTATTATTTAAATATGGCGATTCTAAAGAAAAAAAAGCAAAACATCTTCCCAAATCCTTAAAAAATCTTGGCGATTTCATTTAACTTTTCTCCTCCAAGATGTGAAATGTTTTTTTTGGAAAATTTCCAAAAAAGTTCCCTTGACCATGTTGCTCAAACCAACTAGGTGGGTCAAGCTCAAACCAACTAGGTAATGGTTGTCAAATGGATCTCTCTGGTCCGGGTATTGACGTTAAATTAAAAGAAAAGAAAGAAAGAAAGGACCTTTTTAAAAAAGAAAAAATAGCAAATATTTGACACAATTTGTTTTTACAAAAAATCACTGTTTCAACTTATGCGAAGGGAAAATTCGGTTCAAATTCACCAGAATTCAAACAAAATATAAATCCAAATGTCAAGTTTTATATGATAAGTTCTAGTAGGTAGCCAAGTACAGAGAAGGATTCCGATTTTATTTTTTTTCCTACTTTCATATCTAGCCAAATTTGGCTAAATTATTTCCTGGATGACCACCACTTTCACTACATCCTTCCATGGGGTGGGGAGGATGAAGGTTTGATGAATATCCTCCCACTTTAGCTTCAGCCTTAAATAAAGCCCACGAAATTGAATGCAGTAAGTAGTAAGTAGAGTCCACGGAGCACTCCCGCCCACCCACAAGTCGCAGCCACTTTGCATTTCCCTTTTTACGAATATTTGTTTGTAGCCAAAAGTGGCTATCATGCATAGGATGATGCTAGGAGAAGTGGCGATCATCTGTAGTTGGAGGAGAATTCAGCTAAATCTGGCTATTTAAAATTAGAAATAAAGTACAAATCTTTCATCAATATTTCTATATTTTTGGCTACACAATGAAAACCAAGTATACGAATCTAGCGATTTTGACCTTTTTTTTTTTCTCACTTTTGGCAACAACTGACAACCTATTCTTTTTCAAATTTTTAATTTTTCTTTTTGGGAGCCGGGTTTTTTTTTTACTGGCGAAAATCTCCAAGAGGAGAAATTCAAAATTAGAAAAATAAGTGATTTTGGAGGGATTCCATTGCCAGAAGTGATTTTATTTTATTTCTGTCAGATTTCTATGTGCGCGCGCGCGCGCGCGTGTGTGTTTTTTTGGCAGTGTGTAGCCATGAATATAGAAGGTTGATTAAAGAATGGTACTCCCCATGTGGTGTATACCCAGATTTGGCTAAGTCGGTTAAGTCTTCCTATGGATGATCGCCACTTAAGCTGCATTAAAAAATTCATTAAAAAAAATCCTGTGAGTCGCAACTCCACTCCTCCTTTCAAGCAGCCTTTTTTTTTTTAGTGGTGAGATTTCGCCAAAAAGAAAGCGACATTCAAAGTTCAAAATTCGAAAATCAAGTGCTTTTGGAATTTTCCAATCACCAGAAGTGAGGGAAAAAAAGTAGTGAAAATCACCAGATTTGCTATACTTGGTTTTTAATCTGTAACCAGCAGGTATCAATATTTTGGCTATCCAGATATTGATAGCCATTTTTCCATGATTAAGGATTTGTTTTCCCTATTTGGTTTATAGCCAGATTTGGCTAAATGTTAGACGAGATGATCGCCATTTTTTCTACTACATCTTCCTATGGATGATAGCCACTTTGGCTATAAACAAAAAAATTTCTTAAAAAAACACTGCAAGTTCCAAGGTCAGATTTGACTGAAGTAGGGTCAGCAACAACAATTACTCGGGGGGGGGCGGGGGGGGGTTGAGGGTTGGAGGGGTGGCGGGGCACACACGCACACACGCGTGCTGTCACTACTTTTGGAGAATTGTGGAGGAGGTCATGAGGCTTTTGTTATTGAGTCTAGAGTCTTGACTGGTCATCGGAAGTGTGGCTTACTTACTTATATTTAGAGAGCCTGCGTCTTTTCCTCTTTCCTTCTTTCTTGTCTGGTACCTACCTGGGAAACGTGATTAAAGCGTGGCAGAACAATCGTGCAGTAAAAGTAGACGTAAGTAATAAGAGTTGGCGCTTTAGACCAAAGGAAAGGCAACTCAACAGCAGCAGCCGCAGCTAGCGTTGCAGTCCTGGTAATTGCTTTCTTGTAATACCTAAGCATTTACTATGTAATGGATCCACACACTTACATGGACTTCGATGACGATGCTGGTGAGGATGAAACGAAAAATACCTGGAAGAGGAGAAATTGGAGATGAATCTATCTCAGGGTTTTTTTAATTTATTAAAAAAATATTATTTTCGTTTTATTCAATTTTTTGATGTAGCCAAACTGGCAATCATCCACTAGAAGCTTTAGCCAAATTTGACTATAGACCAGCCATGAATGTAAATATGTTTGAAAGAATCCTTCCAATTTTTGGCTACCAAGCTAGAACCCAATAAGACAAATCTAGCAATTCTTTCAAAAGCAGTCGTCCAAATCTGGGTACTAGAAAAACCAAAAACATACATATTATTTTTAGCCATTTTGAAAATAAATTTGGCTAACTTTTGCCAGGAAAAGCAAGAAAATATAGATTGGTCAAATGATGCATTCATGGTCTGCAGATGATTTCCTAGACCTGTAAGTATGTAGTAGTAGGAAGGATCAATCTTTGGTAGTGTTACCTATTATTATCCGCACTTTGCAGCTGATCATTATTAGGCGGCAGGCACTAATGCAAATCAAGACTAAGGAAGGAAGGAAGGAAGGGGAGGAGGAGGAGAAGGAAAAAAAAAAGGAGGCTGAAGGGGATGATGATGGTGGTGGTGATGGTGATGATGTTCTTCATTGTTGTTTACCAACTCCCCCAGTCCCAAGGCAAATCTTTCCACAGGACGAGGAAGGTGAAGGTGTCCTGTAGGCGTCAGAGGAAAGAAAGGTACACAGGTTTTGGGTGGGGGAGAGCTTGGGTGTGGGAATTAGGGGGAAAGGGCCCTTGTTAAGGGCCCCTGAAGGGAGGGAGGCTGGGTGGCAGGTAGAATTGCTCCACAATTGCAAATGGCGAAAGGCTTTGGGTGAACATTCACCTACACTATGGTAAAAGCCCTACAGTTCATCGAAACTAGTGTAGCCTGTGCTGCTGGTCCAAGTATGGACAGGTTAAATCAACTAATATTTCCTTCAAAAGTCATTTTTTTAATCAAATGAAATTTCCAATGGCAAAAGCTACTCAAAATTGAACATCTCCCACACCTAAGGTCTAAAAATTTCCAAATCATCTTCATTAAATCTTACTCATTGAGGGCTTTCTAACATTACCAAGAACACACCCAAATTCCCCTATATTTTTTAGTTTCGATTTAAATAAAATTTCAATGGAAAGATTATTCAAAATTCAATAACTTCTCCATTGTAGATTGAAATATTATGAAACCATCTTGGTGCACTCCACTTATTGGGGACTTTCCAATGGTATCAAGAGCACAACAAGAGGTGTTGTGATTTGAGACATCTCAACATAACAAACAAGGGGTGTGTCACAATGTGGCCTTGCCATTTACATTAGAAAGTATCTTAAGGCAAAAGAAAAATTATGAAAACTCAAATATTTCACCATGCAAAAGTATAATCTTAAAAAAATCCTCTAAAAGAAACCAAAATCCTTCAAGATATTATATCTTGATAACTAATCCCAAGTCTCAACACAAGCCAAAATATTTCAAAAATCCTCACATAAAAATAGACTTATTACCTAGGGGCCAAAATCCCTTAAGCTAATACCTATACTCTATAATGAGTCTAAGCACAATATCCTTGCCTTGATAGGCAAGGCCAACAAACAAACAACTTTCTTTCATAGATAGATTGCTTCTAAATATTATAAATACCCCATGCTCAGACTAAACCAGGGTTTCTGAGTCTAAATCCAGCATTTCTTGGGTTTAATTTTGCCACTAAGAGACCTCATTCAAGAAGGTGAAGGTACCAATGTGGGTGCTGGTTCACCCAGGCCGGGGAGAGTAGACCCAGGTTTTGCCACACTTGTATACCACCTTGTCTTAGGCCCCTTATTTTGGGAGCGTCCCCACCGTAGGGCTCCAATGTATGCCTTATTTTGGCAGTGCCCCCACCCTAGGTCTCTAACCTACCCTTTATTGGGGGAGTGTCCCCACCCTAGGGCTCTAACCTACACCTTATTTGGGGAGTGCCCCCACCCTAGGGCTCTAACCTACCCTTTATTTGAGGCGTGACCCCACCCTAGGGCACCAACCTACAATTTCATGTTGTGGTAGGCTGGTAAGACTGACCACTACACGCCCTCGCCCACACCCACCTTCCCCTCTCTCAACTTAGTATCATCATCATCACTGTAGTCTGTGTGACACCAATCACTTTGTTGGCTCTTTAATGATTCTTTATTGTTAGTGCGAGGGGCGCCCGGGGGGGGGGGCGAGAGGTTGGTTAATGGTAGCAGGTCATGAATACCAGGGAGGAGAGTAAAGTAAGCATGCGAGTGTATTTTTGAAGGAATTTTTGTTTGTAGCCAAAGTGGCTATCGACCACAGGGAGATGTAGACAAAGTGGCGAGTATCTCTGGGAGGATTAGCCATATATGGTGGCTATAAACCAAATATCAAGTACAAATCTTTAACCATCCTTCTATATTTTGGCTAAAAAACTAAAAACCAAGTATAAAAATCTAATCTGGTGGTTTTTAGTTTTCTATTTTTTTTTCCCCTGAACTTCTGGCAAATTGAAAATCTCCAAAATTGACTTAATTTCGAAATTTTAATTTTTGATTTCACTTTCTGCCGAAATTTCGCCGATTAAAAAAAAGAGAAAAAGAGGCTGATACATACATATATGTACTTGCATCCTACCCAAGTTCTAATTTTCTTTCTGGAGTTGGAAAGAAAATTGGTGGCTAGCAGAGAGTGATGTTTCTTTCAGGAGTGTACTAGGTTACCCACTAACTCCCAAAAAGGTTCGTAAAAGAGGAGAGCGTAAAAGAAGAACGTCGACTGGTCCGAGTTTTCTTTTCGCTCAGCCCCCCGTCTGTCTTCTCTCTCTCTCTCTCTCTCTTCTCGTGTTTTTGCGTGCTTTGCTTCCCGTGGAGGAAAGAGCAAGGGAGGAGGAGGAGCAGCAGCTCACGTGGTGGTGGTGGTGGTAGGCTGCTGTTCTTCTTGCTATTTGTCCTGTTGTCATCTTCTCTTTGGCTCTTTGGACCAACAAAGACGCCAGTTTGGTTGTCTTCTCGTCCGCGGGATCTTTTCGTTTCTTGGAACTACTCCTCCTTCTCGTTGTTTGTTTCAGCTGTTTGTTTGTTTGTTTGTAGCTCAAAACGAGTTCGTATGTTTCCTAGGGTGTTTGTTCGTTGACTGGTTTCGAAGGCTTTTTTCCCAGTTTGAAAACCTTGAGCAAAATGTGTCTTGCAGCTTTGGTTTGTGGGTTTGGATATGAATCAAGAAGCTAAGTAAGTACCTCAACTACTTGAGAGAGAGAGAAAGGAGATTTTGTTTGATAGCCTCTTTTTCCACGTGTCTGGTGTATTGTGTGTATGAAGAAAGGCGTTACCTCCCTCCCTCCCGGACACACATGCTTCTTGAACTTTGCAAAGCCAGAAGAGAATGTGGTGGGCTTTTTCGAGACGCAAGCGCAATAGAGACATGCATCACTGACAGTGTTTGTGCTAGACTGTTTGGAGAACACTCGTGGTGGTGCAAAACAACGCCAGGGAGCGACAGGAACGACGTTCCTCGCCCGCTATGCAGGCAGCAGAGGTAGAGAGCAGATCGTAGGTCTCCTTCTCCTTCTCCCTCCCCTCCCTTCCACACTGCATTCATTCGTGTCAAGAAAGGAAGCAGCGTCAGTAGCATGATCATCATCCGGAGCTTCTTCGGCTGAAGAGCACGTAGTTACAGTTCATCATCCTTCTCAAGCAGCCGCTCTACAGAGAGCTTTGAAGATGTTTGGGAGAATTGCAGTTGACCAAGGAGAACAGGGAAGAGGAGGCAGAAGAGGAAATAAGTTGTTGGCAGATTGAGAACACTCTTGTGGTGGTGGGAAAGCAAGGGTTTGGTGGTGGTAAGAAAGTCGTCAGCCACGGAGTCGTCTCCGGAGAACGCGAAGGCGGAGGAGGAAGAGGAAGAGATGAGCACCTCTTCCTTTCCTGATGAGGTGCTGGAGCATGTCTTGGTTTTCCTGACACGCCATGAGGACAGGAATGCAGTGTCACAGGTGTGCAAGGCGTGGTGCAGCACAGAGGGAGCGAGCAGGAAGAAAGTGTTCATAGGCAACTGTTATGCTCTTTCTCCAGAGGATCTTGTGCGCCGTTTCCGAAAGATCACAACGCTGGTCATGAAGGGCCGTCCCAGGTTCACAGACTTTGGTCTCGTCCCTCATAACTGGGGTGCTCACATGTATCCTTGGATTCGTACCATGGCCCTCCACTACCCCGGCCTGGAGGAGCTTCGCTTGAAGCGCATGACTGTCAGTGATGAGAGCTTGGAAACGATTGCTCGCTGTTTCTCTAGTTTTCGGGCTCTTTCTCTCACCAGCTGTGATGGCTTCAGCACCGATGGTCTTGCACATATCACCAGGCATTGTGGGTATGTTTTTCTTGCTGTTATTGTTGTTGTTCCTCTACTTCTTCTACACAGCTGCTGTCTCAAGCTTTCTTCATCTTTGCTGGTGGGAAGAATTATTATTATTACTGGAAATCTGTGCTTTGGGGTTTGTTTTCAAGGTGATTTCCATATGTTGATTTTATATCGCAGCATGGATCTGCTTCTTGTCTGTCTGTCTGTCTGACTGACTGACTTCCCCATGGGTGTGTGCACTGGCATGCAGGAATCTAGCAGAGTTGGAGCTGCAGGAGAATGAAATCGATTTCCGAAGTGGAGATTGGTTGACGAGTTTTCCTGATACGTACACATCGTTAGTGTCTCTCAACTTTGCCACCGTTCGCCCCACAGCAAATTATGTAGATGTGGATGCCCTTGAGCGGCTTGTGGCACGCTGCCCTTTGCTGCGAAAGCTTAAGCTCAACAAGGAGATCACCCTGAAACAGCTGCAGCGACTACTTCTCCGGGCTCCTAATCTTGTAGATCTGGGCACTGGATCTTATTCCCACAACCTGTCATGGGCAGAGCTGTCGGAACTGCAGACCACTTTAGCCAGATGCAAGGATCTGAGGAGTCTGTCAATCATCTGGGATGTGGCGGCCATGTTTGTGCGAACGTTATACCCTGTCTGTCTCAATCTCACCACCCTCAACCTCAGTGATGTCCATCTCCCTACTGCTGATTTTGCAAAGCTCATCAGCCACTGCCCTAAGCTGCAGCGATTGCTGGTTAGTTCCTTCCTCCAAACTCCCTTGACTTGATCATGGTGGCTTTTCTTTCCATTCGCACATTTCCAACATTCTGACTACATTTGGTCCCTCTTTGTGTGTTTTCCACATACTGCATCTACTTTCCCTGCCATCTCCATGTTCAGTGTTTGTTGCACCAGATGACTTGGATTGTAGCAATGGGAGCTTGCACACTTATTACTCTTCCTTGAGATATTTGCCCCTTATGTGACTGTGTTTCTGTGTGTCAAGAGCCAGTGCTTTTGACTGTCTCTGTAGCTGCAGTTTTGGCCTGTTGATGCTCAATACAATTGTCAGTTTGTGTTTATACATACATGTGTTGTGTGGTATAGCTATGGGCAAGCAAGTGCCTTACATTCCATCTGTAAACACCTTAACAGTCAACTGTATCTCTAGACCTAACCATATGTGCGGGTTTTTTTTTTCAGTTCTTTTGTTTTGTAGTGTTGCTTTCTGTTTCATGAGCATTTTCATCTAAGAGGAAATGTGGGAAGTGAATATTCTGGTTGATCTGCTATTTGATGTTTAATTTGATGTACCATCAGGTGCAAGATGATGTTGGAGATAAGGGGCTGCAGGCTGCTGCAAGGTATTGCAAAGATTTGAGAGAGTTGAGAGTGTTTCCAGCTAGGGATGATGGCTGTGCGACAGAGGACGGTCTTGTAGCAATCTCAGAGGGCTGCCCAGACTTAAGGAAGATTCTCTATTTCTGCAAGCAAATGACAAATGCAGCCATGGCCACATTTGCCAGGAATTGCCAGAATATGACACACTTCCGCCTGGCTATATTGAAACCGTATGAGAGGGACTGTGTTACACAGGAACCTTTGGATGAAGGGTTCGGGGCTGTATGCAGGGAGTGCAAAGATTTGGAACGTCTAGCTCTCTCTGGCTTCCTGACAGATAAGACCTTTGAGTACATTGGCCAGTTTGCAAAGAAACTTGAAACCCTGTCAGTTGCGTTTGCAGGGGAGACGGACTTAGGCATGCAGTATATTTTGGCTGGGTGTACAAAGTTGCGGAAGCTGGAAATTAGGGACTGTCCATTTGGTGATGAAGCCTTGCTTGCAGGGATCAGGAGGTACTTGACAATGAGATCTTTGTGGATGTCATCATGCCGGATCACTCGGTTGGGTTGCCAGTTCCTGGCTGAAAAGAACCCACATCTCAATGTGGAGATCATCAAGGATAATGAAGCCACCGAACAGCTTGTTGAGAAACTGTATGTGTATCGCACCATTGCAGGGCATCGCAACGATGCCCCATCCTCTGTGGAAACATTGTAGTTGATGATGGACATCACTTATAGTGCCCATCTTCCACCTGTTTTCTGTCCCTTGAACTGTTTACTTTCTGCCAATTCTAAGACTTGTACAGAGTGGAAGATGGGGAGAGGATGGACAGATGATGAGGTGGGTTGGCCTTCAAAAGTGAAGGGAGCTTACAAAAGGCTTGCTTTTGCTGTCAGGTGTAGGTTTTCGAGTGGGCACTGCCTTTTATTATTTGTGACCTTTTTTTCTTTTTTCTTTTTTCGTATTGGGAAAATCTTTGCATAGAGTTTCCAGAGTATTCAGCTTCCAGCAAGGAAGCCAGAGATCGTATGGGACCTTTTTACCTGTATAGTTGTGGGTCTATTATGTCTTTTTTAAAAATCTATATTCAAGGTTCAGTCTTCAATCTACACAGGTGGTGGTGCTGCTGATTGGCTCAGTCTTGAATACTTTCTTCAGGTGAACTGAGAAGGGTTGAGTTTTTTAAAAAAAGGTGAGGGTTTTTAAAATCTTTCTGTATTCCAACTGTGCTGTTGTTGGATGCTTCCTTCTTGTTGCTGGGAAGTTGCTGCAAGTTCTTCTAAGTTAAGGATCATGTGGCTAATGGTTTGTCCATGTCCAATGTATGGCCCTGCTTATTGGAATCAAACCTCAATATACATACGCTGCTTATTTGATGTCAATTGCCTTGCATAGTTTCTGGTATTGTTTTACCTTCCAAGGTCCTTGGCTGGAAAGGAAAACAATTTCACAATGACAAGTCATAAGGTGGACAGCTGTATTAAGTTGCATGTTCTGTAATTCCCAGGCATGTGCATCTAGATTTTTCAGTGCATATGTATGATTTCCACTCAGCCTCATTTGTTTGTTGCTGTGTGAGATTTCCTTTTTTTCTTTGTTTGTCTATTTGAAAAGCAATCAGTTTTGTTGCTGATGAGTTTTTAATTTTCAATTGCATCTGTCACTGTGATCTACTTTGCTGGATTTTGATTTTATCAATCTGACAAATTGAGTCGTGCTAAGTGGTAGATGTGAACTTGCTTGCAGAGAGAATGATCAGGGACAGTGAACATCTAGATGTTCGACAACGGAGCTAAATCTACAAACAAACGAGATGGTTTTTTAATGCCATAGATCGGTTCACCTCCATTCAACTGTCAATGAAAGAGCTCTTTTTCTCCTGAAGTCAAGTCCAAACTCAACCTTGTTTTCTGCTGATGCTAACTGCTACCAGCTCCTTGACCAGATCTACGACCTGCCAATCATGCCAAAAGGAAAATTTGACCGTGGCAAGAGGATTTCCCTTCCTGAACAATCTATGTGCTTGAATAAATCCCTTGTCAGGCAAGATCTGGGAAGTCATGATACAAACAAGAGCAAATCTTTTAGACACAAAATGAAATGGGACTGCAGCATGTGTTTCTGCAACCTCTTCCTTGTGGGTTCTTTTCAACACCCACAACATGCACCCATGGTGCCAAGCTTCCACCAATGCTTTGGCCAAACTTGTGACAAAATGAGAAGTTCAGATGAAAACAGTATGCAGGGGGAAAGAAAAATGGGGGACCACACAACTTTTCTCACCCAAAGAAGTTTTTAACCCCCCAGGTTTGGATTTGCCTTAGCTATGGTCTCACAGTTGCTTATATGTATCTATTGAGGTAGTTTGTTTTGTTTATTTGTCATGTTGAGATTTCTCAAACTATGGCCCCCGCATGGAACTCTTAACTCTGGATGCTGTTGGAACTCTCTTGATGAGTAAGGGTGTGCCGAGGTGATTTTGTATTGTTTAAACATACAGTGAAAGACTTATTGAATATTGAACAATTTTGTCAACAAATTCATCATTAAAATTTGTAGCAAAATTGAGGCAATCTCTTGTTACTGTTGGAAAGCTTTGAATGAGTGGGATTTCTTGGAGGTGATTTCATAGTTTTTAGACCTAAGAAGATGAGGGTAGATATTGAATTTGGAGTAATTTTCGTCACTGAAAATTAATTAAAATTTTAAAATATTTTTAAACATCATATGCGATCAAGAGCACAAAACCAACACTCTTAATTGAACTTACTAACAACCTAATATCTAAAATATTATATATTATATTATTAACATTGAGTATTTAAAATATCCTCTATAATTGTTGTAAATTGAATATGTAAAGATAATGTTATTGTAAAACGAATTAAATTATAGTTCTCATCCAACAACTAATTATGACATTTCATATTTTCACTTGTGTATTTTCTAAAATTAAAAAAAAAAATCACCAAGGATGCAAAATGATATGCCACTTCCAAGCCATAACAAAAAGGGTTTGTTGGTTTCTTTAGGCTTTGTTGTATTGGGCTTCTTGTGTAGGTATATGCAAGGGATTTAAAACAAACTCACTTTTGCATTTTGTTGTACTCTATTGTTCTTGCCCCTTCCCACCCTTTATATGGTTTCTTGGTTTTTTCTCGACTACTTTCTCTTTGCATTTGTTTTTTCAGGTTTTGTTGTGTTGGGCTTCTTATGTAAAGTATCTGTTGGGAACTTAAACCGAATCAACTTTGTTGGTTTCTTTTGTATTGTCCTCTCTCCTTGTGTTTGTTTCTTTAGATTTTGTTATATTGAGCTTTTGTGTATCATTTGCAGGGCATCTAAAACAAACCAATTTTTTGTTGTTGTTAATGAAGGTCACACAAATAACATTGATTTTTTTCTCTTTCTTTTATGGTTTGATAGTCATGTAGCACGGAGGACAAAATTCTAATCAAATCATAATGTGAAGGCCAAAAAAACTTTGCATGCAGTAAGAGCTATTGAATTTCTAGCCCATGACACCAGAGCAATGCTAGTATTTTCATCATTTCAGGATTTAGGGTTTTACTTATTGTTCATACTACCAAGATGAAAAGATGTTATGGCCATTGCCTAACTAAAGTTTCTTTTGATACAATTTACAATGTATCACAAATGCAATTGCATTTGCATAACAACATAAATAATAAAATTATATCTTCATTCTTTAAATACTCGTATTTGAACACATTATAAAACAAAAGATGTGTCACACTCTGACCTTGCCATTTGCATTAAAAAGTATTTTTAGGCAAAAGAAGAAATATGAAATTTCAAATATTTCACCATGCAAAAATATAATCTTCAAAAAATCCTCTAAAAGAAACCAAAAGCCTTCAAGATATTATAACTCTGTATCTAATCTCAAGTTTCAACACTAGCCAAAATATCATCTTTCAAAAATCCTCATATCAAAATCAACCTATTACCTAGGGGCCAAACTCCCTTAAGCTACTATACTCTATATTGAATCTGAACACAATATCCTTGCCTTGGTAGGCAAGTCCAATAAAATGGTCGATTCTCATTGGCAGTGCATAGCAACATGGAGCCCAAATTTGATAAAAGAAGAAACTTATCACAGCATCTCACACATACACACATCCAGCCACATCAAAAAATCCATAGAAACAAGCTAAATTAGTTCCCTTCATTTTCCCACAACCAGGTGTGAAGATCTTGATTAGGACCTCAAAGAAGGTTGATTGTGGGGGTCTCACCACCACCACCAAAAAGCTGTGGAAATCTCACAAAGCTTCCTCCTCAAAGAGAAAGAGAGACTTATGTAGATGAGAAGTGGGAAAAGGGTTTGATATGTAGACCATGTTTGGCCTTGGTTCCTCTTCCCACTGTTTTGACCTGGTTTCCACCTGGTTCCTTTTCACACTGGACTGACCTAGTTCAGCCGTGGTTCGTTTTCCCACTGGACTCCCTGGTTTGGCCTTCGTTCCTCTTCCCACTGGACTGACCAGGATTGGCCTCGTTCCTTTTTCCATTGGCTGACCTTGTTTCCCTCTGATTCATTTTTGCACCAGAGTGACCTGGTTTGGCTCGGGTTCCTCGTCCTACGGGAGTGACCTGCATTGGCCTGATTCAATTTCACACAGGAGTGACCTGGTTTGGCCTGGTTCCTTTTCTCATTGGACTGATCTGGGTTGTCTTTTTCCCACTGAACTGACCTGATTTTCCCTGGTTCCTTTTTCCCACTAGACTAACCAGGATTGGCCTGGTTCCTTTTCCCAATTGATGACTTGGTTTCTTTTCACACTGGACTGACCTGGTTTGGCCATGGTTCCTTTTCCTACTGGACTGACCTGGTTTGGCCATGGTTTCTTTTCACACTGGACTGAACTGGTTTGGCCGTGGTTCCTTTTCCTACTGGACTGACCTGGTTTGGCCATGGTTCCTTTTCCCACTGGACTGACCTGGTTTGGCCGTGGTCCCTTGTCCCACTGGACTGACCAGGAATCGCTTTGGTGCCTCTGTCCCATTGGACTGACCAGGATTGGCCTGGTTTCTCTTCCCAGTGGACTGACCTGGTTTGGGCCTGGTTCGTTTTCCCACTGGAATGACCCTTGCGCGGCAATGGGCCAGTGGGAATCTTTGCGTGTTGATTCTGCTCTGTCGCCGGTTCGGAGGAAGGAGGAGCAGAAGGAACCGGCAGCGGAAGCAGGAGCTCCGATCGTCATCGCTGCCACGCTGCTGTTGCTGCTGCATTTCTCGGCCTCTCCTGTTGCTCCTTCGAGTGTCTGCAGTATTTTGGTTTTGGGTTTTGTGTTCCGTTTTGGATGGGTGGTGAGAAAGTTGCGCTGGATTAGGAAGGCGTATGTGTGTGTTGCGGAGGGAGGAAGGAGGGAGCGCGGATCTCGTGGGGACGAGCGAGAAGCACGGCAGAAGGAAGGAAAGAAAGAAGACGAGAGAAGTGGAGTGGTGTAGAGGAAGAAGAGGCGGGGGATTTTGTTTTTGGTTCGGTGGAAAGGGGTGAGGGGGAGTTAGGGAAGGGATACTGAAAAATAGATATTGGTGGGTGTGTTGGAAACGGGAAGAACTGGATTGGAGGAGGCTTATGGTCATGGGAAGTTCGGGCTCCAAGCTGGAGAAGGCGTTGGGGGATCAGTTTCCAGAGGGAGAGCGCTATTTCGGTCTCGAGAATTTCGGCAATACGTGCTACTGCAATAGCGTGCTTCAGGTAGGTCTGTTCGCTGGATAGGGATTTACGGCCCCGAAGAAGAAGAAAAATGGAAATGAGGAAATTGGTCATGGACAAACGACCTGCTGTGTTGTTGTTGAGAGAAGCAAAGGTCTGTGTGTTGTGTAGGGAGAGCTTGGAACCCTAATTCTAGGGTTAGGGGAAACCAAACCAAAAGCAAAAGGGAATTGTGAGAATGCTGGATAGTCTGATGACAGGTCACATGTTTTCAGAAATTGAGAGAGATGGGACAATTGGAAATGGGATCAAGGATTTCATGGCATGGTCTGGAAGAGTTCCACCCTGCCCCCCCCCCCCCCCCCCTTGCCCCCAATGATGTGTGAATTCCCAAAGATTGTGCTTGTTTGCTTCTGTATTGCTGCAGATACACAAGAGTAACTTATGGTTTCTGCTGTTGCTTTAGAGACTCTACAACTATTGTATAGCATGTGAAAATTGGAAATGTGATGGAGGATTTCATGGCATGGGTCTGGTGTAGGTTTTTTTTTCCTTCACCATGTGTGAATTCCCAAAGATTGTGCTTGCTTGCTTCTGTATTTATGTAGATTCACAAGAGTAACTCATGGATGCTGTTGTTGCTTTAGAGACTCTAAAACTATTGTATAATATGTGAAAAATGGAAATGGGATTGAGGATTTCATGGCATAGGTCTGGTTAGGTTTTCTCACCATGTGTGAATTCCTGAAGATTCTGCTTGCTTGCTTCTGTATTGCTGCAGATCCACAACAGTAACTCATGGATGCTATTGTTTCTTTAGAGAGTCTCTAAAACTATTGTATAATATCTTCTCACACTTTTGGTGGGGATGTAGGCTCTTTACTTTTGTTTGCCATTCAGGGACCAATTACTGGAGTACTCTGGTCAGAACAAGACAATTGGGGAGACAGAGGACAATCTTCTTACTTGTTTGTCAGAATTGTTTACACAAGTAAGCTTTTCTTTCCTCCTTCTTGCACCTAGGGACCAATGGCAATGCCAGTGTAGAGCCCCCTGTATCACTGTTTGGTCTTGCTTGTCAGTACAGACAGCATTAAGAGTGCGATTGAGTTGATGGTTGAAATCTTGAATATTCCAGCATATGTGGAAGAAGAAGCACTTTGTGCTTAGAATTGTCAGATTAGGGTAGTACCACCACTCTGGGCATGGTCTGGTTGCTTATATTTTTTGTTGCGTTCCTGCAGTAATAATGCCTGATTCTCTATGGAGGTTTCCTTGGAAGCTTTCACCTGCCCTTTTGAGTTTTTTTTTCCTGATGCCAATGTGATATCTTGGGGTATTGTCCTCAGATCAATTCACAGAAGAAGAAGACAGGTGTGATTGCTCCAAAGCGATTTGTACAGAGGGTTAAGAAACAAAATGAGCTTTTTCGCAGCTACATGCACCAGGTGCATGCCTAGCCCTCACTCTGCAGAGAATTGTAATACTGAACTGTTATCTCCAGGGAATAGACATTTTGGGTATGTTTCAGATTTGGTCCAGTGGTGTACTTAAGGATAGGTTCAGGATGCAGGAGGCCCTGACCATTAATCTTCTATGTAGGCTGGTCTATCCTTAGGCTCAGATGCTTGCTTGTACAGGAACAAGCTAAAATGAAATGAAGCTTACACTCACAAGCTTGTTGCAGCTTGAGAATGAGGATTCTATTGAATTTTTTAAACCTATGTCTCTAGGGTCTTCCTATTGCTTCTGGAAATGCTATAGGAACCCAGGATGCAGATGTTTATATGTGGTTTGCCCCAAGTTTTGGGTGGACTATTATAAATCTTACTATAGCCACTTTGAGGAGCTGATGAAGTCAGTGAGGAGACATGGCAGGTCGTCTCTGCTATTCATGATGAAGGACATCCATAGTCTGGCACTTTGTGAGTGACACTCATAAGGCTATGACTGCACTCATTCTTGTCATGTTTGCCTTCAAAATGTTGTGGAGATTCTCTGCACTCTTATAGAAATGTTGAGATTTGGTTAAAATGAGGTAGACCACAGTGGATGGTTTGCTGTGCCTGTGGAAACCATTTAGCATTTTGTCAAGGGTTGTGAATTATGTGGGCACAATATTGGGGATTGTAGCTTTGCACAAGCTGGAATGGCATGTGTAGAAGCACCCTTGTCTTCCAGGTAGTTCTGTTTCACCAATAACAGCACCTTGCTCAATAAGGAAGCACTGCTAGGAAACAAACATGATTGTCTGCTTGATTTTTGCAGGATGCACATGAGTTTTTAAACTTCTTGTTAAATGAATTGGTCGACATTTTGGAAAAGGAGGCTAGAGCAGCCAAGTCAAATTCAGGAAAGCAGGCGCCTTTAGAAAAGCTTCAAAATGGAGCACTGAATGGAATGGCTAATGGTAATCATAAAGAGCCTATGGTCACCTGGGTGCATAAAATCTTCCAGGTAAATTTATGTTCCATCTCTGTTTTTTGCATGTGCCTCTCTGTTTTGTGCTGAACCATGCATTCTTAACCTGATGTTTGCATTGTCTTCCTTCGCAGGGAACTTTGACAAATGAGACCAGGTGCTTGCGGTGTGAAACAATCACTGCTCGAGATGAAACATTCTTGGACCTCAGCCTTGATATCGAACAGAATAGCTCTATAACAAGTTGTCTCCGCAATTTCAGTTCTACTGAGACCCTGAATGCCGAGGATAAGTTTTTTTGTGACAAGTGCTGCAGGTATGTGCTTTCTTTGAACTGCTGCACTTTTGAAGGAGTCTTGGAATGTGTGTCCCCTGCCCAACCCACTTTTTTTCCAAAGGTCTAAGTCAGAGTTTTTATTTCTCCTACTCTCTCTGCAAACTTAGTCTGCTCAGCAAATGAAGAGTGTTTGTTAGACCAGGCATTAGCACTGAGAACTTCTGGAATGCTTCTGCCAGTTTGCAGGAGGCACAGAAGAGAATGAAGATAAAGTCACCACCACGCATCCTAGCACTGCACCTCAAGCGCTTCAAGTACATTGAGCAGCTTGGCCGGTACAAGAAGCTCTCTTACCGGGTGGTCTTCCCTCTGGAGCTCAAGCTATGTAATACCACAGATGATGCTCCAGGGTCAGAAGCAGAGTACTCCCTGTTTGCCGTGGTTGTGCATGTGGGCAGCGGACCCAATCATGGGCACTATGTGAGTCTGGTAAAGAGTCATAACCATTGGCTCTTCTTTGATGATGAAAATGTTGAGATAATTGATGAGTCAGTCGTGCAGACATTTTTTGGGTCTACGCAGGAGTATTCTAACAATACAGACCATGGCTATATCTTGTTCTATGAGAGCTTGGAGCCTAAGCACTGACACTTGGGGATCCTAACACGAGTTCATTCTGCGGAAAACACCCTTTCTTCAACTTTTCTTTCATACATTTCTGAGGAACGCCATGGCCACACTTTTTGTGCACGGGAAGATAAACAGTAGGGTACTCCTTAGGAGTGAGAGTGGATGAGATGAGTTACACGGCAAATTGGTTCTCACAGATATTGTTCTGTTAGAGAGTTATTGAAGAAGGAGATAGTTAGTTCGAAGCTGGCTGATCAAGTTCAACCCTTTGTACGCAGAAAATGATTCTTGGGAGAATTAGGTAGTCCCAAATGCTAGTGATGGTACTTGAAACAAGCTATATAGATGGACCAAATTCTGATAAATTGTTTCTTTGTACACTGTTTCCCCCATGAGATGGAGAGAAAGTTCACAAATATTCCACTAGTGTAATATACTGGAGTTTGCCTTTTGTAAAGATCAGGGACTGCTTTTTGATTGTAAAGTTTGGAGCACTGACTAGGTGGCTTCAACAAACAATGCTTTAAAGTGCAAGACACTTGTATGGCCAGCAACTCCAGTTTTTCTCTAATTTGTGAATGCTTGGTTTCTTGTTTGCATCTCTAAATCTTCAAGCTTGTTGAATTCCTCAACCTTGAGTAGATCCACATCTGGTGTTGGTGTTCTATTTGTGTACTGCATCAGGTCAAACATCACATAGAGATTGAAGAGTTGCAGTATAATTTATTCTCTTTGTAACATCCAGGATCTGGCAGAGGTTTCACCCATTGATTATTGTGTATTTTTACTGTGCAAGAAGAGCAGTTTCAGTATGTGCTAAGTACAGAAATTTCCCAGTTGAAAATGTGAGAATTTTAATGTAGTTGGGTTATAGTATAATGTAGAAAATGTAGGCCATAAATTTTATATAGGGTCTGTTAAACAGGCTTCAGTCTAGGTGTGAGAAGATTCCTGTGTGGCCAATGAGATTGTTAGAATGGCAAGCCTTGAACTGTTTTGAGGAGTTCTCTTTAGGAAACTGTTGCTTAGATGTTTTACTTAAATGTTGCATGGCTTTTGCATGGGCACATAAAAAAGAAGTGCAAAGTGCAAGGAACTTTTAACAGGAATTTGGAGCTTTTAACACACTCTTCTCTAGTTTTGCTGAGGTGAGGATAAACCCTAACATTTTTGCATACATTTTGAACCTTGCAAGCTCCTCATACTTAACAGACAGGTTCTGCTGGACTACTAGTGCTCTTTGTTTTTCTGAAGGTCTACATATCTGCCTGTTTTAAGCTCTCTAAATATGCTGCCACTATTCAAACAGTGCAAATTTACTACCTCCACACCCAAAAGTTCAATTAGAACAACTAGGTTGACATAGGCTTTACTAACCAAGTTCTATTTGTCAACAATAGCTGCCCACACAGTTCTTATGAGCTCCCAAGTTGCTGTTTTTGGGGGGAAGAGGCTTCAACTTGTCATGATGAAATTTGCTACTTTAGAATCCAAGAGGCTTTTGAAACACATAAATACAACACAATTTGCCAAAACATTGTTTAGTTTTTCCTACCCTCTATGAGAAGGATGTGATATCCTTGCCTGCACCCACAATACACACCACCCATCCAGATATGCAGTCATTTCACTAACTACAAAAGTGCCATTTCATTTTATTACTCCACTCCTGAGTGCACAACTTTGAACCCATAATAACAAAACCCTCCTCCTACTCCTATTTGAAAATTTGAATCATCTATCAATTTGCTTTGCATCAAGAAATATGCATCAGAAAAGAGTTTGTTTGTTTGGAGTTTACGCAGATCTGAAGGGGGCAGACATGGAGCCAACTGGTGTGGAAAAGGCCACCTCTTGAAATGGTCCTGCTGTTCCCAACTTTGCTCTAGGAATCCATCCCAGATCTCCTCCATTCTTATATGACTTGCATTCAGAGTATTTTTGTGCTAACTGTTTCAATGCATACAAGATTGGTCAACTGAAAGGGTAACATATCTTGCACCATAAAGTATGTTTTATGGGAAATGGCAATTTTGTTAACAAAAAAAATCAAAATAGAACAAAACTTCCAAACTAATATGTAAGGGATTCAGTTGCTAAACAAATGCAAAAAATGAACCACCCATCAAAAGTTGCGATGGAAGATGGACAAATAGAATGCAAAGAGAAAATCCTCCTTTTCTATAGCAAACCACTTATTTGCCTTCATAAATACATGGAATTACAAAATATCTCTAGGGGTGATGTGCATAAAATTTTACATAAATGAAGAAGATCCATGTTTAGGCAGGCCTTTCATTGTTGAAATCAACACCACTATAGCTTAATAAACTAGTCGAAAGAAGTGGTTGCAATTTGAAGATTGACCTGTGCAAAGTGGTTTGGAGGAACCTTGAATCCAATATCCAGAAAGTCGGTCTGCATCTTCTTGTAAATTTCAGCTATCAATCCCATCCGACCTGTCAAGATGTGCCTCACTGTAGCAGCTCACTCCCCTTTGAAATCTTGTGAGAATTGGTACTGCCAACACTTTGATGATACAGAAATGAGACAGCCTTAGTTTACTATATTCTACTGCACCCAATGCCAGAATGGGAATTAAGAACTAACTAGTTTTGGAGATACATGTACAGAGAACTCTTGCTTGCAAGTCTGGTGAGCAAAGTGAGGGGACAAGCAATTGAAGAACAAGTGAGCATTACCTTTAACATAAGAGCAAGTGCCCATGGCATCCATTTTGGATTCTCTTCTTGCCTGTAATCTTTCCTCAACCTCAATTTGTGCAGCTCCCTTGCCCTTTTTCTGCAATTTCCCTTCCCTTCCAAAGACTTATTGCTGACCAATAAGGCTGAAGTTTTTGCTTATGTCCTGGGCAGTGTTTTGTTTTTTCCCCAAATTTTCAGTGTTGCATCACTAATGAGCATCTGAAGAAAGATTTAGCATTAACTAGCAACATGTTTCTAGAAAAGTAACCACACATAAAAAACTAGTGAACAAATACCCCAAACTAAAAAGTCATTCAAAATGTGATGAATTTTTTTCCAAAAAGATTTTTTTTTTCCTGAATAGTTGAATTTTTTAGAAGGGAATTTGCACAAAATATTGTCATTTAACCCTTGTTTTGGTCAATAGGATGCAAAAATTTGCTACAAAAAAACAATGATGTTGGGACAATAAAATCTTGGAAACTAACTAAAAAGTTTGAGATTTCAAAGCAAAATTCATGTGCAATTTTGTTACATAGGATTGATTATATTCTCAGATTTCCTCCGATGATTCAAGTGAGGACTTCAGCTACAAAAAAAGGTTCTACAATTGTGGGCATCATCCATCAGCTTCATAGAGAAAAAAAAGTTGAATCTAAAATTCCTGGATCAAATTATATTTGATGTTGTGCCATATCGTTTCAAATTCAAATTTGAATATGAAAGATGGTTTCAGATTCAAACAATCTGCAAAGATGGTTTCAAATTATAATGTTCAATCTTGAAATACGGGTTTCCAAATTTAGGTTTTGAAACAAATGTTACATTTGCATGAGTGTTGATACTCAGATGATTTCATCGCTAAATTTGTGGCAATACCACTTGCTTCAATACCAAGCAGCTTGTCACATAATGGCTCTACCCTTTCGATGACATCCATGAGGATGAAAAAATTTCAACATACTAACACGTGGTGGTTGGCATGGTGAAGCCCAAGTGGATACTTAAGTTATTCTGGAAATGTTTCTATAGTGGACTCCACATGACCCAAGAATCATAGGGATACCAAACTTTGGCCTGTTTCTGGGTGCATCACAATCTCTATACTCTAAAGGGCGAAGGCAATAAGAAGGGGTTTGATTCTTGTAGTTTGTGTGCTCCTATGGATTGAAATGGCATTTCAGTCTGTGGGAGCACACAAACAAGCAAGAATCAAACCCACCTTTCTTTTCATAGGGTCTGCCTTTTCAAGGTAGAGATATTGTCATGCACCCAGAAACAGGCCAAAGTTCGGTATCCCTACATGCTTGGGTCATGCCAGGGTAGGTGGTAGCCTAGGGTACGCAAATATTGACGAGAGGAGAGAGAAAGGCAAACCTCCATGAGAGTTTTGGTACGATTGAACGCCACAGAGAAGGAGGATTTGCGTTTGGAGTCAGAGGGTTGGAACGAGGTCGAGGATTTGCGACGCTCTATGAAGGAATTGTGGCGGGTATGCGAAGCTCGACCCGTGTGGGAGTTCTCGATGGGATATGAAGAAGAATCGCCGATGTTGAGGGATCCACCGTAGAGGGAAGATCGTGAATAACGTCTGGCTTCATCCAAAGCAACCAAATGCGCAGGTCTTATAAGCAGATCCTTGAAGATTGAGCCTCGTCTTCTGGCTTCTTGGAAAGCAGCATCGTGGCTACTTGGGGAATCATTTTGGTATTTCTCTTCATCAGCGGCAGACATCTTTGACGCACTCTTGGCCATGAACCTCCTGCCCTCCATTGTCATGGGCGGGGGTCGTGTTTTCATGGGACCAGGAGTTAAAGTTCCATGCGGAGTGTTTGCTGAAGGATGCACCGCTCTTATTTCCTTCTCCAGAACTAGTTGCAAAGCTTTCTCGTTCCGGTAGCTCTCTCTGAATGCCAATTCTCTCACAAGTGGTAAAGCTTGGATGCTCTCTTGTCGAATTTTGCTCGCCATGATGGTAGTCAAACGTGAAGTGAGTCTTTGAAAAAAAATGGATCAAGGACCTTGCAAAACTTAGGGTTTTACCACAAATTTGTTTGGACATCCAGTTCGATTATTTCACATAGATCTCCAACGAACTACCGCCCTGATCTCCACCAAAAAAAAGTGTCAGGACCATGGTTTTCTTCTTCACATCAATTTCCACCCGTGAACTTCTCTTGCTCGAAGAGCTTTCGTTGTTTATCGAATGGTCTTGTGCGTGTTTGTATAGAAACATCATGGGCATTTCAAAAAATGGGATCCTTTGTGCAACACAACGAAACCCTCACTAAATAGGACAGTTAGCCACATACTTCTTCTGATCATTGCAATGAACTCCCTCTTGTGTAGAGAAATCAAGAATACCAATGTTTGCTTGATTCACCTCACATTTCCCTGCTAAGAAAGGGCAACAATCCCTTCTCAAGAATGGGTTTTGTGTAAGATAACAGCCGAGGAGGGTGGGGAGGGCCCGTTCTTTTGGGAATACCCCAGCCTGAGGGTCGTTTGCAACTTTGAAGTGCTAAAAGAGCAAACTCCACTGGTGCACTGTACTGTATATGTAGGATATGGAGAACGTTTCTCTGATTCCGAAATAATTTAATTCCCAAAACCGGCGGTTCTTTTTTAAATTCAAATTACAGCACAGTACTGGTAAATTGACTTGTAGAAGAATGAATTTGTTGAGACAGAAGGGTAAATTTGTTGTGGCCCCTCTTTTGGGCGGTTTGCCTGCCTAGACTTTGGTCCTTGCCCCTTGTTTCTTTTTCTCTCCCTTTCTTGGGTGCTTTCTTTTTATGGAGTTTACCCGGGTTTCATCAGGTAAATTGACTTACTTGAGAACCTGTTGAGAATAGGTAGAGTGTTCTTTGGAAGGGCAATTGGTCCAGGCCCCAAAAAGTGGGAGCCAATTTTAGGAATCGAATTTCCATGCAACCAATGAGAAGTCATGAAGTGAAGGGGAGCCTCCTCCCTTATTTTCTTGCAGGTGGGGCTGGGGGAGTAAAGTCGTGTTTGGTGTGGAGAGTGGACTTTCCAACGTCATTTTCCACTTGGACAGTGGACTTTTGATGCAAGTTTGGGGGCGGGGGGGGGGTTGAGGGGGCCACAGCAAAGAGTTCCCCAGTTTATGCCCTGATCCCCACAGAGTTC
>Ga0116229_10002765_pt1 | contig 28563 bp, 18 predicted proteins | sample S1TSphgellanicum_3_FD_87313 | JGI IMG/M metagenome (GOLD analysis project Ga0116229, IMG submission 87313) | Host-associated microbial communities from peat moss isolated from Minnesota, USA - S1T2_Fc - Sphagnum magellanicum MG | ecosystem: Host-associated > Plants > Peat moss > Unclassified...
TGGTGGTGGTGGTGGTGGTGGTGGTGTGAAGAAGGTGATAACAGCAAGTTGTAGTCGCCCTTTTTTTTCTTGTCCTTTTGGTTTGGTTCATTAAAATTGAAAATTAATAGTGAAATGGTGGTTTTTTGAATGTTGAAAGTTGTAATGGCTAGAAGAAGGAAACTAAAAAAAATTGGTGATTTGGAAGTTCAAAAGCAAAATGTTGCTTCATCATAAACAAATAATTAGGAAGCAAAATGTTGATCCATTATAACCAGGATTTGAGGAGCAAAATGTTGCTCCATTAGAATTAAAACCTGAAGAGCAAAATGTTATTTCATCAAAATTGAAAATTGATGAATCAAGAAATTTATGTGGTTTAAAGTTGACAATGGTGACAATTTGCAATTCAAATGATGAAATCACTCCTAATACAGATTAGGAATTTCGATTAAAAAATGGTGGGTTAAAATGTTTTAGAATTTACACAATTAGATTAAATATAGATTAAAAATTTGTACAAGTTTTTAAAAGTTCAATCATATTTGCAACTTCCATCATGTGATGGAAACTACAAGATTTTTTTGGTCAAAAGTTGTTTATAATACTTGAAAATAGTTAGAATTTGCAAAAATTACATTTGATTATGTGATTTTATGTTTTGCAATACTTGCATTTTGTTTTTTGAACTTTTTATGTGTAAGGTTTTAGGGTTAGCACTTTTTTTTATTACAAAGTAATGATTTTTTTAAAATATTTTTTGGTTTAGGTCCAGAACTTGAAATCAACCAACCCTCTCAACCATCGACACCCCCTTGTCCACCTAATTTGGCTCGAAGGACAAAGAATGGACAAAGGTTGGGTCGAAATGGAAGTGTAAAATTGGCACTTGCATTGTCACATATTGTGCCAAATGGTTGTTGACCAAACATTTGAAAGCGATGCATGGCTTGATGATAGAAAAAGCCAAACCTTGGAGGCATTCAACTTATGAAAGAAGTCCTCGACATCAAAACCATGTTAAAATGAATGTTCGCATCTTGGGAGATGCCATGGTTGTGCAAAGGCAAAATGATCAAAAGGTTATTAATCGTGCTCATGCTAAAACACAGCATGAGTGGGATAAGTTGGTAATTGTTACAAAACAATGTCCACGGTTACCAAAACCAACTTTGGTCAAATTAACTTCAAAGTAATTGTTGCAGGTGTTGGGTTTTAATGCCTAGGGCATGGGAAATGTGCCTCGAGATGCAACATCATGAATGGAGAAGGATGAAAATTTACAAAAGATGATTCAATTCACCCATTTTGTATATGCACGACAATTAAAAATTGCATGAGATGTTAAAAATTAGGATTAAGGGTCCACTAAAATAAGTTGGACACAAGCGATGACAGATGTATTAGATTTCCATGAATCTAAAATGATTCATGAAAGGTAAATAATAATAATAATCAATGTTTATTATTTTTCTATAATTTTGTTTCATCCAAGGTGTGTTAGGGTTTAATTTGGTGGTTTCTAGGTGTTTATAGGGTTCAAGGCATAACAAAGGAAAAGTTTGTTGCAAATGCATTTCAGGTTGACATGCAATGTCACCATCTATACATTGTTTGTCATGCAACAGTATCTTACCAAGCCAAACATAAAATTATAGATAATGATATGGTTTAAGGTTTCCACTTTATATAATTAGTTATATTTTTTCAACCTTTTTATTTTTTTGACTACCTAATTTTTGAACTTTGGTCCTTTGATATATTATAAAGAACCTTTTTTTTTCATTGGGTTCTTCAGTAATTTTTTATCCACCCTATTTTTGTTTTATCAATATAATATTTTCTTCTAGTCACACTTGTTTGGATATATGGTTAATCATATATTTTTTTTGGTCATAATTTTCTTAATATTTTAGACATAAGATTCAAACCTTAAATAGGCGCATATGAATAGGTAACATGAATTTGTCTAGGGTTTACAAAATTCAAAATGAACATTATGCAATACCTACATCATTTTCTATTTTAAATTCCATAATGCCATTTTCAAATATATAATACCCACATATGGGTCCCATAATAATCATTGATTTTTACATTCATTACAATATTTACATATAGGTCCCATAATAGTCGCTGGTTTTTTACATTCATTGCAATACCTACATTTTTGTCATAAAATTAATTCAAAATAATAATTAATTTAGGTTTATAAAAAGACATATTTTGGGTACCCAAACCATTTATTAGTTATTTTGAAATGACTTTACATGTAGATATTGCATTTTAGGGTTAGGTTTTCATATAAGGTTTGCCTCAATCAACTATGGATTATTTCAAAATGAACTTGCATGCAGGTATTGTATCTAAGCCTTGGTTTTCATTCAAAGGCGGACCCAAACTACATATTGGGTATTTTGAAATGACTTTACATGTGGGTATTACATTTAAGGTTACCTTTTCACTATAGGTTTTACTTAAATCACCTATGGGTTATTTTGAAATGAATTTGAATATGGTTATTGCATTTAGGGTTAGGGTTTCATATAACTTTGCAATATCCACACACATACTTACTTTCCCTAATTAAAAATGTAGCTTAATAATTAAATAAAATGTGTAACAAAACACAAAACAAGGCATGTTTCTTACCATTTATTAATATCTCCAAGCTGATTTTTTCACTTTATTTAGAAAATATATATTGCATTATTTTGCATATAAAATTTCCCTTAAAATGCACCTTAAATTTATTTAATTACTATAAATTTGTAAAAAAGAATGTTAATTAATTTATATGTCCCAAACTGTAAATTTGAATCATAATCCAATAGTATATACTTATAATAATTATATGAAAAAATGTGCTTTCTTTTTAATAATTTTTTTTAGTTCAAATTTAATATGTTATAATACAATAAGGAATACATATTAAACTGTCATAAATGCTTATTAGGCTTATGTGGCCTAGGTTAGTAAACTACTTATATAACTAATATGTTTACTTAATAAGTTCAACCACCTTCAATACCTACCTAGACCATTTAAGATATTAACCTAGAAGGCCTAGACTTATGAATAAACTACATAATAGGCCTATATTACATAAGTAGCTTACTAAGTAATTAGTTAGGTTACTTAACAAGTAGTTTATTAACCTATTACTCATGTTTAGGCTAGGTTGTTTAGTTTGGCCAATGTCGACACTTCAGTCAATTTTACAACCTTGACAATGAGCTTTTGTTGAAGCTAGTAATTTGTTAAGGTTACGGATTCTTGGTTGTTTTTTTATGAATACTCTTGTGTTTCTTGGATAATTGAGTCATGTTTCAACTTCTGAAGGTGTTGAAAACATTACATAACAACTTGGCCTTCACAAAGTTTCCAGATCACACAAATTTTGGCATGGTTTTTCAATTTTTTTAAAGAATATATAAAATGAAATTATATTGTTTCACATATGTCTTAACCTTATGAATTTTCCCCTAATTTAATGTATGATTAAAAAAAAATTTAGATAATTAATGAACTATCAAAAAAAATTTTCATATAATTAATTAATTAATAGACCAGTATTTCGGATAATTTAAATGATTAATTATCAAGAATTAGATAATCATTTATTTATTTAAAATAATTAACTAATCATTTGGTTTAACTTTATTTACTTAGATAATAAAAAGTTGGATTTAAAAATCAGATTGATTAATTTAATATTTGATTGATTAGTTTAATTATATTTTTGTTTTAATAAGTTATTGAAATTACTATTTAAACTAATTATTCCACATTATAGATTATAAGTTCAACTTTTTCATGAAATTTTTTTGCACCAAAATAAACTTGATCACAATTGTCATTGTACTATTTATTCCACAAACAATACAACCTCTTTTCAATTTCAATGAAACAAAGTAAGAATCATGGAACTCCTAATCAGCAACCCCAACTTCTATACACACCTTTGTTAGCATACTATTTTGAAATTAATTAATTATTTTCGAGTGACCCAACATGCGAATATTACATTTAGGGTAGGATCTTCATTTAAAGAGGTTTAAACCCCACATGCATAATTTGGGAGTGACTTTGAATGCGAATATTGCATATAGGGTTGGGTTATTTCAAAGTGAACTTACATATGGGTATTGTGTTTAGGGTTAAGTCTTCACTTAAAGGTATCTAAACCATTTAAATGGGTTATTTGAAACGTGGGTATTGCATTTAGGGTTGATTGTTCATTTAAACTTGCAATACCCACACTTATACTTACTTCTACCAACTAGAATTTTGGGGTTTCGTTGCAATACCTACACACGTACTTACTTTTACCAATTGGAATTTTGGGGCTTCATTGCAATACTTACACCCGTACTTATTTCAACCAACTAGAATTTTGGGGTTTTGTTGCAACATCCTGCACATGTACTTACCTTTACCAATTAGAATTTTGGGGCCTAATTGTAATACTTACACTTGTATTTACTTCTAACCCCTGGTATTTTGGGGCCTAGTTATAATACCTGCATTTAACACAAATATTATCACTATTCATGTGTTTTTGCATTTCACATTTTTTTTGTTTATTACTTGGAAACAATAATAACCTTTGTGCCATATTAAACTTCATGTGTATGTTGAATACATGATGTTCAAAGAATTTGGGCTATGGTTTCCTCCATACAAAATTGATTTTAAAACAAAATTCTTAGTGCCAATGGTAATAATCTTGATTAACAATTAAAACATTTATTCATCACATAGTTTAGTATGTACATTTGTATGATTGAGCATTATTTCATGCCAATCTTTGAGCCATTTGACACTATTTCCCAATCCATCTTCTATGCGGTGTAACACTAATCTTGGGTGTAAAACTACATTTGCCTTTGTGAGGCATATGTTACGAATATTACATGCCAATATTCTCATATGTGAGGTGGCATGTTCACAAAGTGTCATATTGCCTTCTTTACATTCATTTGTGATCTCTTGCATTGTAGTGACCAATTGTGTAAGAGCCCTTTCCACTGGGGTTGATGAATTTATTGTCTCGTTAGACCCTACAATGGCACCCATAGGGAGATCATTTTGCTCCATGTTCATGAAACCATTAAATTCCATGATCCCATCATCACCTTCAAGATGTTCATCTTCATCATCATCATTAGATTCCATATCATTTGGAATATGTCGTGGGTCTGCAAACATGTGACCTAATCTTCCACGATGATCTATATCATGTTCCACAGTAATGAATGATATCCTCATGAAAAATGTCTGTGCATGTGAAAATGACCACAATTTGGTGTATACAGATGTTCCTTTGCAATGCCCATTCACATGCGCAACAAAATATTTTAGTGAATGGAATTTCATTGCATAAATAACATTGGGAAGGCGTTGGCTCCATATGCCCAAGCTCCATCAATCTTAAAGGTTAGTGGGTACACATGGGTGAGTGGAATAGGGGCTACCTTTTCCACACTTTGTGTAATAATGGCCTCCATAACTTTGTTTTTAATTAAACCTTTTTTTTTCATTTCTAATGTGTGCATGTAGTGACGTGCAATGGTTGTTGTTAATCGCCACACTAACCAGTCAATTCTACGCCCTCTAAGGCCTTTTGTGTCAAGAGAAAACCAATGTTTCAACGCACCATGATTTGATTCAATGTTTGTTTGGGTGTCTTGGTTGGAATGGGGCATTCTTTGAACACCCACCATCCATAGTTCTACAAACATAAACACAATGCACAAGGATGAATAACATTATTACAAAAGAACTTTGAATACTAAACCATGATAAATATTATCGTTTATCAAATTAATGGTAATAAGTCCAAAACTAATTTGTCCATTCATCACCATGCCTATGTTTATGAAGGTTTTCTCCACAGCAAAGGCTTTCTCCCACATTCTTTGAAATCATTAATTATTTTTTGATGATTAATGGACATGTACATCACATCACGATTTTAGAGGATTCCACCCCACACTTCCACATCTTTGATTATTTTAATACCACATGAGCGTCATGCTTGAGAACATGTCAACAACAAAGGTAAATGGGAACCTTGTCCATACTCCATATGACCCTAATAAGGACACATATGCAATAAAATCACCATGAGTGGATGGGGTCAATACAACATAAAATGCATTTTGTCACAACCCTAGCCTTGGGTTCGCGACCAAGGCAAAGGTTGGCAAAGGTGCGAGCCAAGAGTGAAGCTCGAGAGTCACATTTCATGTTCCCAAGAGTGTAGGAAATTGTGAATGAATGAACCCTCACACTCCCAAGTGAACTCCCATTTCAGGAGTTGGAGTCCCGATGGACTCCCATTAAAAATCAGGAATTGCCCTGAATTACTTTCATGTAGGTGACATGTCACATATTTTTGGAAAGCTTTTGACGAGGGTTACAACTTGTCTTTAAACCTCACTTTAATCGAAGGTTTACACTCAAAGTTATGGGCCTCCAAAGTTGCAAGAATTTTAATTTCGAGAATTTCGAGAATTTTGGGACTCCAACTTGGAAGTCTCGGGACAAAATGACATTTGAGTGATGGCTCGTGGCTAGGCATAGAGAATATTATAAGGGGGAAGGTTGTTACTTCTCCCAAGTCCGGGTTGTGGTGAATCTTATGAGTTTGTGTTTGCCCATGGCTCGTCCTTGCATCAAAAGTGCTTTAACTACACACTAATCAAGTTGTTGTTTGGTTTGTGAAAGTCCATGTGAATAATTGAATTGCTTGTCATTCTTCCTAGTCCCCATCCTGGAATTCTAGCACGCCCTTCTACCCCAAAAGTGTTGCAAGCCAAGGAATGTGCCCCAACTCCTTATTGTTCCATTGTTCTCACTTTAAACTCACATTTGAGTCTATCAAAGAGCTTGGGAGTGCATCACATTTGAAGTAATCAAGAATTTTATGAAAGATATTTTAAAACATCTAAGGAAATAAACACAAAGTAGGTACTAGGTATAGAACTAATCGTAATGCCTTCAATTCTTGAGGTGCATCATTGACAAAAAAACATGATGGTTTCCAATGTGGCATGTGTTATCTTTTAACGATTTCAACCATTTGATCAAATCATCAATTGTTTGCCTACTTGTAATGATCCAAGTTAAAGGGACATTCGTGTGATGATCATTAAACCGCATCAAGGTGAATAGATGGATTTTCATGTCATTTGTACAAACGTGGCATCCATAGAAATGGCACCATTGTGACCATATGATAGCATGGACTCACATTGAGTTGGTGTTTGAATATTTATGGTGAATGGGATTTTTAGGGTTTAAGGTACAAATTTTCACATGCCTTGTATGAGTTTCGTTTAGGGTTTGCTTTTTGTCGATACATCTATGTTGGTAGACAAAAGGTTTGCTTTAGGGTTTGTGTTTGTTGTTCATTAATAATCGTGAGTTTTTTTTCAATTTGAAAGAGGTGCACTTGCAAGCAATGTGTAGCTTGATAACTCAAATTTGGCATATGAGCTTTAGATCAATTAATGTACAACTTTTGGTTTCTATTATGTAAGAATTCATCGTGAGGAAACAAAATTGTTTGAACTAAAATTCGATGAGTTGTAAGTGGCATTCATTGTGGTCGACATCTCCAACATTCAAGGCATTTTCAAGTTTCAAGCTTGAAGTAACTTTTCAAAACTTAGGTATGATCAACATAGCTCAAATTTTATATAATAATGTATAATGAAATCATTGCACTTGTTTTCTATTTAGTTAAGATCACACACACTTTAGTTTGTTGTTTTGTCAAAATCAAACATTTTAAGTTTTATTGGAAAATTCCAAAACAATAATTCAGGTTTACAGGTTTTTTGTGAATCTAGGTGCATACATCAACAAACAAACTAGATGGGATCAAAGTGAACTATTGAAAAATGGGCAAGGGTACAGAAGAACCCATGCCTTTCACAAATATCTGTTACAAAAGCTTAGAGGTGTGCAAAGCAAAATGCATGTCAATGAAAGTCACGCGCTTTGCAACAACATGTAGACCTACAATGAACAAAGATTGATCAAGTTATGAAAAAAACAAAGGTGATTCTAGATGACCAAGAGCTACACAAGTTTGCAAGTATGATTACAACTTTTGTTTGGGATATTTTAATGTTTTGTCCAAGTCCTAGAAACATGAAGCTAGTTCTAGAGAAAGCCTTATTTCATTTCAAAATTTATAAATACTTATTGGATTACATCTTACCTTTTAAGCTTGCCATTGTTCAACAAGAGGTGTTAGTTGGAGTAAGCAAGGTTCCAGAAGAAAACAAGCAAGCAAACAATGGCATCAAGTTTGCAACAAAACAAGCAAATAAACAATGGCATCGAGCTTGCTATTTTGAATGTAATTGTTAATGCCCACAAAGAGTCTTCCATGAGGACTATAACAAAGACACTTGGGTCCAAATTCTTTGAGGTTTACCACTAAGGACAAAAAGGACCTAGTCTTTAATGGAATCATTTTTTGTCCTATATTTTGATCCCCATCAATATTAATGAATCAAAATGAGTCAAATCTTTTATAAGTACTATAGTTTAAACGATTACAACTCCAAATTCTATCAATTTCATCCATTTTGTGTCTTTACATGGTCAAATAGGACTATGTAAAGGAGTACAAAAGGGTGACAATGTGACAATATTTTGGTACTCCTTAAAGAATTTGGACCCATTTGGGGTGCATGTCAGGAACATTATAGGTGTTGTTTTGCACTGGAAAGTGATAGACCAGTCAAGGGCATTTTTGTGGTGCTTGTTAATGAGGAAAAAGAGAACATATGGCATTTTAGTCCTAGTGAGGAATGTTGTCCTACAATAATGGGTTTCAGAAACTTGAATGAACCCAATCAAGTTTGATGTGACAAGGAAGAGATTGGAAGTTGGGGTTTTTGATGAGAAACCTACACATTTTCTTATGGAAACTCATGTCTATTAGCTCATTCCTTCATTTTAATTTAATGGTTTAATTTCCTTTGACAACAAGTGGATTGTGTTATGTTGATTATGTTTATATTTCACATGGTTAATTGAAGTTGCATTTTGAGTTGAAAACTTTACTAGATTAATGGATGATTAGTTGAATTCAATTTGTCCACAAATCTAAAAACTTAATCAAAAAATAAATATGTGGATGATCTAATATAATTTTCAATGGATTAAAAATCTATATTCAATGGTCCACAAATCTATTTTTAGTGGTTTGGCATATGTAGTTAATAGAGTTAGTTGAATGCACATTACTTCAATACCTTGTGCATTTGTTCATTTGGGATCTCTCATTAACCACTATTGAATAATATAATATTAGTAAATGACAACAAAGTTCATTAGGAACTTACAAAGTTCTTTTAATTTGGATATTCAGTTATCCAATGGAGTCCAATCCATGCATGGTCTCATTTGATAGTGTACATCAACATACCCTTGTGTCCATTTATAATCTATTTGTAATCTAGTTGATAGTTGTGGAGTCTATTCATTACTATTGAAATTTTGGTCTAAAGTCCTTTGGAAGTTGAATTATTTCATTTGGAAGTACAACTAATATTCACAAATACAAATTGTAATCCATTTTTATTATCTTAATAGTACAACCATAGATTGCAAAGTCCAAAGTTGCCAATTATGGAGTCCATCCATTGTTATTAAAGTTTTGTTAAAGTCCTTTAGAAGTTGATTGATTCATTTGAAGGTATTAGTATTATCCATATGTAGTCCATTTGTAATCTCTTGATAGTACAACTCCATAGATTGAAGAGTCCATTTGAAAGCATTCAAGTTGAGGTGGAGTCCGTTGCAAGTTGATTGATTTCATTTAAAGGTACAAATTTAGTCCATTTGTTGGCACTACGTACTTTACATATGCACTACATGTCCACTCCAAGTTCCAAAAGTAGAAAGCTTTGAACCTTGTAGTCCATCTTTATTCCCTTTACACATTATAAAGTCCAATTATGGTTCATAAAAGTGTGTAAAGCTTTTGGGACAATCTATTTACAACCTATGTACAATCTTTTAAATTTGATGTAGCCCTTTCTTAGTTGGTACAATCCATAAGTAGTCATTGCTACTATTGTTATGTTGTTGAAAAATTATTTATCAAAATTCACATGGATCTTATATTGTAAAATGAATTTTATTTGAGACTCAAGGTAACCCATCCAGAGACGTCTATTGGACAATGAACATTTGAAGGGCAAGAACCTTTTTTTTGTGAATCCTATGCGCAAGTGCAACATATGTTGTATTTATCATGCTTTGGAGTGGATTGATTAACATGCGAAAAAAATCTTAGGACTGCAATCATGACTTAGAAGCTTGTGGTGTTTTTGTTATGTTTTACAAAGGTATCACAACTTTGTGGGAGTTTGTTGTTTGCCCTAAAAGGAAGTTGATGGAATGGCATTATTAAGCTTGCTTGTATGGAGAATGTCTAGATTGCGGAGTTGATCAAAAACTCTCATTTTGCCCTATTGAATTTGCTAGTATAAGGTCTAACTTGGTTGAGTGGAAATGATTTGCACTTGAAAAAAACCAAATCAAGAAGTGGGAGGCCTTTGAAAAAATTGACCCTTGTTTACAAGAAAACCACCTTAGATGAAATGATAGATTATTTGAAGCCAAAGTTTTAACATTTTGTGAAACATAACTTTGTGGCGTGTTGGAAAGACAAACAATTCAAGGCTTGCTTGAAAGCTTTTCCAAATCAAAGTGTTGTGTCAATTGTGGACTTTGTTGATAATTATTCCTTTGAGATCCAAAATGAGATACAAAATATGCACCATTGGTACTCTTACCAAATTAGCATATTGGTTTTCATCATAACCCCTATGATGAGGAGACAAGGACCCTTGCTCAATATCATTGTATTGATCACAAGCATGACTAAAAGTTTGTGCAACATTGCTTCAAGCTTCATTGGCAGCACATGGTGGAACAAGGATATGCACTAAATGGCACTTTGTGTGGTTAAATGGTTGTGTAGCATAGTTCAAAAGTACAAAGCCTTGGTATTCTATGAGCAAATACCTTAGTATGACTAATGGGTGCAAAATGATGTGGCCTTTTTTGGGGAAGGGCCATGGGAAAAGACCTCCATCATGGAGCAGATACAGTCATCAAAAGATTCATTCAACGTGAACAACTTAATAATGCTCATGGGGAGAGGCTAATTAATGTAAAATAAGTTATCAACTTCCTTTGCAAACAATTATTCAATCATTCGGAATCATCATACACAAGCAAAAAGAAGCCTCTTCATCGATTTTTCTAGCATGTCAAATATGGTGATGTTGACCATAACTCTACCATTTATGCATGTGATGCCATTAAAGGTACCATGAAAATTCATTACATATGTGCTTTAAACAAGACTACCATGACATAGTTCCTTCTAAAAAAATCTTGCTTGTTTTTGTGCTAACTGTTTGGATGGTTAGTGGGAACAATGTTTGAACTTGCCATGGACATGGGATTGGATTCCCAAACATTTGTAGCTTGGAAATAGTAGAATTGTTAGAGAAACACTTTTGAATAATTGGGATGGAGAAATCTCCTTTAGGACAAAAGGTGATGATTTGGTATCCACGCTTGAAGTTGGTGACAACTTTGCCATTAATGCAAAGTTTGGAAATGTTGAAGGGGTGGACTTTTATGTGATATGTTGCAGTAAAACTATACATTAATCAAAGGAAGACTTCAAATGCAAATAGGGCACAAAATTTGTAGCAAGTGAGCAAGTTGCTACTAGAAAAACTATAAAAAATGGGGAAATTTTGATGGGACATATGTCTTGTTGAAAGATTCTCATGTGATATTCATGTATTCCCATATGGTTTGAGCAACAAAGTTTTTTATGATACCAAAAGACTATCATGTACAAGGAATTGATTTTGTATATGAACTTCCAAAATATGTAGCTACTAATTTAAAGCCAACACTTGCAACCTTGGAGGATGATTAATATTTCAATTTGGTCTAAGTGCTTTCAAAGTTCTCTCTAATGTGTTCTATGTATGCATAGTTAGGTTGTTTAGTATAGTAAAGGGTTGTGGTGATTAAGGTTCAATTCCTCACTAAGCATATGTATGTACTAGTTTGCATGGGCTATGGCACCTACTTGAGTACAATATTATATTTTAATCTATATGTCTCCAATGTTTGTAGGTTTTTTGTTCAAGTTACAACACTATGATAATTCTAATGTTAATACTAGTGACACCTTTTTGATCCTAGATTCTTTGATAGAACCAAATCACAATGTTATATAATCCTTGAAGCCAATCTAGGCTCATCTACAATTGAATATGCCACAAGTGCATACTCCTCCAATGCGTGTATTCAAACTTGGGACTATTTGAATCAGTTTTACAATAGAGCCCAAATGTAATTCTTTCATTTATAGATGTCATCATTCCAGGCAGTTCAATTCAATTGAGTGATCACAAGATCTCGATATTCAACAAATCTTTTTAAAGTAACAAGACAATTTCGCATATGTAAATGTACTTGGAGATTTTCCTTTAATGGTTTTGGTGACACAAAGAGAATGTGTGTTTGGTCACCCTTTGAAGGTTTCAAAGTAATTAGGTACATTGATTAAAATCACCAATATAACATATTATTCTAAAAGCTTCAACTTGGTTGTTGAACCTTGAACTGACTTAAAATTGGTATCAAAAACTAAATAACCACTAAACAAAGGTGATGTTGGTCCAAATTTGGCAAAATGTGTATAAATGGAAAAATGTTTGACACTTGAAAGGATGTTAATATAAGCCTAGACAATAAAAGGCAGGAACTAGTCAAACTTCTTAAAGTTGGGAAGTAAAATCTCATAATTTTGTAACCAAATAATCAACTACAACATGTTGCAGTGCATCAAAGCACTTGGCTAGGATATTATGGCTGATTCATGAGTCTATTTAACATAATTATAGTGAATGTGTAATCATGTGTTTGTGCACAACCCGATTATTTCACATTCAAGTTAACGTTTGCAGGTCTTATGTTGGGAATGATTCAAAAGCACTTGCAAATTGGCATAAATGCTAGGAATTTATACACAGGCATTTGAAATAAAAAATAAGGATTTGAAAACAAATGTGTATTTAGGCTTATAAATAGCATGGTATAACTGATCAATTGAACAAAACAATTGAACAAATTATGCAGAAATCTTTTGAAAGGCAAAGAGTTTGATGATTTATAATAAAACATTTCGATTTAAAAAGCCAATTTGGAGTAGCTACCTACTTTCACATTCAATGAATAAAAGGTCACCCACAAAAATATACGATGTCAAAATGTTAAAACCAACCTACTAAATTGAAACAAAAAATTACATATATGCAAATATACATAGATGAGAAGAAAGTGGAATTCTAATTCAAATCCTTTAAATATGTCTTGCTTGGAGCAAAAAATAATTTGGCATTGGTGGTTCCAAATAAAATTGAGCCCCTATTTGTAAGTACAAATATGAACTCTATAAGTTTATTATCACATTTAGTAACATCTCAAACTAAAATGGGGTAAGGTGACATAAAATTCTAATTCAATTTCTAATTGTGTTGTTTTTTCCCATAAACAACAATCATGTCATGATTTGTAGGAAATATTTTTGACCATCACCAATTTCTGTTGCTTCTTTCCCATTTAACTATTTGATGTTCATTTGTAATCATGCTATAGGTGCTTCAAATTAGTTTTAACCATGTCCAGGTATGAAAGCCTACAAGTTTGTAAAATGTCCTTAGGAAGTTCAACCTCTATGTTTGCATGAATTCAAAATTACTATAGAAAACTCAAAAATCATGCAAATCCTCCACCATTCTCCTACCCTAGAGATCTTCTTATGAATTGGGTATTTAGGTATCAATTGTGACACTTGTAATTATCTTACTTGTTATTGATCAAGGATTTTGTTCATATCTTGGTGGCATACATTTATGGCATGATGGCATGTAGAAAAATGGATATAAGAACACACTATTACTTTTATCTACTTTGTATCATTTTGAACACAAAATTGATAAGACTTTTTTTTAGGCCAACATCATCAAAAGATATTAAACGACAAATTGCCACACATTTGTGAGTAGTTGGGAATAATGAGATACTTGGATGAAAAATGTCATTTTAATGACCAATTTTCTTAGGTACCCAAATACCAAGTTTATGACTCTGGCAATTGATGACAATCCAATGTCCACATCCAATTGCACATCATTGATAAAAATACATATTCAACAAAAAATGTAATACAATTTTCATGACACGTCTATGGACACTTAATAGTGGACAAAGTAATGTGGTTTAGGTAAAAGTTTCAAGTACATATAATCTCTACAAGGCCCTCATCCACCAAGCATTGAACTTGCAAGAAATTACAAAATTAGGTTTGAAATTAAAATTTGATGACATCAAAGTTGTTTTTGAAATAAAATCAGCCAAGTGGATATGCAAGTACTTTAATTCCCTTGTTGAATAAGAAATGAGAATCTATGCTAGAGCCACATGTTTTTGAGATTAGAAATTCATTTTTCATCCTTTTGTTGTCACTTTGATTTATGCATAAGAAGTGTCACAATCCACTCATGCTTAAAGTTTCGGGAGATGGTTCAATTATTCTTGATGGTTCCTTCATGCATAAGAGCCACAAGCAATTTCCATTCACCCCCCATTGAAGGAATAATACATGACCATTTGCTAACCTTAGCCCCCATGTATAGTAACTATAGTTTGATTAGGCCTTTCTGCACCTAAAAAACATTGTAGAAAGGTCAACAACAATTTTTGAGCTCGGTAAATATACCAAACACCTATTGAATAATTATGATATCTTGAGGGCAACATAGAATCATGAGGGCATAAAATCCCTACTTGACCTTGTAAGGCCCAACTAAAATTGCCATCACACTTGCATAAACACATGGATTTCTCACACATTTCTAGTTGTTTCTAAACATTACATGATCCAAAGAATTTCTTCTTATGTATAGTTTACTTGTTCAAATTGAAATGATTTCACATTGGCTGATTGTAGGCATTGAACACATTAGTCGAATAATCCCCATCAAGTTTGTATTCCATTAGGTTTATATCAGCAAAGATTTGATAATTATAATCATGCCTAAAAGCTTTGCATAAATGACACATCCGCTCAAGAATTTATGCTAAAGATATGTTGCAAGAAGCTTTGATACATATCAACTTTAGCAAATTCATTTGAAAAAGAGGTTATGTTTCTACCATAAAAAGATTTAGAAGGCAAAGTTCTTCAAATGGATAACAATTAAGTACTTACTTGCATTATAGTCCAATAGTTATGCACTTGATCCATGCTCATTGAGTTGTTAGACGTGCATTACACTTGTATATCGGACTTGAAAGCCAAAACCAACACATGGGACTTAATTATTAAAATTCACATACATCTATACAAAAGTATAAGGATCTTGAATTCTACTTTTTAGAAGAATTACACAAATCATATCTAGAATCCAATACATACACTACTTACATGTGCATGTTAAATGCTTGAAATGCATGTTAGGTACATAAATATATCTTTCAAGAAATAAAACATAGAAGTGTATTTTCAAATGCAAACTAAGTTAGTTGCTTGAGTTCTATTAAAAAATGATATTCCTAGAACAAAAAGGCAAGTCTAATAACTACTTACCTTCTTTGAGCTTTTGCAATCACTAATCACAACAAGGCATAATCATGGAACATTATATGCTCAGTAAAGCAACTCCATGAAGAAAATGGCAAGTCCCATGTGCACTTCAAATACTCAAACTCACTTTGCAACCAATGTAAAATTTAATCATGTTGAAACTTGCCAAGTATAAATTGAAACTAATATGGAATTTAAAGGAAAGCTTAATATCACCTCTAGTGCATACCTTGGAGAGCCTGAAAACACAAGTTTCAAAGTATATATAGTTTATCTACAGTCCCTATATAATAATGATTCACCCTAATTGTACATTAAACATACAATTTGGTCAATCTTTGACACCAAATTCGATATGTACATGTGATAGGTCCAAAATATGAATGCACAAATAAACTAGGAGTGCATATCTTGCAATATGTGTAATAGAATTATAGAAAAAACCTTTAAGCTCAAATATAAATCTAGAAAAATTGAAATTTACTAAAAAAAACCAAAATCAAAATTTTGAAAAAGGGCAACTGGGTAGATGCAAGTTACGATGACTCAATATCGGCAAAAATTACACTCTTTACAAGTCTGTACAAGATTCTTTAAAATGATTCAAATGGACATGGTTGTTATTTTAAAATATTATTATTCTAATCTTTGAATAATATATGTTCAATCACCTCCAAACCTTCCCAAATTTATGTGAAAACTTGTATTTATTGTAGTTGATGTCACTTTTAAAATCAGAAATCCTTAAATGAAAACCCACAAAATCCATAAAAATAACACCCCATTTTTTAAAAATTAAAAATATGTTTTTGGACAATTTTTTTGAAAAACAAACAAAATTTGAAACTCATATGGACTTATGAAAGTCTGGTCAAATTTTAACCATTAAAAAGTCCCTAGTTATTAAACGATTAAAGTTTTCAAAGAAAAGATTATTCATATGAATTTATCATCTTGTACTACATTATATATTGAGTCCCAATAAAAAATTTGGAATGTGAATCAAATTTCTTTTTTCTATTTTGTGATGTTCCAATCAAATAACCAATCCATATTTTTCAACTTCAAAAATTCATTATTACTAACAAATGAATTTTTTAATCAATAAATAACCAAATAATTCTCTTCATAATGAAATTTAATAATTTAGATCCAAGTCCCAATTAGTAAATCTAAGGATATATTAATCACCATATGCATTTGAATAAAAGGTACCCAAGGAAAAAACATCATTTCATCACAAAAGTGAACCACCATAACTTGCATCTACCCATCTAAGTTCACATTGGGTTGACCATGCAGGAAATGCCACCTATGATTTAGATGCAAGTTTTTCCTGACGAATTTGGACATGATCATTAGCTCTAGATTTCAAAACCATTAATGTGTGAATTTTCATTGGTTTTCATTTTGGCTTGCCTTTGGATTTAGAAGTTGGTGATTGTCCAACTTCTCACTACAAGAGCCTTTCCCAATTCAATTTCCAAGTTGTCATCATCATGTAATCCCTGATTTGGAATAGGGTTTAAAGTGTTTGGTAAACCCATGTTAAAGTCATTAGGTTCATCATATTCAAACCCATATTCCTCTAGCTCCATGAATGTATAATCATTTGGCTTCACTCCTTTATCAACATCAAGATTCACATATTATTGACTTTGATTTTTTGTGCCTTTTGTTTTTGGAATGACCAAGAAATCCAATTTGGCTTTTGCCACCACCCCAACACTTCAAGTTGTAAGTGGTAGATTCTTTAATGTTTTGTTTGGGCTTGATACCTCAAGTTCTTCAATGGCATGCTTTTGATTGATCTCCTTTGGTTTCATTTGGATACTCCCCACACTTGGGCTAGGAACATGTGTAGCCTTGTCTTGAAGAGATGGCACCCAAAGAGACCTAGGTTGAAAATTGGTGGACACTAAACTTTGGGTCCTTGCAATACCAACTTGTTGTGAAACATGGGAAAAACTTGCAAATCAACAAAATCAATCCATGTAATGCAAATGAAAAATAACCATTAAGCATTGAACAAGTGTAGTTTGATTTACATTAAAAAAAAAATTTAGTAATATTTACCTCAAGTAAATACTATGACCCACATACAAAAATTGTGAAAATTTATGCACAATTCTTCATCAATATTCACATAAGAAAGGTTATGTGTACTACATATGTAGTTGTAGTCCATTTTTATGTACTATGTGTCTTGTAGACTTGGATCCATAGTAGATGTACATTGTAAACCCTTCCTAAGCACTAGCTAGACAAACTTATGGACTTGTGTGCATAATATCGACTCTTTGTAAATACTTTAGTAGAGACTTAAAAGGACTTTTACAATGGAACTATGTACATTGCACATACATAATCATTGAACTATGCACACTAATGTAATAATTTAGTGAATTGTTTGGACTCTAAGTGAATTCTTGCATAACCTTTATGTACAAAGTTAGATAGTGAGGGATTCCGATAGTTTAGTTAAGGACTATGCTTCCAAGTACTTCATTTCCTTCATGAACCTATGCACATATGCAAGCTATGTATACATTAGTTATCTAAAACAATATGATTGTTTATAAACCAATACACTTCTATGTATTAACAATGATAATTCTTGAGTAAGTGAAGACTTTGGTATGGTATCTACACACCCAACTCAAGGTAAGTAAAAACGGTCCAAACTAATTCATCAGAGTGGATGAGTACAACACAAAGTAAGTTTCTTGTAACTCCTAATATGTGTACATAATGAAATCTAAGCTTCTTGAATGGATTTTGAAAGAGGAAATTTGACATGCAAGAATAATATAAAACTGCAAAAAAATAATTTACTTACCTTTCTGCATCTTCCATTGTTGCACCCCTCTTTTGTCGACATCCAACTTCTGAATGTCAAATTTTCCAAGGGTTCTTAGTTTTGTCAACCCAACACAACCCCATTAGGCCTCATGCATTTTTTGCCTCACATTCCTTCACAATGCATTTAGTAGTTCTACCAAAATGATAAGTAGAACACTATTCATGGTATACATGCTTGTAAGATGAAAACCTTGTAGCCCAAATTGGAACAAACTCTAAACCACAAAAAACACATTTTTCAACAAGAATACACTCCCCTATGGATTTCATGGCAACATGTAAATTAATGTGGGGTTGTGGTGGCACCCTCCTAAAAAAAAATCCTATCATTCGACTTATGAGGTCTTTGATTACAAATTCATGTTGCCTGGAAATCTTGACACAATTTGACAAATTGAAAAGTATGGCAATTGCATCAACCTCATCTTTGTGCACTTCAAAAAGTACACTCTTTCCTTCGCATGTGAAGCTTTTGAAATCTTCGACAACCCCCCTCTATGCATCGACTTGTCTATAAAGCGCTTGAACTATTTGGACTTGAAGTGCAAGTTTTTTCAACTCTATTACACATTTTGCAACTTTTGTTTATTCTGTTTATAATCCTTTAAGCAAAGTGTCAAACCTTTCTTTAGCTTGAAGAAGCATTTGGTTCATGCCCTTGGTCTTGTTTTAAGTAAACAAATTTGCCATATCCACACTTTCTTTTTCTTTCACTTTCATAGCCAATGATTCCTCCGCATCACACTATAACTTCTGAACAAATGCAAAATACCTTTACAAAGGCTTAGACATAGGCTTTGGCTATCGAAGATCTATATTGTCCTCAATGTCATTGTTGGAAGCATCTTCATGCTTAGATAATAACATATTTCGATTTTCAAGTTTTACACCTTTCACTTGGTGTTGCGAAAATTGCTCATAATTTGTCCATTCTGCACAAGCGGCCCAAGTCATTGGAATTCCTTTTTCCTCACAAACTATACCTCTCACCATTCCTAAGGTAATCACTCTTTTGGCTAGGACGTGGGGCTTTTGGTGAATGATCATCCATAACCTCTCAATTTTTTCTATAAGCATCGGGTTTCCACATTCCATATAGCAATGGCCATTCTTATTCACTATAGGGCCAAGAAGTTTCACCACTTTTTCTTTACAACAATCTTTCAACACTCTAACCTATTTTGGGCTCATGCCAACATAACAAAGGTTGAATTTTTGCACAAACTCCTTTCTTGTGAAACTTTGGCTACTATCATTGGGTAGGACCTCTAGAACTTTTGCATACATTGGAATTGCAAACCCTACCTTTGAACCACCGTTAAGCCCACTAAGACCACTTTCTTGTTTTACTTTCTTGACCTTGAGGTCAATCAAGTTACTGGGCAAAGGCATACCTCCCATACCTCCTAACATTCTACAAGCGTAACTCTAAGACTTACAAACTTGATTATAAATAAATAAAATTGTGTACAAAGCAATGACACATAGTTCACTCCTAGGATCACCCAAAATCAACAAACAACGAAAGTAGATGAAGAATCTATATCAATAGTGAAGATCAAGTCAAAGGAGTAGGAGGTATAAAAAATGTTCCCCTACCCCCTCCCCATAGTCTATTCACACCACACCATTGGGTGAAGATGAACACCCAACCATTAATGGGCAAGTAATACCACTAATTAGATCAAGTGGTAGTAGGAAGAGATCCATAACAAATGCCATTTCTAACCTTAGGACCTCGATGAAGGTAGTGGAATATAGGGTAGTAAGTTTGGAGACAATAGGTGAGCATATTGAAATGTTGGACGAGGAGAAGGTAATTGCCATTAGGGGCCAGCAACAAGCATAGAAAATTGCCCAACTACATTTGGCGAGGGTAGTTGAGCTGGAAAGTTGTCTTTATAAGGAGAAGGAAATAAATGACAACCTTAACCATCAATTGGATCACGCAAAGGATGTTTATACATGGTTAGAGTAGAAGTGTCATGAGGTAGCACTATTGATGGCTCAAGTGGACAAATTGACAATGGATAATAAAGACTTTTGGGAAGTAATTGACATTTAGATTGAGGAAGGCTTTAGGAAAAACTACAATATAACCACCTTAGAGGAACATTTGAAAATGGAGAGAGTAGAAAATGAGAAGCTATTGATAAGCTGAATGAATTGAGTGGTGAAGTCTTTACCCTTAGGCACTAACAAGGTCTCCAAGGGGTAGAGCAAGATCACGAGGAAGATGTCCTGAGGCAATAATTGTAACTATTGTAGGAGACGATAACTAGCCTGCATGCCTAAACAGACCTATTCATAATGATGGTAGTGCATGAACTTTAGGACCAATTACTACAATGGAAGCATTGGGCTTCAAAGGTGGCTGTGGTAAATGCCAAGTTGGCCAAAGGGTGAAAACACACTACGATGACCCCCTTTGGAATGTCACATTGTATTACTTTCCAAGAATGTGCATGTTTGAGTGTATCCCATTTCAAACTTTTGAAATATTTTCACAATATTTTTGCATATTATGTTAGAATATAACCTAGGTAAAAGATTAAAAAAGAAACTATTTCATTTCATTTTATAAAGTGGGATATTAAAGTATATTTGTGGAAACAAATGTAATGTACCTATGTATTAAAAAACACAAATATATTCCCCCCCAAAAAAATGATTTTTAATCTTTATGAAAGTTGAAGGTATATTGAACCATGTCATTTCACATAATATGAACCATGCTTGGATACCATGTGACTAATTTGAAAATTTTCATTTCAAAAAATGAGTTTTTTCAACAAGGATGTAAGAAACATGTGGTAAACTGAAATTTTGACAAGTAATCACATCCACATAAAAAGTGACGAACATAATTAGATGGGAAATTTATTTAATTTCATTCAAATTGATTATTTTAATGACTAATGGAACCTTAAAATTAATGTAGTCAAAACGAGACTATGGCCTTATTATACTAATGTATACTATAAATGTACTCATGGATCTTTTAATATATATTATGAACTTTATTATTTTAAAAATAATATTACATAACATTAATTTTGTAACAAAATTATTGTAGGGTCCAAAAACCGAAATTGATACCCAAAATTAAATGTACCATGTTTTTGGAACAATTTTACTATATGTATTATAATACTAAACCCAAAAGTGCCCCAAAGGGGGGTCACCGTAGTGTGTTTTCACCCCAAATATGATTTTTTTTTCACAAAGCATACCCTCTTGAAGTTGGAAGCAATTGCCTTGCGACAAAAGACAAGAAAGAGAGAGGTTAAGGTGGAATGAACTTAAGGCCATTTTGGATGTTGCCCCCCTCCCTATGTTAGCAAACGAGGCAACCTACCATCAATAATAAATGGCCTATAGGAGAGTTTTCCTTGATTTTAGGGGCAATGGTGCCCCGCCTAACACATCTAATAGTTTTGATAGAAGCATCATAGAAGGTATTCCCAACATGAATTTACCTTCCAATTAACACCAAGGGCAATTTTGGGCCCAAATGAAAATTACAAGACCCTTGAAGGCATAGCTACAACCTCCTCATCTAAAGCGATAGGTAGTAACGCATCTTTAGAATCATCTCAATCCACATAGTAAAATAGCAATGTAATCCAAGGTAGAAGGGGCATGATGTTAAGAACAATTTTTTTTTAGATTAGTTAGTGCGATAGGCTTCTTAGTAACTTGTGGTTACTAATGGTAAACTTATCGTCCTTTACCAAAGGGGTGAAGTTAGTGGGATTAAATTCATGTTAGTGAATGGTTGCATTAGTAGAAAATGGCCATATTACAATTGGTCCATGGGACTAATTTTTAGTTGTAAGCGACATTTGCAACTAAAATCTTAATAGTCGCGTTGGACAAGTCACATTGACATTAGTCGCAAACGACAATGAATTTTGGATGAAAGAAAAAATCAACAAAATACGTTTTCATTTTTTGACTATTCATATATGTATTGTCATTTGCAACTAAGATGCAACTTTTTTGGTGAACAATGGGAACAAGTTATGTGTTGCCACATATCCCAACTTTTAATAATTGAGAATATTTTATTATTATTTTGAAATAATCTAAGATGTTCAATTTTTATGTTTGGATGGTTTAGATTGTGACATGTGGTGCAATAAAATTTTCCACAAGGCATATTAATTGAAAATTTCCAAATTAAATTTAAATCAACATTTAAGTTGCAATAAGTACCTACCTACTTATATACCTACCTATTTACCTATTTACCAACCTAGGCCAAATACTTATTTAGGTAGGTAGGTAGGTAGAAAAGTAGGTAGGCAAGTTAGGGAAGTAGGTAGTTAGGTGTAAGTACATAAAAAATTATATTTTATTTTGAGTCAAGTCGTATTTAATGATTCATCCCATATGCCCATTTATTTTAATATGAAAATATAGGACAAAACACCTTGCTTAAATACTTTTCAAGATCGGAATGAAAGCCAAAACATATGGGATAAACTTTTTAGTTGCAAATCGTTTGCGATTGTCACAAATGATCATTATGTAATAACATATTACTGTTTTTAAATTTTAGTTAAAGATAATAGTGAAATTTAGTTTTTTATTACATGTAATTAATATTAATATATAATAATAATAATAACAACAACAACAACAATAAATTTTATTTGTAATAATTTTAAGAAATATAATAAAATGGTTTGTATAAACTTGTAATACGGGCACAATATATTTAGCAAATATTTTACATATAATTTTGATATACTCAAAATATATATACCATTTAATGTAACCATAATATTGAGGCCATTTATGCTAATAATAATATTTGAATACACATATAATATGGTTGTTTATATACATTCAAAATATACATTTATAAATCCTAATACACCTAACTATATTATTTAGAATTTGAAAAATACACCTTTATGTACTCATAGGGTTGTAATTAAATTGGTCACATTTGCAACCAATGGGACATAAGTTGTTCTTCTTGGATGAAAATTAAACTAATGTTGTTCACATGGAAGGATGAACACCAAAATAATTGCAAACTAGTTGCACTGTAGTCGCAAATATGACTAACATAAGAAATAGTTGACAAAATGTCCAAATGTAGTTGCAAATAACTAATAGTTGCATGTAGTCGCAAACATAGTGGTTACATTTTTGCCAATTTCTACTAGTGTTGGATGTTATCCACTAAATCATCTATGAGATTTTTATGAAGGGGTTATGATAAGGACCCTATTTTCATGGGGTCAATGTGGGCCTTGTGCGGCTTTGTGTGGCTTTGTGGAAAAAGAAGATTAAAGGAGGATTGGGGGGATTCTTTGGCATTCAATAAGTGAGTAGTTTGGAGTTAAAGTGGGAAGTTCTTTTTTAGAAAGGTGTGTGGTGTAACACTAGAGAGAAGGGAATAATTTGGAAATGTATTTATACTTGTGTGTTATTTCAATGGAAAATGGTTGAAGAACCTTCATGTGCTTTGTGTGATTTTATTTTATTAAAAAATGAAGAAGGTATCATACTTTAAGCTTGCATAATGTGTTGTTACATTTGATATAATAGTTTTGCGTTTTTTTTACAAAAAGTTGTAAGAATGTATGTGTCGCAACCTTAACATCGGGTTCATGACTAAATGTGGAGTGCAAGGGCACATGAAGCCAAAAAAATGTGTTTAGGAGTGAACACATTTTCATAAGTGGGGGAGAGTGTAAAAGAATGAACCCAATGACTCCCAAGTGCACTCCCACTTTGGGAGTTGCATTAGTGTGAGAATCCTGAATGTTCAAAGCCTTTGTTGAAAAAGAAAATAAACACCAGATGGGGCCCCAATATATCATTGGAAAGTCTTGAAGTGTGGATGCTTAAAATGTCTTCACATTGTTCATTTAGACCTGAAATGCATGAGTTATGATCAAAAGAAATATTAGGAGTCAAATTGGAATTTGATTCCCAACCACAAATCCCCTTAGAGTAAAGGTCAAATTATCTTTGATTGGGGGTGTGTGATACAACTTGAAAAGATACTTTTGAAGGTTATAAAATTGCCCTTACATGTTCCAAGCAAGTTTGATTTGAAGAAAATATGAATGTCCAAAGTTTTGAAACAACAAGAGTCCCAATTTTGGGACTCCTAGGAAAAAATGTCATTTGGATGTAGCTTGCACAAAAAATCATAAAGTATATTATAGGGAGTGGAGTGGTGCCTCCTCCCAAAAGGTGCGAATTGTTTAAAATTTGTGCTTGAGGTTGTCATTTAAAAATCTGCCACACCACTTGCGTTCAACTTGCATTAACTGCCATTTTTTCTTAGTTATGTAAGTTGGCTTCATCTTGACTTTTGCTTGTGAATTTGTCTTATTCCCATTTCGGAACTCTAACATGCCTTCTTGAATTTTTTTCAATGAAAGAGGTCAAATTGAACATTGAATACAATTATGAACTTGTAGGTGTTCCCATGTTTTGCATTGTTGTAGTTACATAGTTCCTTCCTTGACCTTGTTGATTTAAGTGTTTTTAGATAAGTTGAGAGAGATTGAATGCACATGTTGCCATTTCTTGGATTGAGCTTCTTTCAATGAGAAAAATGGATTAAGTACATTTGTGAACTTGTAGATGTTCTCACATTCTACATTACTTTGGCTACTTAGCCATGTGCCTATTATATTGATGATGTTACCTCTATAGGTGCATTGAGATCACATCACCTAGCCTCCTATGTTATGAGTTTTGTGTCATTTGGATCAAATGTTGGCATTTGTTATATATTTATTACATCCCTTTGACAATTTTTAGAACAATCTTAACATGACATTTGGATGTAGACCTTTCTTACTAGGTTAAACAAAAAGTCCTACATTTTTGTTGAGAAGATTCATAGTTTGACATTCAAAATCATGTCATATGTTGACATCTTAAGGCACATTAAATAATCTTGAACTTGAGTATTGACAAATTGATGTGGTAGATTAAGATTGGTTGTTCATTCCTTTTAAAAACTAATTATAATTTTTTTTTTGCAAATTTGTGATGTTTAAATGGTAATCATCCATAATAATAGTTAGTTGGTGATATTTTGAATATGAAAGTAGAAAATTTAAAGCCTCCTTTCATGTTGTAGGCAATTGTGGTGATTTCCCCCCCCAAAAAAAGGATTTTGTAACAAAATATTCATTTTTCAATTTTTTTTTGCAAAATTGCAAAAATTCACCAAAAAAATCTTTAATTACAATGTTTAAAGACCTAATGTAACCAAAAAGAGAGGGTCCTGAAAACACAGTGCATTGACTGCCTTCAACAAACCCCAGCGTCCACGTTCTCTTGAGTCACTGGCATACAACTCAGATCTCCAAAACCACAGCACACAACCTACCTACTGATTCTTTCAAACGAGCATCACGAAATCATAGACCTGCAAGCATTTTCTTCCTACACAACAGCAGAACAGAACTTCAATGGATCTACCTCTTGCCTTACACGTTCCCACAAATGCCGGCAAAGGAAGCTCTCTTGTTTCATTACAAACTCTGTACATTCCCCGAAAGCACAAGCTTGTTTCCCATCTGAGATGTTCACAAAAACATCAGATTCCTAGCACTCTCTGAGCTCTCTCTCTCTGATTCTCCTGCAATAACTTGATTGATTGTCAGGCACAGCGGAAGTTTCTCATTATCAACCAAGCTACTGCCTCACTAAGCTTTCTCTACTTTCTCCCAAGGATTGCTCCTCCTCCTCTAATTCCTCTTTGTGGTCTCAGTGCTCTCTCCCATGCCACTACCTACTCAGCCAAAAAAATCCCCATTCTCCTTTTCCGAGTTTCTTCTTCTCTTTCCAAAAACTCCGTCACATCCAAGCGTCCTGTTGTTCCGTTCTACACCCAGCTTCCCCATCAAACTTTTCCTCCTTTCCACCTTTCGGCGCATCAATGCAGCTCCACTCCTCTTCATCATTCGCGCCGCCTTCACTCCTGCACACCCACTCACATAAACGTCCCATGCACAGCCATGCAGCTGTCATGGAGAAAAACATCCGCCGCCAAAATCAGGACGGCTTAAATATACCAAAGCACACCCTCAATGCCTGGGTGTTCACACAGTGTGGAAACCCACTTTGGTGTGACATATGTAACCCTTCCCTTCTTAGACAGCTGAGTCCCTCAGCTTCATCTAGTTTGGTGGAACATAAAAGATTTGGAGGTCTCGATGAAACCTCTCCCATTGGTGACCATCGGCATCCTGTACGATGCATAATCAACAGCCTTCTTCAAAATCGAGGTTGCCCTTCCCATCTGAATGTCCGATGAATTGGTAAGGTCCCTCCCAACTTGTAGTCAGAGCCCTTCGCTTCCCTAGCTTCTTCATCTTCACCATGGTCTGGCCTGCAATCAAGCCCTCAAACAAATGTTTACCTCTTCTGGCAGCATATACTCTCTTTTGTTGCTGCTGAGCTTGCTCCACATTGAGCAGAACATTGTTGTGGATACTCGCAATGAGCTCCACTTTCTGTAGAAACTAAGCTGCAGCAGTTTCCACATCCACAGCATCGTCAGTCTCAGCAGTCAGGGCCTGCAAGTAGTTGTCTGCCCTCAATCGTGGTGTTCGACCAGTAAGGATCATGAACGGAGAAAACTTTGTATTTGTTTGTATTCCACAGCGATACCCAAACACAACCTTGGCCAATTGCTGGTCCCAACAATCCATGTTGGCAGGAGTAGTAGCAAACACAGTTATACCATGCTTGATGGTCTTGATCATGCACTCAGCCATCCCATTGCACTGAGGCCATTGAGGCGCAGTGCGTTGGTGTTGAATGGCATAATCCCTACACATTACATCGAACTCTGCAGCCCACTCCCCCCCATTGTCAGTCAGTATGAATTTGGGAACTCCATACCTACAAATTATCTCATCCTCTAAGAACCTGGCTGTCGTCTTCGCTCCATGGTCAGCAACCGCTTTTGCTTCGCACCACTTTGAATAGTGGTCAATAGCCACTAGAATATACTTGTTGCCCGATTTAGTCTCAGGCAATGGCCATGCAGTGTCCAGTGCAACTCGATGGAATAAATCACAAACCGGAATGCTTTTCAATTGTTCATCTCCAGATCGGATGCTGCCTGAGCTTCTCACTAATTGGCATTGTTGGCACCCTCTGACCACTGCCTTCATTTCTTCAGTTCGATTGTGCCAGAAGTACCTTCGTCGAACCTCTGCCAACGTTCGTTGTTCCCCAAAGTGCCCCAGGTCTTCATGCATCTGTCTCACTAGAGACACCCTCTCCTCAGATCTGGGCACGAGTAACGCTTTGAAGAAAAGCTTCTGCTCTTTCTAGCAATAGTTGCTTGCCCTTTTTCTGATCCTCTTGGCTTCTTCATAGTCAACTGCATCAGGCAGCACGCCTTCCTTCAGAAACATTAAGCAGTCTACATCCTCCCATATGTCAACGCAACTTGACTTTACTTCGTGATCTTCCTCACCTTCGAATTGTGTAGGATTCAATTCATGGTCCCCAAATTCAGACAATTCCTAAGCTGCCAAGGCCAATTCTAATTGTTGTTGCTTGTCAAAGTACTGAGGCACTCTTCTCTTCAGTGCCGCTCGCACTCCTCCGCATTGTTCAAGTTTGTCTCCTGTTGACACTGCTCCCTTTTCTTGAAGAGGTCCCTCAGATAGATCTTCTGTTGATGCAACGTCGAGCATGTACAACTGATGGTTGCCGACACACATCTAGTCTGTTTCTTCCTTTACCTTAACACAGAGAAGCTCTCCATCTTCCTTAGGCTCATCAGCTGGAATACCTGCAATGTCTTGGATCTCCGCACCAAAATCATCGTCATCTGCAGCTGATCCAATAGGGTACCTGCTCAAAGCATCCACATTTGTGTGCCTGAATCCTGGTCGATGTATGTGAGCCATGGATTATAGCTCAATAATTAGTTAAGCCTTAGTTCCGTAATTTTCTTTAGTACTAATGATTGGAATGCTTATAAGCCTCCAAGTAGTGATTATTAA